>OKVR01000394.1_pt1 | contig 9807 bp, 11 predicted proteins | sample 1606891 | NCBI WGS metagenome assembly OKVR01 (sample SAMN03281011, study PRJEB24777) | human gut metagenome | isolation source: fecal sample PR176 from 1 month old male Indian infant, caesarean delivered... | place: Singapore | collected 2006-01-13 | reverse complement strand
AACGATTTCAGCTCGAAGTATGGTTCCAGTACCGACGGCTATGCGACGCAGAAATTCAGCGCCGGGTATGTCAATCAGAACTTTGACGCCACGGTCTCAACCAAGCAGTTCCAGGTCTTCGATCGAGAGTCGAGCAACTCCTACTCGGCTGAGCCGCAGCTCGACATTAACTACTACCAGAACGATGTCGGTCCGTTCGATACCCATCTGTACGGCCAGGTCGCCCATTTTGTTAACTCGAATAACAACATGCCGGAAGCGACCCGCGTTCACTTCGAGCCGACGATCAACCTGCCGCTGTCGAACGGCTGGGGCAGTCTGAATACCGAAGCCAAGCTGCTGGCGACCCACTACCAGCAGAGCAACCTCGATAAGTACAACGCCGCCAACGGCACGGACTACAAAGAGTCCGTTAGCCGTGTGATGCCGCAGTTTAAAGTCGACGGCAAAATGGTCTTCGAGCGCGACCTTCAGGAGGGATTCACCCAAACGCTGGAACCACGCATGCAGTATCTGTATGTGCCGTACCGCGATCAGAGTGAAATCGGCAGCTATGACTCCACGCTGTTGCAGTCAGACTACACCGGCCTGTTCCGCGACCGTACCTATAGCGGTCTCGACCGCATCGCGTCGGCCAATCAGGTCACTACCGGTATCACCTCGCGCGTGTACGACGCCGCCGCGGTGGAACGTTTTAAATATTTCCCGTTGGTCAAAATCTACTATTTCACCGAGTCACGCACCGGTGATGACAACATCAACTGGGAGAACAACGACACCACGGGTTCACTGGTATGGGCCGGCGACACCTACTGGCGCATTGCCGATAACTGGGGTCTGCGCGGCGGGATCCAGTACGATACGCGTCTGGATAACGTCGCAACCGGTAACGGCACCATTGAATACCGTCGCGATGAAAACCGCTTAGTCCAGCTTAACTATCGTTACGCCAGCCCGGAATATATTCAGGCCACACTGCCGTCATATTCCACCGCGGCGCAATATAAAGAGGGTATCTCGCAGGTGGGGATGACCGCCAGCTGGCCGATCGTCGATCGCTGGTCCGTGGTCGGTGCCTACTACTACGATACCAATACCCGGAAAGCAGCAAACCAGATGTTGGGTGTCCAGTATAACTCCTGCTGCTACGCCATCCGTCTTGGCTACGAACGCAAAGTCAACGGCTGGGATAGCAACAACAACGGCGGCGAGAGCAAATACGACAACACCTTCGGAATCAATATCGAATTGCGCGGTCTGAGCTCTAACTACGGCCTCGGCACCCAGCAGATGCTGCGTTCGAACATTTTACCGTACCAGAGCTCCCTGTGATGCGGCTGGTTTACAACATCATCCGCATTTGCGGTAATCGAAATGGAAAAGTATGAGAACTGGAAAACGCTGCTTCTCGGTATCGCCATGATCGCGAATACCAGTTTCGCTGCCCCCCAGGTGGTCGATAAAGTAGCGGCCGTCGTCAATAATGGCGTCGTGCTGGAAAGCGACGTCGATGGTTTGATGCAATCGGTTAAGCTCAATGCTGGTCAGGCTGGGCAACAGCTGCCGGATGACGCGACCCTGCGCCATCAGATCCTCGAAAGACTGATCATGGACCAGATCGTGTTACAGATGGGGCAGAAGATGGGCGTGAAGGTCTCTGACGACCAGCTCGATCAGGCCATCGCCAACATCGCTAAACAAAACAACATGACCATGGATCAGATGCGCAGCCGTCTGGCCTATGAAGGCATCAACTACAACACCTACCGTAACCAGATCCGTAAAGAGATGCTGATTTCGGAAGTGCGTAACAATGAAGTGCGTCGTCGCATCACCGTGCTGCCGCAGGAAGTGGAAGCGCTGGCCAAACAGATCGGCGACCAGAACGACGCCAGCACCGAGCTCAACCTGAGCCACATCCTGATCCCGCTGCCGGAGAACCCGACCTCCGATCAAGTCGCCGCGGCCCAGGAGCAAGCGAATGCTATCGTTGAGCAAGCGCGCAACGGCGCCAACTTCGGTAAACTGGCGATCACCTACTCCGCCGACCAGCAGGCGCTGAACGGCGGCCAGATGGGCTGGGGTCGTATCCAGGAGCTGCCGGGCATTTTCGCCCAGGCGTTAAGCACCGCGAAGAAAGGGGATATCGTCGGTCCGATCCGTTCCGGCGTCGGCTTCCACATTCTGAAAGTGAACGATCTGCGCGGCGGGACCCAGAACATCTCCGTCACTGAAGTACATGACCCGTCATATTCTGCTGAAGCCATCGCCAATCATGAACGATGCGCAGGCTCAGGCTAAGCTGGAGCAAATTGCCGCCGACATTAAGAGCGGGAAAACCACCTTCGCTAAAGCGGCGAAAGCGTATTCTGAAGATCCGGGCTCGGCGAACCAGGGCGGTGATTTAGGCTGGGCCACGCCGGATATCTTCGACCCGGCGTTCCGCGATGCGCTGATGCGTCTGAACAAAGGGCAGACCAGCGGACCGGTGCACTCCTCCTTCGGCTGGCACCTGATCGAACTGCTGGATAGCCGTCAGGTCGACAGAACCGACGCCGCGCAGAAAGATCGTGCTTACCGTATGCTGATGAACCGCAAATTCTCTGAAGAAGCGGCAACCTGGATGCAGGAACAGCGCGCCAGTGCGTATGTTAAAATTCTGAGCAACTAATATCGATGCCTGATACCCGTAAAGTTGTTATCACTCCCGGCGAACCCGCCGGGATTGGCCCTGACCTGGTCGTGCAGCTTGCCCAGCGCGACTGGCCAGTTGAGCTGGTGATCTGCGCCGACGGCGCCCTGTTAACTGACCGAGCCCAAAGGCTCGGTCTTCCTTTATCTCTCCTGCCATACGATCCTGCGCAACCGGCCGTTCCGCAGCGTGCCGGTACGTTGACGCTGCTTAACGTCCCGCTGAGCGTCCCGGCGGAGCCCGGCGTGCTGAACGTACATAACGGCGCCTACGTGGTCGAGACGCTGGCGCGCGCCTGCGACGGCTGCCTGAGCGGCGAATTCGCGGCGTTAGTGACCGGCCCGGTGCACAAAGGCAACATCAACGACGCCGGCATCGCCTTCACCGGTCATACCGAGTTCTTCGAAGAGCGCGCGCAGGCCAGCAAAGTGGTGATGATGCTGGCGACCGAGGAGCTGCGGGTGGCGCTGGTGACGACCCATCTGCCGTTGAAAGCCATCAGCGAGGCGATAACGCCCGACCTGCTGCGCGAGATCATCACGATTCTCGATCACGACCTGCGCACGAAATTTGGTATTGCCCAGCCGCACGTGCTGGTTTGCGGGCTTAACCCGCATGCTGGCGAAGGCGGTCATATGGGTACGGAAGAGATAGACACCATCATTCCGGTGCTGGAAGAGATGCGCGCGAAGGGGATGAACCTCAGCGGTCCGCTGCCAGCTGACACCCTTTTCCAGCCCAAATACCTTGACCATGCCGATGCAGTACTCGCGATGTACCACGATCAGGGCCTGCCCGTGCTAAAATACCAGGGCTTTGGCCGCGGCGTGAACATTACGCTCGGTTTACCTTTTATTCGTACCTCCGTCGACCACGGCACCGCACTGGAATTAGCGGGCCAGGGAACAGCGGACGTCGGCAGTTTTATCACGGCGCTTAATCTCGCCATCAAAATGATTGTTAACACCCAATGAATAATCGAGTCCATCAGGGCCATTTAGCCCGTAAACGCTTCGGGCAGAACTTCCTCAACGATCAGTTTGTGATCGACAGCATCGTCTCGGCGATTAATCCGCAGAAAGGCCAGGCGATGGTTGAAATCGGCCCCGGTCTCGCCGCGCTGACCGAGCCGGTTGGCGAACGCCTTGACCAGTTGACCGTCATTGAGCTGGACCGCGATCTGGCGGCACGCCTGCAGACGCATCCGTTCCTCGGGCCGAAGCTGACCATCTATCAGCAGGATGCGATGACCATGAACTTCGGCGAACTGGCGGAGAAAATGGGTCAGCCGCTGCGCGTCTTCGGCAATCTGCCGTACAATATTTCGACCCCGCTGATGTTCCATCTGTTCAGCTATACTGATGCCATTGCCGATATGCACTTTATGCTGCAGAAGGAAGTGGTGAATCGTCTGGTTGCCGGACCGAACAGTAAGGCGTATGGTCGGTTAAGCGTGATGGCGCAATATTATTGCCAGGTGATCCCGGTACTCGAAGTGCCGCCGAGCGCGTTCACCCCGCCGCCTAAGGTCGATTCCGCGGTGGTCCGTCTGGTGCCGCACAGCACGATGCCGTATCCGGTCAAAGAGATCCGGGTGCTGAGCCGCATCACCACCGAAGCGTTCAACCAGCGCCGCAAGACCATCCGCAACAGTCTCGGCAATCTGTTCAGTGTGGAAGTGCTGACCGAGCTGGGCATCGACCCGGCCATGCGTGCAGAAAATATTTCCGTGGCGCAGTACTGCCAGATGGCCAACTGGCTGTCTGACAATCTGCCATCGAAGGAGAGCTAACCATGATTAATTCGCCTCGTGTTTGCGTCCAGGTGCAAAGCGTCTATATCGAATCGCAATCTTCTCCGGAAGAAGAGCGCTACGTCTTCGCTTATACCGTCACCATTCGCAATCTGGGGCGGAGTCAGGTTCAGCTGCTTGGCCGCTACTGGCTCATCACTAACGGCCACGGTCGTGAGACTGAAGTTCAAGGTGAAGGGGTGGTCGGCGAGCAACCGCATATTCCCGCCGGCGGTGAATATCAATATACCAGCGGCGCGGTCATTGAAACGCCGCTGGGAACCATGCAGGGTCATTATGAGATGATCGATATCGACGGCGCGCCGTTCCGTATCGAGATCCCTGTTTTCCGTCTCGCAGTTCCAACGCTCATTCATTAAAACAATGTCAACATACCTTATTGGCGACGTTCACGGTTGCTACGATGAACTGATCGCATTATTAGCGCAGGTTGAATTCGACCCGCGGAGCGATACGCTGTGGCTGACCGGCGATCTGGTAGCCCGTGGCCCGGGGTCGCTGGAGGTTCTGCGCTATGTCAAATCTCTGGGCGACAGCGTGCGACTGGTGCTGGGCAATCACGATTTACACTTGCTGGCGGTCTTCGCCGGCATCAGCCGCAACAAGCCGAAGGATCGTCTGAAATCACTGCTGGAAGCGCCGGATGCCGATGAGCTGCTTAACTGGCTGCGTCGTCAGCCGCTGCTCCAGGTGGACGAAGAGAAAAAGCTGGTGATGGCCCACGCCGGCATCACGCCGCAGTGGGATCTGGAGACCGCCCAGCAGTGCGCGCGCGATGTTGAAGCGGTGCTCTCCAGCGACTCCTACCCTTTCTTCCTCGATGCCATGTACGGCGACATGCCGAATCACTGGAGCAACGAGCTGAGCGGCCTGGCGCGCCTGCGCTTTATCTCTAACGCTTTTACCCGCATGCGCTACTGCTTCCCGAACGGCCAGCTGGATATGTACTCGAAAGAAGCGCCCGAGGACGCCCCGGCGCCGCTGAAGCCGTGGTTTGCCATTCCTGGTCCGGTCAGCAGTGCCTACAGCATTGCCTTTGGCCACTGGGCGTCGCTGGAGGGACGCGGTACGCCGGAGGGCATTTACGCGCTGGATACCGGCTGCTGCTGGGGCGGTGAACTCACCTGCCTGCGCTGGGAGGATAAGCAGTACTTTACCCAGCCGTCGAACCGGCAGAAAAGCCTCGACGAAGGCGAAGCCGTCGCGTCCTGAGTCTTCCCGGATGGCGGCGCGTTGCGCCTTATCCGGGCTACATTTCCTTGCGATTTGTCGCCCTAGCAGCGCTCCCGAAAGACGAAGCCCGCGACGGGTAACATGGCGCAAAAAAGTAGTGGCAGCGTCATCGGCGCTGAATTCACGCCAAAGAAAACCCCGGTCACGCCAGACGCGACCGGGGTTTTTCATTGCTATCCTTCCCGCTTAACGGCGTTCGAGGATCTCAAAGCAGTAGCTGTGGGAGTTCTGCGCGTCGGCGTCATGAAACTCGCTGAACACCGATTCCCACTGGTCCGGATCGTAATCCGGGAAATGGGTATCGCCTTCCACTTCCGCATCGATATGGGTCAGATAGAGCTTCTGCGCCTTTGGCAGGAACTGCTCATACACCCGACCGCCGCCGATCACCATGATCTCTTCCACATCGCCGCAGGCGGCAATCGCTTCGTCAACGGAGGAGACCCACTGCACGCGATCGTCGCTGCCTGGCTTGCTGCTGATCACGATATTTTTACGCCCCGGCAACGGGCGCCCAATGGATTCCCAGGTCAGACGCCCCATCACTACCGGCTTATTTAATGTGTTGCGTTTGAACCAGGCGAGATCGGCAGGCAGGTTCCATGGCATGGCGTTTTCCATACCAATGACGCGATCTACCGCTAACGCCGCAATCAGACTGATCATTCATTCATTCCTGAGTACAAAAATTGTCGCCACTATACGGAAAGCGTACAACTTCGTCGACTGGCCGGAGGGTAAAGAATAAGAAAATTTTCTGATTTGCTGGCAAGCCCACGTTCACACCGTGGGCCGCCAGAACAGGATCCAAACGAAAACAGAATGTTACTGATTAGCGTCAGGCGGAGGGCTTATTTCCCGGCTCATCGGCGATATCGCCGGTATGCCTGCCCTCTTCCGTCCCCTGCCAACCGTGCCGCTGCACCAGCGACAGATGATGACGATCTTCGTTGATGATGCCGGTCAGCATATCGCTGGTCCGCTTGAAGACCGCCACCCGCGACGCCGCGTCGTTTTCCGCCATCGCCACCATCTCTTCGACCATCTGCAGGTTGAAACGACGGAACAGATCGGCCCGCTCGCGCGCTTCATACGCGCCGAGCCCCAGCGCCTCCAGGGTCATTCGGCCGGATTTCAGTGCCGCCTCGAAGGTTTCACGCTCCGGGGCATCAACGCCAGCCTGACGCAGCTGGATATAGTGATCGACATCGCGGGCGCGGGAGATAATCTGCAGATGCGGAAAATGCTCTTTTACCCTCGCCACCAGCTCCAGGCTGACGTGCGGATCGTCAATGGCATTGATCAGTACCTCCGGCCTTTTCGGCGCCGGCCGACTCCAGCAGATCGACCCGGGTGGCGTCGCCGTAGAAGACCTTCATATCAAATTTGCGCAGAGTATCGACATGGTCCGGGTCATGATCGAGGATCACCATCTTCACCCCGCTGGAGAGCAGTAGTCGCCCGGCGATCTGCCCGAAGCGGCCAAAGCCGGCGACAATCACCCGCGGCTGCTCTTCATCAATCTCGTCCGCATCCCGCGCCTGGCCGCTGGACGATTTCTCCAGACGGGTCAACAGCACCAGCAGAATTGGGGGTTGCCGCCATCGACAGCGCCACCGCCAGGGTCAGCGCCTTTGCCCATTCGCCGTCCAGCACCTCCGCCATCCGCGCGGCGCCAAAGACCACAAACGCGAACTCACTCCCCTGCCCCAGCAGCACCGCAAACCAGCGGCGCTGAGCGCGAGGCACGCCAAGCGGCCTGGCGATAAGCCACAGCATCAGCATTTTTATCGCCAGGAAACCCACCAGCAAAATCACGATACGCAGCGGATGGGTGACCAGGGTGCCGAAATCAATCGACATCCCGACGCCGATCAAAAAACAGCCCCAGCAGCAGGCCTTTAAACGGCTCAATATCGCTTTCCAGCGCATGGCGATACTCGGAGCTGGCCAGCAACACCCGGCGAGAAACGCCCCATCGCCATCGACAGCCCCACCTCCTCCAGCAACAGCCCAAAGCCGAAGACCAGGAACAGGGCCACGGCGCTGAATACTTCGCGCAGACCGGAACGGGCGACAAAACGCAGCAGCGGACGGGTCAGATAGCGCCCCAGCACCACCACCAGCGCCAGCGCTGCGGCCACCTTCAGCGCGGAAAGGGCAAAAGCCATCAGCGAAGTGGCGCCGCCGCTGGCCGCCAGCAGCGGGATCATCGCCACCAGCGGGATCGCCGCGATATCCTGGAACAGCAGCACCGCGAAGGCGCTGCGCCCCATCTGCGATACCGTCAGGTTGCGCTCATTCATCGCCTGCATGGCGATCGCGGTTGAGGAGAGCGCCAGGGTCATACCGATCAGCTCGGCCACCTGCCAACGCAACCCCAGCAGCATGCAGAACAGGCCGATCAATACCCCACAGGCCACCATCTGCAGCGCACCGCCGCCAAACACCGAAGCGCGCAGCTTCCACAGACGCTGCGGATCCAGCTCCAGACCAATGACGAACAGCATCAGCACCACGCCAATCTCGGCAAAGTGCAGAATCGCCTCGGCGTCGGTCACCAGACGCAGCCCCCACGGTCCAATAATACAGCCGGCGATGAGATAGCCCAGCACCGACCCAAGCCCAAGGCGGACGGCGATGGGCACAATCAGCGCCGCAGCGCCCAGGTAAATCAGCGCCTGTATCAGCGTATGGCTATCCATTCTGATGTGCCTCCTGCCAGTCGATTAAGCGTTGACGATAATGGCGGGCCTGCGCCTGCAGCGTTTCGTCATCGCAGATAAAGGTGCAGTGCATGGCGAACGGCGGCAGCCATTTCATCCCGCAGTAGAGCGCCGTGGCCTGCAGCGGCTGCGCCAGCACCGGGAAACCGGGAAACGAACCGATATCAAAGTGGCTTTCACCGCCGCCGGTGGTCACCGCCCACATCAGCGATTTACCGCGCAGCGCAATACCGTTATGGCCATAGGCCCAGCCGTGGGACAGCACTTTGTCCATCCACAGCTTCAGCAGCGGCGGCACGCTATACCACTGCATCGGGTGCTGCCAGATAACCAGATCGGCACGGGCGAGCGCCGCCTGCTCGGCGGCGACATCGATATTAAAGTCGGGATAGAGTTGATAGAGGGAGCGTATCTCTACGCCTTCAAGCGTCCCTGCTTGTTCAAGCATTCGCTTATTCGCATGCGAATGCTGCGGATAAGGATGCGCATAAATTATCAGAATCATTGATTGGCCTGCGTTAGCTCTTGTCGTAATCAGCAAATGAGTGTAGACAGTTAAATGAACCGCTTACAATGATAACTGTGATTTATGTCGCGGTGGTGGACACAACGCGCGCCTGAATGGCAAACGTCAGGCCTTAATTATCCAGCTCATCCATAGATTTCACCTGATCGCGGTTAATCTGCTCCACGCGTCCGGTTCGGCATTTTTGTAAGAGACCAGACCGGTATCATCATCCACCTGCGGTTTACCGCTGGTGATCAATGGTCTTGCCGTCGGTGGTTTTGATCGACTGATTCGATGAGTCAGCCGGCCACGAACATGATTGCCGTCGCTGCCAGTGCGGATGCCACCAGAATATTGTTCCGCATTGTATCCTCCTGTCTTTTCATCAATAGGTATCGTTATGGTGCTAACTAGTAGTTAGCCTGACCCGACAGGGGGTTAAAAGCAGAACTCTCTGAAGATGGCCGCAGCCAAAAAAATGGGCTGACGAAGTCGTCAGCCCAGGTGTGTTGCTATCCGGCCAGGCCGGAGCGCTTATTTGGTGATTTGCGCGTGCATTTCCTGAACCGAAATCACCTTGTCGGTGGCGTCAGCGTTCAGCGCCATCGCGGTGGCAAAGCCGCCGTTCAGGGTGGTGTCATAGTGCACCTTGTACTGCAGCGCGCTGCGGCGAATCAGCTTGGAGTCTTCAATCGCCTGACGACCTGCGGTGGTGTTGATGATGTAGGTATATTCGCCATTCTTGATGCGGTCCTGAATGTGCGGACGGCCTTCATGCACCTTGTTTACCAGACGCGGATTGATACCCGCTTCGCCCAGCACAATCGCCGTGCCG
>OKVR01000393.1_pt1 | contig 9812 bp, 8 predicted proteins | sample 1606891 | NCBI WGS metagenome assembly OKVR01 (sample SAMN03281011, study PRJEB24777) | human gut metagenome | isolation source: fecal sample PR176 from 1 month old male Indian infant, caesarean delivered... | place: Singapore | collected 2006-01-13 | reverse complement strand
CGAGGGCCATCGCTTCGGCGGCGACGGCGATATGCACCCCGGCCAGCAGCTGATGGATGATTTTTCACCGTCGAACCGAGGCCAATGTCGCTCCCGATGCGGTAGACTTTGCCGGCCACCGCATCCAGCACTGGCGCGAGGCGGGCAAAGGCGGCATCGCTCCCGGAGGCCATTTACCCGTCATGTCGCCGGCGGCCGCTTTCACTGCGCCGCCCGATACCGGCGCGTCGAGCATCAAGAGCTGGTATTCTGCCAGCGCTACGGCTATCGCCTGGGCATCGGCGGCGGCGATGGTTGACGACACCATCACCGCGGTGCCCGGCTTCAGATGGGCGGCGAGGCCGCTCTCGCCGAACAGGATCCCCCGCACCTGGGCGGCATTAACCACCAGCAGTACGACCGCATCCAGCTCAGCGGCGAAAGGCACCGCGCTGGAGCCTGCGCCTTTGGCGCCCGCCTCCAGCAGCGCGCGGCAGTTGTCGGGGTTGATGTCCACCCCCCAGGTGTTCAGGCCCGCCTGCAGGCAGGCGCGAGCGGCGCCCATGCCCATCGAACCCAGTCCAATCACGCAGACGTTAGTGTGTGCAGTCATGATGGTCTCCTTGTGAATATTCGTTAATTAATGTGATTTAATGATAGAATAAAGCGTTATCATGTGAAATTATGTGAGAGTTATCACGAATAACCCACATGAATATAAAAAATTCACAGGCGGAAAGTGGCTGCGCGACGGCGATTCTTGCCCTAAAATAGCGTAAAAACAGTGGTCAAGCGCGATAACAGTACAGGGTATCGTCAGGCTCCCGGCGTGAGTGGTGTGGTCTGGTGTGAAAAAAATGGTAAGGGGAGAGCGGTGATTCCAATTGAACGTCATCAGCGTATTTTAGCCCTGGTGGAGCAGCGTGGTGCGGTAAGCATTAATGAGCTGACGGAGATCCTCGGCGTGTCCCATATGACTATTCGTCGGGACGTCAGTAAGCTGGAAGAACAGGGGCTGCTGGTCAGCGTCTCGGGCGGCGTGCGCGCCGTCAGCCGGCTGGCCGCAGAGCCCAGTCATCTGGTGAAAAGCACCCTGCAGAGTGAAGAGAAGCAGGTCATCGGCGCGCTGGCGGCCAGTCTCATTGCCAAAAACAGCTGCATCTATCTCGATGCCGGCACCACCACTCTGGCGCTGGCGCGGGCCATCCTCGACCGGGACGACCTGCAGGTGGTCACCAATGATTTTGAGATAACCCAGCTGCTGATAGATGCCAGCCAGTGCGGGGTGATCCACACCGGCGGCACCCTGTGCCGGGAGAACCGCTCCTGCGTCGGCGAGTCGGCGGCGCGCACCTTGCGCCACCTGGCTATCGATACGGCCTTTATCTCCGCCAGCGGCTGGGACAGCCGCGGAATTTTCACCCCTGATGAGAACAAAGTCACCGTCAAGGAGACCGTCAGCCAGGTCAGCGCCAGAAGCATCCTGCTGTGCGACAGTTCGAAATACAATCAGGTGGCCACGTTTATGGCGTTGCCCTTGACTCGCTTTACCACCATCATTACCGACCGGCATCTCTCCGATGCCGCTGCCGCCCATATCACCCGGCACGCCTGCGAAGTGCTGCGCGCCGGATAAGGCGCGCGGCCTTCGCCGGGCTAGCGCTGCCAGTGCTCGATCAGCGCCGCGCCTATCCCGGCGATCTGCTGGTTACGCTCGACCATGGTCGCCGGGGTATCACGCAGATAGATCACCACGATACGCTCCGCTTTGCCGTCCGGGCCGAGCAGGGCGACAATGCCGCGTGAGCCCCGCTCACCGGCCCCGGTTTTATCGGCGATAAACCAGCCCGCCGGCAGCACGGCGCGGATCAACGGGCCGGCCACCCGGTCGTCAACCATCCACTGCAGCAGCTGCTGCTGCGAACGGGCGCTCAGAGAGGGGGTTGTTAGCAGCTTGCGCAGGGTGGTGGCCATGCTGGCCGGGGTGGTGGTGTCGCGCACGTCGCCGGGAAGCGCCTCATGAGTTCCGTTTCCCAGCGGTCAAGACGGGGTGACGTTGTCACCGATCTGGCGCAGAAAAGCGGTCAAGTCCCGCGGGGCCGCCGACGATCTTCAACAGCAGATTGCCGGCGGTGTTGTCGCTCATGGTGATGGCGGCGGCGCAGAGTTCGCCAACGGTCATCCCGTCGGCAAGGTGTTTTTCGCTGACCGGGGAGTAGTCCACCAGATCCTGCTGGCGGTAGTGGATCCGCCGATCCAGCTGTTCGTCGCCGGCATCCACCCGGGCCAGCACCGCGCCGCAGAGCAGCACTTTAAAGGTGCTCATCAGCGGAAAGCGCTCACTGGCGCGCCAGGCTGCCAGCGTGCGGCCGCTGGCCAGATCCATTTCAACATAGCCCACCCGGCCCGCCAGCTGACTTTCGCTGATTTTAATCTGCTCAAGCGGCTGAGGGCTGGCGAATACCGCCAGTGGCAGGGCGGCAATCAGGGAGATAAGGCACAGGCGAACATAACGCATAACCGTAATACTTCCTTGTGTAAGGGCCGATAAAGGCGAGAAAAGGTGTGACGAATAAGAATAACCCGGTATTTTGCTGATTCACAATTCCTCTTTTTCCTTCATCATTTGTCATCTTTTATTTCGAATAATCAATATTTAGCTCAGCCTAAGCACGCTATTTTTTGACTCAAGGCCGCAATGAACTATAAGAAAGTACTTAAGACCGCACGCTGGCTGGCGCCGCTGATTGCTGACGATACGCCCGCCGCGCTGCGCGGTTTGCCAATGATCTATGCCATCCCGGGAGGAACTGGTGCACCCGATAATTAAGGTCATGCTGGTGGGCGGTAAGGCGGATGGACTGCTGGTCAGCGTCGCCGACGATGCGACCGAGGTCTCGGTGACGCCTGCGCAATACGGTGCGCCGTCCGGGCAACCGCTCAGCTATCGTATCGTAAGTCAAACCATTGACGATGAACGCTATTTCTTTGGCGTCTTTAGTGATGCTCATCAGGATAGCGACAAGCTGACGCGGGTGGCGCTGACCCGCGGAATGAAAAAAATGTTCTGTTGAACCCGGGCGGAGTGAGGGGATGCGATAGTATCCATGCCGCGGCTTTGCTACTGTGGCAGCCTTCTCTCTCCGGGCCAGGACGCATCATGATTCAGTACATCCATATACAAAACTTTCGCTCAGTCAGGGATATCGAACTGGAGCTGGGGCCATTGAACATTGTCTTCGGTCCTAACGGCTGCGGCAAATCCAATATTTACAACGCCATCCATCTGTTGACCGCGGCTGCCGACGGCAGGCTGTCGGAGTTTATCAGCGCAGAGGGCGGCCTGGAAAATATGATGTGGTCCGGAGATCGTTCCCCCCTCGATCGCCATCCCCGCCGGCTGCAAATCGCCTGTCGGACGGAGAGCTTTGATTATGAACTGCAGGTAGGTTTCCCGGAAAAATTGCCCTATCCGACGCAGTTCATGCTCGATCCCATCGTCAAAGAAGAGCACATCTGGCTGGCAGGCTACTCCCGTCGGCCTTCCTCCCGCGTACTGCAGCGCAAGAATCAGGCGGCGTTCCTCGTCGATGTCACCGGGGAGAAAAGCACCTTCACCGAGAGTATTTATGAAAACGAGTCGGTGTTCGGTCAGCTTGGCGAGCCGCACCGTTTTCCCGAAGTGTCGCGGGTGCGGGAGACCCTGCGCCGTTGGCGGTTTTACCATGAGTTCGCCATTGGCCGCCACTCGCCGCTGCGCCAGCCGGCCGTGGGGTATCGTTCGCCGGTGCTCGACAGCGATGGCCATAATCTGGCCGCCGCCTTTCAGACCATTGTCGAGATTGGCGCGGAGGAGATGTTGCACGAGATCCTCGCCGACGCCTTTCCCGGCTGCCAGTTTTACTGTGAAAACGAGCACTCGCGTTTCGCCCTGAAAATGCGCCGGGAGGGGATCCGCAGGCCGCTGCTGGCGGCGGAGATGTCCGATGGCACGCTGCGCTTTCTCTGTCTCGCCGTCGCGCTGCTCAGCCCGCGCCCGCCGGCGTTTCTGGCGATCAATGAGCCGGAGAACAGCCTGCATCGCGACATGCTCCCGGCGCTGGCCCGGCTGATAATCGAGGCCTCCCGCTACAGCCAGATCTGGCTGACCAGCCACTCGGCTGAACTGGCGGAGCTTATCGCCGCTGGGGCGCCCTGTCAGCGCTATGCGCTGGAGAATAGCGGCGGAGAAACGCGCATTGTGGCGTAAACCCCGTCATCCCTGACGGGAGCGCCGGGATCAGGCGGGGGTCTGCGTCTCCGCTGCTGGCAGCAGGCTTTTGCCGCCGCGTAAGGTGATGAACGAGAGCAGGGTGAAGCTCAGGGTGATGCAGCCGAGGATCAGATAGGCCTGATGGAAGCCGACGGTGTCATACATCCGGCCCACCCAGGCGGAAAGGACCACCCCGGACAGCTGTTTCGACAGGTTAAAACCGATCAGGAACAGGGTGGCCGAGAGCCGCGGGTTAAAGGCGGAGGAGATATATTTAAAGGTCCCGACCAGCAGGAAGGGGATCTCAAACATATGCAGCATCTTGAGGATCACCACCTCTACCGCCGATGAGGCGAACGACGATCCGAGAATGCGCACTGACATGATCATCCCGGCGGTCAGCAGGGCGTTTTTGGCGCCGATGCGGTTAACGATGGCCGGGGCGCAGAACATAATTAGCGCGTTGAGCAGCTCGCCGCCGGTGGTGACGAAGCCAAACACTTCGGTACCGCGCTTCGGACTGGCGAAAAAGCTTTTGAAAAAGTTGGCGAACTGCTGATCAAACACGTCGTAGACGCTGGCGACTCCCACCACATAGACGATAAAGCCCCAGAAACGTGGCATACGTAACAGCTCGGCCGCGGTGCGCAGCGAAAAAGGCCTGGCGATTGGCTCCCAGCGCCTCAATAAACCTGGGCGCTGTTGCTGCTTTCCGGGCGCGACAGCCAGAGCAGAAGACCTAGCACCAGCGCAAAGCCGGAGGCGATCCAGAAGGTAATATTGGGGTCGATGCCGAACAGCACGCCGGTTATCGAGGCGCACAGCGCCCAGCCGACGCAGCCAGCGACCCGCACTTTGCCATATTCAAAGCGGTTTGCCCGGCTGACGCGCTCGATATAGGCTTCCACGGCCCCGGAGCCGCTGGAGAAAACAATCCCCAGGTAGATCCCGCCCACCAGCGAACCGGCGATAATATTCATCTGCAACAGCGGGGAGAAAACGAAAATAAAAAACGGCGCGAACAGAATTAACAGTACCGTGATGGTCCACAGCAGATGTTTGCGCAGGCCAAGCTTATCCGACATCAGACCAAATACCGGCTGAAAAATAATCGCAAACAGCGAGATGGAGGAGAAGACGATCCCGGTTTCCGTTTTGGTTAAATGGTTAACGTCCGCCAGCCACACCGGAAAAAAAGGAAAATAGGCCGACATAATGAAATAGTAAAAGAAAAAGAACAGCAGGAAATAGACAAAATTATGCCGTTCTCGCGGCGCCAGTTCAGAGAATTTCATCACCATGATCCCTTGTTATTCTGTTTGTAGGGTGGGGGCTGCCGCCCCCACGGATTAAAGGCAACGCAATGAGACCTCGTACTGCCAGCGCGTTTGGGTCAGGAGCCACTGCGGCAGCACGCTTGGGGTCCAGGAGTCATCGCCCCCCACTCCCATATGCAGGCCGTCGAGGGTGATCCACACCCCGTCTTCAGCCTGGATCTTGTGCCAGTGGTCGGTCTCCATCAGCTGACGGGTGCTCCATGGCTGAACGGAGAAGTGGAAATGACCGCTGACGTGCCAGCGTCCCCAGTCCAGCGCCTGGGTATCACAGCGCAGGCCGTTTTCCGTCGGGAAGATGTAGGGCGTGCTCATCGCCGCCAGCGGCTGCTCCCAGCGGGCGAAGCAGGCGCTGCTCCGCCGGTCGGGGTAGTTCTCATGCGGCCCCAGCCCCAGCCAGCTCACCGGCGCCTGCTGATCCGCCACCTGGAAGTGCAGTCCGACCCGCGGCAGCGGCGGCAGCGTTTCCGCGCGCTCGCCGTCCACCGTCAGCCGTACCGTTCCGTCCGCAGTAAAGCGCATGCGCCAGTGGCTGACAATCACCACCTCGTCGCCGCGCAGGTAGTGCCAGCGGCTGTCGACAAGGGTCTCATTCGCCAGGCGCTGGGCATCGCACTGCACGCAGCGCGCCTCAAGGTCGAACAGGCCGGCGCTTTTCCAGCGCTCCACCCAGGCGTTGGGATCGATGCGCTCCACTTCGCTGACCCCGATGTCATTGTCGAGCGGCGCGCGGATAAACTGATCGCGCAGGGGGGTCAGGAGTTGCTCCTGACCGGCGAGCGACCAGCCACTCAACAAACCGGTCCGCCGATCGACGGTCCAGCACTGCGTGCCGGCGCGGATCTGCCAGGCCTCATCGCTGACGATCAGATCCGGGGCGCCGGCAGGCACCGTGGGCGCCGGCAGCGCCAGCGGGGCGGGCAGGGGAAACTGCTGCCAGGCGACGCGATGGTCCGCTGGGGACCAGTCGGTCGCCCGGGGCTGGACCACCTCCAGCGTCAGCCACACCGCGCGGGCGCCTGGCGGTAGAATCAGGTCATCAAGCAGCGTTATCTCGTCACTGCCCTCCGGGGGAAGCGCCAGCGTCAGGTTGCCGTGATACAGGGTTTCACCGGCCGCCTGCACCTGCCAGCGCATCGCTTCGTTATCGGTCTGGCGGAACAGGTATTCGCTGGCGATGCGCACGCGCAGCGGCGAGGTCGACAGCAGGGCGAACTGGAAATACTGCTGGGCGTGCTTCGCCTCGATCAGCGACGGATGCGGCGTGCGATCGGGGAACACCAGGCCGTTCATACAGAACTGGCGATCGTTCGGCTTATCGCCAAAGTCGCCGCCGTAGGCCCAGCCGACGCTGCCGTCGTCAAAGGTTTTGCAGATCGCCTGGTCGGCCCAGTCCCAGATAAACCCGCCCTGCAGCCGCGGATACTCGCGGAAGGCCTGCCAGTAATCGGCGAAGTTGCCGAGACTGTTGCCCATCGCATGGGCGTACTCGCAGAGGATCAGCGGCCGCTGCTCGCCGGGCAGGCTGATCCATTTTTTGATCCCCCACTTCGGTACCGCCGGGATCGGCTGGTCGCGTTCGACGCGGGCGTACATCGGACAGATAATATCGGTAGCGGTGGTATCCGCGCCGCCGCCCTCGTACTGCACCGGACGGCTCGGGTCGTTGCGCTTCAACCAGTGGTACAGCGCTTCATGGTTGCCGCCGCCGCCAGATTCGTTACCCAGCGACCAGATGATAATGCACGGATGGTTACGGTTGCTCTGTACCATCCGGGTGACGCGGGCGCTGAAGGCTGGCAGCCACGCCGGATCGTCGGACAGCCGGTTCATCGGCACCATGCCGTGGGTTTCAATATTGGCTTCATCGACCACGTACAGACCGTAGCGGTTGCACAGCTCATACCAGCGCGGCGCGTTGGGGTAGTGTGAGCAGCGGACGGCGTTAAAGTTGTTCTGCTTCATCAACAGAATGTCCTGCACCATATCCGCCTCGCTGACCACCTGACCGCGCAAATGGTGGTGTTCATGGCGGTTAACGCCGCGGATCAGCAGCGGTTTGCCGTTAAGGCGCAGCAGACCGTCGGCGATCTCGATGCGGCGAAAACCGATATCCCACGCCTCGGCCTCCAGCAGTTCGTCGCCACGCCACAGGGTGACCACGGCGCGATAACAGTTCGGGGTTTCCGCGCTCCAGTGCGCCGGCGCCGCTACCGCCAGGGAGAAATCGACCCGTTCGGCGTAGTGGCCGCGCTCATCCACCGCCGGGGTGCCCAACGGCTGACGATGGGCGGCGACAGGCTGCTCGCCGCGCCACAGGCTAACCCCGACGCAGAGCCCGGCAAGCGCCGCCTCTGTCGCTTCGACGGTCGCCTGAACCTGCAGAGCGCCGTCGCGGCAGAGGGCGTCAAGGGTCGGCGTCAGCTGCACGTCGCATAGCCGCTGGTGCGGCTTATTCAGCAGCCACACCGAGCGAAAAATACCGCTCATTCGCCACATATCCTGGTCTTCCAGCCAGCTGCCGGCGCTCCAGCGCATGACCATCACGCACAGGCGGTTGTCGCCCGGGCGCAGGAAGGGGCTGAGATCGAACGCCGCCGGCAGGCGGCTGTCCTGGGAGTAACCGACCCAGGCGCCGTTGCACCACAGATGAAACGCTGAGTTGACGCCGTCGAAAATAATCTGCGTCTGTCCGTCCGTGTGCCAGGCGTCATCGATCGCAACGTGCAGGGAGTAACAGCCGGTTGGGTTATCCTCCGGCACCCGCGGCGGGATGGTGTCGATGGGGTAGCGGACGTTGGTGTAGATCGGCGCGTCATAGCCCGCCATCTGCCAGTTGGAGGGCACGGGCGTCCCGCGGCTGCCTGGCAGGTCCTGCGTCAGCCACTGCGCATCGACGGCAAACGGGCTGCGGGCGTAAGCAAATTGCCATTCGCCGTCCAGCTGACGACGTCGAGGCGAAGGGCGATTATCGCGGGCGGCAAGCTCATCGCGCCAGCTGGCGAACGCGGGATGCGCTGGCAGGCGGTTGAGATGGGTAATGGTCTGGTTCTGCCAGTCTTCGCGGGCGAGGAGCGGCGTGGAAGTCAGGCGCGTGGCGGCGACTGGTATCGCTTATTGGCATAGTAATCCCCGGTAAGTCAGAAAATGTCGATCGCTAAACCAGGATAAAGAACGTTATCGGATAATTTGTTTTTGTCCAGCAATGACGGCGGAAATGAAATTAACAGACGATCACGAAAGCGAGGGTAAAGCGCTGTTTTTTCGTCGCGCGTTAAACATAAAAGTGTTAGCGCACGACATTAGTTATTGCTGAGGAGAAAAAATGCCGCGTCGTACCGCTACCCTGGAGGATGTCGCTCGCGCGGCCGGGGGTTTCCCAACAGACCGTCTCCCGGGTCCTGAACCGTCCTGAAGTGGTGTCAGCCCGCACCCGCGAGCAGGTAATCCGCGCGATGCAGGCGCTGCACTACGTACCTAACCGCTCGGCGCAGCTGCTCGCCGGCAAAGCAGCGCCCTCCATTGGGCTTATCACTGCCTCGCTGACCTTGCATGCTCCCTCGCAGATCGCCGCCGCGGTAAAGAGCCATGCCAGCCTGCACCAGCTGGAGGTGGCAATAGCGATGCCGGCGCAGGCCGACTTCGCCGCGCTGCAGGCCCGGCTGGACGAACTGCGCGCCCAGCATATTCGCGGAGTGATCGTTAGTCTGCCGCTGGAAAGCGCTACCGCCGAGCGACTGGTTAAAGAGAACCCGGATATGGCCTGCCTGTTTCTGGACGTCTCCCCGGAGGCCGATGTCTGCTGCGTGCGCTTCGATCATCGCGACGGCTGTGGGGCGTGCGTGCGCCATCTGTGGGAGCTGGGGCATCGCGAATTTGGCCTGCTGGCAGGGCCGGAAAGTTCGGTTTCCGCCCGTCTGCGTCTCGCCAGCTGGCGCGAGGCGCTGCACAGTCTGAATATCGCCCGTTCAACCACGGTGTTCGGTGACTGGAGCGCCGCCAGCGGCTGGCAGAAAACCTTTGAACTGCTGCACCTGCAGCCGCGGATCAGCGCCATTGTGGTGGCGAACGATCAGATGGCGCTCGGGGTACTCAGCGCGCTGGCCCAGCTCAATCGCAGCGGCAGCCAGGCGGTATCGGTGACCGGCTATGACGACACCGCCGACAGTCTCTACTTTCAGCCGCCGCTCACCACGGTGGCGCAGGACTTCGATCTGCTGGGCAAGCGGGCCGTGGAGCGGCTGATT
>OKVR01000391.1_pt1 | contig 9837 bp, 11 predicted proteins | sample 1606891 | NCBI WGS metagenome assembly OKVR01 (sample SAMN03281011, study PRJEB24777) | human gut metagenome | isolation source: fecal sample PR176 from 1 month old male Indian infant, caesarean delivered... | place: Singapore | collected 2006-01-13 | reverse complement strand
CTTTGAGCGCTACGCCCGGACGGTGTTCAGCCGCTATAAAATAAGGTCAAACTGTGGGCTGACCTTTAACGAAATCAATATGTCGCTGCATGCCCCGATGACCGGCGTCGGCCTGCCGGCCGGCAGCAGCAAAGGCGAGGTGTATCAGGCGATTCACCACCAGCTGGTGGCCAGCGCGCTGGCGGTCAAGGCCTGTCATGAGCTGGTGCCTGAGGGCAAAATCGGCAATATGCTGCTCGGCGGGCTGATGTATCCCCTGAGCTGCAAACCGGAGGATGTGTTTGAGACGCTGCAGGAGAACCGCAGCTGGCAGTTCTTCGGCGACGTACAGGCGCGCGGCGCGTACCCGGGCTATATGCAGCGCTATTTCCGTGACAACGGCATCACGCTCACCATCACCGACGCCGATCGTGAAGCGCTAAAAACCACCGTCGACTTTATCTCCTTCAGCTACTACATGACCGGCTGCGTCACTGCCGACGAGGCGCTGAACCAGCAGGCGCGCGGCAATATTCTCAGCATGGTGCCGAACCCGCACCTGGCGAGCTCGGAGTGGGGCTGGCAGATAGATCCGCTGGGCCTGCGCACGCTGCTGAACGTGCTGTGGGATCGCTACCAGAAGCCGCTGTTTATCGTGGAAAACGGTCTGGGCGCCAAAGATAAGGTGGAAGCCGACGGCAGCATTAACGATGACTACCGCATCAGTTACCTGAACGACCACCTGGTGCAGGCGCGGGAAGCCATTGACGATGGCGTTGAGCTGATGGGCTTTACCAGCTGGGGGCCGATTGACCTGGTGAGCGCCTCGAAGGCGGAGCTGTCGAAGCGCTACGGCTTTATCTATGTTGACCGCCATGATGACGGCACCGGCACCCTGGCACGCAGTAAGAAGAAGAGCTTTGACTGGTATAAAGAGGTGATTGCCAGCCGCGGCGCCAGCCTGAAAGCGTAATGCTTCCCCGTCCGGCCATCGCCGGGCGAGGGATCAGCCCGGTTTACGCGCGCGCAGTAAAAAGATCATCGGACGCTCTTTCTCTTCATCCAGGGCGGGCTGTTGAGCAATCTGTTCGGCGCTCGGACCCCACTCATCCAGCTGCTCCAGCACAAAACCAGCGGCGATAAGCGCGTTTACCCAGCTTGAGAGTTTGCGGTGCTGTTTAATGACGCCCTCGGCAAACCAGTTGCTTACGCGCTCGCCCTCCTGCTGATAGTGGCTGACCGGCCAGCTTTTTTGCCCCTGCTCATTCACCTGCCATCCCTGCTGCAGCGGCGCGGTATAGATGGGATGTTCCCGCGGAAAAGACCAGGATGCCGCCAGGGACCAGCGCCTGCTGCAGGGCAGTGAAGAGCGGGGCTATGTCTGGTAAGTAATGGAGCGCCAGTGAGCTATAGACCAGATCGCAGCTGTTGGCGGGCAACGTCAGGGTTTGCAGATCGGCGCAGCGGTAGTCAATCTCATCCCCGCGGGTCATCTCTCGCGCCTGCGTCAGCATACGTCGGGAGATATCAAAACCAATTATCTGGCTGGCTCCCTGCTGCAGCGCCCAGCGGCAAAACCAGCCGTAGCCACAACCGAGATCCACCACCCGCAAACCGGTTACTGGCGGCAGCATTGCCTGCAGCGATGGCCACTCTGGTGCACCCTCCAGTCCCTTCACCGAGCGATCGAGGGTCGCATAGCCGGCAAAGAACTGCGGGTCGTCATAAATATTCTGACTCATATTCATCCCTTGAATTGATAAGGTTGTTTATTTTTAGCTAACTAATAATTTAGTCACACGCTTTACTAAACGCGTTTAATTCAATTAATTTATGATAACCAACCTCATTACGTTATCTGACCTGTTAAATGAAATTGATATTAAAAAAATAGCGTGCTGGCGGCGTTGCCCCTGGCCATCGCGCTGGCTGGCTGCGCGCCTTCTCATGAGGTCGCTAATCCGCCGCAGCAGCAAATTCCGGCTTCCCACGTTTCCATGGATCTTCCCGCCGCCGTCAAAAATGGCTGGCCACACACCGACTGGTGGAAAGACTACCACGATGCCCAACTGGATAATCTGATTCAGCGCGCACTCGCCAACGCGCCGGACATGCAGATTGCTGAACAGCGCATCAGGCTTGCTGAAGCGCAGGCGCGAATGTCGCAGGCGAATCTTGGCCCGGAGATGGATTTCTCCGCCGATATCGAACGGCAGAAAATGTCCGCTGAAGGCCTGATGGGGCCGTTCGCCACCGATACCGACGGCAATACCGGCCCGTGGTACACCAATGGCACCTTCGGCCTGACTGCCGGCTGGGATCTCGATCTGTGGGGCAAAAACCGCGCGCTGGTGAAAGCGCGCATCGGCGAGCTGAAAGCCCAGGTGGCCGAGCAGGCCCAGACCCGCGAGCTGCTCTCCGGCAGCGTGGCGCGCCTGTACTGGCAGTGGCAGACGGAAGCGGCGATCAAAGCGGTGCTGCAGCAGGTGAAAAACGAGCAAAATAATATCGTGACGGTCGACAAGGCCCTGTATCAGCGCGGGGATCACCAACTCCGCCGAAGGGGCGGAGAACGATATTAACGTCAGCAAAACCGACCAGCAGCTGGCGGACGTGGCGGGCACGATGAAAGAGATTGAAGCGCGGCTGATGGCCCTGACCAACAGCCAGAGCCAGTCGCTGAACCTCAAACCCGCCAGCCTGCCGACGGTCAGCGCGCAGCTGCCGGATACCCTCGGCTATGAGCTGCTGGCGCGCCGCCCGGATCTGCAGGTCGCTCACTGGTATATCGAGGCGTCGCTGAGCGAAGTGGACGCGGCGAAGGCGGCGTTTTATCCGGACATCAACCTGATGGCGTTCCTGCAGCAGGATGCCCTGCACTTAAGCGATCTTTTCCGCCATTCTGCGCAGCAGATGGGCGTCACCGCCGGACTGACGCTGCCGATCTTCGACAGCGGTCGTCTCAATGCTAATCTGGATATCGCCAGCGCGCAGAACAGCCTGTCCATCGCCCAATACAACAAAGCGGTGGTGGACGCCGTCAACCAGGTGGCGAAAACCGCCAGCCAGGTTGAGACGCTGATGGCCAAAAGCCAACAGCAGCAGCAGGTTGAAAAAAGACGCCCAGCGGGTGGTGGATCTGGCGCAGGCCCGAATGGCGGCGGGGATCCTGCCCGGCTCCAGGGTGAGCCTGGCGAAACTCCCGGCGCTGCAGGAGCGTATCACCGCCTTGCGCCTGCACGGCCAGTGGATTGACGCCAGCATTCAGCTGACCTCGGCCCTTGGCGGCGGCTACCATCAGACGGTGAAGTAACCGCCAACCACGGTGCGCCCGCGGGCGCGCCGCTCAGTCTTTCTTCTTACTCTCGCGCCGCCTGAGCCACCAGTGGGCGGCCACAACCACCAGCACCGCGAGGATCAGCCAGATCCAATGCTTCAGATGGGCGTCCAGATGGTGCAGCCACGGGCCCACCACCTCGCCGCCAAGATAGCCTATGGTGGTAAACAGCAGGGCCCACACCAGTGCTCCGACAATATTCAGCGGCAGGAAAATGCGCGGCGGCAGGCGGCTGGCGCCGATCAGCAGGGGGCCGATCACCCGGAAGCCGTACATAAAGCGGGTGCCGATGACAAACAGCCACGGCCGGTGCTGGATCATGCGCTGCGCTTTCCGGATCCGCGCTTTCTGGCTGGCGAAACGGCGCAGAATGCGCCCGCCGAAGCGGCGACCAAGCAGATAGAGCAGCTGATCGCCAATCATCCCGCCGAGGGCGACGGCGATCACCACCAGGGGAAACTTCAGTAGCCCCTGATGCGCTGCGACGCCGCCCAGCAGGGTAATGGTCTCACCTTCCGCCATGCTGCCGACGATCAGCGCCGCGTAGCCATACTGGGAAATCAGGTGATTGATATCCATAAACAGCTTTTCTCCTTACCTCTTCACCTCTTAATCATACACCCTGCTGACCAAAACGCGGCGAGGCAGATTTTTTGCGCTGTACACAAAATAATCTACAGGGTGAATTATACTTGGATCAGTGCAGTACGAAGCCGTGACAAGGGGGACGCTATGAACCATGTCTGGGGGCTCTTCGCTCATCCCAACCGGGAGATGAGCGTGATTAAGAGCGAGAATGAAACCATTTCTCATCACTATACGCACCATGTGCTGCTGATGGCGGCGGTTCCGGTGGTTTGCGCCTTTATCGGCACCACGCAGTTGGGCTGGAACTTCGGCGACGGCACTATTATTAAACTGTCGATGTTGACCGGGCTGGCGCTGGCGGTGCTGTTTTATGCCGTGATGCTCGCCGGGGTGGCGATCATGGGGGCGGGTCATCTGGTGGATGGCCGAGGCAGTATCCACAGCAGCCTTCCCTGAAACGCTGCATGGTATTTGCCGGCTATGTGGCCACACCGCTGTTCCTGAGCGGGATTGTGGCGCTCTATCCGCTGGTCTGGCTATGCGCGCTGATCGGTACCATTGCCCTGTTCTATACTGGCTATCTGCTCTATCTCGGGATCCCGACCTTCCTGAGCATTAACCGGGAAGAGGGGCTCAGTTTCGCCAGCTCAACCCTGGCCATCGGGGTGCTGGTGCTGGAAGTCCTGCTGGCGATCACCGTGGTGCTGTGGGGGTATGGCTACCGACTCTTCTGATCGGACGTAACGGGTCAATATGCATTGCCGGCAAATATGTATTTTATGTCGGCAATGCAGCATTTCTTCACGATTCTTATTAGGCACAGGGCCTTACAGCGCGGTATGATGGCGTTTGCCAGCGAAGTTGCCCACTTAACCTCGCGGCGTACGTTGCATAACGTGCAAAAATACTTTTCAGAATGCCCATGATGCCGAAATTTCGAGTCTCTTTGCTCAGCCTGACCTTGCTGCTGGCTGTGCCTTTTGCGCCCCAGGCGTTAGCAAAAACCCCGACGGCGGTGACCGCCTCGCAGCCGGACATCGCTTCCGGCAGCGCCATGATCGTCGATCTGGCCACCAAAAAAATCATCTACGCCAGCCAGCCGGATCTGGTGCGCCCGATGGCGTCGATCACCAAAGTGATGACCGCCATGGTGGTGCTCGATGCCCATCTGCCGCTGGATGAGATGCTGACGGTGGATATCAGCCATACCCCGGAAATGAAGGGGATTTACTCGCGCGTGCGTCTCAACAGCCAAATCAGCCGCCGCGATATGCTGCTGCTGGCGCTGATGTCTTCCGAGAACCGTGCGGCCGCCAGCCTGGCGCATCACTATCCGGGCGGCTACGACGCCTTTATTCGCGCGATGAACGCCAAAGCGCAGGCGCTGGGGATGACCCATACCCGCTACGTGGAGCCCACCGGACTGTCGGTGCATAACGTCTCCACCGCCCGCGATCTGACCAAACTGCTGATCGCCAGCGAGCAGTACCCGCTGATCGGCCAGCTGAGCACCACCAAAGAAGAGACCGCCACCTTTGCCCATCCGCCCTACAGTCTGCCGTTCCGCAACACTAACCATCTGGTGTATCGGGACAACTGGAACATCCAGCTGACCAAACCGGCTTCACCAACGCCGCCGGCCACTGCCTGATTATGCGCACGGTGATCAACCAACGCCCGGTGGCGCTGGTGGTGATGGATGCCTTCGGCAAATATACCCACTTTGCCGACGCCGCCGTTTGCGCACGTGGATCGAGACCGGGAAGGTGATGCCGGTGCCGGCTTCGGCGCTGAGCTATAAGAAGCAGCGCGAAGCGCAGATGGCGGAGGCGATGCTGAAAGGCGGCGCCCAGACCGCGCGAACGATTAATCTGCACTCCCCCGGATGACGGCGCATTGCGCCTTATCCGGGCTACGTGATTTGGCGCCGGGTTCGCCCCCTTCGTAGGCCCGGCAAAGCGCAGCGCCGCCGGGCAATCAGGCCGAGTGCCGGTGGTTGTGGCGGATGGTGGCTGACGCCTTATCCGGCCTGGGGAACCGCGCTGAACGGTAGCCCGGCTTAGGCGTTTACGCCGCGAGCCGGGGATTTGACGCCGAATATTACTCCGGGAGCGTCCAGTCGCCGTCACCCAGCGCGCGCTGCATAATCAACGTATCCCGTCAGTCGCCCATCTTATAGCCGACGCTGTGCAGCGACCCGCCACGGTAAAACCGAACTTTTTATGGATCGCCAAGCCGAGCCGGCATTGTTATGGCCATCGCCGTGATCCCAAGCATCTGCCGCCACGGGCCTTTCTCGCATTCGGCGATCAGCCGCGACAGCAGCGCGCTGCCGATGCCGCGCCCGCCCATTCCGGATTCCACGTAGATCGATTCCTCGAGGGTATAGCGATAGGCCGGGCGCGGGCGATAGAAAGTGGCGTAGCAGTAGCCGACGATAGCCCCGCGCCACAGCGCGACCAGCCAGGGCAGCCCGTTATCGCGCACGGTCTGGATCCGTTTACGCATTTCGTCAACGGTGGGGGGGATCTCTTCGAAGGAGGCGCGGCCATTAAGCACGTGCCAGACATACAGCGCGGCGATGGCGTGCGCATCGTCGGGCAGCGCTTCACGAATTTCTAAATCACTGTCGAGTAACGGGGCCTCTGCGGGCATGGCGGCGCTCCTGAATCTGCCGGAGAGACATTCTCCGGCGTGCAGCGTAATACAGAAGCGCCAGGCTGAATAGCCCTGCCGCCGATTATTGCGGATCCGCCGGGGAGACCGGCGCCGGGGCCGCTTCACCCCAATATTTCTGCTTACTGGTTTTACCAATCCCCGGGTTCATGCTGTTGGTCGGATCGTTCTGGCGATAGAACTGCTGCAGGCTCTCCGGTGCTTCATACAGATGACCCACGTTATGCTCCGCCGGGTACTGGGCGCCGCGCGCTTTCAGCAACTCCAGCATCTGCTCCTTCAGCGCATGGGCATCGACCCCTTTCTTGACGATGTAATCCTGATGGAACACATGACACATAAAGTGGCCATAGTAGAGCTTGTGCACCAGCTGGCTGTCGATCTCCGGCGGCAGATGTTCGAACCACTCGGTATCGTTGCGGCGCAGGGCGATATCCAGCGCCAGAATATCTTCGACTTCGTCGGCATGCACCGCCTGATAGCGGATCGCCGCGCCGGCGGCGGCAAAGCGGTGGAGGAATGCCTTGCTGCCTTCTTCTGGCGTACAGGCGAAGAAATCTCCCTCGGCCTGCTGGAAGTATTCCGTCAGCCAGCGCTGTGCTTCTTCGATGCCGTCGCCGGCCATCTTCAGCAGCAGATGGTGTTCATATTTGTCGCGCCAGGTTTTCATCCGCTCCGGTAAATGCGCCGGGAAGACGTGGCCGAGCTTCTGCATAAAGCGGTCGGTAAAGTGCGGTTTAAACAGCGACACTTTCTCCAGCATCGCGTCGGTGCGCCCCTTCATGGTGAAGAAGAACGGCATTTTGTCGGTGCCGAGCTTGTCGATCATCAGGAAGGTGTCTTTGCCATACTTCTCGGCGATATCGTAAATATCGCGGTGCATATATTCCCCGGCCACCGGCAGATGCTGGAACTCGGCGAGGATATGGCGGCGGATCTCGGTCAATACCTGCGGCTGGTTCGTGCCAATGTAAAACACCTGCTGGCGCTTTTCCGCCGGGAAGGTATCGAGACGCACGGCGAAAACCGCCAGCTTGCCGGCGCAGCCGGAGGATTCGAACAGGCGGTCCGGGTCAGCGTTGTAGCGTGCCGGGGTGTCGGCATCGACATCGCGCACGCGGGTAACATAGTCGTGATCGTGGGCGTGGCGGCCATCGTGCAGCACATCGCTATCGCTGATCCGCTCGTCGTCGAGTCGGCTGAGGATCTGCTCCGGCGTACTGCCGAGATCGATGCCCAGATGGTTGACCAGCTTCAGCTTGCCGTCGGCGTCAATCTGTGCGAACAGCGACATCTCGGTGTAGGCCGGCCCGCGCTGCACCAGGGAACCGCCGGAGTTGTTGCAGATCCCGCCGATCACCGACGCGCCGATGCACGATGAGCCGATCACGGAGTGCGGCTCGCGCCCCAGCGGTTTCAGCGCTTTTTCCAGTGAGTAGAGCGTGGTGCCGGGCCAGGCCAGCACCTGCTCGCCTTTGTCCAGCAGATGCAGTTTATCCAGGCGCAGGGTGCTGATAATCACGATCTCGCGATCGTAATCATTGCCGTTGGGGGTGGAGCCTTCGGTCAGGCCGGTGTTGGCCGCCTGCATCAGAATGATTTTATCGGCGTCGACGCAGGCGTTGAGCACGCGCCAGAGTTCCAAAAGGGTGCCGGGAAAGACAACCGCCAGCGCCTCGCCCTGACCGGAGCGGAAGCCTTTGCGGTAGCGCTGGGTTTTTGCCGGGTCGGTCAGCAGATGCGAAGGGCCAACCAGGCGCGCGAGGTCAGCCAGAAACGTTTTATTGGTGTTAGTGGGTGCAGATGACATGTTCCACTCCTTGTGGTGGTGCGCGAAATATCGAGGATAAGCATAGCGCTTTGTATGACAATTTGATGCATGAATGTTTCGCAAAAATCAGAGAAGAACCTTAGCATTCTGCGGGCGCGTTGTTTATATATATGGCAAACTGCGGTTTTTATTATGTTTTACCGAGTCCCCGTCTGAGAAAAAAGCGAGATAACAATGAAATGGCTCTGCACTGTAGGCGTCGCCGTGAGTCTGGCGCTGCAACCCGCGCTGGCGGATGAACTGTTTGGTAACCACCCCCTGACCCGCAGGCGCGGGATGCTTTTGTCACCGACCTGCTGAAAAAAATTGACCGTAGACGAGAAAATCGGCCAGCTGCGTCTGATAAGCAGTCGGCCCCGGATAACCCCAAAAGAGGCGTCCGTGAAATGATCAAAAACGGTCAGGTGGGGGCGATTTTTAATACCGTTACCCGGCCGGATATCCGCGTTATGCAGGATCAGGTGATGCAGCTCAGACCGCCTGAAAATCCCGCTGTTCTTTGCCTACGATGTGCTGCACGGCCAGCGTACCGTGTTCCCGATAAGCCTCGGCCTGGCCTCGTCGTTTAACCTTGACGCGGTGAAGACCGTGGGCCGGGTGTCAGCTTATGAAGCTGCCGATGACGGGCTGAATATGACCTGGGCGCCGATGGTCGACGTCTCCCGCGACCCGCGCTGGGGACGCGCTTCCGAAGGGTTCGGGGGAAGACACCTATCTGACCACGATGATGGGTCAGGCGATGGTGGAGTCGATGCAGGGCAAAAGCCCGGCGGACCGCTATTCGGTGATGACCAGCGTCAAGCACTTCGCCGCCTACGGCGCGGTGGAGGGCGGTAAAGAGTACAACACCGTCGACATGAGCCCGCAGCGCCTGTTTAACGACTACATGCCGCCATACAAGGCAGGGCTGGACGCGGGCAGCGGGGCGGTGATGGTAGCGCTGAACTCGCTGAACGGCACGCCTGCCACCTCCGATTCGTGGCTGCTGAAAGACGTGTTGCGCGACCAGTGGGGCTTCAAGGGCATCACCGTTTCTGACCACGGCGCGATTAAAGAGCTGATCAAACACGGCACGGCGTCTGACCCGGAAGATGCGGTACGCGTGGCGCTTAAGTCCGGCATCAACATGAGCATGAGCGACGAGTACTACAGCAAATACCTGCCGGGGCTGGTGAAGAGCGGCAAGGTGACGATGGCGGAGCTGGACGATGCCGCTCGCCACGTGCTGAACGTGAAATATGACATGGGACTGTTTAACGATCCTTACAGCCATCTGGGGCCGAAGGATTCAGACCCGGCGGACACCAACGCCGAAAGCCGTCTGCACCGTAAAGAAGCCCGGGAAGTAGCTCGCGAAAGCCTGGTGCTGTTGAAAAACCGTCTCGACACGCTGCCGCTGAAAAAAACCGGCACCATTGCCGTGGTC
>OKVR01000390.1_pt1 | contig 9838 bp, 17 predicted proteins | sample 1606891 | NCBI WGS metagenome assembly OKVR01 (sample SAMN03281011, study PRJEB24777) | human gut metagenome | isolation source: fecal sample PR176 from 1 month old male Indian infant, caesarean delivered... | place: Singapore | collected 2006-01-13 | reverse complement strand
AACCCACCACATAATACTGAATATATATACAGTAGTTTTGCCTGTTTTGCCGGTCAATATCGGCTCCAGCTATCAATCGCCAGCACTGAAATAACTCCTTGATGTCAATGGGGGTCCTCTTCAGCGCCCGCGAACCGTTTGCTGCTTTTGCGCGCAGCCCGCCCGCCGCGCGAGGGGGTAGATGCGCCGCGCCGCGGCACTCGCTTGACACTGTACATTAATACAGTAAAACTAACGCCCGCGATCAGCATACAGAGGACAGAAGATGTTTGTGGAACTGATTTATGACAAGCGCAATTTTGCCGGGCTGCCGGGCGCCAGAGAGACCATTCTTAACGAGCTGACCAAACGCATGCAGCGCATTTTCCCGGAGGCGGAAGTGCGCGTGAAGCCGATGATTGACGTTGCCGGCGATCAACACCGACGCCAGCAAGCATGAAAAAGAGCTGATCAGCCGCACGGTGCAGGAGATGTTTGAAGAGGCGGACATGTGGCTCACTGAAGAGTAATGCCGCCCGTTAGTCGCGGCGCCCCCCTCTTTAAGAGCTTTCCCGGATGTGGCAGAGCCACGGGCAACAGTACAATAGCGGCGGTTGCAGACTGGCAATGCAACCTTCGCTCACCTGCTGGCTCTTGCATACGGCCAGCAGGTGAGCCCTACCTGTCTCCCCTCATCGCCTCACAGCGTCTCCGGTAGCGCCGCTATAATTCTATCCACCAGCTCGCGATGCTGATGCACCTTCCCACATTTAACGATGATCTGCCTGGCGTTGTCATAGCCCGGGGCCCACAGCCGATTATTAAGCAGAACGTCCTTGTAGACCGCGATCAGCGGTTTGTTCCACGCCGCTGCCATGTGCACCACCGAGGTGTCCGGGGAGATAATCAGCTCCGCCAGGGCGATCAGCGCCATCGCATGGTGTAACGTGTTAAATGGGTTAATCACCACCTCCGGCGGCAACGGGATGCGGATCTCACGCCGGTGATCGAGCAGAATAACCGCGATCCCCGGATGGCGAGCCAGCAGCTTGTCGAGCAGTTCGGCCAACTGCGTCTGCGAGAGACTGCGGTCGCCATGGCCGGCAAAAATATTAATCACTACCGCTTTTCTGCTCAGCGATGCCAGATACTGCGCCACCTCCTGCATAATCGGCCCGGGCACCGCCAGGTCGTAAGCGTCCAGCCCGCGGGTGTCCAGTTTGAGATAATCGGCGATCAACTCGAACGTTTTCGTCACGTGCCAGCGCTGGCAGTCAAAATCAAAAGAGTGGGAGTAATGCTTAATCGACGGCCATTTATTAAACCCGAGCACCGATTTCGCTTTTATTTGTCGGAAAAGCCGCAGGCGATGCACGGGAATATCGAACAGCGAAGGGTCAATAATAATATCGTACTTATTATTAGCCAGTTCATTAATAACATCGCGGGGAACGTTATGATTAAATTTTCGCAAAAAATCGGCGGACGTAACCGGGTCAGCTTCATAAATATAGCGGATCCGCGGGTTATAACGCATCACCTGGCTATTAGAGGTCGTCAGCAGGAAATCAACGATATAGCCTGACTGATGCAGGCATTTCACCAGCGCGGAATCCACCACCACATCGCCGACCGCCCCCTCATTGCGCATCAGTAAGACGGTTTTTCGCGGACGACAAATCCACCGGCTGACGGCGTCGGCGATCCCAGAGCGCTTTCGCCACGCCCACCCGCAGGGCATTACGTACTTTCTTAGTAAAGTAATTTCGCCGTCTGTTGAGCTCCCTTATTTTATTAAACTTCTTGCGTGGGGGAACCCTGCATGGTTGCATCGTGCATCATCCTAACCTCATTACGGCAATCATTAATATTCTGTGTCGTCCGATAGAGACTGAGCGAAATTAAAAAAAGTTCGATTTGAAAATGAAAATCATTCTTTTTTTATTTACAAAACTCATCCAGCCCTGCGGGATTGCACCACAGCACTGTGAAGCAATAATGAGTGAATAGTGAATTTGCCGGCCCACCGTTGGCAGGCCGGCGCAACAGCGCTAAGCTGGCTGCTTTATGAAGTCAGGAGGACGCTATGCTTGAAGCAGTAGAAGGTAATATCCATCAGCGGCTGTGCGCGCTGCTCGACGAACATCAGGCGCGCTATCGGGTGATGGCGCACGAGGCGGTCGGCCAGTGCGAAGCCGTCTCGGCGATCCGCGGCACCGCGCTTGGCCAGGGCGCGAAAGCGTTAGTCTGTAAAGTCAAAGGAAACGGCGTCAACCAGCATGTGCTGGCGATCCTCGCCGCCGATCGGCAGGCCGACCTCGCCAGCCTGGCCCGGCATATCGGCGGCAGCAAAGCCTCGCTGGCCAGCCCGGCGGAAGTGGAAGCGCTCACCGCCTGCGCGTTCGGCGCCATTCCCCCTTCCAGTTTCCATCCGGCGCTGCGGCTGGTGGCCGACCCGCTGCTGTTTGAGCGCTTCCCACAAATCGCCTTTAACGCCGGGCGCCTGGACCGATCGATCATTCTCGATACCGAAGACTATTTACATATCGCCCGACCGGAGATCGCGACCTTTCGCCGTCTTAGCTAACCGGGCATCGGCCCTGATTTCCGCCGCATGGCGTAAAAATCCTGTTTATTCACGCCACGATGCGTAGAGTCAGCAGGATATTTTTTGGCATTCTTTTTTTTGGCAAGGACCTCTGTACATGTTTGATACCACCCTGTTGATCCTGCTGGGTCTGGCGGCGCTCGGCTTTATCAGTCATAACACCACCGTAGCAATCTCCATCCTCGTGCTGATTATCGTGCGCGTCACGCCGCTGAACGCCTTCTTTCCCTGGATTGAGAAGCAGGGCCTGACCGTCGGGATCATCATTCTGACTATCGGCGTGATGGCGCCCATCGCCAGCGGCACGCTGCCGCCATCGACGCTGATCCACTCCTTTATGAACTGGAAATCGCTGCTGGCGATTGCGGTCGGGGTGTTTGTCTCGTGGCTTGGCGGACGCGGCGTCTCGCTGATGGGCTCCCAGCCGCATCTGGTGGCCGGGCTGTTGGTCGGTACGGTGCTCGGCGTCGCCCTGTTTCGCGGCGTCCCGGTCGGGCCGCTGATTGCCGCCGGGATCATCTCGCTGTTTATTGGGAAGTCGTAGCCAGGCTGCCGTGATAGCGGCCCGGCGTCTGCCCCAGCCCTTTCTTAAACATGGTGATGAAGGCGGTGGTGGAATCGTAGCCCAGCGCCTGGGCCGTCTGCTGCACCGTCTGCCCGCGGATCAGCAGCTGCAGTGCAAGGATCAGCTGCAGCTGATGGCGCCAGCGGCGAAAGCTCAGCCCCGTTTCACGCACCACCAGCCGCGCCAGATTGCGCTCGCTCATCGCGAACTCCGCCGCCCACTGGCTCAGGGTCTGCCAGCGCGCCGGATCCTCGGCCATCATCGTCACCATCTGGCGAATTTTCGGGTGGTTCGATACCGGCAGCTGCAGGTGCTCCTGCGCTGACGGGGCAGCTCATCAAACAGAACCTGCACCAGCCGGGCCGTGGCGGGGGCGGCCAGCGACTCCCCGCCGCGTTCCGCCAGGGCGAGGATCAGTTCCCGCACCAGCGGGGAAATCTTTAACGTACAGCAGCGGTCCGGCATCGGCGCGGCGCCCGGCTCGATGAACAGGAAGCACACCTGGGCGCCGGGGGGTGGCGCGGTTACTGTGGGAAAGCTGCCCCGGGACCCACACCGCATACTGCGGCGGCACCATCCACATCGCGTTCTCCACCTCGCAGGTTAAGGCGCCGTGCAGGGCGAGGATCAGCTGCCCCTTACGGTGGGAATGCGCCGGAATATACTGCTCCGCCTCCACCACCCGAATACGAAAGGCAATGGCCGATTCGTGGCCACTGTCCGGTTCATAACCATCCAGACCCAGTCCGATCATCATGTTGTCCGATATTAGCGATAATCTGTCATTTTAGCTTGATTTAAACAGAGGACAAAGTCGCTATCGTAACCCCCCTCTTTAGTTACCTTGAGAATGATATGTCTTCTGTGACCTCCTCCACCGGCCGCCGCTCCGCGCTGCTGATTGCCGGTATCCTGCTCATCGCCACCACCCTGCGCGTGGTCTTTACCGGCGCGGCGCCGCTGCTGGACGCGATTCGTAGCGACTATGGCCTGACCACCGCGCAGACCGGGCTGCTCACCACCCTGCCGCTGCTGGCCTTTGGCCTTGTCTCGCCGCTGGCGGCAGGGGTTGCCCGCCGGTTCGGCATGGAGCGCAGCCTGTTGCTGGCGATGCTGCTGATCTGCGCCGGCATTGCCTGCGCTCCCTGCCCTCCGCTGCATGGCTGTTTATCGGCACGGCGGTGATCGGTTGCGGCATTGCGCTGGGAAACGTGCTGCTGCCCGGGCTGATTAAACGGGATTTCTCGCAGCATGTCGCGCGGATGACCGGCGCCTATTCCCTGACGATGGGCGGCGCAGCGGCGCTAGGCTCGGCGCTGGTGGTCCCCGTGGCGATGGCCGGATTCGGCTGGCGCGGGGCGCTGCTGCTGCTGATGATCTTTCCGCTGCTGGCGCTCCTCAGCTGGCTGCCGCAGTCCCGGCGTCAAGCGGAGGCCCCGCTGACCGGCTCAGGCGCCATGCATAACCGGGGGATCTGGCGGTCGGCGCTGGCCTGGCAGGTGACGCTGTTCCTCGGCATCAACTCGCTGGTCTATTACGTGATTATCGGCTGGCTGCCGTCGATTCTGCAGAGTATGGGCTATAGCGAAGCGCAGGCCGGCTCGCTGCATGGCCTGCTGCAGCTGGGCGACCGCTGCGCCCGGCCTGGCGATACCGCTGATCCTGCATCGGCTGCGCGACCAGCGCGGGATCGCGGTGCTGGTCGCCCTGATGTGCGCCATCAGCGCCGCCGGGCTGTGGCTACTGCCAGGGCTAGCGATCGGCTGGACGCTGCTGTTCGGCTTTGGCTCCGGAGCCACGATGATCCTCGGCCTGACGTTTATCGGCCTGCGCGCCAGCTCGGCGCACCAGGCCGCGGCGCTGTCGGGGATGGCGCAGAGCGTCGGCTATCTGCTGGCCGCCTGCGGGCCGCCGCTGATGGGCAGGATCCACGATGCCAATGGCGACTGGCATATTCCGCTGCTGGCGGTGGCGCTGATTTCGCTGGTGATGGCGATCTGCGGCGCCCTCGCCGGGCGCGACCGGGAGATTCATCCCTGAAGATGACCGGCAGCGGGCGCTGCCGGTAGGGTTATTGTGCCGCGGCGCGCAGCAACGCCTGCACCAGCGGCGCAGGACGCCCGTCCAGCGCGTGGCGCTCATGCTGGAACAAGGTGGCGACAAAAAACGGGTGCGTCACCAGCTCGACGGCGCGGATCTCACCCTCTTCATCCCAGCCGGTGACGCGCAGATCGCCCTGCTCCAGCTCCGCGGCAAACGCGCTGTCCACACCGTAGCGGCAGTGGTAGCCCTCTTCAATGCTCTCCCGACCATAGGCGCGGGCAATCAGCGTATTCGCCCGCAGCTCGACGACGGCAGAAGCCTCCACCAGCGAGCAGCTGAGGGGCGCGATCACCATCCGCCCTTCGCTGTCGGTTTCTGCATGACCGGCATCCTGCCAGCCGAGCACGTTACGGGCGTATTCAATCACCGCGTGCTGAAAGCCGCCGCAGGTGCCGAGGAAAGGAATGCTGTTTTCACGGGCATAGCGGATAGCGGTAAACGCGCCTTCCGGGTGACGATACGGGCTGCCGGGAACGACCCAGACGGCATCGTACTCCGCCAGCGCGTCGCCGGAGGCGATCGACGGGGTGGCGAGCCAGTCATATTTCACCGGCTGCTCCAGCACGGCGGCAGCATCGTCTATTGCCAGGGGAATGGCCTGATGGGCAACAATATCGGGGTGATAATCGCCGACAAGGGCGAGGCGTAAAGGGGTTTTCATAGCAGGTTCCTTATGTCTGGACGAGACGAGCAGCACAAGGCACGTGCAGGATAGGCGATCCCCTCTGTGGAACACAATCCTTATTTTCACCCCACCGCCGTGGCCGGCGGGTGAGGTATACTGGAGCAAGCGCAAAAGGGAGAGAGGATGAAAAGTAAGCTTTTGGTCAGCGCCTGCCTGATGGGATTCCAGGTGCGATATAACGGTAGCGAGAAGGCGCAGCATGGCGGCGACCCTGTGCCCGCCTGGCACGCAGGCGGATGCGTCTGGTGATCCACTGCCCGGAGCTGGCGGCCGGTCTGTCCACGCCCCGTCTGCCGGCGGAGATCGTCGGCGGCGCCGGCGGCGATGTGCTTGCCGGGCGGGCGCGGATCGTGGAAAGCGACGGCCGCGACGTCACGGAACATTATCAGCTGGCCGCCTGGCTGGCGCTCAGCGCCGCCCGGGAAGCGGGCTGTGAGGCGGCGTTACTCACCGACGGCAGCCCCACCTGCGGCAGTCAGTTTATCTATGACGGTTCCTTTCGCGGGCGGCGCAAAGCGGGCGCCGGCGTGGCCGCCGAGCTGCTACGCGCCCACGGCATCACGGTATTTTCCGACGGGCAGATCCCGCAGTTGCTCGCCTGGATGGCACAGAGGGAGCAGGATGATGATTCAATGTAAACGGGTGTACGATCCGCAGGAAAGCAGCGACGGCTACCGGGTGCTGGTCGACCGTCTCTGGCCGCGGGGGATTAAAAAAGAGGCACTGGCCTGTGATGAGTGGTGTAAAGAGTTAACGCCGTCCGCTGAGCTGCGGAAAGCCTTTCACGGCGAGGCGATCGATTTCGACCACTTCAGCCAGCACTATCTTCAGGAGCTCGACGCCCATCGCGACACGGGCCTGCGGCTGGCGGCGCTGGCGCAGCGCCAGACGCTGACGCTGCTGTACGCCGCGAAGAACACCGAGCAGAATCATGCCCGGGTGCTGGCCGCCTGGCTGGCGGCCCTGCCGGTTACGATTTAGCCGGATGGTCCCGGCGCCATAGCGCCCACTCATCGAGAGTTTCGCCGCTGGGCAGCTTGCACTGGGTGCTGACGCCCTGCGGCGTTTTGCACCGGCACCCGGATGCCGCCGGATTGCTGACAGTAGACCGCCGCGGGATTGGGCATGCCGATGGTTTCGTCGGCGCGGTGGGCTGCGGCTGGGCACAGCCGCCAGCGCCAGGGGCAAAATAGCCAGTAACGTTTTTCATCTTTTCTCCCTTTCTCCAATTCCCGGGGATTTTAGCCTGAATCTCCATGGTTTCTCCATCTTGCCTGCACTTTTCCCCCGTAGAGTAGCCCCTGTTCTCGAACTGACCAGAGAACAGATCATTCCATAATCAATGAGTTTTTCCCCGTCGCCCCCGACGGGGCTTTTTTCCCGGCGAGTCGACAAGTATTCCCCAGAAAGATGTGATAAATTTAAAAATATCACTGTTTATTCGACGCTGATGTCCGTTTGCAGCCCAATATGCTGGGGTGACGTTTGGCGTGCTGGAGCTGTATTATTCATGTCAGATTTTATTCTTGCCCGGGTGTCGCAAACCCTCGCTACGGAACAGTCCCTGGAAACCCTGGTGCGCCAGCTGCTGGAGATGCTGGAGGCGGTGACGCGAATGGAGTCCACCTACCTTACCCGCATCGATATCAACGCCCAGCGGCAGCAGATCATGTTCGCCCACAACAGCAGCGAAATGCAGATCCCGGAAGGGTTTTCCGTCCCCTGGGATGAATCCCTGTGCAAACGCGCCCTTGAGGATCAGTGTACGTTTAGCAATGACGTCGCCCGTCGCTGGCACTCCTGCATCGCCGCCCAGGAGCTGGGGATCGCCACCTTTTAAGCATTCCTGTGCGCCTGGCCGACGGATCTCTGTTCGGTACCCTCTGCGCCACCAGCCGGCAACAACAGCCTTATAACCTTGAAGGTGAACAGGTCATGGGCCTGTTCGCGAAGCTCATTTCCCACTACGTGGAAAAAGACACCCTGGTGCAACAGCTGCAGGCGGCAAACGTCGCGCTGGAGCTGCACTCGTCTACCGATGAGCTCACCCAGCTCCCTAACCGCCGCGCGCTATTTAAGCAACTGGCGCTACGCTTTGCCTCCGCCCGCGCTCAGCAACAACAGGTCGCGCTCATTTTTATCGATCTCGACGGTTTCAAAGCCATTAACGATCGGTTCGGCCATCCGTGCGGCGACAGCTTTCTGGTGCAGGTCGGTGAACGACTCACCGCCGTCGCGCGCCGTGAAGATATCGTTGGCCGCCTTGGCGGCGATGAGTTTTTGATCGTCGGTAGCGCCCAGCCGCCTGCAGCGCAGCAGGCGTATGTCACCACCCTGCGCCAGGCCCTGTGCGGGGTCTACTTCCTCGGCGAACAGCGTATCAACTATGAGGGCGCCAGCTTCGGGGTGGTCATCTGCGATCCGCAAAGTATCGATGTTGAAGCGGCCTTACGCGCTGCCGATGAGGCGATGTATCAGGATAAAAAGTCTCGCCGGCAGGAGAATTTTATTCATATTGACTAAAGTCACGCGATATCCAGTATCATGCAGGGCATCATTCGTGGGTACAGGGACACTATCATGAAATTGGGTATTCTTTTCCCGGTGGCGATCTTTATCATCGCCGTCGTCTTTCTCGGCTGGTTTTTTGTCGGCGGCTATGCGGCGCCGGGCGGGGCATAATGAAAAAAAGCACCATTATTATGCTGGTTGTCGCCATCGTGGCGGTGGCCGGCGCCCAGTTCGGCTGGTGGTGATCGCCGCGACGATATTGCGGAGTTGTCCTATCCCATCAATAAGTTAACGCTTTACACTCACGTTATCCGCCGCGGCATTCTCGGCCACGGGGAAAGAAAAATAGCGGGAGAAGTAAGGATGAAAAAGCCGATCGTGTTACCGTTGATTATCGCGCTGTGCACGCTGTTATCGGGATGCATTGTTGACGATGGGTATCACCACCATCGCCACCACCACCATCACCACTATCATGACGATGATTAATGCTTCACGCTGTTGATGAGCCGATAAGACAGGGCGAACCGCGGTTCGCCCGTTGACGCTTAATCCTGACGCTCGTCGCCGAGGAAAATAAAGCCGAGCGGAATAGCGAAGAGCGCGGTAAAGACGATGCTGTAAACTGTCACCATCGCCCCCTGCAGGAAGAACATAGACGTCGTCCACTCCGAGTACGGCATATTGTACTCGCTCACCACGCCGCCAAAGGTCGCCCGTCCCACCACCGCCAGCGCGATAGCAAACACCGCCGCGAGCGACAGACAGTATTTTTTGCAGTTTTTATTGCTGAGGAGTTTTTGCAGAATCATCCGGGCTTCCTTTTTGCTGAGCGATAAACGGCTGTATATGTAACACCAATGCAATAAAAAATGAAGGGTTTTTGTTACAGGACAGAATAAAGAGGCGGCGGGCCGGTCTGTGAGTAACCGGCCCGTGGGGATCAGGACTGCAGGGTAGCCAGGCGCGCGGCGAATCCAAGCGAAAACCAGGCCAATCAGGCTGTTGCCAAGTTTAGCCAGCTTCTTGCGGGTTTTGACGTAGCGGGTGACAAACGAGCCGGAGAGGATCAAAAAGCTCATATAGCAGAAGCTAATCACCTCAAGGGTCAGCGCCAGAATAAAGAACGCCACCCCGGGGGCTTTGGCGTTGACATCGATAAACTGCACGAAAAACCGACACATAAAACAGAATCGCTTTCGGGTTGGTCAGGCTCAGGGTCAGGGAACGCTTGAGGATCGCGCTCGCCGGGCTCTGCGCTGGCGTCGGCCTGGCCGTCACGCTGGGTCAGCACCGCATAGAGCATTTTGCCCCCCAGCCACAGCAGGTAAATCGCCCCGAGGTAACGGACGACGTTAAACAGCACCGGCGTGGTCTTAATCAGCGT
>OKVR01000389.1_pt1 | contig 9868 bp, 10 predicted proteins | sample 1606891 | NCBI WGS metagenome assembly OKVR01 (sample SAMN03281011, study PRJEB24777) | human gut metagenome | isolation source: fecal sample PR176 from 1 month old male Indian infant, caesarean delivered... | place: Singapore | collected 2006-01-13 | reverse complement strand
GGAGGCGCAACTGACCGGTGAACTGGCGGTCTGCGCTGGTTCCTGCGGACCGGGTAACCTGCATCTGATCAACGGTCTGTTTGACTGTCACCGCAACCATGTCCCGGTGCTGGCGATTGCCGCCCACATCCCATCCAGCGAGATTGGCAGCGGCTATTTCCAGGAGACCCATCCCCAGGAGCTGTTCCGCGAATGCAGCCACTACTGCGAGCTGGTCTCCACCCCGGAGCAGATCCCGCAGGTGCTGGCGGTGGCGATGCGCAAGGCGGTGATCAACCGCGGCGTTTCGGTGGTGGTGCTGCCCGGCGACGTGGCGCTGAAGGCGGCCCCGGAGAGCGCCAGCAGCCAGTGGTATCATGCGCCGTTGCCGACGGTCACCCCGGCGGAAGAAGAGCTGCGCAAGCTGGCCCAGCTGATCCGCTACTCCAGCAATATCGCGCTCATGTGCGGCAGCGGTTGCGCCGGCGCCCACCAGGAGCTGGTGGAGTTCGCGGCGAAAATTAAAGCTCCCATCGTCCATGCGTTGCGCGGTAAAGAGCATGTGGAGTATGACAACCCGTATGATGTGGGCATGACCGGGCTGATTGGCTTCTCTTCTGGCTTCCACACCATGATGAATGCCGACACCCTAATCCTGCTCGGCACCCAGTTCCCCTATCGCGCCTTCTATCCGACCGACGCCAAAATTATTCAGATCGACATTAACCCCGGCAGCATAGGCGCGCACAGTAAGGTCGATATGGCGCTGGTGGGCGACATTAAATCAACGCTGAAGGCGCTGCTGCCGCTGCTGGAAGAGAAAACCGATCGCGCTTCCTCGATAAGGCGCTGGAGCACTATCGCGACGCGCGAAAAGGACTCGACGATCTGGCGAAGCCCAGCGAGAAGGCGATCCACCCGCAATATCTGGCGCAGCAGATCAGCCATTTTGCCGATGAAGACGCCATTTTCACCTGCGATGTCGGCACCCCGACCGTCTGGGCGGCACGCTATCTCAAGATGAACGGCAAACGCCGCCTGCTGGGTTCATTCAATCACGGCTCCATGGCCAACGCCATGCCGCAGGCCATTGGCGCCAAGGCCACCGCGCCGGAGCGTCAGGTGGTGGCCATGTGCGGCGACGGCGGGTTCAGCATGCTGATGGGGGATTTTCTGTCGCTGGCGCAGATGAAGCTGCCGGTAAAAATTATCATCTTTAACAACAGCGTGCTGGGTTTCGTGGCGATGGAGATGAAGGCCGGGGGCTATCTCACCGACGGCACGGAGCTGCACGACACCAACTTCGCCCGCATCGCCGAAGCCTGCGGGATTAAAGGTATTCGCGTTGAGAAAGCCTCCGAGGTGGATGAAGCGCTGCAGACCGCCTTCCGCACCGACGGTCCAGTGCTGGTCGACGTCGTGGTCGCCAAAGAGGAGCTGGCGATCCCGCCGCAGATCAAGCTGGAGCAAGCTAAAGGCTTTAGCCTGTATATGCTGCGGGCGATCATCAGCGGGCGCGGCGATGAAGTCATCGAACTGGCGAAAACCAACTGGCTCAGGTAAAACAGAAGCAATACTCTGAACCAGAACAAGGAATAGCCGTGATCGATCTGCGCAGTGATACCGTTACCCGCCCCGGGCGCGCCATGCTGGAAGCCATGATGGCCGCCCCGGTCGGGGACGATGTGTATGGCGACGACCCTACCGTCAATGAACTTCAGCGCTACGCCGCCGACCTGGCCGGCAAAGAGGCGGCGCTGTTTCTGCCCACCGGCACCCAGGCCAACCTCGTCGGCCTGCTCAGCCATTGCCAGCGCGGCGAAGAGTATATCGTCGGCCAGGGGGCGCATAACTACCTGTACGAAGCCGGCGGGGCGGCGGTTCTCGGCAGTATTCAGCCGCAGCCGATTGACGCCGCGGCGGACGGTTCGCTGCCGCTGGATAAAGTCGCAGCAAAAATCAAACCTGACGATATCCATTTTGCCCCGACCCGCCTGCTGAGTCTGGAAAACACCCATAACGGTAAGGTGCTGCCTCGCGACTATCTGCAGGAAGCCTGGGCGTTTACCCGCCAGCGCAATCTGGCGCTGCACGTCGACGGCGCGCGCATCTTTAACGCCGTGGTGGCCTACGGCTGCGAGTTACGCGATATCGCCCAATACTGCGACTCCTTCACCATCTGTCTGTCAAAGGGGCTTGGCGCCCCGGTTGGCTCGCTGCTGGTCGGTAGTGAGGCGTACATTCGTCGCGCCGTTCGCTGGCGGAAAATGGTCGGCGGCGGGATGCGCCAGGCGGGCATTCTGGCCGCCGCCGGGCTGTACGCACTGAAAAATAATGTCCAGCGCCTGCAGGAGGATCATGATAACGCCGCGTGGATGGCGAATCAGCTGCGCGCCATCGGCGCCGACGTTACTCGTCACGATACCAACATGCTGTTCGTTCGCGTCGGTGATGAGCAGGCCCGGGCGCTCGGCGAGTTTATGCAGGCGCGCGGCGTGCTGATCAACGCTTCGCCAGTCGTCCGTCTGGTCACTCACCTGGATGTCGACCGTCAGCAGCTGAGCGAGGTGGTCGCCCACTGGCAGGCTTTTTTACAACGCTAAGGAGTCAGGCGTGTCGCAATCTGTTCTGGTGCTCGGCGCCAGCGGCTATATTGGTCAGCATTTAGTCCGCGAGTTAAGCGCGCGGGGATATCCGGTGCTGGCGGCGGCGCGCCATACCGACCGACTGCAAAAACTCGCTTTGCCCGGCGTCACCTGCCGGTCCGTCGATCTCAATCAGCCGCAGGCTCTGCCTGCGCTGCTCACCGGTATCGATACGCTTTACTATCTGGTACATGGCATGGGCGAAGGCGGCGATTTTATCGCCCATGAGCGTCGGGTGGCGACGCATGTTCGCGATGCCCTGCGCCAGATGCCGGTACGTCAGATTATCTTTCTCAGCTCGCTGCAGGCACCAGCGCAGGAGCAGTCCGACCATCTGCGCGCTCGTCAGGTCACCGGCGATCTCCTGCGCGAGTCGGGTGTGCCGGTAACCGAGCTGCGGGCCGGAATTATCGTCGGTGCCGGCTCCGCCGCCTTCGAGGTGATGCGCGACATGGTCTATAACCTGCCGGTGCTGACTCCTCCGCGCTGGGTGCGTTCGCGTACCACCCCTGTCGCGCTGGAAAACCTGCTCGTTGACCTCGTTGAGCTGCTGAATCATCCTTCCGACGCGCACCGCGTCTTCGAAGCCGCCGGTCCGGAGGTGTTAAGCTACCAGCAGCAGTTCATTCGCTTTATGGCCGTCAGCGGCAAACACCGCCCGCTTATTCCGATTCCCCTGCCGACGCGCTGGATCTCGGTGTGGTTCCTCAATGTCATCACCTCGGTGCCGCCGACCATCGCCAAAGCGCTGATTCAGGGGTTGAAGCACGATCTGATCGCCGATGACCGGACGCTGCGGGCGCTGATCCCGCAAACGCTGATCCCCTTCGATCAGGCGGTTCGCCGCACCCTGAAAGAAGAAGAGCAGCTGGTAAACTCCAGCGACTGGGGCTACGACGCCCAGGCTTTCGCCCGCTGGCGACCGGAGTACGGCTACTATCCGAAACAGGCAGGCTGCACCGTCGCCACTCCGGCGAGCCGCAAAGCCCTGTGGCAGGTTGTTAACCAAATCGGCGGTAAAGAGGGATATTTTTTTCGGCAATCTGCTGTGGAAAACCCGCGGCGCGATGGATCTGCTGGTCGGCCACCGGCTGGCCAAAGGGCGACCGCAGCGCGACTATCTGCAGACCGGCGATACGGTCGACAGCTGGAAGGTGATTATTGTGGAGGAAGAAAAACAGCTCACTCTGCTGTTCGGCATGAAAGCGCCGGGGCTGGGCCGGTTAAGCTTTACCATTAACGATAAAGGCGATCGTCGTGAACTGGACGTCCGCGCCTGGTGGCACCCGCACGGTATGCCGGGCCTGGTCTACTGGCTGCTGATGATCCCGGCGCACCTGTTTATTTTCCGCGGTATGGCGCAACGCATCGCCCGGTTGGCCGAACAAATCTCAGGCAGAGTCGAAGGATAAGCATTATTCTTTCATGATTCTCATTGCATAGTCGGGAGAATCACGGAAAAATGCGCACGAAATTCTTTTCTGGGACAGTAGAGTGATATGAAGGTACTGGTTACCGGTGCGACCAGCGGATTAGGCCGCAACGCAGTGGAATATCTGCGCAACAAGGGCATCAGCGTGCGAGCGACCGGGCGCAACGAAGCGATGGGTAAGCTTCTGAGCAAAATGGGGGCGGAATTCATCCCGGCGGATTTAACCGAGCTGGTCTCTTCGCAGGCTAAAGTGATGCTCGCCGGTATCGATACCCTGTGGCACTGCTCAAGCTTTACCTCGCCCTGGGGCACGCAGCAGGCTTTCGATCTCGCTAACGTCCGCGCCACCCGTCGCCTCGGCGAGTGGTCTGTAGCATGGGGCGTACGCAATTTCGTTCATATCTCTTCGCCCTCGCTCTATTTTGATTATCACCACCATCGCGATATTCAGGAAGATTTCCGCCCGCACCGCTTCGCCAACGAGTTTGCCCGCAGCAAGGCAGCCAGCGAAGAGGTGATCAACCTGCTGGCGCAGGCCAACCCGCACACCCGTTTTACCATTTTGCGCCCGCAGAGTTTGTTCGGGCCGCACGATAAAGTCTTTATTCCCCGGCTGGCGCAAATGATGCAACACTATGGCAGCGTCCTGTTGCCACGGGGCGGCAGCGCGCTGGTCGATATGACCTATTATGAAAACGCCGTCCACGCGATGTGGCTGGCGAGCCAGCCGGCGTGCGATCATCTTCCCTCCGCCCGCGCGTGGAATATCAGCAACGGCGAACCGCGCACCCTGCGCAGTATCGTGCAGAAACTGATCGACGAGCTGAGCATCAAATGCCGGATCCGCTCAGTCCCCTACCCGATGCTGGATATGATCGCCCGCAGCATGGAGCGTTTTGGCGATAAAACGGCCAAAGAGCCGGCCTTTACCCACTACGGCGTCTCGAAACTGAATTTTGATTTTACGCTCGATATCACTCGCGCGCAGGATGAGCTGGGTTATCAGCCGGTGGTGACGCTGGACGACGGGATTGTGCGTACCGCCGCCTGGCTGCGCGACCACGGTAAACTTCACCGCTAACCCTGACCATACTTTTTCTAACAGTGCCTCGGGCTATCGCTTCGGTTTGCGCATCTGCTACGCCATCCCAGCGCTGGGGGCGGAAGTGCATCTGGAAGGCAGTAATCACTCGTTTTTTCTGCGCGGGAGTCATCTCCGGCGTGACCTGATAGCCGTAGCGCGCCAGCAAATCCAGTACTACCTCAGGGTCCACTGGCTCACTGGCCGGGCGCCCGTTCAAATAGAAAGCCACCCGCTGCTCGTCCGGCCAGGCGCCAATCCCCTGCTGCGCCAGCTGTTGCCAGGGGAACAACGGTCCCGGATCGTCTTTGCGCTGCGGGGCGATATCGGCATGGGCTACCACGTTCTGCGGCGCGATGTGGTAGCGGGTGATAATATCGCGCGCCAGCGGGATCAGGGCCGCGATCTGCTCCGGGTGAAAGGGGGGTAAAGCTTTTACCCCCCGCAGTCTTCTGCCAGCCGCGGTTTTCCAGTTCAATACCAATGGAAGTATCGTTGACTGCGCGTGCTGCCGCGCCAGTAGCTCACCCCGGCGTGCCAGGCCAGATCCTCTTCCGGCACCAGCTGCCAGATCCGCGGTTTATGATGGTGGCGCGGCGGCTGTTCAGGAATTAAACTAGTGGGAGCTGACCTCTTTATCAGTCAGGGTTGCCAGGGAGACATCAAAATTATCTGCGGTATAGTGGATAACCAGCACTTTTATGCGCGGATAGGCCGCCTGCGCCGGATGGCGAGTGTCCAGCTGATATCCGTCGCGATCGATGATGCCTTTTTCCCCCGCGCAGCCGGCCAGCAGTAGCGCCAACAGGAGTACATAGGCAATCCGTTTCATCCCTTCTCCCTTGCCCGGCAGCGTCTCCGGGTTAATAAGACCATTGATTACGTCCTTTATTTTTCGCCTGGTACAGCGCACTGTCCGCCCGGGCGATCAGCGTCTCCATCGGGACCGTGCCATCGGAATCGACGATCCCGATACTGACGGTCACCATCGACGCCACCTCTGATGCCTCATGAGGAAGCGCCGCCTCGTGAATTTTCTGCTGAATGCGCTCGGCAATCGCGGTGGCATGCACCAGGGGAACCCTAGGCAACGCCACCACAAATTCCTCGCCGCCATAGCGAGCCACCAGATCATCTTCGGCCCGGACCGCCATTTTCAGCACCTGCGCGACAGAAGATAAGCACTCGTCACCAGCCTGATGACCATAGCGATCGTTATAGCGTTTAAAGTAATCGACATCGATCATCATCAGCGACAACGGCGTGTTTTGCTGCCAGATCTCCGCCAGATACGCATTCAGCGCCCGGCGGTTAGCGGTCCCGGTTAATGCATCCTGGTTGGCAATACTTTCCAGCCGCTGAATAAGCTGCATATTTTCCTGATGCGTATCCCAGGCTTCATCGTACCAGCGCTGGAGAATACGTCGTCCATACAGCAAAATCGCCGTAAAGATGGTCCACAGGATCAAAAAGCGAATTTCAGCGTGATAGTGGATCTGAATTCCCGCTAGCAAGGCCGTCCCCCATAGCGGCAGCATAAAAGCGATAATGCCCGGCCAATGGTGATACAACGCAGTGAGGCCAGTGGTCAACAATATAACCAGCAGCGGCCAGGCGAAGGGCAAAGCCCAGAAAAAGATAAAACAGTAATTACTCAGGGACCAGCACAGGCTGAGCACCAGCAGCAGCGCGGTGATGATATTCAGCGTATAACGCCCCTGCGCCAGACGCGGCGTGACGGCAATAATCACTAAAATGGCCGAAATAATAATAACCGCAATCAGCGCTATTTCGATATAAGGAATAACCGCCTGGTGAGTCAGGAGCTTCTTATCAAAATAGGTAAAAATAAAGTTGCGGGAGAAAATCATTAACGCAAACGCGATATTTACAAAAGCCAGCCAGGGCAGACTCATTGACAGCGCATGGCGCTGGACATCATCTCTGGTGGCCCACAACGCGGTTCGCTGCTGCCGGGCGCGCTCTCGCTTATTTGTTAACATCTTATCTCCCTGGTGACCTGCATGACCATAGGCGCAGCCCCTGCTTGTCTATATGATAAACTATGTTTCCGGGAATGTCTGTCCGCGCGCTGTCTCCCCTGCCCCGGCCTCTTAAGCTGATTTTCAGCTAATGTCAGTAGAAATTGGTATGCTCCGTTCACGATGTGTAAACGGCAAAAAAAAGCAAGCATTATCAATGCGAATTCTGTCATCTTTTCTTTAAAAAAGAGTTAACTAGCCGTCATAAAATTGCAGTATTTTGCTTGAAAAAAAAGCAGTGTTAGTACAATCTGAAATCGCTCATTGGTGAGTTAAAACAAGAGCATGATGATAGCAAGATAAACAATGGAGTCTAAAAATATGAAATATGCAGCTTTAGTGGCAGGTGCGGCATTGTTTTTAACGGCGAACGCCTTCTCCGCTGAGATTTTATCGAAAGAAGCTTTTGATAAGGTCCATACGCAATACACCAAGATCGGCACCATTTCTTCTACCGGCCAGACCGCACCGAGCGATGCTCGTGAAGAGCTGATTAAAAAAGCTGATGAAAAGGGCGCGGATGTTATCGTGCTCTCTTCCGGGAACACGGATAAAAAACTGCACATTTCCGCTAATATCTATAAGAAGAAATAACTAATCTTATCTCTCAAGAAACACTACCCTGTTTCCGGGGTAGTGTTTCTTGTTTATGCAAAGCCATAATTTATTTTTATCCCGCCGTGATTTTTTCTGCCTGAAAACCGCCGTCCTCCCCCTGCTGATTTCCAGCCCTAAGGCTGTAGCCACATCAAGGTCTTAGCTCTTTGCGTCAAGTACAATCCGCACGCTATACGCTATGCTTTAACGGAAACTGAAAACGTAGTTCGCTTATAAGGAAATCATCATGCGCTACAAACTTCTTGCAGCACTTCTCCCTTGCGCGCTGGCGCTCAGCGCCTGTACGACCGTCACCCCGGCCTATAAAGATAATGGCACCCGCAGCGGCCCTTGTGTCGAAGGCGGCCCTGACGACGTAGCGCAAAAATTCTATGACATTCAGATCCAGAACCGTACTCAGGATCCGGCGGCGCTGCGCCCCTATCTCAGCGACGGCCTGGCGAAGTTACTCAATGACGCCCGTCAGGATCCGGCCAACAGCAAGCTGCTGCAGGCTAACCCGTTCTCCAGCAGCAGCACCCCCGCGGACAGCGCCGTCGTCGCCAGCGCCTCAACCATCCCTAATCGCGATGCGCGCAACATTCCGCTGCGCGTGGAGCTGAAACAGGGAACCCAGAACTGGAAAGACGAAGTGCTGATGATCCAGGAAGGCCAGTGCTGGGCCGTCGATGACTTTCGCTATCTCGGCAACAACAGCCACGCGCCGGCCGGAACGTTGCGACAGAGTCTGGAGAAACGCTAGTTCGGGAGTTGAAGCGACGCCGCTGAAACGATAACCCCGGTAAAATGTCGGTATTCGCCCCGAGAATGCCGACATTTACGCCCCCCTCACCCACCAGGCAATATTTTGTGCTAACTTTAAAGCTAAACGTGGTTTAGATTTAACTTTTAACGCATAAATATTGCATAACTATTCTGCCAAAGGTACTATTTGCGGCCTCAATAGCTATTCGTATCAGACTGCCCAGATGAGTATTAAACTAAACGGCATTAATTGCTTCTACGGCGCGCACCAGGCGCTGTTCGACATCACGCTGGATTGCCCGCAGGGGGAAACGCTGGTGCTGCTCGGCCCCAGCGGTGCCGGGAAGAGCTCGCTGCTGCGCGTACTCAACCTGCTGGAGATGCCGCGTTCCGGTTCGTTAACCATCGCCGGTAACCATTTCGACTTCACCAGAGCGCCGTCCGATAAAGCGATTCGCGAACTGCGGCAGAACGTCGGCATGGTTTTTCAGCAGTACAACCTGTGGCCGCACCTGACGGTACAGCAGAACCTGATCGAAGCCCCCTGTCGCGTACTGGGGTTAAGCAAGGATCAGGCGCTGGCTCGCGCCGAGAAGCTGCTGGAGCGCCTGCGTCTGAAGCCCTACAGCGATCGTTACCCGCTGCATTTATCCGGCGGCCAGCAGCAGCGTGTGGCCATCGCCCGCGCGCTCATGATGGAGCCGCAGGTTCTGCTGTTCGATGAGCCTACCGCGGCGCTCGACCCGGAAATCACCGCCCAGATCGTTAGCATCATCCGCGAGCTGGCTGAAACCGGCATCACCCAGGTTATCGTCACCCATGAAGTTGAAGTGGCGCGCAAGACGGCCAGCCGGGTGGTGTATATGGAAAATGGCCATGTCGTCGAGCAAGGGGATGCCTCCTGCTTCACGCATCCGCAAACTGACGCGTTTAAAAACTATCTTTCACATTGATGTTTTTCGGGGAAATGACGATGAAAAAAGTACTGATTGCCGCCCTGCTCGCAGGCATGAGCCTCTCCGCTTCCGCCGCGCAGACCATTCGTTTCGCCACCGAGGCCTCCTACCCTCCGTTTGAGCTGGTGGACGCCAACAACCAGATCGTCGGTTTCGATGTGGATCTGGCTAACGCGCTGTGTAAAGAGATCGATGCCACCTGTACCTTCACCAACCAGGCCTTTGACAGCCTGATCCCGGGGCTGAAATTCCGCCGTTTCGACGCGGTCATGGCCGGGATGGACATCACGCCTGAGCGTGAAAAGCAGGTACTGTTCTCCACCCCGTATTATGACAACTCGGCGCTGTTCGTCGGTCAGCAGGGCAAGTTC
>OKVR01000388.1_pt1 | contig 9931 bp, 14 predicted proteins | sample 1606891 | NCBI WGS metagenome assembly OKVR01 (sample SAMN03281011, study PRJEB24777) | human gut metagenome | isolation source: fecal sample PR176 from 1 month old male Indian infant, caesarean delivered... | place: Singapore | collected 2006-01-13 | reverse complement strand
GGGAGATGGAGGTCGATATGGGCGCCGGGCGCCCACGCCGGCAGCGGTTGCCCATCGGCGCTCACCAGACGAACGGCCAGATTTTTCGCGCCCTGGCGCCACAGGCCATCGACCACCACCGGGAGTATGTCGCGCATAAGACCTCCACTCATACCAGAAAGAAATCGCCAAAGCCCATCTTCTTCAGCCCGCGCCGGTAGGCGATAGAGCTGCGGTCTGCCGGAATATGCGCCTCCAGGGTCAGATCCAGCGGCAGCCGCTCCGGGCGCTGGGTCTCAACCATCAGGCGGTCCTCCTCAAACACCCGCAGGTTGAACGCATGAACGTCTTCCACCGGCACATGCAGGTCAAAATTGCGGGCGATAGGGGGCAAACATTCGCGTCACGCGCGACGACACCGGCGAGGCGGCGTTCATGATCACCAGCTTCGCATCGGCAGGGAAATGGATGGTCAGCGTGGCGGTGAACGGCAGATGCATTTCAAAGTGACGCAGCCACTGGAACCCTTCCGGCGCGCGGAAATCGGAGCTGGCCGGGTAATTGCCTACCGAGCTCCAGTAGTCGGCAACAAAGCCGAACGGCGTCTCCTGCGGGGTGTAGTCCGGCACCTGTTGGTTGTCCGGATCGGCGAAGGTCTCGGTGTGGATCCACGCGAAGTGGGCGACATCGAGAAAGCCTTCGACCTGGCGGCCGGCAAAGCCCTTCACTTCAAAGGCCGGACAGTTGATTTGCTGAAAGCCGGCGTCGTCCCAGTGCGGCATGGTCGGTAACGGCGGCGGATTGTCCGGATCGCAGGCCAGGCAGGTCCAGATCAGCCCGTAACGCTCCTCCACGGCGAAGCTGGTGAGATGCAGTTTGGCCGGAATGGGTTGCCCCGGACTGGAGGGGATGCGGTTGCAGCGGCCATCCTCGCCAAAGCGCAGGCCATGATAGGGGCAGACGATGCCTTCTTCTTCATGAAACCCCAGGGTCAGCGGGACGCCGCGGTGCGGGCAGACGTCGCGGGCGACCACCACCTGGCCTTTAATGCGATAGATAACCAGCTGTTCGTCCAGCAGGGTGGCTTTCACCGGAGCGCCGTCAATATCGCAGGCGCGGGCCACCGGGTGCCAGCAGCGGGCCAGCCGCAGCCAGTCTTCCGGATCGAAGGTGCAATGGGCGGGGGCGTGGGGTGGTTGTCTTCATGATTTCTCTTCCTGCTCACATCGGTGATTGTTTTATTGTTGTGAGATTATTGTTGTCATATTAGGGTGTTCACATCCATCACCATTAATTCACTCTGCTGTTGCAAAAAGAGTACAGGGCACCATGAGTCCATTTTCCCGTTTCGCCCACTATTTCATCGCCGTGGCTCGCTGCGGCAGCCTGCGCCGGGCCGCCGAGCAGCTGCATATCTCGGCCTCGGCGATTAACCGCCAGATCCTGCAGGCCGAGGAGGCCTTCGGGACGCCGCTGTTCGAGCGGCTGCCGGAGGGACTACGGATGACCACTGCGGGTGAACTGCTGTATGACAATCTGTTGCGCTGGCAGAAGGAGTTTCGTCAGACCCGGCAAAAATTTGATGAGCTGCAGGGGGATGAACGCGGGAGCTCAGCGTCGGCATGGTGCAGGCGCTGGCGGAAGGCGGCTTCGCCGCCGCGCTGGCGGAGATCATCGCCAGCTGGCCGTGGCTGGAGCTGGATCTGCAGGTGGCCGACAGCCACACCGTCAGCCAGAAAGTGCGTCAGGCGGATCTGGACGTCGGTCTGATCCTCGATCCGCAGGGGCAGGCCGGACTCAGCGTGCTGGCCTTTGCCGAACTGGAGTGGGGATTGTGATGCGCCCGGACCACCCCCTGGCGGGGGCGAAGGCCCTGTCTCTGGGCGAGCTCAGCCTGGAGCGGCACATCGTGCCCGGCGCGCCGCTGATCGTTCATGAGCGTGTTGCGCTCCTCTATCGCCACCATGACTTTGCGCCGGAGAATACCATAAGCTGCAATGATATTCGCCTCATTAAGTCGCTGGTGCTGCGCGGCAGCGGCGTGACGCTCCTCAGCCTGCTCGACGTGCTGGACGAGGTTCAGCGCGGACAGCTGGCCTTTATCCCGCTGCGCAGTACGCTGCTGCGGCCGCTGACTCTGGCGCTGTGCACCGCGCCCTCGCGTCAGCTATCGCGTCCCGCGCAGATGGCCATTCAGACGCTGAGCGCGGTGATTGAGTCCATGGCGACCGTCAGCCCAGCGGCCCGCTGAGGATGGTGTCGCACATGCCGTTGATAATCCGTTCGCCGGTCTCCTCCCGCAGCTCCTGGTACCAGGCTTCGGTGAGCTGCATATCCTTACCGTGGGTGATATCGCAGCGCTTGCGCGCCTTCAACACCAGATCGCGAACCCGATCGCAGCGCTGGGCTTCATACTCGCGCAGGGCGGCGTCAATATCGCGGGTCTGGCGGAAAACGGCGCCCAGCACCACCGCATCTTCCATCGCCGCACATCCCCCCTGGCCAATATCCGGGGTGGTGCTGTGTCCGGCGTCGCCCAGCAGCGCGACGCGACCGCGCACCAGGCGGCTGAACGGTTCGATATCGTGGATTTCAATACGGTTGGTGGTCTGCGGGTCAAGGGCGGCGATCAGCTTCTGCACCGGCGGCGCCCAGCCGGCAAAGTAGCGGCTGAGGTCAGCGCGCAGGGTGTCACGATCCTCGGCCAGACCCGCCGGCAGCGGCACATCAAAGAAAAAGTAGAACCGGCCAGCGGAGACCGGCATCAGCGAGACGCGCTTGCCTTCGCCGACAAAGGTGGTCCACTGATCGCCGGGTGCCAGCGCTTCATCTATTTCCACCAGACCGTTCCAGTTGACGTAGCCGGCGTAGCGGCGCTGCGGGGTAAAGCCGAGCACCCACGGACGCAGCGCGGAATGGCTGCCGTCGGCGGCAATCAGCAGATCGCCGCTGGCGCTGCTGCCGTCGGTAAAGCACACCGTCACGCCGTCGGCGTTTTCTTCACAGCGGGTGACGCGTTTGCCGAACTGCACGCGCTCCCGTCCCCAGAAATCCAGCATTTCCCGCTGCAGCTCTGCGCGGGATACCGGGCAGGGGCGGCTGCCGGTGCGTTCGATCAGCGGCGCGAGGCTGAACTGGGTCATGTTCTCGCCGCTGCGGAAATCGCGATACGCCATGCGGCGCAGCGGTCCGCCGAAGGTTTCCATGATATCGCCCATGCCGAGGTGGGCCATGCATTTCACGCCGTTGGGCCATACGGAAATCGCCGCGCCGACCGGTTTGATCTCTTTCACCGCCTCATAGACGTCGCAGTCGATCCCCGACTGTTGAGCGCCACTGCCGCACTTAAGCCGCCGATGCCCGCGCCAATCACGATTGCTTTCATTTTTTCTCCTTCTCCAGATGTAGGCATCTGACTACAGCAATTTGCGTACCAGTTCACCGGAGGGAGGAAAACCGCCCGCCAGAGGCACAGCGGCAGGTCATGGCGCACCACCTCGGTGCAATGTGATGCATGGTTGCCTTTTTATGAATCAAAAGTTTCTGTATGTTGCATTAAGAATCTATCGTTTCATAAGCCTGGTTCAGCAGCGGAGGGAAATGATGCATCATTCGAATAATTTAAGTTGATGATTTTGAAGTGTTAATAAATTTATTCGTGCGCTTTTGTCGTCTCTGGCCTGCTTTGTGCAGTAGCCCATGCACTTCTCTTTGCTACGGGATAACACCATGTCTGACGAACATCACAGCGGCCTGCTTTACGGCCTCGAACAGCGGATCCCACCGCTTCCTGCCTTTTTTAGCGCCCTCCAGCATGTGCTGGCGGGTCTGGTGGGGATCATCACGCCGCCGCTGATCATCGGCGCCACCCTCGGACTTGGCGACTGGCTGCCGTATCTCATCAGTATGTCGCTGCTGGCTTCGGGTATCGGTACCTTTCTGCAGTCCAACCGGGTCTGGGGCATTGGCGCCGGGATGATCTGCATGCAGGGCACCAGCTTCGCCTTTCTGGGCGTGGCGGTAGCCGGAGGGATGTGGGTGAAAGCGCAGGGCGGCGGGCCGCAGGATATTATGGCGATGCTGTTTGGCGTTAACTTGTCGCCGCCCTGGTGCCGGTGATTGTCAGCCGCTTTATCGAACCGCTGAAGAAAATCTTTACCCCTATCATTACCGGCAGCGTGATTGCGCTGATCGGCATCAGCCTGATCAAGGTCAGCGTCATTAACTGGTGCGGTGGGGAAAAGGCGCAGGATTTCGCCAGCATGAGCAATATCGCGCTCGGGGCGGGTACCCTTGGCGTTATCGTCCTGTTGAGCTGCGCCAAAAACCGCTGGCTGCGGCTCTCCTCGGTGGTGGTGGGCATTGCCGCAGGCTGTGTGGCGGCAGGGCTGAGCGGTCAGTTCCATCTTCACAGCCTGGGCGACACCCTGTTTCGCCTGCCAACGCTGTTCCCGTTTGGCTTTCAGTTTAACAGCGCGATATTTCTGCCGGTGGCGCTGGTGTCGCTGGTGTGTATTCTGGAGGCGGTGGGCGATCTGACGGCCAACTCGCTGATTTCACAACAGTCTGTTGACGATCGCGCTTTCCGCAACCGGCTGAAGGGCGGTATCCTGGCGGATGGCGTCAGCTGCATGGTGGCCGCAATGCTCAGCGCCTTTCCGAACACGACTTTCGCGCAGAACAACGGCGTGATCCAGATGACCGGGGTGGCCAGCCGCTATGTCGGACGCTACATTGGCGTGATTCTGATCCTGCTCGGGCTGTTCCCGCCGGTGGGCGAACTGTTGCGGCAGATCCCGGCGCCGGTGCTGGGGGGCGCTACGATGGTGATGTTTGGCTGCGTGGTGGCGGCCGGGATCCGGATCATTACCCAGAACCCGCTCACCCGACGCGATGTGCTGATCGTGGGTCTGGCGTTTGGTGCGGGTCTTGGCGTGGAGTCGGTGCCGGCGTTTCTCAGCCATTTTTCCGCCGATGGTCGGCGATCTGTTCGGTTCCGCAGCCACCAGCGGTGGGCTGGTGGCGATAGCGCTTGAACCTTGTTCTTGCCGCAGGAGCAGGCGGCGACGAAAACGATTAAGGAGTCAGGATGATCGCGCTGAGTCAGTTTTAACAGCCTTGAGTGGCGATGAGGCAGGGGAGCTGCTGGCTCCCTGTGTGGCGATCCCGGCCTGGAGCGATAAGCTGGTGAACTTGCGCCCCTTCGCCAACCGTGAAGCGCTGCTGCAGGTCGCCCGGGAAGCGATGGGCGACTGGGGAGAGAACGATCTGAACGCGGCGCTCAGCGCCCATCCGCGGATCGGCGAAAAACCGAGCGGCAGCCAGGCGCACGCGACGATGTCACGCCAGGAGCAGTCGGCGGTGGACAGCGATAATGAAAGACTGGCGCAGGCCCTGCGGGAGGGGAATGCCCGCTACGAAGCCCGCTTTGGCCGGGTGTTTTTAATCCGCGCCAAAGGGCGCAGCGGCGAAGAGATTCTGCAGGCGCTGACGCGCCGGCTGCAGCATACCGCTGACGAAGAAGTGGCTGAGGCGCTTGCCCAGCTGCGGGAAATTACGATGTTAAGACTGGAAGGAGCGATTGGCGAATGAGCACCCTGAGCACCCATATTCTGGATATTTCCACCGGCACGCCGGCTGAAGGCGTCGCGGTCAGCCTGAGCCGGGAGGGCGAGACCCTGGCGAACCTGGTGACCAACGCCCAGGGGCGTATCGTCACCTTCAGCGCCGCGCCGCTGCCGGCGGGGCGCTACTGTTTAACCGCGGAAACCGGGGCGTGGTTTGCCCGTGCCGGGCGCGAGAGCGTTTTTACCCGGGCGCAGATTGATTTTGTCATTGGCGAGGCGGCAGAGGACCATTTCCATCTGCCGTTTCTGATCGCCCCGGGCGGGTGGTCGACCTACCGCGGCAGCTAAGCCCGGCTGCGCGTTGCCCGAGTGACAGCCATTGCCGGGCGGCGCTGCGCTTGCCCGGCCTGGATGATGATGAAACTGGTAGCGACAGCCCGTAGGCCCGGTAAGGCGCAGCCGCCACCGGGCAGACCACGTTGCTCCGGCTGCCATCCCTTCTGCTTTATCCCTACGTAAGGATAATCATTGACCTATCCCCACCAGGGGATAAACTTGACATTATCCCTTGCAGGGTATAAAACCAGTTTTATCCCGATGAGGGGGATAAATGATGGTGAGGAAACAAGGCGATGAATTCCCCGCAGATATACAGTCCGGTTCAGCTGGCCAATTACCTGAAACTGCTGCGCCAGCAAAATCACTGACTCAGGAGGCGCTGGCCAGCCGGATCGGCATTAAACAGGCGACGCTGTCCAATTTTGAAAATCACCCCGACAAAACCACCTTAACCACCCTGTTTAAGATCCTCCAGTCGCTGGGGGTGGTGATGACCCTGAACGCCAAACCGGCAGAGACGGCGATGATTCCCGATAACACCACGGATCTTGACTGGTAATGGCGACGCTCACCACCTGGATGAACAATGCGCGCGTGGGAACCTTAACCCGCCAGGCCAACGGGGCGCACAGTTTCCGCTATGATGAGGAGTGGCTGCGCAGCCCGCGCGCCAGACCGCTCTCCCTCTCGCTGCCGCTGCAGTATGGCAATATTACCGCCGACGCGGTGTATCACTATTTTGATAACCTGCTGCCCGACAGCCCGCAGGTCCGCGAGCGGATCGTCAGGCGCTATCAGGCGCGTTCGAAACAGCCGTTCGATCTGCTGGCCGAGGTCGGGCGGGACAGCGTAGGGGCGGTGACTCTGCTGCCGCCGGGGGAAGAGGCGCATCTTGCCGCGTTGCGCTGGCAGACGCTGGATGAGGCGCAGCTGACCGCTTTGCTGACCGCCTACCAGTCGGATATTCCTCTCGGAATGGTGACCGGCCAGGACGATTTTCGTATCTCGGTGGCCGGCGCTCAGGAGAAAACCGCGCTGCTGCGAATGGGCGAGCACTGGTGTATTCCGCAGGGCACCACCCCGAGCCACCCATCATCATTAAACTGCCCAATCGGCGGGATAAAGCAGCCCAACTGCGACGCTGGATCTGCGTGAAAGCGTGGATAACGAATATCTGTGCCTGGCGCTGGCCAGGCGTTGGGCCTGGCGGTGCCGGAGGCGGAGATTATCAACACGCCGCGGATCCGTGCGCTGGCGGTGACCCGCTTCGACCGGCGCTGGGCGCAGGAGGGGCGCGTGCTGCTGCGTCTGCCGCAGGAGGATCTGTGTCAGGCATTCGGCATACCGTCGTCGATGAAATATGAGTCTGACGGCGGGCCGGGTATCGCCGCGATCATGACCTTTCTGCTGGGCTCCAGTGAGGCCCTGAAAGATCGCTATGACTTTATGAAGTTCATGGTGTTCCAGTGGCTGACCGGGGCAACGGACGGGCATGCGAAGAACTTCTCGCTCTTTTTGCTGCCCGGCGGCAGCTACCGGCTCACGCCGTTCTACGACATTATTTCGGCATTTCCGGTGCTGGGCGGGACGGGACTGCATCTGCGCGACCTGAAGCTGTCGATGGGGCTCAATGCCACAAAAGGGCGGAAAACGGAGATTAACGCTATCTATCCGCGTCATTTTCTGGCGACCGCCAAAGCGGTTAACTTCCCCCGGGAGCAGATGCTGGCGATCCTGGGCGAGTTTGCCGACCGCGTGCCGCAGGCCATCGAAAGCGCCCGCCAAACGCTGCCGTCGGACTTTTCCGCCCACGTCTGGCGGGCCATCACGGAGAACATGCTGAAACTGCACGCCCGCCTGCAGCAAGGGCTGCTGGCGGGATAGCGAAGCCGGTTGGCGGTTAGCTCTGCGGCGGCCCCCAGCGGCTGCGCAGGTAGTTAACCGCCTGGCGGGTCTGCGGCTGATTGAGGTTGTTTTCGCGGAACAGGATGGTGCCCTGGATCTGCGGCAGGGACTCATTGAGGTCGAGCTGTTTTTTCAGCTCCGGCACGCCGCCATCCACCGTCCAGTCAGGCTCATTTTTGGACGGTTCGCCCACCTTGTACAGGGCCACGCCGATATACAGCCGGGTATGCGTCGGCTTGACCACCTCGGCCCACCAGTTGGCCAGCACATCGTAGCGCGCCGCATCGCGGGCAAACGGCCAGTAGATCTGCGGCGCAATGTAGTCGAGCAGCCCCTGCTGCACCCAGCTGCGGGTATCGGCATAGGATTCATCATAGGCGGCCGCGCCACGGGTATCAGACCCCGCCGGATCGTGGGAGCGGTTGCGCCACACCCCGGCCGGGCTCACGCCAAACTCGACGTTCGGATTGAGTTTTTTAATGGTCGCGGAGACCTGGGCAATAAGCTGCTGAGTGTTATGCCGCCGCCAGTCGCCCTTCGAGGCATAGCCCTGCCCGTAACGACGGAAGGTCTCGTTGTCGTTAAGCGGGGAAGAAGCGGTTTCGGTGTAGAAATAGTCATCGAACTGCACGCCGTCAATCGGGTAGTTCTGCACCACTTCAGCGACAATGCTGGTGATCCAGTCACGCGCTTCGGGAATACCCGGGTCGAGAACAAAAGCGATCGCTGGCGGTGCGGATCCAGTTACGGTGCAGGACGAACACGCTGGCCGGCACCTGAGTGAGGGTGTTGTTCAGCTCGGCAATCGTCGACGGTTTGGTGTTGACCGAGACGCGGTAAGGGTTAAACCATGCGTGGACCTTCATGCCGCGCTTGTGCGCTTCATCCAGCATAAACTGCAGCGGATCGTAGCCGGGGTATTCGCCGATTTTGCCGGTCAGCATATCGGACCACGGCAGAATATCCGACCGCCAGAGCGCCGTACCGTCCGGTTTCACCTGGAAAAAGACGGTGTTGATCCCCAGGCGCTGCAGATTATCGAGTTTGGCGATCAGCGCCAGCTTCTGCTGGGTGATGCGGCTTTCCGGCGTACTGGCGATAATTGACCCGACCGGCGGCCAGTCAAGGCGCGAGACGGTGGTCAGCCAGACGCCGCGTACCGGCTCCCGGTGCGTCTGACCGGCTTTAACGGCCGCGCTCTTCGGCGGCGTGACGAGGGATTTGGGGGCCTTACTGGTGCAGCTGAACAGCATGCCGGCGGCGATGAGCGCCGCGCCTGCCAGCGCCACTTTGCTGGCTAGGGGGAATCGACGAGAATGGCTGATGATGAACTCCCGTGTAATCAGATCGTCGCGTGTAGGCGCTATTCTCTTACGATTCGCCGGCCAGAGCAATTCCTTGATAGGACTGTTGACATCAGGTGGGAGAGGTCAGTCGGGCTCCCACGCCAGAATATCGCCAGGCTGACACTCGAGCGCCTCGCAGATGCGCGACAGGGTATCAAAGCGGATGCCTTTGACTTTTCCCGACTTGAGCAGCGACAAATTCTGTTCGGTAATGCCAACAAAGGCCGCCAGCGCCCTGGACGTCATCTTTTTTTACCACCAGCAGTTTGTCCAGATTCACCACCACAGCCATCGTTAAATAAACTCCTTATTCTCTTCTTCCGCACGGATCCCGTGGAGCATGGCGTGAAATGTCACAAACAGCAAGCTTCCTGTCAGAAGCAGCACCCCGTCGCTGAGCAGAAACACCACCTGGTAATAAGGCTGCGGCCACCAGGCGAGCAGCGGGATCAGAAAGCGGCACACCGGCAACAGGATCCCCATGCCCACCATGGCCAGAGCGATGTAACGAACGCTGTGCGCCAGGGAGAGGCTGAGCACGCTGCGCTGGCGGACGCTACGGGTTACCTTCATGCCCTGCCAGATAGCGAACGCGAACAGCCCGGCCGGAAGATACAGCAGGGCCAGCAGCAACAAACGTCTCGCCATCCCCGGCGCCTGGGCCGGGTTGTCGGTTAACGGCACTTCAGCAAAGTGCAGAAGGGTGGAAAGAAAATATCGTTCGCCGGTAAAGAAAATCCACAGCGGCACGATCAGGGCGAGCATAAAAAAGAGGGGCAGTATGCCGCTAATAAT
>OKVR01000387.1_pt1 | contig 9942 bp, 7 predicted proteins | sample 1606891 | NCBI WGS metagenome assembly OKVR01 (sample SAMN03281011, study PRJEB24777) | human gut metagenome | isolation source: fecal sample PR176 from 1 month old male Indian infant, caesarean delivered... | place: Singapore | collected 2006-01-13 | reverse complement strand
TAAAGCGCACGAGCTTGGGCTGCCGGTGCTGGCGCGCATTGTCAGCGCGGCGGTCGCCGGGGTCGACCCGTCGGTGATGGGCATCGGCCCGGTGAGCGCCTGCCGCCAGGCGCTGCAGCGCGCCGGCTGGACGCTGGACGAGGTGGATCTGATCGAAGCCAACGAGGCCTTTGCCGTGCAGGCGCTGGCCGTCGGCCAGCTGCTCGAATGGGACAGCGAGAAGGTCAACGTTAACGGCGGCGCCATCGCCCTGGGCCATCCCATCGGCGCCTCCGGCTGCCGGATCCTCGTCAGTCTGGTGCATGAGATGCAGCGCCGGGGCGCCAGCAAAGGGCTGGCCACCCTGTGCGTCGGCGGCGGACAGGGCATCGCCATGACCCTTGCAACGTTAACAGGAGCCACTATGTTTACACCACGCCTGGCGGTACTCGGCGCCGGACTGATGGGCGTCGGCATTGCCTGCCATTTCGCCCGTCACGGTCACGCCGTCCGCCTGTATGACACCGATCCGCAACGTCTCGCCGAGATACCCACAGTAGCCGAGGCGATCCTGCGCGAGCTGGAGGCGAGCGGTCAGCAGGCTCCCGCCGACCGCGACGCCGTGCTGAGCCGTTTAACCCCTACCCCGGCGCTGCAAGCGCTGGCGGACGCCACGCTGCTGATTGAAGCGATCCCCGAACGGCTGGGGCTGAAGCACGCCCTGTATGCCGAACTGGAAACGCTGATCGCCGACGAGGCGATTATCGCCAGCAACACCAGCGGCCTGCCGCCGGATCAACTGGCGCAGGGCATGCGCCTCCCGGAACGGCTACTGATCGCCCATTTCTGGCATCCGCCGCACCTGATCCCGCTGGTGGAAGTGGTGCCCGGGAGCGCCACCCTGCCTCATCTGGCGCGCCAGGTGAGCGACTTTTGCGCCGCCTGCGCGCTGGAAGCGGTGGTGCTCAACCGCGCCGCGCCGGGCTTTGTCGGCAACCGGCTGCAGTTCGCCCTGCTGCGCGAAGCGCTGCATATCGTCCACAGCGGCATCGCGTCCCCGGAGGTGGTGGACCAGGTGATGCGCGCCTCGCTGGGGCGCCGCTATGCGATGGTCGGCCCGCTGGAGGCAGCGGACATGACCGGCCTGGCGACGGTCCAGGATATCTGCCAGCACTTGCTGCCGGAGCTGGCCAGCGGCACCGAGATGATGTCGCTGGTGGCGGAGAAAGTAGCGCGAGGCGACACCGGCGCCCGCAGCGGGCAAGGCTTTTACCGCTGGGACGAGGCCCGGCGCCAGCGCATCCAGTCGCGCCGGGAACACCAGCTGCGCTTTCGCCCTGAAGCCCTAGTATCGCGTTCTGTACCCCTACAATAACAATGAGAGTGAGACGTCGTGATGAGTGTGATAATAGCCCTGGCCGCGCTGGCATTACTGATGCTGGCAGCCTACCGTGGATACAGCGTGATCCTCTTTGCGCCGATCGCCGCCCTCGGCGCGGTGCTGCTCACCGACCCGGGCGCGGTCGGCCCGGCCTTTACCGGCCTGTTTATGGAAAAAATGGTCGGCTTTGTGAAGCTCTATTTCCCGGTGTTTCTGCTGGGCGCGGTATTCGGCAAGCTGATTGAGCTGTCGGGATTCTCGCGGTCGATTGTCGCCGCCGCCATCCGCATCCTTGGACGCCGCCATGCGATCCCGGTGATCGTGCTGGTGTGCGCCCTGCTGACCTACGGCGGGGTATCGCTGTTTGTGGTGGCCTTTGCCGTCTACCCTTTCGCCGCCGAGCTGTTTCGCCAGAGCGGGATCCCCAAACGGCTGATCCCAGCCACCGTCGCCCTCGGGGCCTTCTCGTTTACCATGGACGCCCTGCCCGGCACGCCGCAGATCCAGAATATTATTCCCACCAGCTTCTTCGGCACCAACGCCTGGGCGGCCCCGTGGCTGGGGCTTATCGGCTCGCTGTTCATTATCCTCTTCGGTTTGCTGTGGCTGGAGCGCCAGCGCCGCAAAGCGCAGGCCAGCGGCGAAGGCTATGGGACCGACCTGCAAAATGAGCCGGAGACCCCGGATGATATCAACCTGCCGCATCCGCTGATCGCTATCGCCCCGCTGCTGCTGGTGGGGGTGCTGAATCTGCTGTTTACCCACTGGATCCCGCAGTGGTACGGTGCCAGCCATGAGCTCACCCTCCCGGGTCTGGCGAAGCCTGTGGTCACCGAGGTGGGGAAAATCACCGCCATCTGGGCGGTACAGGCGGCGCTGCTCTCCGGCATTGTGCTGGTACTGGTCTGCGGCTACCGCAATATTCGCGGCCGGCTGGCAGAAGGAAGCCGGACGGCGGTGGGCGGGGCTATTCTCGCGGCGATGAACACCGCCTCTGAGTATGGCTTCGGCGCGGTTATCGCCGCCCTGCCGGGTTTCCTGGTGCTGTCGAAAGCCCTCGCGGCTATTCCCAATCCGCTGTTAAACGAGGCGATCAGCGTCACGGTGCTGGCCGGGATCACCGGCTCGGCCTCCGGGGGAATGAGCATCGCCCTGGCGGCGATGTCCGAGACCTTTGTCGCCGCCGCCCACGCCGCCAATATTCCGCTGGAGGTCCTGCACCGCGTCGCCGCCATGGCCAGCGGCGGCATGGATACCCTGCCGCATAACGGGGCGGTGATCACCCTGCTGGCGATCACCGGCCTGAGCCATCGCCAGGCCTATGGCGGCATTTTCGCCATCACGGTGATCAAAAGCCTCGCGGTACTGTTTGTCATTGCCACGTTCTATGTGACCGGCATTGTCTGAGACCCGACTGAAGGAGAAATATGATGAATTTAAACGGTAAAACAGCGCTGGTCACCGGCTCCACCAGCGGCATCGGCTTAGGGATCGCCAAAGTGCTGGCGCAGGCAGGCGCCCAGCTGGTGCTCAATGGCTTCGGCGACAGCAGCCACGCCCGGGCTGAAGTCGCCGCGCTGGGCAAGATCCCCGGCTATCACGACGCCGACCTGCGCGACGTCGGGCAGATCGAGGCGATGATGCGCTATGCCGAAAGCACCTTCGGCGGCGTCGATATCGTGATCAATAACGCCGGCATCCAGCACGTGGCCCCGGTGGAGCAGTTCCCGGTGGACAAATGGAACGACATCATCGCGATCAATCTCTCCAGCGTCTTCCACACCACTCGCCTGGCGCTGCCGGGCATGCGCCAGCGCAACTGGGGGCGCATCATCAACATTGCCTCAGTGCATGGCCTGGTGGCGTCGAAAGAGCAAATCGGCCTATGTCGCCGCCAAGCACGCGGTGGTCGGCCTGACCAAAACCGTGGCCCTGGAAACCGCGCGCAGCGGCATCACCTGCAACGCCATCTGCCCCGGCTGGGTGCTGACTCCGCTGGTGCAGCAGCAGATCGATAAGCGCATCGCCGAGGGGGTCGACCCGGAGCAGGCCAGCGCCCAGCTGCTGGCGGAAAAGCAGCCCTCCGGGGAGTTTGTCACCCCGCAGCAACTGGGCGAAATGGCGCTGTTTCTGTGCAGCGACGCCGCCGCCCAGGTGCGCGGCGCGGCGTGGAACATGGACGGCGGCTGGGTGGCGCAGTAAGCCGCAGGCGTCGCGAAGATCAGAACATCGCCAGAAAGCGTTTCACCGTGCGCGAGCGCTCGAAGCGCCGCCAGGCGATGGCGATATCGGTCTTCAGCGGCGCCCCGCTGAGCGGGTGATAGCTGACGTTCGGCTGCTGGATGCAGGTCATCGACTGCGGGACCAGCGCGAAGCCGAACCCGGCATTGACCATGCTCAGCGACGACGAAATCTGCGACGACTGCCAGGCGCGCTCCATATCGATGCCGGCGCGCAGGCAGCTGTTGTACACCAGCTCATACAGCCCCGGAGCCACTTCCCGCGGGAAGAGGATCGGCGCCACGTCGCGCAGCTGCTCCAGGGCCAGGGTCGGCTGCGTCGCCAGCGGGTTATCGCGCGGCAGCGCGATAACCATCGGCTCCTCATCGATAATCCGCAGATTAAAAGCCTTACTGCTCTCGCACGGCAGACGGACGAAGGCAATATCCAGCTCGGCCTCGCTCAGGGCGGTCATCAGATTGGCCATGTTGTCTTCCATCTGGTGCAGGGTCACCCCGGGGTGGTCGAGCTGAAAACGGTGCAGCAGCGTGAAGATTTGCGGGTGGAAAGCATCAGAACTGGTAATGCCTAGCGACAGGCTGCCGTTCATCCCGCGGGCAATGCCCTTGGCCTTCTCCAGCGCCGCATCGCTCATGGCGAGGATCTGACGGGCATCCTCATAGAACGACTCACCGGCCTCGGTGAGCTCCACCCCGCGGGTCAAACGCCGAAACAGCGGGGTCCCCACCTCGCGCTCAAGCCGCTGAATTTGCTGACTTAACGGAGGCTGTGAAATACCCAGTTCCTTGGCGGCCTGGGTGAAGTGCCGCGTCCTGGCGACGGCGACAAAATAGCGAAGATAACGAAGTTCCATATCGAAAACGTCTCAAACCAGCATGGTTTCTATATTGGAACTGTGAGCTGAATCGGGTCAACATTTATTTAACCTTTCTTATATTTGTTGAACGAGGAAGTGGTATATGAATCATTCTGCTGAATGCACCTGCGAAGAGAGTCTATGCGAAACCCTGCGGGCGTTTTCCGCGCAGCATCCCGAGAGCGTGCTCTATCAGACATCGCTCATGAGCGCCCTGCTAAGCGGGGTTTACGAAGGGAGCACCACCATCGCCGACCTGCTGAAGCACGGCGATTTCGGTCTCGGCACCTTTAATGAGCTGGACGGGGAGCTGATCGCTTTTAGCAGTCAGGTCTATCAGCTGCGGGCCGACGGCAGCGCGCGCAAAGCCCAGCCGGAGCAGAAAACGCCGTTCGCGGTGATGACCTGGTTCCAGCCGCAGTACCGGAAAACTTTCGACCACCCGGTGAGCCGCCAGCAGCTGCACGAGGTGATCGACCAGCAAATTCCCTCTGACAACCTGTTCTGCGCCCTGCGCATCGATGGCCATTTCCGCCATGCCCATACCCGCACCGTACCGCGCCAGACGCCGCCGTACCGGGCGATGACCGACGTCCTCGACGATCAGCCGGTGTTCCGCTTTAACCAGCGCGAAGGGGTACTGGTCGGCTTCCGTACCCCGCAGCATATGCAGGGGATCAACGTCGCCGGGTATCACGAGCACTTTATTACCGATGACCGCAAAGGCGGCGGTCACCTGCTGGATTACCAGCTCGACCACGGAGTGTTGACCTTCGGCGAAATTCACAAGCTGATGATCGACCTGCCCGCCGACAGCGCGTTCCTGCAGGCCAATCTGCATCCCGATAATCTCGATGCCGCCATCCGTTCCGTAGAAAGTTAAGGGGGTCACATGGACAAACAGTATCCGGTACGCCAGTGGGCGCACGGCGCCGATCTCGTCGTCAGCCAGCTGGAAGCCCAGGGGGTACGTCAGGTGTTCGGCATCCCTGGCGCCAAAATCGACAAGGTATTCGACTCACTGCTGGATTCCTCCATTCGCATTATTCCGGTACGCCACGAAGCCAACGCCGCGTTTATGGCCGCCGCCGTCGGGCGCATTACCGGTAAAGCCGGCGTGGCGCTGGTCACCTCCGGCCCGGGCTGCTCCAACCTGATCACCGGTATGGCCACCGCCAACAGCGAAGGCGACCCGGTGGTGGCCCTGGGCGGCGCGGTGAAACGCGCCGATAAAGCCAAACAGGTCCACCAGAGTATGGATACGGTGGCGATGTTCAGCCCGGTGACGAAATACGCCGTCGAGGTGACCGCGCCGGACGCGCTGGCGGAAGTGGTCTCCAACGCCTTCCGCGCCGCCGAGCAGGGCCGCCCGGGCAGCGCGTTCGTCAGCCTGCCGCAGGATGTGGTCGATGGCCCGGTCAGCGGCAAAGTACTGCCGGCCAGCGGGGCCCCGCAGATGGGCGCCGCGCCGGATGCCGCCATCGACCAGGTGGCGAAGCTTATCGCTCAGGCGAAAAACCCGATCTTCCTGCTCGGCCTGATGGCCAGCCAGCCGGAGAACAGCGCGGCGCTGCGCCGTTTGCTGGAGGCCAGCCATATTCCGGTCACCAGCACCTATCAGGCCGCCGGGGCGGTGAATCAGGATAACTTCTCTCGCTTCGCCGGCCGGGTCGGGCTGTTTAACAACCAGGCCGGGGACCGTCTGCTGCAGCTCGCCGACCTGGTGATCTGCATCGGCTACAGCCCGGTGGAATATGAACCGGCGATGTGGAACAGCGGCAACGCGACGCTGGTGCATATCGACGTCCTGCCCGCCTATGAAGAGCGCAACTACACCCCGGACGTCGAGCTGGTGGGCGATATCGCCGGCACCCTCAACAAGCTGGCGCAAAATATCGATCGCCGGCTGGTGCTCTCCCCGCAGGCGGCGGAGATCCTCCGCGACCGCCAGCACCAGCGCGAACTGCTGGACCGCCGCGGCGCGCAGCTGAATCAGTTTGCTCTGCATCCGCTGCGCATCGTTCGCGCCATGCAGGATATCGTCAACAGCGACGTCACGCTGACCGTGGACATGGGCAGCTTCCATATCTGGATTGCCCGCTACCTGTACAGCTTCCGCGCCCGTCAGGTGATGATCTCCAACGGCCAGCAGACCATGGGCGTCGCCCTGCCCTGGGCCATCGGCGCCTGGCTGGTCAATCCTGAGCGCAAAGTGGTCTCCGTCTCCGGCGACGGCGGCTTCCTGCAGTCGAGCATGGAGCTGGAGACCGCTGTCCGCCTGAAAGCCAACGTGCTGCACCTGATCTGGGTCGATAACGGCTACAACATGGTGGCCATCCAGGAAGAGAAAAAATATCAGCGCCTGTCCGGCGTCGAGTTCGGGCCGATGGATTTTAAAGCCTATGCCGAGTCCTTCGGCGCCAAAGGGTTTGCCGTGGAAAGCGCCGAGGCGCTGGAGCCGACCCTGCGCGCGGCGATGGACGTCGACGGCCCGGCGGTGGTGGCCATTCCGGTGGATTATCGCGATAACCCGCTGCTGATGGGCCAGCTGCATCTGAGTCAGATTCTGTAAGTCATCACAATAAGGAAAGGAAAATGAAAAAGTCGCACTTGTTACCGGCAGCCGGCCAGGGGATTGGTAAAGCTATCGCCCTTCGTCTGGTGAAGGATGGATTTGCCGTGGCCATTGCCGATTATAACGACGCCACCGCCAAAGCGGTCGCCTCCGAAATCAACCAGGCCGGCGGCCGCGCCATGGCGGTGAAAGTGGATGTCTCCGACCGCGATCAGGTGTTCGCCGCCGTCGAACAGGCGCGCAAAACGCTGGGCGGCTTCGACGTCATCGTCAACAACGCCGGCGTAGCGCCGTCCACGCCGATCGAGTCCATTACCCCGGAAATTGTCGATAAAGTCTATAACATCAACGTCAAAGGGGTGATCTGGGGCATTCAGGCGGCGGTCGAAGCCTTTAAGAAAGAGGGGCACGGCGGGAAAATCATCAACGCCTGTTCCCAGGCCGGCCACGTCGGTAACCCGGAGCTGGCGGTGTATAGCTCCAGTAAATTCGCGGTGCGCGGCTTAACCCAGACCGCCGCTCGCGACCTCGCGCCGCTGGGCATCACGGTCAACGGCTACTGCCCGGGGATCGTCAAAACGCCGATGTGGGCCGAAATTGACCGCCAGGTGTCAGAAGCCGCCGGTAAACCGCTGGGCTACGGTACCGCCGAGTTCGCCAAACGCATCACCCTCGGTAGGCTATCCGAGCCGGAAGATGTCGCCGCCTGCGTCTCCTATCTTGCCAGCCCGGATTCTGATTATATGACCGGTCAGTCATTGCTGATCGACGGCGGGATGGTGTTTAACTAATAAATAATAAGCTCTGACATGGCTTGCCCCTGCTTGTACGCAGGGGCCTTTTTTTGGTTTGGGTGTAAGTGTAAGCATCCTGGCGAAACGAAGCATCAATATTTGCGGGCTTCTGGCGTTATTAGTTACGCTTCTGGCACGACGTGGGCAATTCAGTTGAAAATATACTTCGCTGGCTCAGGCTCCAGCACTGCGGTCCGGAAGATGTTCATGTGGTGATGGAGGCCACCGGTGTTTACCACGAACGGCTGGCTACTGAGTTACATGATGCCGGTTACCTTCTGTTAAGAGACTGGCCTCCATTCAATTATCGGATGTATTGGATGGCCAGTGAATTTTTACAGTGAATAATCATTGTTATAAAAATGTGAAAAATATATAGGCCGTTCATCTCCACCACAATTCTGCCTGAACGCCAAAGCTTAACTGACGGCTTTTATCGTCATTGAAACTGAAATTAGTAATTTCGTTATGAATTGCATCCATATAGGTGGTATAGAAGCGAATTTCCGGGCGTGATTTTAACATGCTATTTGCAACTTTAAGTGCATGATAAACTGTTGCTTTATAGCCTGATTCTCGAAGAGTTCCGTCGATATTAGTATTTCTTTGATTAAAATAAGCCAACTCTATTCCTGTTTGATTATACTGATCCCAAATCCAGGCTGGCCGAACCACTGCACGCAAAAATTCCGAGTCAGAGTGTGGATGTTTATCTTCAATGGTCATGAATATTTTTTAGCCATCCCAGCAACTACTGTGTGGCCATTATTATATTTGGGGGGATAAATAATTTTTCCCCCTTGTGTGATAAAGCGCCATGTATAGCCACTGGCACTGCCTGGTATATACAAATAGCCCGGTTCTGAGTCATTTATTTTAGCCATGCTACTAGCAATCGAATTATTACCAAGTTGAAACCCAAATTCATTGAAACCACCATCATCATGTTGTGTGGTTAAAGTGATAGTTCCCATTGCAGCATCTTTAAATTCGATATCATTCTGGCTATCTGTTTTATTTGCCATATGATATTTACCATCTATTTCCAATGTCTTATTATGAGATACAGGTATTTTATTATAACGAAAATCAATGAAATTCGTGTTGACTGTTTCATCAGCAGCATCCTTATCCTGACGTTGTAATGCAATATCCAAACTACCAACAGGCAATGTGATATTTTCTAAGCCTACACCGCCTGCGGTTACTGCATTATGATATTTCCAGTCAAGCATCTGGAGTTCTCTTTTAGCAATTTTATGCTTACCAACCCACAATATTGCATCAGGAATTGGTGGTATAAAACCCGTGGTTTTTAGATACATATCTGAAAATTGTAGATAACTGCCCTTCTCAGAGGGTGTATCGAACCATCCACTGGAATTTGACTGGCTAACATTACCGTCCAGAGTAACGATTGCTTCAGCCTCTCTAGTTTGATCTTTAAACACTCGCTGTGTAAAGGTGAGATCAAACCACCCGTGTTTCATTACCATATCGTCCAAGACTACCAATGGCATAGTCTTTCGGACCACCATTGGTTGTTGTTGCCATTCCTGCACGAAAATAACCGGAATAATTAAACCCTATTTCCTTCTTAATCTTTAACGCAAGATCGTGGAATTCACTATCCGACATATTATTAAATGTACCTGCCTCATTCGTCGAGGCGGATAATGGTTCACCTGTCGTTATTTTATTCGCAATTAATTTTTGTTGTCATTCTCTTTGAATTTTAACTTATCGTCGTTCGATAACTCTTCCTTTAACTTCCGAACAATTGCATCAATATCCTCCGGCGAAAGAGTCGGTGCAGAAATAGCATAAGCATTAACTAGTAGAAGTGCAGAAATATATATAAGTTTTGTAAGGCTGTTCTTGATTGCCATCAATTAGTACCCTTGTGATTTGATTTTATTGTTGTTTGCCAAGCGTTAACAATAAGTATTTATGAACACTATCATCTGTTAAATAAAAGATAAACAGCATCCCCCCATCTAATTTTTAGGTTACCAGATGGGGTATACTTTATAATTAATCAAAATAAAATAAATTCAGGGGCCCTGGACAAACCATTCTTGCTAATACACATCTTTATACCACCAGAAGCTTTTTT
>OKVR01000384.1_pt1 | contig 9952 bp, 10 predicted proteins | sample 1606891 | NCBI WGS metagenome assembly OKVR01 (sample SAMN03281011, study PRJEB24777) | human gut metagenome | isolation source: fecal sample PR176 from 1 month old male Indian infant, caesarean delivered... | place: Singapore | collected 2006-01-13 | reverse complement strand
TGCGGATTAAAAACGGCACCATGCGCAAGGGCGATAAGATCAAGGTCATGAGCACCGGCCAGGTCTATAACGCCGACCGTCTGGGCATCTTTACCCCGAAACAGGTTGACCGTACCGAGCTGAAATGCGGCGAGGTGGCTGCTGGTCTGCGCGATCAAAGACATCCTCGGCGCGCCGGTGGGCGATACCTGACGCCGCCGCAACCCGGCAGACAAAAGCGCTGCCTGGCTTTAAGAAGGTGAAACCGCAGGTGTATGCCGGCCTGTTCCCGGTGAGCTCCGATGATTATGAAGCTTTCCGCGACGCGCTGGGCAAACTGAGCCTCAACGACGCCTCTCTGTTCTACGAGCCGGAAAGTTCTACCGCGCTGGGCTTCGGCTTCCGCTGCGGCTTCCTCGGCCTGCTGCACATGGAGATCATTCAGGAGCGTCTGGAGCGTGAATACGATCTCGACCTGATCACTACCGCGCCGACGGTAGTTTACGAAGTGGAGACCACCTCCAAAGAAGTTATCTACGTCGACAGCCCGTCCAAGCTGCCGCCGCTGAATAATATTCAGGAGCTGCGCGAGCCGATCGCCGAGTGTCACATGCTGCTGCCGCAGGAGTTCCTCGGCAACGTGATCACTCTGTGCGTGGAGAAACGTGGTGTGCAGACCAACATGGTTTACCACGGTAAACAGGTGGCGCTGACCTACGAAATCCCGATGGCGGAAGTGGTGCTCGACTTCTTCGACCGTCTGAAGTCTACCTCCCGCGGCTATGCGTCGCTGGACTACAACTTCAAACGCTTCCAGGCGTCGAACATGGTACGCGTCGATGTGCTGATCAACGGCGAGCGCGTCGATGCGCTGGCGCTGATCACCCACAACGATAACGCGCCGTATCGCGGCCGCGAGCTGGTGGAAAAGATGAAAGATCTTATTCCGCGTCAGCAGTTCGACATCGCGATTCAGGCGGCCATCGGCAACCACATCATCGCGCGCTCTACCGTGAAACAGCTGCGTAAAAACGTGCTGGCGAAATGCTACGGCGGTGACGTCAGCCGTAAGAAAAAGCTGCTGCAGAAGCAGAAAGAAGGTAAGAAGCGTATGAAGCAGGTCGGTAACGTTGAACTGCCGCAGGAAGCGTTCCTCGCCATTCTGCACGTTGGTAAAGACGGCAAATAACCCTAAGGAGTTGGCATGGCGAACATGTTTGCCCTGATCCTGGTGATTGCAATCCCTGGTGACGGGCGTTTTTATGGTGCCTGGAACAAGTTCATTTTTGCACCGAAACGTCGTGAGCGTCAGGCCGCTGCTCAGGCAGCGACCGGCGAGCAGCTGGACAAAAAGACGTTGAAGAAAGTCGGCCCGAAACCGGGCTGGCTGGAAACCGGCGCATCGGTTTTCCCGGTGCTGGCGATCGTTCTGGTGGTACGTTCATTCATTTATGAGCCGTTCCAGATCCCATCCGGTTCGATGATGCCGACTCTGCTGATTGGCGATTTCATCCTGGTGGAGAAATTTGCCTACGGCATTAAAGATCCTATCTACCAGAAAACGCTGATCGAGACGGGTCATCCGAAGCGCGGCGACATCGTGGTGTTTAAATATCCGGAAGACCCGCGCCTGGACTACATCAAGCGCGCGGTGGGGCTACCGGGGGATAAGGTCACCTACGATCCGATTGCCAAGCAGGTCACTATTCAGCCGGGCTGTAGCTCCGGACAGGCCTGCGGCAACGCGCTGCCGGTGACTTACTCCAACGTGGAGCCGAGCGATTTCGTTCAGACCTTCTCCCGCAGCAACGGCGGCGAGGCGAGCAGCGGTTTCTGGCAGCTGCCGAAGGGCGAAACCAAAGCCGACGGCATTCGCCTCACCGAGCGTCAGGAGACGCTGGGCGACGTCACGCATCGTATTCTGATGGTGCCGATTGCTCAGGATCAGGCTGGCATGTATTATCATCAGAGCGGTCTGCCGCTGGCCACCTGGATTGTGCCGCCGGGTCAGTACTTCATGATGGGCGACAACCGGGATAACAGCGCCGACAGCCGTTACTGGGGCTTTGTGCCGGAAGCAAACCTGGTCGGAAAAGGCCACCGCTATCTGGATGAGTTTGAAAAGCAGGAAGGTGAATGGCCGACCGGTGTGCGGTTATCGCGCATTGGTGGAATTCATTAATTTCATCTGCTGAATTCACGCCGCTGCTGTTATCGCAGCCGCGTGAATTATTTAGTATTTAAATCCATTCAAACTAACGACATCCCGTGTCGTTGCGTATAGAATATCCCCCCGAAGTTTTTGGTTCGTCGCTCTGCCGGGTGACACTGCACACGAAAGCGTATTGGTCTGTTTCAACTTCCTGTTTGAAGCGTATGCTCAGGTCGGTTTCGTGTGCTGCATCTTTGACGCATTCATTTATTGGTAACGCATGAACCCCATCGTAATTAATCGGCTTCAACGGAAGCTGGGCTACACTTTTAATCATCAGGAACTGTTGCAGCAGGCATTAACTCACCGCAGTGCCAGCAGCAAACATAATGAGCGCCTGGAATTTTTAGGCGACTCCATTTTAAGTTTCGTGATCGCTAACGCGCTGTATCATCGCTTTCCTCGCGTGGATGAAGGCGACATGAGCCGTATGCGCGCGACGCTGGTGCGCGGCAACACGCTGGCGGAAATCGCCCGCGAGTTTGAGCTGGGCGAATGCTTGCGCCTCGGGCCGGGCGAACTGAAAAGCGGCGGTTTCCGTCGCGAATCGATTCTCGCGGACACCGTTGAAGCGTTAATTGGCGGGGTTTTCCTCGACAGCGATATTCAGAACGTTGAACGCTTAATTCTCTCCTGGTACCAGACTCGTCTGGACGAAATCAGCCCGGGCGATAAGCAAAAGGGATCCGAAGACGCGTCTGCAGGAGTATCTGCAGGGTCGTCATCTGCCGCTGCCGTCCTACCTGGTGGTCCAGGTGCGCGGCGAAGCGCACGATCAGGAATTTACTATCCACTGCCAGGTCAGCGGCCTGAGTGAACCGGTGGTTGGCACAGGTTCAAGCCGTCGTAAGGCTGAGCAGGCTGCCGCCGAACAGGCGCTGAAAAAGCTGGAGCTGGAATGAGCGAAGAAAAAAGTTATTGTGGGTTTGTCGCCATCGTGGGTCGTCCAAACGTTGGCAAATCCACGCTGTTGAATAAGCTGCTTGGGCAGAAGATCTCGATCACCTCCCGTAAAGCGCAGACCACCCGTCACCGCATCGTCGGCATCCATACCGAAGGGCCGTATCAGGCGATTTACGTCGATACTCCGGGCCTGCATATGGAAGAGAAGCGCGCCATTAACCGCCTGATGAACAAAGCGGCCAGCAGCTCGATTGGCGATGTTGAACTGGTCATCTTCGTGGTGGAAGGCACCCGCTGGACGCAGGACGACGAGATGGTGCTCAACAAGCTGCGCGACGCGAAAGCGCCGGTGATCCTCGCGGTCAACAAGGTAGATAACGTGCAGGAAAAAGCGGATCTGTTACCGCACCTGCAGTTCCTCGCCAGCCAGATGAACTTCCTTGATATCGTGCCGATGTCGGCGGAAACGGGGACCAACGTCGACACCATCGCGGCGATCGTGCGTAAGCATCTGCCGGAAGCGATCCATCACTTCCCGGAAGATTATATTACCGATCGTTCCCAGCGCTTTATGGCCTCCGAAATCATCCGTGAAAAACTGATGCGTTTCCTTGGCGCTGAGCTGCCGTACTCCGTCACCGTGGAAATCGAACGTTTTGTGACCAACGAGCGCGGCGGTTACGACATCAACGGCCTGATCCTCGTCGAGCGTGAAGGGCAGAAGAAGATGGTGATTGGCAACAAAGGCGCCAAAATCAAAACCATCGGTATCGAAGCGCGTAAGGACATGCAGGAGATGTTTGAAGCGCCGGTGCACCTCGAGCTGTGGGTCAAAGTGAAATCCGGCTGGGCCGATGACGAGCGCGCCCTGCGCAGTCTCGGTTATGTTGACGACCTCTGAGTTAACGCAACGTGGATGGATGGCAGCGCGCCTTTGTCCTGCATAGCCGACCGTGGAGCGAAACCAGCCTGATGCTGGACGTCTTCACGGAAGAATCCGGTCGCGTGCGCCTGGTTGCCAAGGGCGCACGCTCCAAACGCTCGAATCTTAAAGGCGCTTTACAGCCCTTTACCCCCTTGCTGGTTCGCTTCGGCGGCCGCGGCGAAGTCAAAACCCTGCGCAGCGCGGAAGCTGTCTCGCTGGCGCTGCCGCTCAGCGGCATCACCCTCTACAGCGGTCTTTACGTTAACGAGCTTATCTCCCGTGTGCTGGAGCACGAAACGCGCTTCTCCGAACTCTTTTTGACTATTTGCACTGCATTCAGGCGCTCGCCGGGGCCAGCGGCTCGCCGGAGCCGGCGCTGCGGCGCTTTGAGCTGGCGCTGCTCGGGCACCTGGGCTATGGCGTGGATTTTCTCCACTGCGCCGGGAGCGGCGAGCCGGTGGACGACACCATGACCTACCGCTATCGCGAAGAAAAAGGCTTTATTGCCAGCCTGGTGATTGATAACAACACGTTTACCGGGCACCATTTGAAAGCGTTGGCGAGTCGCGAGTTTCCTGATGTTGATACGCTGCGCGCCGCGAAGCGCTTTACCCGTATCGCCCTGAAGCCCTATCTCGGCGGCAAACCGCTCAAGAGCCGGGAATTGTTTCGCCAGTTTATGCCCGCGCGAAAGGCGCGAGCGGATAATACGAAGAATGATTAACGAGGATTGTCATGGCTGAATTACTGTTAGGGGTCAATATTGACCATATCGCGACCTTGCGTAACGCCCGCGGCACCGCCTACCCGGATCCGGTTCAGGCGGCTTTCATTGCCGAACAGGCCGGCGCCGACGGCATTACCGTGCATCTGCGCGAAGACCGCCGCCATATCACCGATCGCGATGTGCGTATCCTGCGCCAGACGCTGCACACCCGCATGAATCTTGAAATGGCGGTCACCGAAGAGATGCTGACGATCGCCTGCGAAACCAAACCGCATTTCTGCTGCCTGGTGCCGGAGAAGCGCCAGGAAGTGACCACCGAAGGCGGGCTGGACGTCGCCGGCCAGCGCGACAAGATGCGTGATGCCTGTCAACGCCTGGCGGATGCCGGCATCCTGGTCTCCCTGTTTATCGATGCGGATGAAGCACAAATTAAAGCGGCAGCGGACGTTGGCGCGCCTTATATCGAAATCCATACCGGCTGCTATGCCGATGCTAAAACCGACGCCGAGCAGGCGAAGGAGCTGGAACGCATTGCCAAAGCGGCCGCCTACGCCGCCAGCCTCGGCCTGAAGGTTAATGCGGGTCACGGTCTGACCTATCACAACGTGAAAGCGATTGCCGCGCTGCCGGAAATGCATGAGCTGAATATCGGCCACGCGATTATTGGCCGCGCGGTGATGAGCGGCCTGAAAGAGGCGGTCGCGGAAATGAAGCGTCTGATGCTGGAAGCGCGCGGCTAATGGCCATTCTCGGGCTGGGTACCGACATCGTCGAGATCGCCCGCATCGAAGCGGTGATCGCCCGCAGCGGCGATCGCCTTGCCCGCCGGGTGCTGAGCGACCATGAATGGAGTATCTGGGAGCAGCATCAGCAGCCGGTGCGTTTCCTGGCGAAACGCTTTGCGGTCAAGGAAGCGGCGGCGAAAGCGCTGGGGACCGGGATCCGCAACGGGCTGGCCTTTAATCAGTTCGAAGTTTACAACGATGAGCTGGGCAAGCCGAAGCTGCGGCTATGGGGTGAGGCGCAACGGCTGGCGGAACGGTTGGGGGTGAGCCATATTCATGTCACGCTCGCCGATGAGCGCCATTACGCCTGCGCCACGGTGATTGTCGAAAGCTAAGCGCGACGGCGGTTAAATTTTATCCGCGTGGTGCATCAGGACGAATTTATCCCACAGCTGTTCTTCACTCTCGACGTGTGCCGGATCTTTCAGAATAGTATTCGGGATCGGGCACACCTTCTGGCAGGTGGGCGTATCGTAATGGCCCACGCATTCGGTGCAGCGGTCGCTGTTAATTTCATAAATGCTGTCACCCATCGAAATGGCCTCATTGGGGCACTCCGGCTCGCACATATCGCAGTTGATGCATTTTTTGGTAATTAACAGCGCCATCAGGAAAATCTCAGAAACAACACAAACAGGGCGGGCATTATACGCCCATTTTCTGCTCAGACCAGCTTTTTCACCAGCGCTTCGCTATGGCGAATGCGCTCCGGCGCCCGCTCCAGATCCTGCTGCACCAGCCCCATAAACAGCAGGTCGGTGAGCATCATTTGCGCGCTGGTGGAGGAGATGGCCGCGCTGCGCGTCGCCTGCTCTTCGGCGATAGTATACAGGCAGTGGGTCGCCTGCTGCTGCAGGGCGTTAGGGCTAAAGCCGGTGATCGCCAGGATCTTACAGCCGACGCGCAGCGCTTCACCGGCCGCCATATTGATCTCCCGACGCTCGCCGGAGTAAGAGATCGCCAGCAGCAGATCGTCGCTGGACATGGCCTGCACCGTCGCCAGCAGAGCGTGCATATCCTGCTCAGAGACAGCGTTGACGCCGATCTTCATCAGCTTCCAGCTAAAGTTACGCGCCACCAGGCCGGACGCGCCAATCCCGGTGACGATCACCCGCCGGGCGTTGCGCAGCAGCGTGACGGCTTCCCGCAGCGTCTCTTCAGTGTTGACGTCCAGCGAGGCATGCATGGCGGCGACATTGTCTTTGATGAGTTTCTCGCCCACCAGACGTAGCGGGTCGTCACCGCGAATGTGGTTATGTACCGGGACGGAGTGCGGATCCGGGCTGCTGGCCAGCGCTTCACTCAGCGCCAGCTTCAGCGCCGGAAAGCCTTTGAACCCCAGTTTTTGGGCAAATTTAACCACGCTGGACTGACTCACCCCGGCTTCCGTCGCCAGCTGCTGTGAGCTGAGGTGCCGGGTGTCATCGGGTTTGGCTCAGAATAAAAATCGGGCCAAACCTTTTTTGTCGCTCGCCGCCAGGGTGGGATAGCGCTGACGAATACGCGTTAAACAGTTCATTGGAGCTCCACTGGAGCCGTCCGGCTCGTGACTGAAAGAAATTTTTATTCGATTATAAGGGGTATACCACGAATTAAAAATTCATAAGCCACAATTTTTCCTTCGCCTGCTAATTTAATTCTTCCTTAACGGCAGGGATGTTTTCCCTCTTCATGGCATAAGACTGTTAAGCTTACCCTAACGAGAAGCGAATCCTGAGAGAAGGGGGCAGTTTGCAGCACAGTGAACGGAGAGTGGTGTTTTTCGATCTGGACGGAACCTTGCATCAACAGGATATGTTCGGCAGTTTTCTGCGCTACCTGCTGCGCCATCTGCCGCTGAACCTGCTGCTGGTGGTGGCGATGGGGCCGGCGATCCTTGCCGGGCTGGCGGTGTGCGGGCGGGCGGCGCGCTGGCCGATGAGCCTCCTGCTATGGGCGTCAACCTTTGGCCGTCGCGAGGCGGTACTGAAGCGGCTGGAAGCGGAGTTTGTCGGCTGGTTTCGTCATCATGTGACAGCGTTTCCCGTGGTTCATGCGCGGCTGACGGCCTACCTGACCAGTACCGATGCCGACGTCTGGTTGATCACCGGCTCGCCGCAGTCGCTGGTGGAACAGGTCTATCGCGATACCCTCTGGCTGCCGCGGGTGAATCTGATAGCCAGCCGCACCGCGCGCCGCTGGGGCGGCTGGGTATTGACCCTGCGCTGCCTGGGCCATGAAAAGGTGGTGCAGCTGGAGAAAAAGATTGGCGCACCGCTGCAGCTGTATAGCGGCTATAGCGACAGCGAGCAGGATAACCCGTTGCTCGGCTTTTGCCAGCATCGCTGGCGGGTCACTCCGCAGGGAGAGCTGCAGCAGCTGGAGTAATAGTGTGTAATTGATAGCTCCCATGTATAATGCGCCCCGCTTTTTCTGCTGGAGTGGCCGCTGTGTCTGACCTCGAACTCAATGATGAATACTGGATGCGTCATGCCCTGACGCTGGCGAAGCGCGCCTGGGAAGAGGGTGAGGTACCGGTGGGCGCGGTGCTGGTGCATAACAATCAGGTCATTGGTGAGGGCTGGAACCGGCCGATAGGCCGTCACGACCCTACCGCCCATGCGGAAATTATGGCCTTACGCCAGGGCGGACTGGTGCTGCAAAACTACCGGCTGATCGACGCCACGCTGTACGTGACCCTCGAGCCCTGCGTGATGTGCGCGGGGGCGATGGTGCACAGCCGTATCGCCCGCCTGGTGTTTGGCGCCAGGGATGCCAAGACCGGCGCCGCCGGCTCGCTGATGGATGTTCTGCACCACCCGGGAATGAACCATCGGGTTGATATTAGCGAAGGCGTGCTGGCGGAGTCCTGCTCTGCCATGCTGAGCGACTTCTTCCGCTGGCGGCGGGAAGGAAAAAAAGGCGCTGAAGAAACGCCCGGGGAGCAGAACGGGGAAACGTTAATACAGGTGGCCCGGGAGTTTCATCCGGGCATTATCCATCTGTTTATCGGCGCGAAACTTGGAAAAAGGGCAGGGTGGTCTCCTGCGGCTGTTCGAGCTCATTGGGGAGCACGGCCGGGTAATCTTCCGCCAGGGCCAGCGTTTGCTGCTGCTGGCGCTCCTTCTCTGACAAATAGCCGACAAGGCTTATCTGATATTTGCGGATGTTTTCCACATAGGCGTAGGCCTCATGGCCGCGGGCATAGCCGTATTTTAGTTTGCTGTAATAGGGTTTCTGGCTCAGCAGCGGTAAACGCAGCTTAACGTCCGCCCAGCTGTTAGGATTGCCTTTCTGTTTGCGGGTGAGCGCCATGGCGTCCAGCATATGGGCATAGCCCATATTGTAAGCGGCCAGCGCAAACCAGATGCGTTCATCTTTCGGGATCGAATCCGGCACTTTATCCATCATATCCTGTAGATAGCGCATGCCGCCGTCGATACTCTGCGCCGCATCGGTCCGGTCAGTCAGCCCCAGACTTTGCGCCGTATTGCGCGTGAGCATCATCATGCCGCGCACGCCGGTGGGGGAGGTGGCCTGCGGATCCCAGTGGGATTCCTGCCAGGCAATCGCGGCCAGCAGGCGCCAGTCGATCTCGCGGGCGTACTTTTCAAACAGCGGCTGCACCTCCGGAAGAATGTTTTCCACCGCGCGCAGGAAGGTGCGGGTATCGACGTAATCAAAATCGTTGCCGTGGCCGAGGTACTTCTCCTCCAGGCGCGCCAGGGTGCCGTCTTCATTGATGTTGTTGAAGAAATCAAGCATCGCCGCCGACAGGGAATTATCATCGTCCCGGGCGCTGAACCAGGTGACCGGCTGTTCGTCGGTGATATCGAGGGCTACCGCCAGCTCCGGATGGACGCGCTGAAACAGGCTGACGGCCACCGAGTCGGCGATGGTGTAATCGAGTTTGCCGTCAATCACCGCCTGCATCAGCGCCGTGGTGCCGCGTTTTTCGTCCACGCGCCAGGCAAGATCCGGTATTTCTCGGCTTTTAAGGTCTGCAGGTCGTTGATCGCCACGTGGCCCGGAGCGATGGCGAGCTGCTCGGCGGTCAGCGCCGCGAGGGTGCGCGGCCGGGTATTGCCGACGCGGTAGACCAGCTGTTGCGAAACAGAATAGTAAGTGGGGCCGGCCTGATAGTTTTTCACCCGCTCCTGGTTATAGACCAGCCCGGCAGCCAGCATATCGGCCTGACCGTCGTCGAGGTCGTCAAACAGCTGGCTGATGTTCTGCCGGACGGTTATCTTAAGCGTCACGCCGAGGTAGTCGGCAAACTGCTTCGCCAGTTCGTAGTCCAGGCCGAACGTTTTATTGTTCATGGTGGCAAAGGTCATCGGCGAGTTGATGGTGCTGATGCGCAGCTCGCCGCGAGCGATAATACCCGCCACCCGGTTCTCGGGTTTACCGGACCAGGGGATCGACGGCCACAGGGCAGCCGC
>OKVR01000383.1_pt1 | contig 9961 bp, 9 predicted proteins | sample 1606891 | NCBI WGS metagenome assembly OKVR01 (sample SAMN03281011, study PRJEB24777) | human gut metagenome | isolation source: fecal sample PR176 from 1 month old male Indian infant, caesarean delivered... | place: Singapore | collected 2006-01-13 | reverse complement strand
CAATCGCCGTGACTTTAGCTGCTGTTCGCGGCTCAGTTTCAGGCCAGGGTGGATCCCGAGGCTGATATTCTGCCGAATGGTCAGATGGTTAAACAGGTTATTCTCCTGGGAACAGCATCGAGACCGGACGCTGCGCCGGCGGCGTCGCGTGATGCGTCTCGCCGTTAATCTGCAGGCTGCCGCTGGCGGGCGGCAGAAAAACCGGCGATCAGATTCAGCAGGGTGCTCTTTCCGGCGCCGCTGGGGCCGAGCACCGCGATGCGCTCGCCGCGCGCGACGTCGAGAGTAAAGCGCATCGGCAGATGTTGGTACAGCCAGGTCACATCATTGAGTTTTAGCATCACGCCCCGGAAGTTTTTCAATCAGCGTAAATAGTAAGAAACAGAGCAGCAGCAGAAGCAGAGCGGTGACGGCGCCGTCCTGGCTGCGGTAGGCGCCTATCTGCTGGTAGAGATAGAAAGGCAGGGTGCGGAACGCCTCGTTGCCGAACAGCGCCACCACGCCGAAGTCGCCAATCGACAGCACGCAGGCGAAGGCTAACGCCTGGGCTAGGGGGCGCCGGAGCGCGCGAAGTTCGATGACCCGCAGTCGCGTCAGGCCTTCGATCCCCAGCGACTGGCACAGCATATTGTAGCGGACGGCAATGTCGCGCATCGGGTTTTCCAGCACTTTAAGCGCGTAGGGGATCGCCATCAGAGCGTTGGTAAAGATGACGATGCCGTCGGCGGACTCCGGCAGGCCGATGCTGTTATTGAGCAGCAGAAAGAAGCCGGTAGCCAGCACGATGCCCGGCATGGCAAGGATCAGCATGCCGCTCAGCTCCATCGCCTGCCCGGCCAGCGGCCGCTGGCGGGCGCGCAGCTCTCGACTGCTCCATAGCAGCATCATTGTCAGGGTCACGCTCAACAGCCCGGCGGCGATGGCGATGCGCAGGGAAGTCGTTAATGCCTGCCAGAGGGCGGGCTGCGCCAGCACGTCCAGCATATTGCGGTTGACCCCGTCGACGATGACCGCCAGCAGCGGCGGCAGCAGCAGCAGCAGGGCGGCGCCGATCAGCAACCCATCGCTCAGCCGGCTATGCAGGCGATCGTCAGGGTCACGCCAGCCGCGGACATGGCTGACGCCGATAGCCACCGCTTTACTGAGGCGCTGGCTGAGCAGCACCAGCCCGAGGCAGCAGAGCATCTGAATCAACGCCAGCATTGCCGCTCGCGCCGGATCGTAGTCAAAGCTCAGCGCCTGGTAGATAGCCAGCTCAATCGTGGTGGCCTTCGGGCCGCCGCCCAGTGACAGCACGGTGGCGAAGCTGGCAAAGCAGAGCATAAAAATCAGCGCGGCGACGGCGGGAATGTGCCGGCGCATCCATGGCCATTCGACGAGGCGGAAGAAGGCATAGCCGCGCATGCCAAGCTGGGCGGCAATTTGCCGCTGCTCGCCGGGAATGTTCTCCAGCGCCTGCAGCAGCAGGCGGGTGGCCATCGGCATATTGAAAAAGACGTGCGCCAACAGGATGCCCTGCAGGCCGTAAGGTGAGAAATCCCACTGCCAGCCAAAAGTGTGAAACAGCGAGGCCAGCCAGCCCTGGCGGCCATAGACGCTGAGGATGCCGAACACCGCCACCAGCACCGGCAGGATCAGGGTCATCGCGCACAGACGCAGCAGCAACGTGCGGCCGGGGAAGCGACGCCGATAAAGCGCGCGGGCGAGAAAGATAGCCGGCCCCACCGAGAGCAGCGCTGACAGCGACGCCTGCCAGAAGGAGAAGCGCACCACATGCCAGAGGTAGCTATCGCTGAAGACCGTCCGCCAGCCCGCGCCGGGGGCGCTGAACCACAGCGCCAGAAACGCCGCCAGCGCGACGGCGCAGAGCAGCGTAGCGGCGAACAGGCCCGGCAGCAGCCCGCTCAGGTTTAGCGGCTGACGGCGCGTTGCCATGCGCTAATCCAGGTCTGACGCTCGCTGGCGACCTGCTGCGGGGTAAACGTCAGCGTGGTCTGCGGTTTTTACCAGGCTTGCAAAACCGGCCGGCAGCGCGACCTGGGTCACCGGATACATCCAGTTGCCGGTGGGGATGGCGTTCTGGAAGCCAGGCGAGACCATGAATTTGAGGAATTTTTCCGCCAGTTCCGGCTGCTTGCTGGCGGCGGTGCGGGCGGCAACTTCGACCTGCAGATAGTGGCCTTCGGCGAAGTTCGCCGCCGCATAGTGGTCTTTCTTCTCTTCAATCATGTGGTAGGCCGGCGAGGTGGTGTAGCTCAAGACCAGGTCGCTTTCCCCTTTCAGGAACAGACCGTAGGCTTCGCTCCAGCCCTTGGTGACGGTAACGGTTTTCGCCGCCAGCTTCTGCCAGGCCTCGGGCGCTTTATCGCCATAGACCTTTTGCATCCACAGCAGCAGCCCCAGCCCCGGGGTACTGGTGCGCGGATCTTCATAGATGACCCGCCATTTTTGCGGGCTCTCGACCAGCTCTTTCAGGCTCTTCGGCGGGTTGGCCAGTTTGTTTTTGTCATAGACGAAGGCGAAATAGCCGTAGTCGTAGGGGACAAAGGTGTCGTTATCCCAGCCGCCCGGCACGCTGACCGCGCTGGCGGGAACCTGGCTTTTAGCGAACAGCTGACTCTGTGCCGCGGCTTCCAGCAGGTTGTTATCCAGGCCCAGCACGACGTCAGCCTTGCTGTTCTTGCCTTCCATGCGCAGACGATTTAGCAGCGAAACGCCATCTTCCAGCGCGACGTACTTCAGCTCGCAGCCGCAGTCCGCTTCAAACGCTTTTTTGACCGCCGGGCCGGGGCCCCAGTCGGCAGAGAAGGAGTCATAGGTATAGACGGTGAGGACAGGCTTAGCCAGAGCGGGCATGGCGACCAGCGCCAGCAGCGGGAGTATTTTTCAACACTTTGCACCTCAGAAAAAGGGGGCTGGCAAAGGATTTTGAGTGAGCCTCAAATACCTTCGCCGGCGTATTCGGATCAGGTCGACGGTATTTCTCAGCCATACGCTTCATCCTTGCAAGCCGCATCTGCGTTAGCTTCGCGCGTTCACCCCAGTCACATAGTTATCTATGCTCCAGGGGATTCACCCGCTTGCTGCCTTGATGCAACTTGAATGATATTGCGTATGTTTATTAGCACCCCGTTGAGAACGGCCTTAGTGTAATGATTTTGTCAGATGACGGAAAGGCTTACGGCTCCGGCGGCGCAAACCATGCGGATTTAAAATCGAACCAGCCGAGGGTGTTCATCCGCACGCCGCGCATACTGCGCTGGCCCTGAATCATCAGCCAGTGATGGATCAGCGGCACGATATGCTGGCTGGCCAGCAGACGCTGACTCCAGGTGGCCGGATTAAACTCTCCCGCGCGCCAGCGGCTGGCGTCTTCCTGCCAGTCGATGGGGATGCAGCGCTGAATCAGCGGGACTTCGTACAGATAGGCGAATAGCGAGAATTCGATCGGCAAGGTGAAGTTAACGCTGTTGAGCCAGATATCGCTGATTACCTCGCCGCGATGCCAGGCATCGTACTCCAGCTCCTGGATCTCCAGCTTCACCTGATGCGCGGCCAGCAGGTCGCGCATGATCCCGCCGATCACCCGGTGTTCGACGTGATCGCGGTAATAGGTGAGGGTGACCGTCTCCAGCCCCGCCGGCTTGTCGCTGGCGTGATTGCTGGCGTGATGCCAGCGCGGCAGCAGGCCGTAGGCGGGAAACCAGTTGCCCTGGTAGTGTTCGCCCGCGTGGTAGAGCAGGTTCGCGGGCTGGAACAAATAGCTTAACCAGCGGCGCACCGCCTCGTTGGCGCCCAGCGGGCTTCGCGAGTCAAACAGCAGGTAGTAGCACCCCTCTTCCAGACGACTCTCCACCGCCTTTTCGCTTTCGGTATTGCCCTGCAGCGTCAGGCCGCCGTTGGGCTCTTCGCTAATTTCCGGTAGCACCCAGACGTTCACCTCATCGATCAGCGCCCGGTAGCCAAAATAGTCCTCAAAGGCGTGGATCTTGAGCTGGTTCTGATTGTTACGCACCACGGCATACGGGCCGGTGCCGACCGGCATCGAAGAAAAGTGGTTCATGGTCTGCCACTCCTGCGGCAGCACCATCGCTGGCACCTGGCCCAGCAGCCAGGGCAGCCAGCGGTCGGGCTGGCGCAGATGAATATCCAGGGTCCAGGCGGTGGGCGACTCGATGCGTTCGATATGCGAATAGAGCGGCAGGGCATTGCTGCGCTGCAGAGAAGCGATCACATCGCTCATCTCCAGCTCACGGCCATGGTGAAAATGGATGCCTGGCCGGAGGAAAAAGCGCCAGTGGGTGGGCGTCAACTGCTGCCAGTGGTGGGCAATATCAGCTTCCAGTTCCCCATTTTCCTCATTTACCCGCGTCAGCGCGCTGAATATTTGCCGGGCGATATGGGTTTCCGAACGTCGCAGCGCGCTGCCGGGCAGTAAATTCTTCATCGGCCGGTAGTAGAGCACGCGCAGGATGTGCCGCCCCTGGCGGAAGCTGCGCCCGAGATGCGAGACCAGCATCTGACGGACGGCGGCTTTATCGCCGACCAGCTGCACCAGCTGATCGATGCGATCCTGTTCAAGCAGATCTTCGGCACGCTGCTGCTGCAGGGCGAGGCCGGTATAGAGAAAGGTCAGCCGCGAGCGTTTTCCGCGGCCAGCCTCCGCCTTCCAGGTCAGCCAGCCGCGGGACTCCATCATATTGAGCAAGGTGCGCATGTGGCGGCGCGAGCAGCTTAGCATTTCCGCCAGCTCGTTGAGGGTGGTCTCCTGCGACTTGCCGTCGCAGCACTGCCATAGACGGATGAACTGTTGTTGCAGACGGCCGGAAGACATAAAAGGGGAACTCCTGCGCAAAACTCAGCAATTTATTACTCCCCATATTAAGCCAATAATGAATCCCGATGAAGCGAGGAGGTGAATATGATGAGGTCTACCGCAAAATCGTTCTACCAGCGCTACTTTTCTGCGACGCAGGAAGCGTCTTGGCTGGCCCGCCTGATGGCAGGACGACAGCAGGAAATCCTGGGCGAACTGATGCAGTGGGGAGTGACGTCAAAGACCTCTGATCATTGACTTGCAGACATCATGTGTGACTGAGTATTGGTGTTATACTCGTCGTTTTTCAAGCTGCAGGTGCGCGCGCTTGCCCGGGTCTATCGCTGTCGATGCTCCCAGAGCCTATGTTCTGGCCGCGTGAATCGCCCCTACGGGACTCACCCTTTCGGAGCCAGCGTAAGCGCTGCGCAAAACGGTTAACCGTTTGTCCTGCAACGTGAAATCCACAGAGTATAGAATCACCCGCCAGCAGAAAGCCTCTGCTGGCTTTTTTCGTTTACTTCGCGTGTGTTAAGGACATTTCATGCTGTGGTTGATGACGATGGGACGACGGCTAAACGGCGTCTATGCCGCCTTTATGCTGGTTGCTTTTATGATGGGCGTGGCGGGCGCATTGCAGGCGCCGACGTTGAGTTTGTTTCTCAGCCGCGAAGTGGGGGCGCAGCCGTTCTGGGTGGGCCTGTTCTACACCGTGAATGCGATAGCCGGGATCCTGGTGAGCCTGGCGCTGGCCAAGCGCTCCGATAGCCGCGGCGACCGGCGGCGGTTAATTATGTTCTGCTGTCTGATGGCGGTAGGCAATGCGCTGCTGTTTGCCTTCAACCGCCACTATCTGACGCTGATCACCTGTGGGGTGATGCTGGCATCCATCGCTAACGCCGCCATGCCTCAGCTCTTTGCCCTGGCGCGGGAATATGCCGACAGCTCGGCGCGGGAAGTGGTGATGTTCAGCTCGGTCATGCGTGCCCAGCTGTCTCTGGCGTGGGTGATTGGCCCGCCGCTGGCCTTTATGCTGGCGCTCAACTATGGCTTTACCACCATGTTCTCTATTGCGGCGGGCATCTTTGCGATCAGCCTGGCGCTGATTGCGGTCAAACTGCCCTCGGTTCCGCGCGTGGAACAGCCCTCGGAAGAGGCGGAGGCGCTGGCGCAGGCCGGCGGCTGGCAGGACAAGAATGTGCGGATGCTGTTTATCGCCTCCACCCTGATGTGGACCTGCAACACCATGTATATCATTGATATGCCGCTGTGGATCAGCAGCGATCTCGGGCTTCCCGACAGTCTGGCCGGGATCCTGATGGGCACCGCCGCCGGCCTGGAGATTCCGGCGATGATCCTCGCCGGCTACTACGTGAAGCGCTTTGGTAAACGTAAAATGATGGTAGCGGCGGTGGCGGCCGGTGTGCTGTTTTATCTGGGGCTGATCCTGTTTCATGCCCGAACGGCGCTGCTGGCCCTGCAGCTGTTCAACGCCATTTTTATCGGCATAATCGCCGGGATCGGCATGCTGTGGTTCCAGGATTTAATGCCGGGACGCGCGGGGGCGGCGACCACCCTGTTTACCAACAGTATTTCCACTGGCGTGATCCTCGCCGGCGTGATGCAGGGGGCGCTGTCGCAGAGCTATGGCCACGCCAGCGTCTACTGGACGATCGCCGCGATTTCGCTGGTGACGCTGTTTTTAACCAGCAAGGTGAAAGATATCTGACCGTCCTCTTCGCCCCGGCGTGCAATTCGCCGGGGCCGCCGTCTTTACTTCAGTTCGATTCGCTTGATGTCGCCGATGATAAAATGTAGGCAATCACGCCGATCAGCGCCGTCAGGCCGACGTAGATCAGTGCGTAAAGAAGTTACCCGTTGCGGAGATAATCACGCCAATTATCAGTGGGGCTATAATCGACGCCATATTAGCGCAGAAATTAAATATCCCGCCGGTCAGGCCTGCCATATTTTCCGGGGCAATATCAGAAATTAACGTCCAGCCCAGACCAACCATTCCCTGACCAAAAAATGCCACTGACATAATAATAATAACGGTGCTGTTGGCGCTCACCCAGTTCGCCGCAATAATACAGCTGGAGAGTAATAATCCGGAAATTATTGGTAACTTCCGACTGATATTGACGGAGCCGGTTCGCTTCAGCAGTCGGTCCGAGATCCAGCCGCCGAAGAGGATGCCGATGGCGGCGGCGAGAAACGGCCAGGTGGCGAAGAAGCCAACGTGCAGCCAGGGAAGATGGCGCTCGTTGGCCAGATAGCTGGGAAACCACGTCAGGAAAAACACCAGCGTGGTGTTGCCCGCAAACTGACCCAGACTGGCGCCGAGGATCTGGCGACAGCCCAGCAGGCGCCTGGCGTCACGCCAGTTAAATGGAACGTTCTGGATTTTATTGTTAATACCGTTTGCGCCGATATAATCCAGCTCCGCTTGATTAGCCGTGCGCGATTCATGGGGTTCGTGATAAAAACGCCACCACACCAAAGTAAATAAAATACCTAATCCTCCGGTGAGGAAAAAAAGCGTTCTCCAGCCGTGATGTTCGAGGATTAAAAATAACAGCGGTGAGAAGGCCGCCAGTCCTATATATTCACCAACCGTATATGTTGCCGTCGCCCGTGCGCGCTCATGCTGCGGGAACCAGGTGCTGACGATGCGGCTGTTGGCCGGGAAGCAGGGCGCTTCACTGACGCCAAGTCCCAGGCGCAGAAGCAGCAGAGATTTAAGCCCGAGGGTGAAACTTTGCAGCAGGGTAAACAGCGACCAGAAGAAAATTGACAGGGCATAGGTCAGTTTGTTGCCGAAGCGGTCTAAAAACATGCCGCCGGGGATCTGCGCCAGGGCATAGGTCCAGGCAAAGGCGGAGAAAATGATGCCCATCATCGCCGGATCGATATGAATTTCCTGGGTTAACTGTGGGGCAACGATACCGAGGATGGTGCGGTCGAGATAATTGATCATCGTTCCGACGGACAACAGCAGTAAAATAACTATCCGAACGCGGCTTCTTTTTTTTCGTCCCTGATGAGGAAGTGAGGACTTCCTGAGAGTTTGACATACTCATAGCGAGTTCCTTTAAAGTTTAAAATATTTTTTGCATATATTTGTATATGCAAAAATATCTCCGGGAACTATAGGTAGTATCTATGAATGGCAACGCTTTGTGGCACATTCATACGCTTCAGAAAATAATATTTGATACACCGCCGATATTTACCCGCTCATGCACATTATTGGTGGCTTGCATGGTATATTAGCATCAGTGGATTTATTCTTATATTATACGGGCAAAAATAATGAACCTAAAGCAACTTTATTATTTTAAACGTCTGTCTGAAACTGAACATTATACCGAAGCGGCCTCCAGTCTGTGCATCACCCAGCCTTCGCTAAGCCATGCGATATCAGAGCTGGAGAAGGAGTTAGGGGTCGCACTGTTCGCCAGACAGGGACGGAACGTTAAAATTACGCAAAACGGCAAGCGTTTTCTGCCGTATGTCGAAGATGCCTTGGCCTCACTGGAAAATGGCCGCACAGTTTTGCAAAAAAACGGCGCTGAAAATAAAGAAAACATTCGTATCGCCTTTATTTACACGATGGGCGAATATGTTGTTCCGCAGTTAATTAATAAATATTCTCTTTCACCTGAGTTTCACAATGTGACTTTTTCTTTTACTCAAGGGACCTCGCTGACGCTGTTGCAGGAGCTGAAAGCGGGAAAAGTCGATCTGGCGATCTGCTCTTATATTGCCGATGAGCCCGATATCGATTTTATTCCGGTTATTCAGCAGGAGCTGGTGGTGGTGACCGCCAGGGATCATCCGCTGGCCCGTCTGTATGAACATGAAGTCGACCTCGTGGAGACGATTCATTATCCCTATATCTATTTTTCAGAAAATAGCGGCTTACGTCCGTTTATCGATAATGTATTTATGCAGCAAAAGCTGGTGCCGGAGATTGCCTGCTACGTGGAAGAGGATACCGCGATGGCCGGGCTGGTCAGCATTGACTACGGGATCGCGATCATGCCGCGGATCTCGGCGCTCTCCCATTACAACGTCCATATCCTGAAGATTAAAAACACCCTCCCTCCGCGCTATATCTATCTGGCGACCATGAAAGACCGGGGACTTTCCCCGGCGCTGCAGTCGTTTAAAAATGTGGTCATCCACGACAGCCAGAAGATCTGTTAGCGAATAGCCCGGAGTGGTCCTCCGGGCTAAGGGGTTATCAGGAGAGAATATCCATCACTTCACGCAGCTTATTGATGGCTATCTGTCCCGGCGCGGAAGCTTGACCCACTGTACCGAAGGTCATGGCTGAGCCAAAAAGACGCCCGGTCACCCGGCTGACGCCGCCTGATTTTCCCATCGACATGGTGATCAGCGGGCGGGTGGCATACTTCTCTTTCATGGTCAGCGTGGCGGCGAGCAGGGTCAGAACGTCCTGCGGCGATTGCGGCATCACCGCGATCTTCGGCAGATCGGCACCCAGATCCTGCATGCGGCGCAGGCGATAGATGATATCTTCCTGGGCGGGGGTTTTATGAAAATCATGGTTACTCATGATCACTTTGACGCCCGCGGCATGCGCATCGTCAACCAGCGCGCGGATCTGCGCTTCATCATTGAACAGCTCGACATCGATGACATCAACCAGTCCACTGCGCGCCGCTTCGCGGTTGAGCGCGAAGTAGGCATCGTCGCTGAGCTCGGTCTCGCCGCCTTCTTTCTTGCTGCGGAAGGTGAACAGCAACGGCAGGGCTTTCAGCGCACCACGGATTTCCGCCAGCGCGGCCATCACCTGGGCCATCTCTCTGACCTGCGTAAAGTGATCAACGCGCCATTCGATGATATCGGCGCCGGCGTCGACCAGGCCGTGGGCGTTACCCAGTATTTCATCCAGCGTTTTGCCGATCAGCGGTACACAAATTAAGGTTTCCCCTTCCTGGAAGGTGATGTTCTTTACGGTAACTGCATTTGTCATGTAGGCATCCATTATTATTCGCGTTGAACCTCAGGCGGTGACTGCGGTGCGTGATACTTTTTGCGCCGCCCGAGCCTGCAGTTGACGATAGCCGATGTACAGGGCGATCACAAAGCCGATCACGGCGATCGCAAAATCAA
>OKVR01000382.1_pt1 | contig 10039 bp, 13 predicted proteins | sample 1606891 | NCBI WGS metagenome assembly OKVR01 (sample SAMN03281011, study PRJEB24777) | human gut metagenome | isolation source: fecal sample PR176 from 1 month old male Indian infant, caesarean delivered... | place: Singapore | collected 2006-01-13 | reverse complement strand
CCTTGAGGGAGAGCGCAGCACCGTCATTCAGCAGGCGCCACAGCTGAGTCGGCACCAGCCGAAGCGTGGGTGCAGCCCTGCAGCATCTGCGCCAGCGGCTGTTTATCGCGCACCGTCAGCCGCGCGCCGGCCAGCAGCCAGCGCCACATAATCCCCTGTCCGGAGACATGAAACAGCGGCAGCGACAGCAGCCAGTCATCTTCTGCGGCAAACGGCATCAGCGCCAGCACGCCGGCGGCGCTGGCCAGATGGGCGCTGGCATCATGCACTGCCGCCTTCGGCAGACCGGTCGACCCCGAAGTCAGCGTCATTGAAGCGAAACGATCCCCGCGCCACGGCACAGCATGGGTTCCCGCTGCCGCCTGCAGGGTTAACGCCGGTAAATCCCCCGGCAGCGCATCGCCGTTAAGCACCAGCTGATGCTGGACGGTCAACGCTGGCAGCAGTTCCTGCAGCAACGCTGCGGGCAGCTGCGGATTCAGCGGCAGCACCCGCGCGCCGCACTGCAGCAGCGCCAGCCAGGCCAGCAGCGTCGCCGGCTGGTTAAAAGCCTGCAGCGCCACCCCGTGACCTTCCGTTACGCCCTGCGCGGCAAAGCCGGCCGCCAGCGCGTCAACGTGGGCGCACAGGTCGCGCCAGGTCAGCGGCTGGTCATTCAGGCGCAGCGCCTGCGCCTCTCCGCGCCGCTGGCGCCAGTGGCGCCAGGGCCAGTCGTGAAAGGTCACAGCAGCGGCTCCAGCGTATCCATGTTGATCATCGGCAGGGTGCTTTCCGGCCACGGCCGCACCAGCTGGGCGCCCATCAGCGACAGGGTGTCCAGTCCGGGGATGGTCTGCGGCGTCAGCCAGGCGGCAACCCGCGCCAGCTGGGTTAACCCGAGGCTGGACTCGATTGACGAGCTGATCACCGCGCTCAGCCCCAGCGCATGGGCCGCGGCGACCTGCTGCTGAACCTGGTGTAAACTGCCGGTTAGCGTCGGCTTAATCACCACCGCGCGCACGCCCGGCTCGGCGACGAAGCGAAAATCCGCCTCGCGAAGGCTTTCATCCCAGGCGATAGCGATCCCGGCTTCGCGGCTAAAGGCCCGCGAGTCCTCCCGCGTTTTACAGGGCTCCTCAATAAACGCAATGCGCTGGCGATACGCCGGATTGACGTATTTCGCAAACTGCTGCGCTTTCAGCGGCGTCCAGGCCCGGTTGGCATCCAGACGCAGCTGCAGGTCGGGAATGGCTTCCAGCAGCAGATTAACCACCATACCGTCGCGGACCGCCTCCCAGAGCCCCACTTTCACCTTAGCGACTTTCTCGCCGGGCATCGCCGCCAGTCTGGCGAACAGCTCATCCGGATCGCCGGAGCAGAGCGGCGCTGCGCGATAATCCGCGGCCAGCGGCAGCTCGACGCTGAGCTCCGCCTGCGCGCAGCTGATGCCAAACGCGACAGAGGGCAGCGCAGGAAGCGCCGGCTCCGCGCCGTCGCGCCAGGCTTGCGCCCAGAGCAATAGCGCCGCCTGCGCCTCCTCCAGGGTCTCTGCGCTGAATCCCGGCAGGGGAGATATTTCCCCCCAGCCTTCGCGTTCACCCTCCCGCAGGTGGATGAACAGCCCGTCGCGGGTTTTTAACCGCCGTTCGCGCAGCACCACGCCCGCGTCCATCGGTATCTGCCAGCGGTAAACCTGCGATACGCGCATTAGGGATTCCGTTTAAATTTGCTGAAGTCCGGCTGACGTTTCTGGTTGAAGGCATTGCGGCCTTCCTGCCCCTCTTCCGTCATGTAGAACAGCATGGTGGCGTTGCCCGCCAGCTCCTGCAGACCGGCCTGGCCGTCGCAGTCGGCGTTCAGCGCCGCTTTCAGGCAGCGCAGCGCCATTGGGCTGTTCTGCAGCATTTCCCGACACCAACGCACCGTCTCTTTTTCCAGATCCGCCAGCGGCACCACGGTGTTCACCAGCCCCATATCCAGCGCCTGCTGCGCGTCATACTGACGGCAGAGGAACCAGATTTCCCGCGCTTTTTTCTGCCCGACTGATGCGCGCCATATAGGAGGCGCCCCAGCCGCCGTCGAAGGAGCCGACCTTCGGCCCGGTCTGACCGAAGATGGCGTTTTCCGCCGCGATGGTCAGATCGCACATCATGTGCAGCACATGGCCGCCGCCGATAGAGTAGCCGGCCACCATCGCCACCACCGGTTTTCGGGCAGGTGCGGATCTGGCGCTGAAAAGTCGAGTACGTTGAGATGATGTACGCCGGAGTCATCCTGATAGCCGCCGTAATCGCCGCGAACTTTCTGATCGCCGCCCGCGCAAAAGGCTTTCTCACCTTCGCCGGTCAGGACAATCACCCCGATATTGTCGTCATAACGGGCATCCGCCAGCGCCTGGATCATTTCTTTGACGGTCAGCGGGCGGAAGGCGTTGCGCACCTGCGGGCGGTTGATAGTGATTTTGGCAATGCCGTCGGCCGATTTGTGGTAGCGAATATCGGTATAGCCTTCGGAACAATCGCGCCTTTCAACAGGGGCATAGAGCATTGCTTCATCAAGAGAGATCATAGAATGTCCTTCAGTTAACTTGCCAAAATCTGCGCCAGACAGGCAATCACCGCCGCCGGGTTGTCCCGGTGCGCGTTGTGTCCGGCATGGTGAATAAGATGGAGATCCGCCGCGAGCGCCTGGGCGATGGCGTGAAACTTCGCGTCGCGCTCGCCGCACAGGTAATGAAAGGGGAAATCGCGCGCCTGCAGGGATGCGCGCAGATCGGCCTGCCCGGCAAGGGAGGTCGCCTGCAGCATCGCCGCCAGCGTCGCGCCGTTGTTCCGGCTGCGTAAGGCGACCAGCGCCGCGCGCTGCCCGGCGTTCAGTGAAGCGAAGACCGGCTGCTGATACCAGTCGGCAAAGACCTGCGCCAACGGCTCATGGCGAAAACGGTCCGCCCAGGCGCTGTCGTTGCTGCGCCTCGCCCGCCGCGCTTCGGCATCCTGCAGGCCCGGATGGCCGCCTTCGACGATCAGGCCGCGCAGACCCGCGCGCGGCTGGCAGGCGAAGTTCATCGCCACCCGGCCCCCCAGCGAGTAGCCGATCAGCCAGTAGTTAAGTATGTTGTAACTATTAAGCGTAGCCTGCAGCAGAATATTGACCCCGGCAAAGTCCTGCACTGCGATATTCGCGGAGCCGCCGTGGCCCGGCAGATCGAGATACAGCCGCGGCCAGGCGCGAAACGCGTCGCCCACTTCCCGCCACTCGTTGCGGTCGCCGGAAAAACCGTGCAGAAAGACCAGCCAGGGATAACCCGGCTGGCCATGTTCGACAGCCGCGCTGAGAGTCACAGGCGGCTTACCTGCGCCAGCAGCTGCTGGAGGGTCTGTGTGCCGTCGGTCTCATTGACCGCCAGCTCAATCACCGTCGCCCCTGCCCTGCGCCAGGCGCCGGCCAGCGCCTCATCCAGCGCCTGCCAGTCAGCCGGGCGATGATAGGCCAGGCCGAACATCGCCGCCGCGTGGCTGAAATCAACATCCTGCGGCATTAAGTAGAACTGACGCCGCTCGTCCTGCGGCGTCGGCAACATGGAGAAAATCTGCCCGCCGTTGTTGTTCACCACGATCAGCACCAGCGGCGCCGACGCCTGGCGCAGTAGGGCCAGCGAGTTGAGATCGTACAGCGCCGAAAGATCGCCGACGATGGCCAGGGTTGGCCTGGCGCTGGCGCGCTGCACGCCGGCGGCGGTGGCGATCAAGCCATCAATGCCGCTGGCGCCGCGGTTGCTGTAAACCGGGTAGCCGGCCGGCAGCTGCGCCAGGGCGTCGATCAGGCGCACCACCAGGCTGTTGCCGACAAACAGTTGCCCCTGTTCCGGCAGATAGCGGCGAATTCGCTGCGCCAGCTGCGCTTCGCCAAAGGGTTCGTTGCTGGCGACCGCCGCCTCCCACGCCTGACGGGCCAGTTCAGGAATGGCCGTCGCCCACGGCTGGCGTTTCTCCGCCGGGTGCAGCTCAAGCCAGCGGTCAACGCTGGCAAGCAGACGGCGGCCGCGGTGCTGTGCCGGATCGAGACGACCGGGCAGATTATCCACCAGCCAGTATTCATCAGGCTCGCAGGTGGCCTGCCACTGCAGAACTCGCTTGCCGGTCAGGCTGCTGCCGAGCTGAACCACGATCTGCGCCTGTGCCAGCTCGCTCACCGCTTTGCCATTGCCCAGCCACAGGTCAGCGCACGGCAGCGGCTGCCCGGTCTGCGACAGGACATCGCCGATCAGCGGCCAGCCGAGGGTTTGGGCCCACTCGGCCACTTTTTTTCCCTTCGGCAGCGCTCATTCTGCCCGCCACGACCACGCCGCGCTTTTGCCGCCAGAAGAACCAGTCGCGCTGTTTCTCACTTTCCCTCTGCAGCGCCTGACGCAGCCAGGGCTTATCGCTCTGCCACCAGCTGCCGAGCTGCTGCTGCCACTCCACGCCGGTATCATCCATATCGCCATACAGCGGTTCGGCGAACGGGCAGTTGATATGCACCCCGCCGGCGTGCAGCTCGCCCAGCGCCTGGTCGATGGTCGAGACCAGCCAGCGGGCGGAAATATCCTGCGAGGGACGCGGCAGAGAAATCGTCTGCGACGGATGGGAGGCGAACATCCCCGGCTGACGAATCGCCTGATTGGCGCCACAGTCGATCAGCTCCGGCGGACGGTCGGCGGTCAGGAGAATCAGCTTTTCCCCGGTGAGACCCGCCTCAATCAGCGCCGGATAGAGGTTCGCGGTGGCGGTCCCGGAGGTCACAATGACCGCCACCGGCTGGCGACTGGCTTTCGCCAGACCGAGCGCCAGGTGGCCAAGGCCGCGTTCGTCAAAATGGGTATGATGGATAAAGGCGCGGTTTTCCGCCGCCGCCAGGGTTAAGGGTGTCGAGCGCGAGCCCGGCGCGATGCAGATATGCTGCACGCCGTGGCGCGTTAAAGCTTCCAGGATCACTGCCGCCCAGCGTCGGTTAAATGCGCTTACTGACATGAAATTGTCCGGTATCAAATATTGATGCTAAGTATAGATAAGCCAAAGTGACGGCGTTTTGATATGCATCGTCATTCCCGCTTATGGACAGAGTAGCGAGCGCAGCCCGGCCGCTTTGTTGTCAATCTCCTGCCACTCCTGCAGCGCATCGGAGCCGCTGACGATCCCCGCCCCGGCATACAGTCGCAGGGTGTCGTTGTCCACTTTCGCCGAACGCAGCGCCACGCAAAACTCGCTTTGCGCCAGCGACAGATACCCGGCGGAACCGGCGTACCATTCACGGGAAAAAGGTTCATGGCGCTGAATGAATGCCAGCGCCGCCCGCCGCGGCAGGCCGGCCACCGCGGCGGTAGGCTGCAGCTGCAGCAGACAGCGGCTGTCGTCAGGCTCCGCCAGCTCGGTCCAGATGCAGCGTCGAAGATGCTGTACCTTGCGCAACCTCACCACCTGCGGCGGCAGAACGTCCAGCGTCGAGGCCTCACTCTGCAGGCGCTGGCAGATATCCTCCACCACCAGCATGTTTTCCCGCTGATTTTTGTCGTCTTTCATCAACCAGTCGGCCAGCTGCTGCGCCTTCGCGTCATCCTGATGATTAGCGACGGTGCCCGCCAGCGCTTCGGTGCGCAGCAGCGCGCCGCGCCGGCGCCACAGCCGCTCCGGCGTGGAGCCGAAAAACGCCTGACGGGCATTGAACGCCATCAGGAAATGAAAACAGTTAAGATTGCGGCTGCGGCTGGCGGCCATGATGCTCACGGCATCCAGCGGGGCGGCAAACTGCAGGTCGGTTGCCCGCGCCAGCACCACTTTATCCATGTCGCCGGCGGCGATGGCCTGCGTCGCCAGGTCTATCATTGCCTGCCACAGGGGATAATCGGAGGAGTGGCGCTCGCACAACAGCGGCGGTACGCCGCCAGGGGTCGCCTGGGCGGTGGTCAGGCTGGCGAGAAAATCACGCGCCGTCATGGCATCGTCGCGCAGGGAGCGGTCGCTGTGCAGCACCAGCCGCATCACGGCCCTGCCGCCGCACCGACGCCATTCCAGACGCGGCAGCACCAGCCGGCCTTGCTGCGGGGCAAACGCATTCAGGCCGCAGATGCGCAGATCCTGCCGTCCGGCCTGGTGTAAAAAGCGGTTCGCCGCGTTGAGCGAGGGAAAGCTTTTTACCGCCCCCAGCGCCGCCATCTCCTCGTCGCCATTGCGCTGCTGCCAGTAGAACTGCGGCCACTGCGGCTGCTGGCCGCACCATAGCAGCGGATCGAAGGCATCATTCAGCGGAAAGGCAATATCGATAATTCGCGTGCCGGGTGAGTCAGGAAAGGGCTCACTCAGGCCGTCACGTAAACGGGCCAGCGCAGTGGAAACAGACAGCACGCAAACCTCCACGGTAGTAAAACCCCACATTATAAGGGGTTCGACGGCGGAATAGCAGTACCCATGACGAGGGAGCGGGTTTTATCTCACCTGCTCGCCGGCCCGGAACAGGGTTGGAATGTGAGTGTTGAGGGGTCAAACAGCGCGGCTTTCCCGCGCCATGCCGATGTGCGGAATGCCATCCTCATCATAGACCTCAGTCACCGGCGTAAAACCGAAGTGGGCGTAAAAAGCTTGCAGGTGCGCCTGCGCCCCAAGGTAAATCGACTTTTGCGGCCAGTGCCGCTGACAGCTGGCCAGCGCCTGCGCCATCAGCTGATGGCCAAGCTTTTCGCCGCGCGCGGCGGGGCTGACGATAACCCGGCCAATCACCACCGGATCGTACATCTCTTCGCTTTTAAGGATCCGCGCATAAGCCACCAGTTCGCCATCGCGCCAGCCGAGCAGATGGCGATTTTCCCCAACCAAATCATCGCCGTCGACATCCTGATAAGCGCACTGCTGCTCCACGACAAAGACTTCGCTGGCGCAGCTTCAGTAGCGCATACAGCTGGGAACGGTGAGTTCACTATGATGGAGGTCCTGCCAGGTCATCATCTGCTGCTCCTTATTGATATACTGATGTTTTGCGACTCGCCCTGAGGACACTGGACGATGGAATTAACTTTTTGGGGACATCCGCCGGGTGCCGACCCGCACGCGTAATATGACGTCGATAATACTCAATTTGCAACAGCCAACCCGCGCCGAAATGTGGTTGTTTGACTGCGGCGAAGGGACCCAGCATCAGTTTCTGCATACGCCCCATCATCCTGGCAAACTGAATAAGATCTTTATTACCCATTTGCACGGCGACCATCTGTTCGGCCTGCCCGGGCTGCTGTGCAGCCGCTCGATGCAGGGGAATTCGCTGCCGCTGACGGTCTACGGACCAACAGGAATAAAAGAATTCATTGACACCGCGCTGCGCCTCAGCGGCTCGTGGACCGACTATCCTCTGACCATCATCGAAGTCGGCCCCGGTCTGGTGTTCGACGAAGAGGGCTATCGGGTCACCGCGTTCCCGCTTAGCCATCCGGTGGAGTGCTACGGGTATCGCATTGAGCAACACGACAAGCCCGGCGCCCTCGACGCCGCCCAGCTGATTGCCGACGGCGTGCCTCCCGGGCCGCTGTTTCACCGCCTTAAGCGCGGTGAACAGGTGACGCTGGCGGATGGCCGGGTGATCGACGGCAGCCGCTACCTGGGGCCCGCCACGCCGGGTAAAACGCTGGCCATCTTTGGCGATACCGCCCCCTGCCCGCAGGCGCTGGAGATGGCGCGCGGGGCGGATGTGATGGTCCACGAGACCACCCTGGAGCAGGCGATGGCGGAGAAAGCCAATAGTCGCGGCCACTCCTCCAGTCAGCAGACCGCGACGCTGGCTAAAGAGGCAGGCGTCGGCACGCTTATCGCCACCCACTTTAGCTCACGCTACGATGCCGAGGGCTGCCTGCGGATGCTGGCGGAATGCCGGGAGATTTTCCCGGACACCCTGCTGGCGGAAGACTTTATGGTTTACACGGTGGCGTAACATTCCGGGCATAAAAAAACCGCCATTCCGGCGGTTTTTTTATTGAGACAATCCACTTACATCAGCGGCGTCGCCAGCTGCACGATGCTAATCAGCGGCTGCGGCCAGATACCGAGCACCAGCACCAGCAGGGCAGAGATCAGCACCACGATACCGCCGGCGCTGTACTGCCAGTTCGACGGCGCATCACGGTTCAGCTGCTCCGGCGCGCTCAGGTACAGGCTCACCGCCACGCGCAGGTAGTAGTAGAGACCGATCGCCGAGCCGACAACCACCGCGGCAACCAGCCACCACAGATGGGCGTGAACACCGACGGCCAGCACGTAGAACTTACCGATAAAGCCAAGAGTCATTGGGATACCGGCCAGGGAGAGCATCATCACCGTCATCACCGCCGACAGGATCGGACGGTGCCAGAACAGACCGCGGTAGGAGAACAGCGAGTCCGCGTCCGGGCCACGGTATGGGCTGGACATCAGGCTGACCACGCCGAACGCGCCGAGGCTGCTGAACAGGTAGCCGGCCAGGTAGACGCCAACGGCTTCCATCGACATTTCGCCGCTTTGCAGGGCGATCAGCGCCACCAGCAGATAGCCGAGGTGGGAAATAGAAGAGTAACCGAGCAGACGTTTGATATTGGTCTGGCTCAGCGCCATCAGGTTACCGAAGATGATAGAGGCGAAGGCGATCAGCCCAAGTACCACGCGCACCGCTTCGCTGTTGCCCACCGGCATGTACAGGAACAGACGCATCACCACGCCGAAGATGGCGATCTTGCTGGCGGTCGCCAGGAAGGTGGAGACCGGCGCAGGCGCCCCCTGGTAAACGTCCGGCGTCCACAGGTGGAACGGCACCAGCGACAGCTTAAAGCCAAGACCGACGATCATCAGGCCGAGACCCGCCAGCAGCAGCGGCTCGTGCAGCGTGTTGTCCGCCAGGCTCTTGCCCAGCGCAAGGAAGGACAGGTTGCCGGAGTTCGCATACACCAGCGCCATACCGAACAGCAGGAAAGAGGAGGCTGCCGCGGAGAGGATGGTGTATTTGATGCTCGCTTCCAGCGAACGCTTCTGGCGGAAGGCATAGCCGACCAGGCCGAACAGCGGCAGCGAGATTAACTCAATGCCGAGGAACAGCGCCGCCAGATGATTCGCACCGGCCAGCAGAATGCCGCCCAGGGCGGCGATCAGCACCAGCAGGTAGAACTCTTCTTTGTTGTCCTTGTAACCCTCAAGCCACGGATAGGCGAAAGTACAGGTGGCGAGACTCGCCAGCAGCACCAGCCCAGTGTAGAGCATCGCGTAGCCGTCAACGCGGATCAGCGGCGTGACGTCCATTGCCCCATTCTGGCCGACGAACCAGAGCGAGACCAGTGCGGCGTTAAGCCCGAGAACCGACAGCGTGGCATTGAGAAAATGATTGCGTCGCCACGCAATGGAGAGCATCACAACCACCACCGTCAAGCCGACGATCAGCAACGGTAGCAGTGCGATCAGTTGTTGTGGAGTTATTGTCATGGCGATTTACGGCCTTGTAGTAGTAACGGAATTAACAAACCACTGCTGAATGTTGCTCATCGCAGCATGCGAGGTGTCGAGGATCGGCTGCGGGAAGAAGCCCAACAGCACCAGCAGCACCACCAGCAGCAGGATGATAGACAGTTCACGCAGGGACATCCCCGGCAGCGCTTTCGCCGCGATTTCGCTTTTCGCTTTACCGAAGTAAGCGCGATGCAGCATCGACAGCGAGTAAACGGACGCGAATTACCAGACCAAAAGGTCGAGATCACGGTGATCACCGGCACCACTTTATAGCTGCCGAACAGGATCATAAATTCGCCGACGAAGTTACCGGTGCCGGCATCCCCAGGGTGGCGACGGCGAAGAACATCGACATCGCCGGCAGCCATTTGATTTTGCTCCACAGACCGCCCATCTGACGCATGTCACGGGTATGTAGACGTTCGTACAGCTGGCCGCAGAGAATAAACAGACCCGCCGCGGAGAGACCGTGAGCAATCATCCTGGATCACCGCCCCCTGATACGCCAGCTGGCTGCCGGTGTAGATAGCAATCAGCACGAAGCCCATGTGGGACTGCATCTGATCCAT
>OKVR01000379.1_pt1 | contig 10099 bp, 11 predicted proteins | sample 1606891 | NCBI WGS metagenome assembly OKVR01 (sample SAMN03281011, study PRJEB24777) | human gut metagenome | isolation source: fecal sample PR176 from 1 month old male Indian infant, caesarean delivered... | place: Singapore | collected 2006-01-13 | reverse complement strand
CACCTGCGCCAGGGCATCAGTCAGCTGCGGATCGTGCGGATTAAAAACCCCTTCCGCCGGCGCCAGTGGGCGACGCGTCGGGGCGGCGATGGCGCTGATGCTCGGCTCATTCTGCAGCAGCCGAAGTAAGTGACCGCCAACTAACCCGGTCGCGCCGGTCAATAATACCTGACTCATTGATTCTCCTTTACAGAATTCTCCGCCTTGCACTTTCGGGCTCATGTTCCAGGCTTAATACCTTACAAGGTAAGTATCCACCATCATCATGGAATTACCTCATTGACCATCCAGATAGCGGAGGAAACATGAGTAAAAAGATAGCCGTGCTCATTACCGACGACTTTGAAGATTCTGAATTTACCTCTCCCGCCGAGGCGTTTAAGCTCGCCGGGCATCAGGTCGTGACCATCGAAAAGCAGGCTGGCAAGACGGTGAAGGGTAAACAGGGAGAAGCAGAGGTCGCCATCGATCGGGCCATTGATGACGTCACACCGGGTGAATTTGATGCCTTGTTGCTGCCCGGGGGCTATTCCCCTGACCAGCTGCGCGGGGATGAACGCTTTGTCACCTTTACCCGCGATTTTGTCAACGGCGGGAAGCCGGTCTTCGCCATCTGCCACGGCCCGCAGCTGCTGATCAGCGCCGATGTGATCCGCGGGCGTAAGCTCACGGCGGTAAAACCGATCGTGGTGGATGTGAAAAACGCCGGGGGCGAGTTTTACGACCAGGAGGTGGTGGTCGATAACGAACAGCTGGTCACCAGCAGAACGCCGGACGATCTGCCGGCCTTCAATCGCGAAGCGCTACGCCTGCTCGGCGCCGGCATCGCGCCGCCAGTGTAGCTTTTTCCCGAACCCCAGCGTGTTGTCGGTAAACTTGATTTCGTCCGGACGAATCTCCCAAACCGGCGCCGACAACATGCGGGCCACCGGGAAGCGCTTGACGTAGCGCTGACGCATACGCGCCTCTTCGTCGCCGCGCAATCGGCGGATCTCGCCCTGGAACTGCACGCCGCGGATCAGGGCCACGGTTTTTTGGCTGGCCGTTGACCGTGCCGGCCACCTTCGCCCGCTCGCCGGTCATCTGGCCGTGGCGGGTGTGCTCATCGCTGAGCAGATAAAAGGCCACGCTATCCGGGTCATAGACGTAAAAGGCGTTCGCACACCACAGCTCGTCGTCGCGGGAGACGCACCAGGTGACGACGTGCTGTTTACTCAGCCAGCGGCCAATGGCGGCAAGCGTATCCATCTTTCTTCTCCATTATGCTATGGTGCCTACACCTTACCATAGTGACTTTATAACCGTGTGCTGGTTTCTGTATCTCATTCGAACCGCGGATAATCGCCTCTATACCGGCATCACCACCGATGTGCCGCGCCGCTTTCGCCAGCATCAGGCAGGGAAAGGCGCGAAGGCGTTGCGCGGCAAAGGCGACCTGCAGCTGGCCTTTAGCCATGAAGTTGGTGAACACTCACTTGCTTTGCGGCTGGAATACCGCATTAAGCAGCTAACGAAGCGCGAAAAAGAGCGCCTCGTTGCCGGAGAAGATACCGTCGAAACCCTGCTGGCAAGGCTCAAAAACGATTAAAGTGGTCGCTGTATTCGACCTGGCCGTGGACACCTTCGAGGGCGTCATCCGCCAGGCGGTGCACCTGGAACGCCTCCGCGCTGTCCGGCCAGCGGCAGCGGAGATCGAAGCGCGCGGCCGGTTCAAAACCAAAGCGACGGTATAACTCCGGGTCGCCCAGCGTCACCACCGCGGCATAGCCAAACTCATTCAGCGAATCCAGCCCTTCATAGACCAGCTGCCGGCCAATGCCCTGTCCACGGTAGCGTTCATCCACCGCCAGCGGCGCCAGGCCGACCCACTGTAGCTCTTCACCTTCCACCGCAACCGGGCTGAAGGCAACGTAGCCGATCACCTGGCCTTCATCATCCGTCGCCACTACCCCCAGCGTGATCAGTCCATCTTCACGCAGATCGTGCACCAGCTGCGCTTCGGCATCGCGGCCGAAGGTACGACGCAGCAGCGCGTCGATTCCCTGGTGCATCAATCCCAATTTCCACTCGAATCAGCATGCCTCACCTACCGATGTCTGTTCAGGTTTCTGCGGGCATCTTCAGTCCAGCTTCGACAAAATCCGCCAGTTGCAGCAACATCACGCGCAGCGCTTTGGGCATCTGCTCGAGCTCAATGGCGTCCATCAGGTTTTTCACATACAGCCCCAGCTCCGTATCGCCTTCAATAACCAGACGACGCTGGAAGAATAGCGTATCCGGATCCTGCTTGCGCGCGGCGATCATTAACAGATCGCTGGCGTCGGCGCTGAAGCTGACGTCGGCGTCCGCCTGCTGGCTGACCACCAGGCGACCATCGACTACCGAGGTATACCACAGCAGACCGATGTCACGCACATGAATACTTAACCAGCGCCCCTCGAGAAACTCCAGCTCTCCCTCCGCCAGCGCCTGGCGAAACTGCCAACTAAGCACCTGCTCCAGCACCTGGCGCTTGAGGGCAAAAGGCGCCAGCTTAACCGGCACGCTCATTAAAGACGGGCCAAAGTGGACCAGCCGGGAACGCAGTTTATCCAACACAAGCTTTACTCCATGAATGCAATTGTGCCGCTATTGTGCCATATCACATAAACAACATAGCGGCGTAAATCAACAAAAACGCGATGACGGCAGCCCGTTATTGGCGCCGCCAATACACTTTTAAACTGCCTCAAATCAAAAATTGTCACCAGAAGGTTAACTAAAATCCCTGCTCGTTAACCATTCAGCGTCCCTGACGGGCCGCATTTTCAGGAAAAATTATGAGCTGCTCTGCCCAAGCCGGTAACCTTCCGGCGCTTAAGGCGGCCATCGAAAACGGCGCCGATGCCGTCTATATCGGGCTGAAAGATGACACCAACGCCCGCCACTTTGCCGGCCTTAATTTCACCGAAAAGAAACTGCAGGAAGCCGTCAGCTTTGTGCATCAGCACCGTCGTAAGCTGCATATCGCCATCAACACCTTCGCCCACCCCGACGGCTACGCCCGCTGGCAGCGCGCGGTGGATATGGCAGCTCAGCTGGGCGCCGATGCGCTCATTCTGGCCGATATCGCCATGCTGGAGTACGCCGCGGAGCGCTATCCGCATATAGAACGCCATGTGTCGGTACAGGCTTCCGCCACCAATGAAGAGGCCATTCGCTTCTATCATCGCAACTTCGACGTGGCGCGCGTCGTACTGCCGCGGGTGTTATCTATTCACCAGGTGAAACAGTTGGCTCGCGCCACGCCGGTGCCGCTGGAAGTCTTTGCCTTCGGCAGCCTGTGCATCATGGCGGAAGGCCGCTGCTATCTCTCTTCCTACCTGACCGGCGAATCGCCCAACACCGTCGGCGCCTGCTCGCCTGCCCGCTTCGTGCGCTGGCAGCAAACCCCACAGGGGCTGGAATCGCGCCTCAATGAAGTGCTGATTGACCGCTATCAGGATGGGGAAAACGCCGGTTACCCGACGTTGTGTAAAGGCCGCTACCTGGTCGATGGCGAGCGCTATCACGCGCTGGAGGAGCCCACCAGCCTCAATACCCTGGAACTGTTGCCGGAGTTGATGGCCGCCAATATCGCCTCAGTGAAAATCGAAGGCCGTCAGCGCAGCCCGGCCTACGTCACCCAGGTAGCGAAAGTCTGGCGCCAGGCGATCGATCGCTGCAAAGCCGATCCACAGAATTTCGTGCCGCAATCCGCATGGATGGAAACCCTTGGCTCCATGTCCGAAGGTACACAAACCACCCTTGGCGCCTACCACCGTAAATGGCAGTGAGAAACATGAAATATTCATTAGGGCCAGTGCTTTACTACTGGCCAAAAGAGACGCTGGAAAATTTTTACCAGCAGGCAGCAAACTGCAGCGCCGACACCATTTATCTCGGCGAAGCGGTGTGCAGCAAACGCCGCGCTACCAAAGTCGGCGACTGGATTGAGATGGCGAAAGCGTTGGCCGGGAGCGGCAAACAGGTGGTGCTGTCTACCCTCGCGCTGGTGCAGGCCTCCTCCGAACTGGGCGAGCTAAAGCGCTATGTCGATAACGGTGAGTTCCTGATTGAGGCCAGCGATTTGGGCGTGGTCAACCTCTGCGCCGAACGCAAGCTGCCGTTCGTCGCCGGGCATGCGCTGAACTGCTACAACGCCGTTACCCTGCGCCTGCTGTTAAAACAGGGCATGGTGCGCTGGTGCATGCCGGTGGAGCTTTCCCGCGACTGGCTGGCTAATTTACTGACCCAGTGCGAAGAGCTGGGCATTCGCAATCAGTTTGAAGTCGAAGTGCTAAGCTACGGCCATCTGCCGCTGGCTTATTCCGCCCGCTGCTTTACCGCCCGCTCGGAAGATAGGCCAAAGGATGAGTGCGAGACCTGCTGCATCAAATACCCAACTGGGCGCAGCATGCTGTCCCAGGAGAACCAGCAGGTGTTCGTGCTCAACGGTATCCAGACCATGAGCGGCTATGTCTACAACCTGGGCAATGAGCTGACGTCCATGCACGGCCTGGTGGATATGGTACGCCTGTCGCCGATGGGCAACGAGACCTTCGCCATGCTCGACGCCTTCCGCGCCAATGAAAACGGCGCTGCGCCGTTGGCGCTCACCGGCAACAGCGATTGCAACGGCTACTGGAAACGGCTGCCCGGGCTGGCGCTGCAGGCCTGATAAACCGCTCACTTTGTTAACAGCAGTGCTCAGATTTTAATGCATTATTAAAGATGCAGCTTTTCTGGCTGGCGCCTCCTGGATGCGCCAGGCTGGAAGAAGACCTTCAATCTGATGACGATGCTGTAGCAAAGTGAGCCTTTATGACTGACAAATCTGTTCCGTTCTCGGTGCTCGATCTGGCGCCGATCCCGCAAGGATCTTCTGCCAAAGAAGCCTTTACCCACTCTCTGGATCTCGCCCGGCTGGCCGAATCGCGCGGTTATCACCGCTACTGGCTGGCGGAGCACCACAATATGGTCGGCATTGCCAGCGCAGCGACCTCGGTGCTGATTGGCTATCTCGCCGCCAATACCATTACCCTGCACCTGGGTTCCGGTGGCGTGATGTTGCCCAACCATTCGCCGCTGGTGATCGCCGAGCAGTTCGGCACCCTGAACACCCTCTATCCCGGGCGTATCGACCTCGGCCTTGGCCGCGCGCCGGGCAGCGATCAGCCCACCATGCGCGCCCTGCGTCGCCATATGAGCGGCGATGTCGATAACTTCCCGCGCGACGTGGCGGAACTGGTGGACTGGTTTGACGCCCGCGATCCGAACCCGCACGTGCGCCCGGTTCCCGGCTACGGGGAGCGCATTCCGGTGTGGCTGCTGGGTTCAAGCCTCTACAGCGCCCAGCTGGCGGCGCAGCTCGGTTTGCCGTTCGCGTTCGCCTCGCACTTCGCGCCGGATATGCTGTTCCAGGCCCTGCACCTGTATCGCAGCAACTTTACGCCCTCCGCGCGGCTGGAAAAACCGTATGCGATGGTGTGCATCAATATTATCGCCGCCGACAGCAACCGCGATGCGGAGTTTCTCTTCACTTCCATGCAGCAGGCGTTTGTGAAGCTGCGTCGCGGCGAAACCGGACAGCTGCCGCCGCCGGTGGAAAATATGCATCAGCTGTGGTCAGCGTCCGAGCAGTATGGCGTGGAGCAGGCGCTGCGCATGTCGCTGGTGGGTGATAAAGCTAAAGTCCGCCACGGCTTAGCGTCGATTTTGCGGGAAACCGAGGCGGACGAAATCATGGTCAATGGCCAGATCTTCGACCACCAGGCGCGCCTGCATTCTTTCGATTTAGCGATGCAGGTGAAAGAGGAATTGTTGGGTTAATCAAAATCCAGGCCCGGTGGACGTCGCGCCACCGGGTAAGCCTCTTACTGGTAAACAGGCAGCAGATTAACGCTCGACAGAATGTGTACAACCGCATTGCCAAGGCCAAACAGTAGGATCAGCACAATCATCGGTGTTCCGCCCCATACGCGGAACTGTGGGCTGCCGAAGCGTTTACGCGAGGCGCGAGCCAGCAGCGCCGGTACAATCGCCGCCCAGATCGTCGCCGCCAGGCCGGCATAGCCGATGGCGTAGAGGAAGCCATCAGGTTTCACCAGCCCGCCCATCATCGGCGGAATAAAGGTCAGCAGCGCAGTTTTAAAGCGCCCCAGCGCGCTGTCGTCAAAGCCAAACAGATCCGCCAGGTAGTCGAACAGCCCCAGCGTGACGCCAAGGAACGAGCTGGCGACGGCAAAGTTAGAGAACACCACCAGCAGCAGATCCAGGCTCCGGCTGTTCAGCACCCCGCTCAGGGCCTGCACCAGCACATCAATGTTGCCGCCCTTCTGCGCGATGTCGATAAACTGCGGACGCGGGATATTGCCCATCGTCACCAGCAGCCAGACCACGTACAGACCCAGCGCCAGCAGCGTACCGTAGGTTAAGCAGCGGATAATGGTGCGTGGATCTTTGCCGTAGTATTTCATCAGGCTCGGCACGTTGCCGTGGTAGCCAAACGAGGCCAGGCAGAACGGCAGCGTCATCAGCAGATATGGCGCATAGGAGGCGTTCTTTTCCGCAACGTTAAACAGCGTCGTCGGCTCGACGTGCCCCAGCAGACTGCCGAAGGTCAGGAAGAAAGTGATCACCTTGGCGCCGAGCACAACAGCCGTCATGCGGCTCACCGCCCTGGTGCTCATCCAGACGATAAATGCCACCAGCAGCGCAAAGCCAAAACCCGCCGCCCGCGCCGGCACCTTCAGCGACATCTCGCTAAACGTATGATGCAGTATCGAGCCGCTGGCTGAAATATAGGCGTAGGTCAGGATATACAGCACAAAGGCGATCGACACGCCGTTGACCAGGTTCCAGCCCTTGCCGAGCAGATCTTTGGTAATGGTGTCGAAGCTGGAGCCGATCCGGTAGTTAAGGTTGGCCTCGAGGATCATCAGACCGGAGTGCAGCATGCAGAACCAGGTGAAAACCAGCGCCGCCAGCGACCAGAAAAACCACGCGCCGGACATCACCACCGGCAGCGAGAACATACCCGCGCCGATAATCGTGCCGCCGATGATCACCACGCCGCCAAACAGGGACGGACGGGTTGCCGTAGTGGTTAGTGTCGCCATTTACCGAAATCTCCAGTCAAAAATACTTTCCCACGATGGGTGTGACGCACTGTACCAGTACACGAGTACAAAAGACAGAAAAAAAGCCCCAATCATGACGATCGGGGCTGTATTATTTAGTTTACGCTAGCGGGCTGCGTTAATTATGCATCGCCACCGAAGCGACGGCGACCGGCAGAGTCATCGCGGCGCGGCGCGGATGCATCGTCACGACGCGGCGCACGGCCTTCACGACGTTCGCCGCTGAAACGACGACCATCACCACGACCACCTTCACGACGCTCGCCACCGAAGCCACGACCGCCTTCACGACGCTCACCGCCGAAGCTACGACCACCTTCACGACGTTCACCACCGCCACGACGTTCGGTGCGCGGCTGCGCATCGCCCAGCAGCTGCATGTTCATCGGCTTGTTCAGGATGCGGGTACGAGTAAAGTGCTGCAGCACTTCGCCCGGCATCCCTTTCGGCAGTTCGATGGTGGAGTGAGAAGCGAACAGCTTGATGTTACCGATGTAGCGGCTGCTGATATCGCCTTCATTAGCGATCGCGCCAACGATATGACGCACTTCAACACCGTCATCGCGACCCACTTCAATGCGATACAGTTCCATATCGCCTACGTCACGACGCTCACGCTTCGGACGATCTTCGCGATCGCCACGCGGAGCGCGATCGTTGCGGTCGCCACGACGCTCGAAGCGATCGTCACGGTCACGGAACTCACGACGCGGACGCATCGGCGCATCCGGCGGCACGATCAGCGAGCGTTCGCCCTGGGCCATTTTCAGCAGCGCGGCAGCCAGCGTTTCCACGTCCAGCTCTTTCGCCTTCCGCCGTCGGCTGGATTTTCGCCAGCAGCGCACGGTACTGGTCCAGATCGCTGCTTTCCAGCTGCTGCTGTACTTTAGCGGCGAATTTTTCCCAGACGACGTTTTGCTCAGCAGCTCTGCGTTCGGCAGCTCCACTTCCGGGATGGTCAGCTTCATCGTACGTTCGATGTTGCGCAGCAGACGACGTTCACGGTTCTCAACGAACAGCAACGCGCGGCCCGCGCGGCCCGCACGACCGGTACGACCGATACGGTGAACGTAGGATTCAGAATCCATCGGGATGTCGTAGTTCACCACCAGGCTGATACGTTCAACGTCCAGACCACGGGCTGCCACGTCAGTCGCAATCAGGATATCCAGACGACCGTCTTTCAGACGCTCCAGGGTCTGCTCACGCAGCGCCTGGTTCATGTCGCCGTTCAGCGCCGCGCTGTTGTAGCCGTTACGCTCAAGAGCTTCAGCCACTTCCAGAGTCGCGTTTTTGGTACGAACGAAGATAATCGCCGCATCAAAATCTTCCGCTTCCAGGAAACGCACCAGCGCTTCGTTTTTTACGCATACCGTAGGCAGTCCAGTAGCTCTGGCTGATGTCCGGACGAGTGGTCACGCTGGACTGAATGCGCACTTCCTGCGGCTCTTTCATAAAGCGGCGGGTAATGCGACGAATCGCTTCCGGCATGGTGGCGGAGAACAGTGCGGTCTGATGCCCTTCCGGGATCTGCGCCATAATGGTTTCAACGTCTTCGATGAAGCCCATGCGCAGCATTTCATCTGCTTCATCCAGTACCAGACCGCTCAGTTTAGAGAGGTCCAGGGTGCCGCGCTTCAGGTGGTCCAGCAGACGACCCGGGGTACCGACAACGATCTGCGGACCCTGACGCAGGGCGCGCAGCTGCACGTCATAACGCTGGCCGCCGTACAGGGCAACCACGTTTACGCCGCGCATATGTTTAGAGAATTCCGTCATTGCTTCAGCAACCTGTACCGCCAGCTCGCGGGTCGGCGCCAGCACCAGGATCTGTGGTGCTCTCAGCTCAGGATCGATGTTGTTCAGCAGCGGTAAAGAAAACGCTGCGGTTTTACCGCTACCGGTCTGGGCCATACCCAGAACGTCGCGGCCGTCCAGCAGATGCGGAATGCACTCAGCCTGGATCGGAGATGGTTTTTCGTAACCCAGATCGTTAAGCGCTTCAAGGATAGGAGCCTTCAGGCCCAGATCTGCAAAAGTGGTTTCGAATTCAGCCATGTAGTACGTGTGCCTCAAAATTAATGGCGGCCAGTCTACATAACTCATCGTGAAAATTTACGGTAATTTTCATTGAAAAGTGTGAACCGGCTCAAAGTAGGTGTATTAACGAACAACAACGCCCTCACCCGCGAAGGTGATGGCAAGCAAAAAACTATGGGCTGATGTGTTCGTCAGCTATTGCTGGTCCGATTCTGCCAGGTCATCTTGCTCCTGGCCCAAGAGCGATAATTCCAACAATGCGTATCGGTGCTCAACGTAGTTATGTACGTTGTTGGCGACCGCCAGTTTGAACAGTGCCGTAGCGCTGTCCTTGTCCCCCAGACTTAGGTAGTACTTACCTAAATAGAAGTTGGTTTCACTGAGATGCTCAGCGAGCGAGGTGTTATCCGTTGCGTCTGCCTTCAGACGAGTCATCAGCTCTTTTTCGCTAATGTCGCCAAGGTAGAACTCGACAATGTTCCATCCCCATTGCTCTTTGTCCGACTTGTCTAAGCGCTCTCTGAGTGCTTCAAGCGCCCGCTTCTCGTCGAGTTTACGCTCGGCGATATAAAGCCACAGGCTACGGAAAGGATCATTGGGATCGTCTTGATAAAACGCCAGCAGATCATCTTGCGCTAACTTAGCCCGGCCGCCGTAATACAGGGCGATACCGCGGTTCAAGTGCGCGTAGTTGTAAGTTGGATCAAGCTCAAGTACAGAATCAAACGCTTCATAGGCAGCATCAAAATTGCCTGCCTGCGTTAAGTAAATACCTAAGTAATTGAATACTTCAGGCATATCCGGTCGGATTGCCAGCGCTTGCGAAAAATCGTTACGCGCTAATGCCCTCAGACCGAGACTATCATACAACACTCCGCGCTCATATAAAAGCTGTGCGC
>OKVR01000378.1_pt1 | contig 10111 bp, 13 predicted proteins | sample 1606891 | NCBI WGS metagenome assembly OKVR01 (sample SAMN03281011, study PRJEB24777) | human gut metagenome | isolation source: fecal sample PR176 from 1 month old male Indian infant, caesarean delivered... | place: Singapore | collected 2006-01-13 | reverse complement strand
CGTCTCAGCGATTTTGAGGCCGTCAGCACCGGCAGTTTCAGTCGCGCAAGTGGGTAAATCAAGGACAGGTCGCACGAACCCTGTAGGCCGGATAAGCGTAGCGCCATCCGGCACAGTCACGGGTACGGTGCCTGACGGCCCGGCAACGCTGCAGCTTGCCGGGCCAGGGAGTGGGATTCCGCGGAGCCTTTCGCTTAAAAAACACCCGCAGCCTCAAACAACAAGGCCGGTTAGCATCGCTAACCGGCCTTTTTTATCGGCGTCTGCGCGTCACGTTAGTCGTGGCGCGGATATTCCGGCGTGTTGATCCAGGCGTGGTCCTCTTCCCAGGTGAACAGCCATTTCCGATCCGGCCCGGCCATGACGTTCAGATAGTAGCTGTCGTAACCGGCAATCGCCGCCACCGGATGGTAACCGCGCGGCACCATCACCACATCGTGGTTATAGGGCGCCATGCAGGCGTCCAGGCTGCGGTCGTCGGTGTAGACCCGCTGGAAGGCAAAGCCCTGCGGCGGATCGAAGCGGTGATAGTAGGTCTCTTCCAGCTGCGTTTCTTTGCCCGGCTGGGCGGTATCGTGCTTATGCGACGGCCACGAGCTGGTGGCCCCTTCGTCGGTGTAGACTTCCACCACCAGCAGGCAATCCGCCTCGGCGCTGTCCGGCAGAATATTATGCACCCGACGCTGGTTGCGCCCTTTCCCACGATGCTCGACGCCGACATCTTCCGGCCGAATAAGGCGTGCCGGGAAGCTGCCTTTGCCCGGCGCGCTACACACCGCCAGCTCCAGATCGGAATCGGCGGTCACCTCGACCCGATCCTGCGGCGGCACGTACACCGACCACGGCGGGGTGCGTTCAAACGGCGACATCCGTTTACCGAGATTCGGGAAATCGGCCTGCTGCGTTTTCACCGACGCCAGGCCGGCGACCAGCACCAGGCACAGCTCGCGGTCGCCGCTCTCCAGCGTCACGGTCTGCCCTTTTTTCAACATCCAGACATCAAAGCCGATATAGCGCCAACCGGCGCTTTGCGGCGTAATATGCTGGATCTGTCCCTCTTTTCGCGATTTAGCCAGTAACGACATGGCGCTCTCCTTCGCCGATTAACCTAACGTCGGCATGCTGAATTCAGATACGGTCTGCTGCCCTGCCGGCCAGCGTACGGTGGCGGTCTTCATGCGCGTGTAGAAGCGCACGCCGTCCGGCCCGTGAACGTTCAGCGCCCCGAACACTGAGCGCTTCCAGCCGCCGAAGCTGTGGAACGCCATCGGCACCGGGACCGGCACGTTCACCCCGACCATCCCCGCCTGCACGTCGTGGACGAATTCACGCGCGGTGTGGCCGTTGCTGGTGAAGACGGCGCTGCCGTTGCCAAACTCGTGGCTGTTGACCAGCTCGAGGGCGCTGTCATAGTCCGCCGCGCGCACAATCCCCAGCACCGGGCCAAAGATCTCTTCGCGCCAGATGGTCATCTCCGGGGTGACGTGATCGAACAGGGTGCCGCCGACATAATAGCCCGCGTCGTAACCCGGCACGCGCAGTTTGCGGCCATCGACCACCAGTTTTGCCCCTTCGCTTTCGCCTTTATCAATATAGCCGAGGACTTTTTTTCCTGGTGAGTATCAGAAACCACCGGCCCCATCTCGTTCTCTTCCTGGCCGCGCATGCAGCCCGGGCCCACTTTCAGCGCTTCCACCAACGGCTTCAGGCGGGCGATCAGTTTGTCGGCGGTTTCATCTCCCACCGCGACCACCACCGGCAGCGCCATGCAGCGCTCGCCCGCGGAACCGAAGGCGCCGCCCATAATGGCGTTAACGGTGGCGTCGAGATCGGCATCCGGCATCACTATCGCGTGGTTTTTGGCAGCGCCAAAGGCCTGCACGCGCTTGCCGTGGGCGCTGGCGGTCTTATAGATATACTCCGCCACGCCGGAGGAGCCAACGAAGCTCACTGCCGCAATGCGCGGGTCAGTGTACAGCTGCTCGGCATCTTCATTGCTGCAGTGCACGACGTTAAACACGCCGTCCGGCAGACCGGCCTCTTTCAGCAGCTCTGCCAGACGCACGGCGGCCGTCGGCGCCAGCGCCGGCGGTTTGAGGACGAAGCTGTTGCCGCAGGCCAGCGCCAGCGGGAACATCCACATCGGCACCATCGCCGGGAAGTTGAACGGGGTGATCCCGGCCACCACGCCCAGCGGCTGCATCAGCGAATAGCTGTCGACGCCGGTGCCGACGTCAGAAGAGTATTCACCTTTAATCAGGTGCGGGACTCCCGCAGGCGAATTCGACCACTTCCATGCCGCGGGTCAGCTCGCCAGCGCATCCGACCACACTTTGCCGTGCTCGCTGACGATGATCCCCGCCAGCTCTTCCACGTGCTGCTCCAGCAGCATTTTGAAGTTGAACAGCACGCGGGCGCGGCGCAGCGGCGTGGTACGGGACCAGCTGTCAAACGCATCGCGAGCAACCTGAATCGCCTCAGAGACTTCCTGCGCGGTCGATACCGTGACTTCGCGCACCGCTTTGCCCGTCGCCGGATCGTACACCGGCATCGTTTCGTTGCTGCTGCTGATAACGGTTTTCCCGCCAATAAAGTTTCCTGTGATCGTCATGTTCTCGCCTCATAGTGAAGAGGGCCAGCGCACACCGGCCCGTCGCTGATTCTGCTGTGCTATAACCGTAGTAAAATGAAATTTATATTTCAACATTGTTGTGAAATGAAATTTCATTTTGGTGATAACAGTCGCATTTTGCGCTCACGCATCGCTTACACGCTTCCCCCATCGAGCCGCGCCGCCTCGTGATGCCAGGTCCCCGTCCCGGTCGCTCCCGCCGCGGCGGCCTGGGAATATTTTGCGAGGCAGCTCAAACAATCATCATTTTCATTCTTGCTTATTTTGGAATAAACGTTTTGACTGTTAGCCAATTGAACGAACCTAACCCTCTTCCGTCAGGAGTGTCCTATGGCCATCGCAATGCAACGTTTTTGTATTAACCGCAAAATCGCGCCAGCGCTCAGCATTGAAGCGTTTTTCCGTCTGGTGAACCGTCTGGGCCTGAATAAAGTCGAGCTGCGCAACGATTTACCCAGCGGGAAGGTGACCGACGATTTAAGCCATCAGCAGGTGCGCGAGCTGGCGGCGCGTTATCACATCGAGATCCTGACGATTAACGCGGTCTATCCCTTTAACCGCCGTAGCGAAGAGGTGCGGCAGCTGACCGAGTCGCTGCTGAAAGAGGCTCAGGCCATCGGCGCCAAATCGCTGGTGCTCTGCCCGCTCAACGACGGCAGCGAGGTGCCGGCCAGCGACACCCTGGGCGCCCTGCGCGATCTGGCCCCGCTGTTCGCCTTCTACGGCATCCACGGCCTGGTGGAGCCGCTGGGCTTCCCGCAAAGCTCGCTGCGATCGGCGCACCAGGCGCAGACGCTGATCCATGACGCGCGCGTGCCGTTTAAGCTGCTGATCGACACCTTCCATCACCATCTCTACCCGCAGGCGGCGGACGAGTTCAGTCAGGTGGAGGTAGCGGACATCGGGCTGGTCCACCTTTCCGGAGTGGACGATACCCGTCCGCGCGAGCAGCTCACCGATGCCGAGCGCATCATGCTGACGCCGCAGGATCGTCTCGGCACCTGCGAGCAGGTTAAGGCCCTGGAAGCCCGCGGCTATCAGGGGATATACGCTTTTGAACCCTTCGCTCCCGAGCTGGCGCAGTGGAGCGAAGCGGATATCGAGCGCGAAATTGAGCAGAGCATCGCGCTTATCCAACGCCACTGCGCCTGAGGCCTCTCGCGACAGCGTGCGCGGCGCGTGACGATTTCCCCAACGCCGGACGACGAGGTTGCCTATAATCGTCGCAGGATAAATGGAGGAATCGATCATGAGCTCACCCCTGTTGATTGCGCGCACGCTGGATAACACGCTCTATTTGCTGCCCGCCATGGCCAACCGCCATGGGCTGATCACCGGTGCGACCGGCACCGGTAAAACCGTCACCCTGCAAAAGCTGGCTGAGTCGTTTTCGGAGATTGGCGTGCCGGTATTTATGGCGGACGTCAAGGGCGACCTGACCGGCATTGCCGCCGCGGGGCAGAGCTCAGAGAAACTGCAGGCGCGGCTGGAGAAGATCGGCGTCAGCGACTGGGAGGCGCACGCCAACCCGGTGGTGCTCTGGGATATCTTTGGCGAAAAGGGCCACCCGGTGCGGGCGACGGTCTCCGATCTTGGCCCCCTGCTGCTGGCGCGCCTGCTCAATCTCAATGAGGTGCAGAGCGGCGTGCTGAACATTATTTTCCGCATCGCGGACGACCGCGGCCTGCTGCTGCTCGACTTCAAAGATCTCCGCGCCATCACCCAGTTTATCGGCGACAACGCCAAATCTTTCCAGAATCAGTACGGCAATATCAGCAGCGCCTCGGTCGGCGCCATCCAGCGCGGGCTGTTGACCCTGGAGCAACAGGGCGCCGGGCACTTCTTCGGCGAGCCGATGCTGGATATTGCCGACTGGATGCGCGTCGATGCCAGTGGCAAAGGGGTGATCAATATCCTCAGCGCTGAAAGGCTCTACCAGATGCCGAAGCTCTACGCCGCCAGCCTGCTGTGGATGCTCTCCGAGCTGTACGAGCGCCTACCGGAGGCGGGCGATCTCGACAAGCCCAAACTGGTGTTCTTCTTCGATGAGGCGCATCTGCTGTTCAACGATGCGCCGCAGGTGCTGCTGGATAAAATCGAACAGGTGATCCGTCTTATCCGCTCCAAGGGCGTCGGCGTCTATTTTGTCTCGCAGAACCCGGCGGATATTCCCGACGCTGTGCTCGGCCAGTTGGGCAACCGTGTGCAGCACGCGCTGCGCGCCTTTACGCCGAAGGATCAGAAAGCGGTGAAAACCGCCGCCCAGACCATGCGCGCCAACCCGGCCTTCAGTACCGAACAGGCGATCCAGGAGCTGGGCACCGGCGAGGCGCTGATCTCCTTCCTCGATGAGAAAGGCAGTCCGTCGGTGGTCGAGCGGGCGATGGTTATCGCCCCCTGCTCGCGGATGGGGCCGGTAAGCGATGACGAGCGCAATGGCCTGCTGAATCACTCGCCGCTGTACGGCAAGTATGAAGAGGAGGTGGACCGCGAGTCGGCCTTCGAGATGCTGCAGCAAGGGGTGCAGGTCACTACCGAGCAGCAGTCGGCTCCGCCGGCGAAGGGTCAGCAGAGCGGAGAAGACGACGGGCTGCTCGGCGGCCTGAAAGATATCCTGTTCGGCAGCACCGGCCCGCGCGGCGGCAAACGCGACGGTATCGTGCAGACCGCGGCGAAAAGCGCAGTTCGCCAGGTCACCAATCAGATCGTCCGCGGCATGCTGGGCAGCCTGCTGGGCGGACGCAAGCGCTAAAAAAAGCCCCCTCATCAATGAGGGGGCTTAGGTTTCAGACTTACCCGCTAGGCCTTACGCATCATCAGCCAGAGGCTTATCAGGAAGAAGCTGGCGCTTGGCAACAGTGCGCCGATGATCGGCGGTATGCCGTACACCAGGGTCAGCGGGCCGAAAATCTGATCCAGCACGTAGAAGATAAAGCCGAAGCTAATCCCCGTCACTACCCGGACGCCCATCGGCACGCTACGCAGTGGGCCAAAGATGAACGACAGCGCCATCAGCATCATCACCGCCACTGACAGCGGCTGGAAGATTTTGCTCCACATATTGAGCTGGTAGCGTCCCGGATCCTGACCGCTGGATTTCAGGTATTTCACATAGTTGTGCAGCCCGCTGATCGACAGCGCATCCGGATCCAGGGCAACCACGCCGAGCTTGTCCGGCGTCAGGTTGGTTTTCCAGGTACCGCTCACCATCTGCGACCCGGTCACCTGCTTCGGATCGGTCAGATCGGATTCATCCACCTGCGACAGGCGCCACACTTTATTCTCGCTATCGAATTTTGCCGAGGCGGCATAGCGCACCGACTGTAAACGACGCTCCGGGTTGAAGGCATAAATGCTGACGCCCCCCAGCTCATCGTTACCTTTCACCCGTTCGATATAGACAAAGTTATGGCCATCTTTCGCCCACAGCCCCCTGCTGGGTGGAAAGTAGCGAACCGCCGTACATCTGCTGGGCGCGGTAGTTGCGCGCCATCTGTTCGCCCTGCGGCGCCACCCACTCGCCGATCGCCATGGTCAGCAGCACCAGCGGGATAGCGGTTTTCATCACCGCCAGCGCCACCTGCAGCCGGGTGAAACCGGACGCCTGCATCACCACCAGCTCGCTGCGCTGGGCCAGCATCCCCAGCCCCAGCAGCGCGCCAAGCAGCGCCGCCATTGGGAAGAAGATCTGGATGTCTTTCGGCACGCTGAGGATGGTATAGAGGCCGGCGCCCAGCGCGTCGTAACTGCCCTGCCCGGACTTTTTCAGCTGATCGACAAACTTGATAATGCCGGAGAGCGACACCAGCATGAACAGCGTCATCATGATGGTGTTGAAAATCGTCTTACCGATATAACGGTCAAGTACGCCAAACGCCTGCATCAGGCCGCTCCTTTATTAAAACGGGCGCGGAAGCGGCGCATCGGCACCGTGTCCCACAGGTTTAACAGCACCGCCAGCGCAAAATAGAGCAGGTTGATCGCCCACATCCAGATAGCCGGGTCCATTTTGCCTTTGCCGCCGTTCGACTTAATCGAGGTCTGCAGCAGGAAGAACACCAGGTAGAGCAGCATCGCCGGCAGCATCGACAGCACGCGGCCCTGCCGCGGGTTCACCACGCTGAGGGGCACCACCATCAGCGCCATAATGAAGACCGTCGCCACCAGCGTGAAGCGCCAGTGCAGTTCGGCGCGCGCGCGGTCGGTGTGGGTCTGCCACAGAGTGCGCATATCCATCTGTTCGGTGTCGTCCGGATCGGAGGTCACCGCCTGGTGGCCGATAATGGCCTGATAGTTATTGAAATCGGTAATGCGGAAATCGCGCAGCATCGCGGTGCCTTCAAAGCGGGTGCCCTTGTTGAGGGTCACCACCTGCGAACCGTCTTTCTGCTGCGACAGCTCGCCGGAATCCGCCACCACCACGGAAGGTCGCGCGTTGCCTTTCGGACGCAGCTGGGCAAGGAAGACGTCATGGAAGCGGTTGCCGTTGACGCTCTCGATAAACATCACCGCGTTACCATCGCTGGCCTGCTGGAACTGGCCCTGGGCCAGAGCGGCCATGCCGGGGTTGGCTTTGGCTTCCGCCAGCACTTCATCCTGATGGCGCGACGACCACGGCCCCGCCCACATCACGTTGACCGCCGCCACCGCGCCGGTGAACAGCGCGAGGATCATCGCCGCCTTGATCAGCACGGCTTTACTCAGGCCGCAGGCGTGCATCACCGTAATTTCGCTTTCGGTGTACAGCTTGCCGAGGGTCATCAGCAGGCCAAGGAACAGACTTAACGGCAGGATAAGCTGCGCCATCTCCGGGATGCCGAGCCCCAACAGCGAGAGCACCAGATTGGTTGGGATATCGCCATCCACCGCAGCGCCGAGGATCCTGACTAATTTCTGACAAAAGAAAATCAGTAACAGGATGAATAGGATCGCCAACTGGCTTTTCAGCGTCTCACGAACCAGATATCTTATGATTATCACTATAAATACGCCCGTAAAAACCCGTTTTAGTGCAGGAAAATTGCTTGTTTCATGGCTTAAACGTCATTTATTCTCTTTGGTCGTCGAAAACGTCGCTAAGATTAAATGACTCATCGGTTCTGCATGTCAGGATCTTTTCTGACGAACCCAGGCCTTAATAACGTTAAGATTAACACGAAGTCATCGCAACAGCGGACATGAGTTACGAAAGCTTGCAATTATATACTCAATGGATTTCGAGTTGTAAGAAGGCAGCAGGGCTGTGGCCCCAGGCGCGCACAATGTGCCACGTCAGGGTAAGCAGGCGCAGCCGGCGCATCTGCAACTTGAAAGGCGACGAGTATAGCCGTAGCCACCACTGTTGTCTTTAAGATTCAGGAGCGTAGTGCATGGAGTTTAGTGTAAAAAGCGGTAGCCCGGAGAAGCAGCGGAGCGCCTGTATCGTGGTCGGCGTCTTTGAACCACGTCGCCTCTCCCCCATCGCCGAACAACTCGATAAAATCAGCGACGGCTACATCAGCGCCCTGCTACGTCGCGGCGAGCTGGAAGGCAAACCTGGCCAGACGTTATTGCTGCACCATGTGCCAAACATTCTGTCTGAGCGCATTCTGCTGATTGGCTGCGGCAAAGAGCGCGAACTGGATGAGCGTCAGTACAAGCAGGTCATCCAGAAAACCATCAATACCCTGAATGATACCGGTTCAATGGAGGCGGTCTGCTTCCTGACCGAGCTGCACGTCAAGGGCCGTAACAACTACTGGAAAGTTCGCCAGGCCGTTGAAACCGCCAAAGAGACGCTGTACAGCTTCGACCAGCATGAACGACAACAAAAGCGAGCCGCGTCGCCCGCTGCGTAAAATGGTCTTTAACGTGCCGACCCGTCGCGAGCTGACCAGCGGCGAACGCGCCATTCAGCACGGGCTGGCGATCGCCGCCGGCATCAAAGCGGCGAAAGATCTCGGCAACATGCCGCCGAACATCTGTAACGCCGCCTATCTGGCCTCCCAGGCACGCCAGCTGGCCGATACCTATAGCAAAAACGTTATCACCCGGGTGATCGGCGAACAGCAGATGCGCGAGCTGGGAATGAACGCCTACCTCGCCGTCGGCAACGGTTCGCAGAACGAGTCGCTGATGTCGGTCATCGAGTATAAAGGCAACCCGTCGGAAGACGCGCGCCCTATCGTGCTGGTCGGTAAAAGGCCTGACCTTCGACTCCGGCGGCATCTCCATCAAGCCGGCTGAAGGCATGGACGAGATGAAGTACGACATGTGCGGCGCCGCGGCGGTGTACGGGGTGATGCGGATGGTTGCTGAGCTGCAGCTGCCGCTGAACGTGATCGGCGTGCTGGCGGGCTGTGAAAACATGCCTGGCGGTCGCGCGTATCGCCCGGGCGATGTTCTGACCACCATGTCCGGCCAGACGGTGGAAGTGCTGAACACCGACGCCGAAGGCCGTCTGGTGCTGTGCGATGTGCTGACCTACGTTGAGCGCTTCGAGCCGGAAGCGGTTATCGATGTCGCAACGCTGACCGGCGCCTGCGTGATTGCCCTCGGCCATCACATCACCGGCCTGATGTCGAACCATAACCCGCTGGCCCATGAGCTGATCGGCGCCTCTGAACTGGCGGGCGACCGCGCATGGCGTCTGCCGCTGGCCGATGAGTTCCAGGACCAGCTGGAATCCAACTTTGCCGATATGGCGAATATCGGCGGCCGTCCTGGCGGCGCGATCACCGCCGGCTGCTTCCTGTCGCGCTTCACCCGCAAGTACAACTGGGCGCACCTCGACATCGCCGGCACCGCCTGGCGTTCCGGCAAAGCCAAAGGCGCCACCGGTCGTCCGGTCGCTCTGCTGTCGCAGTTCCTGCTCAATCGCGCGGGTTTTAACGGCGAAGAGTGATTGCCGTCTGATGCCCGGTGGCGCTACGCTTACCGGGCCTACGGAAAGATGCCGTTTGTAGGCCGGGTAAGCGTAGCGCCACCCGGCTTTGCATTTAAATCCACGACAAGAAGCCCCATATATGAAGAATGCAACGTTCTACCTTCTGGACAACGAAGACACCGTCGACGGCCTGAGCGCCGTCGAGCAGCTGGTGTGTGACATTGCCGCAGAACGTTGGCGCAACGGCAAGCGCGTCCTGATCGCCTGTGAAGATGAGCAGCAGGCGATTCGTCTCGATGAGGCGCTGTGGTCGCGGCCGCCGGAGAGCTTTGTGCCGCACAATCTGGCGGGCGAAGGCCCGCGAGGCGGCGCGCCGGTGGAGATTGCCTGGCCGCAAAAGCGCAACAGCAGCCCGCGGGATATTCTGATCAGCCTGCGGCTTAACTTTGCAGATTTTGCCACCGCTTTCACAGAAGTGATAGACTTTGTCCCTTACGAAGAAAATCTGAAACAACTGGCGCGCGAACGCTATAAGGCGTACCGCATGGCTGGTTTCAACCTGAACACGGCAACCTGGAAATAATGGAAAAGACATACAACCCACAAGATATCGA
>OKVR01000377.1_pt1 | contig 10177 bp, 12 predicted proteins | sample 1606891 | NCBI WGS metagenome assembly OKVR01 (sample SAMN03281011, study PRJEB24777) | human gut metagenome | isolation source: fecal sample PR176 from 1 month old male Indian infant, caesarean delivered... | place: Singapore | collected 2006-01-13 | reverse complement strand
CGCCGCCATCTACCGCGCCTGGCAGCGCGGGGAAGCCACTCCTGAGTCGCCTTTCACCTCCTTCGCCGAGGTGGTGGACGAGTACCAGCGCTACGCCGGCAGCGAGGCCTGGCAGCGGGATAAAGCTTTCTGGCAGGCCCAGCGTCAGGCGTTACCGGCTCCCGCCTCACTCTCTGCCGCGCCGCTGGGGCGGACGCGCCGCCGGGAGCGATATCTGGCGGATGAAGCTGGAGATGAACGCCGACGCCTTCCGCCGCCTGGCCAGCCATGTGCCGCAGTGTCAGCCCGCTGATCTGGCGCTGGCGCTCACCACGCTGTGGCTGGGCCGCCTGTGCAACCGGATGGACTACGCGGCGGGCTTTATCTTTATGCGCCGGATGGGCTCAGCGGCGCTGACCTCGACGGGGCCGGCGCTCAATGTCCTGCCTCTGGCGGTGCATATTGACGCCCAGGAGACGCTGGCGGACCTGGCGATGCGCCTCGCCGCTCAGCTGAAAAAGATGCGCCGCCATCAGCGCTATGACGCCGAGCAGATCGTCCGCGACAGCGGCAAAGCGGCAGGGGACGAACCGCTGTTTGGCCCGGTGCTGAACGTCAAAGTCTTTGATTACCAACTGGATATCGACGGCGTCGAGGCGGTGACCCATACTCTCGCCACCGGCCCGGTCAACGATCTTGAGCTGGCGCTGTTCCCCGATGAGACCGGCGGCCTGTCGCTGGAGATCCTCGCCAACAAGGCCCGGTATGATGAAGCCGAGCTGCGTCGCCACATGGCGCGACTGACCGCGCTGCTGGCGCAGTTTGCCGCCGATCCGACGCTGCGCTGCGGCGACGCGGAGATGCTCTCCGCCGACGAGCTGACCCGCCTGGCGGCGGTCAACGATACCGCTGTGCCGCTGCCTGCCACCACCCTCAGCGCGCTGGTGGCCGACCAGGCGCGGAAGACTCCTGATGCCCCAGCGCTGGCGGATGCAAACTGGCAGTTCAGCTATCGTGAGATGCGTCAGCAGGTGGTGGCGCTCGCGCAGCTGCTGCGTCAGCGCGGCGTGAAGCCGGGCGACAGCGTGGCGGTGGCCCTGCCGCGCTCGGTGTTCCTGACCCTGGCGCTGCACGGCATTGTCGAAGCGGGAGCCGCCTGGCTGCCGCTGGACACTGGCTACCCGGACGACCGTTTGCGGATGATGCTGGAAGACGCCCGGCCGTCGCTGCTGATCGCCACGGAGGATCAGCTGGCCCGCTTCAGCGATATCCCCGGGCTGGAGAGCCTCTGCTACCAGCAGCCGCTGGCCGTTACGGATGACGCGCCGCTGGCGCTGTCAAAACCGGAGCATACCGCCTACATCATCTTTACCTCTGGCTCCACCGGGCGGCCAAAAGGGGTGATGGTCGGCCAGACCGCCATCGTCAACCGCCTGCTGTGGATGCAGGATCGTTATCCGTTATCTGCCGACGACGTGGTGGCGCAGAAAACGCCGTGCAGTTTTGACGTGTCGGTGTGGGAGTTCTGGTGGCCGTTTATCGCCGGCGCGCGGCTGGTGATGGCTGAGCCGGAGGCGCACCGCGACCCGCAGGCGATGCAGCAGTTCTTCGCTCACTACGGCGTGACCACCACCCACTTTGTGCCATCGATGCTGGCGGCGTTTGTCGCCTCGCTGGATGCCGACAGCGTGGCCGCCTGCCGCACGCTGCGGCGGGTATTCTGCAGCGGCGAAGCGCTGCCGACGGAATTGTGCCGCGAATGGGAGCGCTTGACCGGCGCGCCGCTGCATAACCTGTACGGCCCGACGGAAGCGGCGGTGGACGTCAGCTGGTATCCGGCCTGCGGGCCTGAGCTGGCGGCGGTGACCGGCAGCAGCGTGCCGATTGGCTGGCCGGTATGGAACACCGGGCTGCGCATTCTCGATGGCGCAATGCGCCCGGTGCCCCCGGGGGTGGCGGGGGATCTCTATCTCACCGGCATCCAGCTGGCGCAGGGCTATCTGGGGCGTCCTGACCTCAACCGCCAGCCGCTTTATCGCCGACCCGTTTGCCCCCGGCGAGCGGATGTATCGCACCGGCGACGTGGCGCGCTGGCTGGCGAACGGCGCGGTGGAGTATCTTGGCCGCAGCGACGACCAGCTGAAGATCCGCGGGCAGCGCATCGAGCTTGGCGAGATTGACCGGGCGATGTCGGCCCTGCCGGACGTGGCGCAGGCGGTGAGTCACGCCTGCGTCTTCAACCAGGCGGCGGCGACCGGCGGCGATGCCCGACAGCTGGTGGGCTATCTGGTCTCTGACTCCGGCCTGCCGCTGGATACCGCGGCGCTGAAAGCGCGGCTGGCGGAACAGCTGCCGCCGCATATGGTGCCGGTGGTGCTGATGCAGCTCGCTGACCTGCCGCTCAGCGCCAATGGCAAACTGGACCGCAAAGCGCTGCCGCTGCCGACGCTCGGCGGCGAGCGCAGCGGCCGGCCGCCGGAGCCCGGGATGGAAACCGTTGTCGCCGCCGCCTTCAGCCAGCTGCTGGGCTGCGAGGTGAACGATATCGACGCTGATTTCTTCGCTCTCGGCGGCCATTCGCTGCTGGCGATGCGTCTGGCGGCACAGCTCAGCCGCCAGCTGGCGCGGCAGGTGACCCCGGGGCAGGTGATGGTGGCCTCGACGGTGGGCAAACTGAGCGCGCTGCTGGCCGCCGATCTCAGCGATGAGCAGGCTCAGCGCCTGGGCCTGGATGCGCTTCTGCCGCTGCGCGAGAGCGACGGTCCGACGCCTGTTCTGCTTCCACCCGGCCTCCCGGCTTCGCCTGGCAGTTCAGCGTGCTGGCGCGCTATCTCAGCCCGCGCTGGTCGATTACCGGTATTCAGTCGCCGCGCCCGCAGGGGCCGATGGCCAGCGCCGCCAGCCTCGACGAGGTGTGTGAGCATCATCTGCAAACGCTGTTGGCGCAGCAGCCGCACGGTCCTTATTACCTGTTCGGTTATTCGCTCGGCGGCACCTTAGCCCAGGGCATTGCCGCCCGCTTGCGCCAGCGCGGCGAAGCGGTGGCCTTCCTCGGCCTGCTGGATACCTGGCCGCCGGAGACGCAAAACTGGGCGGAGAAAGAGGCTAACGGGCTGGATCCGGCGGTGCTGGCGGAAATTGCCCGCGAGCGGGAGGCGTTCCTCGCCGCCCAGCAGGGGCAAGCCTCCGGCGAGCTGTTCAGCGCCATCGAAGGCAACTATGCCGACGCGGTGCGGCTGTTAACCACCGCGCACAGCGCGAAGTTTGACGGCAAGGCGACGCTGTTCGTGGCGGAGAAGACGCGGCAGGCGGGGATGGATCCGCAGGTCGTATGGGGCCCGTGGGTGGGCGAGCTGGAGGTGTTCAGCCAGAACTGCGCCCACGTCGATATCATCTCCCCGCAGGCCTTTGAAGCCATTGGTCCGGTGGTCAGGGAGATTCTGGGATAACGGTTGAGTTCGGGCTACAGCAGGTAGCCCGGCTCAGCGTAGCGCAAGCCGGGGAAATCTCCTCAGCCTTATCCATCGGTATGGTGGTTAAAAATTCCGAATAACGAATCGGCGCCAGCATTCTCATCTATAGTTAATACCATGTCCGGCACAAAACGGGCTGTAAACCCACCGAATGATGAGGACGTTATCATGAATAAAGACGAAATCGGCGGTAACTGGAAACAGTTGAAAGGTAAAGCCAAGGAACAGTGGGGCAAACTTACCGATGATGATATGACCGTAATCGAAGGGAAGCGCGACCAGCTGGTCGGCAAAATTCAGGAGCGTTACGGCTATGCGAAAGATCAGGCTGAGAAAGAAGTCTCAGACTGGGAGCATAAGAACGACTATCGCTGGTAGCGTTCCTTGATCCGAAGAAAGAAGCATTTGTGTTAGTGCCTGTCTGAATGGCGCAGGGACGCGCCGTTAACCCTTTTTCCCGCTGCGGCTGCCGCTCAGCGGGCTTTCTTTTTGAGCTGAATAGTATGATCGTGGTGGCAGTGTCCCGGCGTGCTGCAGGCTTCTACTTCCACGCAGCTCGCGCAGAGGCCGTGGGCTTCAATCACGTTGTGGCGCAGGGCGAAGCCCATTCTGGCCGCCAGCGTATGCATGATATCTTCCACCCCTTCAGCCGCTTCTTCCTTCACCACGCCGCAGCGGTCGCAGATAAACATGGCCGAGCTGTGGGTCGGCTGGTCAAAGAGATGACACAGCACATAGCTGTTGGTCGATTCCACCTTGTGGACAAAACCCTGCTCGAGTAAGAACTCCAGCGCGCGGTAGACCGTCGGCGGCTTCGCCTGCGGCTCTTTCTCGCGCAGCAGATCCAGCAGGTCGTAGGCGCTGATTGCCCCTTGCTGCAGGCTCATCAGGCGCAACACTTCCAGACGCTGTGGGGTCAGGCGTACGCCGCGTTGCGCACACAGCTTTTCAGCATGCGCTAACATCTCTTGCGAAGGGGTCTTATCCATGAGCATCCTCAGGTTGCGTGAAATTGAATCTGTTACTTTATCACGTTCCGCGGAAAACGCCGAGACCCGACGGGTGATGCGGGTCATACTTCAGGTTGTCGGTGCCTGCGCCAGTTCCGGGTGCTGGCCGCTGACGCTCGTGGAGGCTGCGCCTTAGCCGGCCGCTAAAACCGCCATGCCCGATTTAATCGCAACACGCCTGACCCAGGTATGCTATATCTGAAGTGTCTCATTTTCGGGAGAAAACGATGAAACGACCTGATTGCATTCGCCACTGGCGCGAACTGGAAGGGCCCGACGATGCCACTTATCCCGACAGCCCGGAGCGTTTTTCCATTGGCGCGCCGCTGGGGCGCGGTTTACGCCTCAATCGGCTGGGGATCCACCACGAGAGACTGCCGCCCGGGCGGCGCACCTCTTACCCGCACGCGGAGAGCGATGAGGAAGAGTTCATCTATGTGCTGGAGGGCTATCCGGAAGTGTGGATAAACGGCTATCTCTGGAAACTGGAGCCGGGGGACAGCGTGGGTTTTCCCGCTGGTACCGGCATCTGCCACACTTTTCTCAATAACACCGAGCAGGAGGTTCGTCTGTTGGTGGTGGGTGAGGCCAACAAAAAGTACAACCGAATTTACTACCCGCTCAATCCTGGCTATGCCGCGACGCGCCAGGATCGCTGGGTTGACCATCCGCCGCAGTTCTTTGGCCCACATGACGGCAAACCGCGGATAAAGTAATCGACACCGGGAAGGGGCGAAGCGCGGCGCACTACGCGCCTGTGGTTTATCTTTATGCTATAGTAGCGCCCCTTTTTACCCGGATGCTTATTTATTCGCCATGATGCTTGAATCAACGTCACCTGTTTTCCCTGCTCATCGCTTCTCCATCGCGCCGATGCTCGACTGGACTGACCGACATTGCCGCTACTTCCTGCGGCTGCTGTCGCGGCATACGCTGCTGTATACCGAAATGGTGACCACCGGGGCGATTATTCATGGCAAAGGCGACTACCTGGCGTATAGCGAAGAAGAGCACCCGGTCGCTCTGCAGCTCGGCGGCAGCGACCCGCAGGCCCTGGCGCAGTGCGCGAAGCTGGCCGAGGCGCGCGGCTATGACGAGATCAATCTCAACGTCGGCTGCCCCTCCGATCGCGTGCAGAACGGGATGTTTGGCGCCTGCCTGATGGGTAACGCGCCGCTGGTGGCCGACTGTATCAAAGCGATGCGCGATGTGGTGTCGATCCCGGTCACGGTGAAGACCCGTATCGGCATCGACGACCAGGATAGCTATGAATTCCTCTGTGATTTCATTGAGACGGTCTCCGGCAAGGGCGAATGTGAGATGTTTATTATTCACGCCCGCAAAGCCTGGCTCTCCGGTCTGAGCCCGAAAGAGAACCGCGAGATCCCGCCGCTGGATTATCCCCGCGTCTGGCAGCTGAAGCGTGACTTCCCCCACCTGACGATGGCGATTAACGGCGGTATCAAATCGCTGGATGAAGCCAGAATGCAGCTTGAGCATATGGATGGGGTGATGGTCGGGCGTGAGGCCTATCAGAATCCGGGTATTCTGGCTTCGGTCGACCGGGAGATTTTCGGCGTCGCCGGCGCGGATGCCGATCCGGTGGCCGTCGTGCGGGCCATGTACCCGTATATTGAGCGCGAGCTCAGCAAGGGCACCTATCTGGGCCATATCACCCGTCATATGCTGGGACTGTTTCAGGGTATCCCAGGCGCCCGCCAGTGGCGTCGCTACCTGAGCGAAAATGCGCATAAAGCCGGCGCCGACATTGCGGTGCTGGAGCAGGCCCTGAAGCTGGTGGCCGATAAGCGTTAGTTTCTCACCAAAACCTGGTGAAATTGACCACGCCTCGCACACTATTGCGGGGCGTTTTCTTTTAAATTCAGTTTATTATTGTTGGCATGTTTTTTGTAATACCTGCAGAGCGACATATTAATGACTGTGGGGAGAGAGCCATGCTGGAACTGTTATTTGTCATCGGATTTTTGTCATGCTGCTGGTCACCGGCGTATCGCTGTTGGGGATTATCGCTGCCATCGTGGTGGCTACGGCGCTGATGTTCGTCGGCGGTTTGTTTGCTTTAATGATCAAATTGCTGCCGTGGCTGCTGTTGGCGGTGGTGGTGGTGTGGGTTATTCGGGCGCTGAAAAACCCCGGACGTAAACGCTTTTCGCGACAATAACCGTTGGCGTTACTAAGGTATTGAGGGGTGTGTCACAACCTGAACAATTTTGCACAGAACCGCGTAGGCATCGCTACGCAAATCTGTCACTATTAGCGCGTTAACGAATTCATCGCGCTGTACCCTACATACAGCCGAACTAAAAAAAAGTAAGGGCTTCCCAGGTGGAAGCCCTAAACTTTTGTCCTTTTGTCCTTTTGTCCTTTTGTCCTTTTGTCCTTTTGTCCGCTTACGGCAGCAGCAGACTCGACCCCTGTGTCACCCGGCTCTCCAGAACTTCATGCGCTCGTCGCGCTTCGGTCAGCGGATAGGTCTGACTCTCCGGCACGTCCACTTTGATTACTCCACTGGCGATCAGCGAAAACAGCTCACTGCAGGCTTCAGCCAGCTCTTCCCGGTTGGTGATATAGCCCTGCAGCGATGGGCGGGTGACGTACAGAGAACCTTTCTGATTCAGGATCCCCAGATTAACGCCGGTCACCGGGCCGGAGGAGTTGCCAAAGCTGACCATCAGGCCGCGGCGCTGCAGACAGTCCAGAGAGGCTTCCCAGGTATCTTTCCCTACCGAGTCATAGACTACGGCGACTTTCTTACCGTCGGTGAGCGCTTTGAGCCGCTCCGCGATAGGTTCTTCGCGATAGTTAATCACCTGCCAGGCGCCCGCCGCTTTGGCGCGCTGCGCCTTCTGCGCGCTGCCGACGGTGCCGATAAGTTTCGCCCCCAGCGCTTTCGCCCACTGACAGGCAATCAGCCCCACGCCGCCGGCGGCGGCATGAAACAGGAACATCTCATCAGGCTTAATTTCGTAAGTTTTACGCAACAGATACCAGACCGTTAATCCTTTGAGGAACGACGCGGCGGCCTGTTCGAAAGAGATGGCGTCCGGCAGGACCGCCGCTTTATCGGCCAGCACATTGTGCACCGTGCTGTAGGCGCCGAGCGCCGACTGGGCGTACACCACCCGATCGCCTGCCTTAATGTGCGTCACCCCATGGCCGACTTTACTGACGATGCCGGCCGCCTCGGTGCCCAGACCGCTCGGCAGCGACGGCGGCGGATAGAGGCCGCTACGAACATAGGTGTCGATATAATTGATGCCGATGGCTTTGTTTTCGACCTGAATTTCATGCTCCGCAGGATCGCGAGGGGTAAACTCAACCGCCTGAAGCACCTCCGGCCCCCCGTGTTTTGAAAATTCGATGCGTGTTGCCATGTTCGCTCCTGTGTTGTTCTGAGATTATCCAGTAAGCTTAACAGCCTGCGGCGGCAGCGACGGATTTTCTTACCCGCCTCAGGCCAGCCACGCTTAATGGGTTCTTTAGCGGCAATGGCTTTCTCGCTATACTGTCACGCTCTTTTCCGTATCGGTGAAATGTTAGGCTATGGCAGGAAATAAACCCTTCAACAAACCACAGACAGAAACCCGCGAACGCGATCCGCAGCTCGCCGGGCTGAAAGTCCCGCCGCACTCGATTGAAGCGGAGCAGTCGGTGTTGGGCGGTTTAATGCTGGATAACGAGCGCTGGGACGACGTCGCCGAACGCGTCGTTGCCGACGACTTTTATACCCGTCCGCATCGTCATATCTTTACCGAGATGGCGCGCCTGCAGGAGTCGGGCAGCCCGATTGACCTGATCACCCTTGCGGAGTCGCTGGAGCGTCAGGGACAGCTGGACAGCGTGGGCGGCTTTGCCTATCTGGCTGAACTGTCCAAAAATACCCCCAGCGCGGCGAACATCAGCGCCTATGCCGACATCGTGCGCGAACGCGCGGTCGTTCGCGAGATGATTTCGGTGGCCAATGAGATCGCCGAGGCCGGCTTCGACCCGCAGGGGCGAACCAGCGAAGATCTGCTCGATCTCGCCGAGTCCCGCGTCTTTAAAATCGCTGAAAGCCGGGCCAATAAAGACGAAGGGCCGAAAAACATCGCCGATGTCCTCGACGCCACCGTCGCCCGTATCGAACAGCTGTTCCAGCAGCCGCATGACGGCGTTACCGGGGTCAACACCGGCTACGACGACCTCAACAAAAAGACCGCCGGCCTGCAGCCGTCGGATCTGATTATCGTCGCCGCCCGTCCGTCGATGGGTAAAACGACCTTCGCGATGAACCTCGTGGAAAACGCAGCGATGCTGCAGGACAAACCGGTACTCATCTTCAGTCTCGAGATGCCCTCCGAGCAGATCATGATGCGTTCTCTGGCCTCGCTGTCGCGCGTCGATCAGACCCGCATTCGTACCGGTCAGCTTGACGATGAAGACTGGGCGCGGATCTCCGGCACCATGGGCATCCTGCTGGAAAAATCGTAACATCTATATCGATGACTCCTCCGGCCTGACGCCAACGGAAGTGCGTTCCCGCGCGCGGCGTATCGCTCGCGAGCATGGCGGCATCGGGCTGATTATGATCGACTACCTGCAGCTGATGCGCGTGCCGTCGCTCTCTGACAACCGTACCCTGGAGATCGCCGAAATCTCCCGCTCGCTGAAGGCGCTGGCCAAAGAGCTACAGGTGCCGGTGGTGGCGCTGTCGCAGCTGAACCGCTCACTGGAACAACGTGCCGATAAACGTCCGGTCAACTCCGACCTGCGTGAGTCCGGCTCTATCGAACAGGATGCCGACTTAATCATGTTCATTTACCGTGATGAGGTCTATCACGAGAACAGCGATCTTAAGGGCATCGCGGAAATTATCATTGGTAAACAACGTAACGGCCCGATCGGCACCGTGCGACTGACCTTCAACGGTCAGTGGTCGCGTTTCGATAATTATGCCGGTCCTCAGTATGATGATGAGTAACCCTTCCTCCTTCTTTTATTAAGGAATTCAAATGCAAGCGGCAACTGTAGTTATCAACCGCCGCGCTCTGCGACACAACCTGCAACGTCTGCGTGAACTGGCGCCTGCCAGCAAACTGGTTGCGGTGGTGAAAGCGAACGCCTACGGACACGGTCTTCTTGAGACCGCGCGAACGCTGACCGACGCCGACGCTTTTGGCGTCGCCCGCCTGGAAGAGGCGCTGCGCCTGCGAGCGGGGGGGATCGCGCAGCCGATTCTTCTGCTGGAAGGCTTTTTTGCGGCGGAAGACCTGGCGGTGATCGCCGCTCAGCGTCTGCATACCGCGGTGCATAGCCCGAACAGCTGGCGGCCCTGGAGCAAGCCGATCTCCCCGAGCCGGTGACCGTGTGGATGAAGCTGGATACCGGCATGCATCGCTTAGGGGTGCGTCCGGAGGAAGCCGAGGCGTTTTATCAGCGTCTGAGCCAGTGCAAAACGTCCGCCAGCCGGTTAACGTGGTGAGCCACTTCGCCGCGCCGATGAGCCGACCTGCGGCGCCACCGAACGCCAGCTGGATATCTTCACCACCTTTACCGAAGGCAAGCCGGGATTGCGCTCTATCGCCGCTTCGGGCGGTATCCTGCTGTGGCCGCAGTCGCATTACTGACTGGGTGCGTCCGGGCATTATCCTGTATGGCGTGTCGCCGCTGGACGATCGCTCCACCGGGAAAGATTTTGGCTGTCAGCCGGTGATG
>OKVR01000376.1_pt1 | contig 10197 bp, 14 predicted proteins | sample 1606891 | NCBI WGS metagenome assembly OKVR01 (sample SAMN03281011, study PRJEB24777) | human gut metagenome | isolation source: fecal sample PR176 from 1 month old male Indian infant, caesarean delivered... | place: Singapore | collected 2006-01-13 | reverse complement strand
GCTCGGCCATCGCCACCAGGGTAGCGATAGTCTCGATGGTTTGCCGGTAATCCTCCCGCGGCGTGGTAACCGATGGCGAAACAGCTGCTCTCCCTGATCGCTCAGGGCTATCACTTCGGTTTTTGTACCACCTAAATCAATACCAATACGCACGCTCAGCTCCTCAACCCCGATTAACAATGCAAGCATAGCGACAATTCGCTATCATGCCCGCCTGATTTAACGACAAAGCCGTGGAAATTATCATGCTGTGGTTCAAAAATTTAATGGTTTACCGTCTCAGCCGCGATATCGAATTGCGCGCCGAGGAGATGGAAAAACAGCTGGCCGAGCTGACATTTACCCCTTGTGGCAGCCAGGATATGGCGAAAACCGGTTGGGTATCGCCGATGGGATCGCACAGCGACGCGCTGACGCATACGGCGAACGGCCAGATCATTATCTGCGCGCGTAAAGAAGAAAATGATCCTGCCGTCGCCGGTGATCAAGCAGGCGCTGGAGGCGAAGATCCAGAAGCTCGAAGCCGATCAGGGGCGCAAGCTGAAGAAGACTGAGAAAGATTCCCTGAAGATGAAGTGCTGCACTCGCTGCTGCCGCGCGCCTTCAGCCGCTTCAGCCAGACGATGATGTGGATCGACACCGTCAACGGCCTGATCATGGTGGACTGCGCCAGCGCGAAGAAAGCGGAAGATACCCTGGCCCTGCTGCGTAAAACCCTCGGCTCGCTGCCGGTGGTGCCGCTGACCCTGGAGAATCCGATCGAGCTGACGCTGACCGAGTGGGTCCGCTCCGGCACCGTAGCGCAGGGCTTCCAGCTGCTGGACGAAGCCGAGCTGAAAGCGATGCTGGAAGATGGCGGCGTGATCCGCGCCAAGAAGCAGGATCTGGTCAGCGACGAAATCGCTGTGCACATTGAGGCCGGGAAGGTCGTCACCAAGCTGGCGCTGGACTGGCAGCAGCGTATTCAGTTTGTGATCTGCGACGACGCGTCAATTAAGCGCCTCAAGTTCTGCGATGAATTACGCGACCAAAACGAAGATATCGATCGGGAAGATTTCGCCCAGCGCTTTGACGCCGACTTTATCTTAATGACCGGCGAACTGGCTGCCCTGATCCAAAGCCTGGTGGAAGGGCTCGGCGGCGAAGCGCAGCGCTAAGCGCCGCTTTCTTTCCTGCCTGACAGGAAAAAAATACAACCCGGCGGCAAGCGCCGGGCGTTACGCTGACTTACAGATAGCGGCACAGATAGGAGGTTGGCTCAGCCACCTGCAGATGGAATTCGCTGTTGCCTGGCACATTGAAGGCTTCGCCGGCGGCGTAAACTTTCCACTCAGTCTCACCCGGCAGCAGGACATTCAGCGCCCCGCTGACCACCGTCATCTCTTCCGGCTGCGCCGTACCAAAGGTGTATTCTCCTTCCGCCATCACGCCAACGCTGGCGCGACCGGTACTGCTGCTGGTGAAGCCAATGGATTTCACTTTTCCGTCAAAGTATTCATTGCTTTGAAGCATAAACAAGCCCTTCTGATCGTCGTTGAAAGGGCTCAATATAGGGGGCGCTCCTTGCCCCTGTCACGTGAAATTAACACATTAGACTGAATAGTTCTGCCGCCAGTCGGGAAACCAGCACATTCGACAGCAAAACCGGGACATCAAGGGCTTTTTGTAACACATCGCGAGATGCTGATAGTAACCGAGACAGTCGAGGACCAGCACGTCGGCCCCCTGCTCCAGCAGCGCTTTACCGGCGGTTAACAGCTCACTGTCGCTACCGGTAAACGGGTTGGCCAACGCGTAGTACGGTGACTTCTCCAGTGAATGCCACTTTTGTCGCTGCATGGGCATGATCTCTTCCACCGGCACGATCACCCCGACCTGGTGCCCATCGACGATCGACGCCACAAGCGGCGGAATGATCCGCTGCGGCTCGAGGAGGATCGCGTGGTGGGTGGTAAAACCGGTCAGCTGTTCGGAGCTGAGCAGCAGGATCACATCAAAATGCTGTCGATCCAGCATGGCGATCACGCTGCGAACATCACGTTCAATTTTTTGTCGCGACACCATCACCAGCTGGTTATCGCTGAGCAAGGTCAACAGACCCTGTTCGCCGTCACCCACGGCGTACTCTGCCATCACGTCGTCACGCGTCATCTCGCCCAGCAGGCTGATGTGAGCGATCTGTTCTTCCCTGATATGTTCGGTCAGGAGCGGTAATACTCCCGCCAGCGGCACAACGCCGATGGTCAAAATTGCCATCGTTGCACTACTCATATCATGTACCTTTTCACTACCACTGCTTCAACACAGGCTTACCACACACAGCATTCGCCCCCCTTGGTGAGTAAAAATCAACCGTCGAGAAGCGTAGCAGCTCCACGCCGCGGTTGAATGTAAAGATTACCGGGCGGCGGCGGCGTGCCTGAAAAATCCGTGTGTTAGAAATTCATTAGTACGACTGATAAATAAAAAATGTGAGATACGCCCGATATTGCCCGCAGGACAGGCAATCCGGGCTCAGGGGTTAAGACTTGTCGGGATCTTCATAACGCCGCTTGGCATCCACGGCTTCCTGCTCGGTAGGATGTTCGCTGATTAGCGAATCGGGCTCAGGATAGTCCGCGCGGAGTTGATACCAGGTCACCGTCTGACCCTGAGGACCTTTCTCTACCGCAACCACGCGCGCTTCTCTCGGATATGGGGGTCTGTTTGGCATAGTTCTTCCTTCTTCCGGTATCAGAACTATCAAGTATAGGCGCCCCTCGCCGCCTTAATGTAAGTAAATTCTTAACTTACCGGAGCTGCCGTCGCGCCGCACAGCATGGTCATAATTTGCTCCACCACCCGATCCGGGGAGGCTGTAGCATCGACAATATGATGGGCAGCATCACGGTATAACGCTTCACGCTGCGCCAGCACCTCGCCCACTTCCTCACGCACCGGTTTCCCGGTGAGCGTCGGCCGTTGTTCGGCTTTCGGGTAGGCTTCCAGACGGTCAATCAGCGCCGACACCGACGCCTGAAGATAAATCACCACGCCGTTCTCCCGCATAAACTGACGGTTACATTCCGCGAGGATGATGCCGCCGCCGGTGGCGATCACCGTATTCGGCAGGGTCACGGCCTTCAGCGACAGGGTCTCCAGCTCGCGAAAGCGCGCCCACCCTTCCGCCTGCACGATCTCCGCCACCGTCCGCTGCTCATGGGCCTGCAGCCGATGATCGGTATCGGAGAACTGAAAATGTCGCGCTCGCGCCAGCGCATGGCCGACGGTGGTTTTACCGCAGCCGCGTGGCCCGATGAGAAAGATTGGCTGTGTCATAACCGAAGACCCCCTGGTTCCGTCTGTCGCAAAAAAAGGAAAACGAAAGAACGTATTATCGCTGTCTGTTCCGCAACGTATTCGTAAATAAAACGTTACACAACTTCTTTACACCCCATCACCGCAGTGAGGCAAAGGGCTCTTGATGTAAACTTATCATTGCATTTGGTGTTTAACCAGCTTTACTTTTCTGCCTGGCGTTATTTTTTATCCACTGCTGGCGTAAACGGTAACACATTTATGCATAGCTTTACGAAGCAACATATTTACAACATCGTGTTTCAGACGCACCCTGATGCCTATTCGACAGTGTGACAGAGGAATGTAACATGCAATCTGAAGAACAACGCCTTATTGATGGACTGTTTTCCCGGCTGAAAGAGGCTGAGGCGCACAGTGCATCGCGCGATGCCAGCGCCGAGGAGCGGATTGCCCAACACGTGAGCGCGCAGCCGGCTGCCCCCTACTATATGGCGCAAACCATCCTTATCCAGGAAGCCGCGATTAAACAGCTCAACGATCGCATCCAGGCGCTGGAGAGCCAGGTCAGCCAGCTGCAGGCGGCGAAGCCCAGCAGCGGCGGTTTCCTCTCCGGCCTGTTTGGCGGCGGCGGCTCGTCACGCGGTTCTGACCCGATCCCGGGCGCGGAGCAATACGGTCGCCCGCAGGCCAGCTCACAGCCGCAGTATGCCCCCACAGAGCAGCAGAGCTATGCCCCGCAGGCTGCCGCACGCGGCGGCGGCTTTATGGCGGGCGCGCTGCAAACGGCCGCAGGCGTAGCGGGCGGGGTGGTGCTGGGCAATATGCTGACCAGTATGTTCAGCGGCTCGCACCCGCAGGAGATTGTGAATATCATCGAAGAGAAGCCGCAGCCTGATGCTGACGCCCCCGCCGCACAGGAGACCGCCGCGGGTGACGATCCGTTCCGTCAGGGAGACGATCAGTTCCTTGCCGACAACACCTGGAACGACGACTTCGACGCCGGCTTTGGCGATGATGATATTGGCAGCGATGACGACAGTTGGGTTTAACCCTGCTGACGTTTAACCGCCAGCAACCACTTCTCCAGCTCGGCGGCAAACTGTTGCCGATCGCGCTGCGATAAACTATCCGGGCCGCCGGTCTGAACGCCGCTGGCCCGTAATGTCTCCATAAAATCCCGCATCGTCAACCGCTCGCGGATCGTCGCTTCGCTGTAGCGCTCTCCGCGCGGATTGAGCGCCGCCCCGCCCTTCGCCAGCACCTCCGCCGCCAGCGGAATATCGGCGGTGATCACTAAATCCCCCGCCGCGCACTGACGGACGATTTCGTTATCCGCCACGTCAAAACCCTGCTCAACCCGCAGGGTGCGGATGAAACGCGACGGCGGTACGCGCAGCGGCTGGTTCGCCACCAGCGTCAGCGGCGTCTGGGTCCGCTCTGCCGCGCGGAACAATATCTCTTTAATCACGTTCGGACACGCGTCTGCATCCACCCAAATGGCCATGCCAGCTCCTGTTACCTGCAATAAGTGTCGCCAATGTTACCTGCTTTTCTCCCCCATGAAAGCGCCAGGATGATAAGCTAATCAGATCGTAACGAAAAAAGCAGAGGGGAATGGTGATGGATAAGAAAATTGGCTTTATCGGCTGCGGCAATATGGGTAAGGCCATTCTGGGTGGACTGATCGCCAGCGGCCAGGTACAGCCGGGACAAATTTGGGTCTACACCCCGTCGCCGGACAAGGTTGCGGCTCTGCGCGACCAGTACGGCATCAACGCCGCCGATAGCGCCCAGGAAGTGGCGCAAATTGCCGATATCGTCTTCGGCGCGGTGAAGCCGGGGATCATGACCAAAGTGCTGGGCGATATCGCCTCCAGCCTGAATAAAGAGTCGCTGGTGGTCTCCATCGCCGCCGGCGTCACGCTTGACCAGCTGGCGCGCGCGCTCGGCCACGATCGCAAAATTATTCGCGCGATGCCCAATACCCCGTCGCTGGTTAACGCCGGCATGACCTCCGTTACGCCAAACGCGCTGGTGAGCAGCGAAGATGTGGCTGAAGTGTTGACCATTTTCCGCTGCTTTGGCCAGGCGGAGCAAATTGCCGAGCCGATGATCCATCCGGTGGTGGGTGTGAGCGGCTCCGCGCCGGCCTATGTCTTCATGTTTATCGAAGCGATGGCCGATGCCGCCGTCCTCGGCGGGATGCCGCGCGCCCAGGCCTACAAATTCGCCGCGCAGGCGGTGATGGGCTCTGCCAAAATGGTGCTGGAGAGCGGTGAGCATCCGGGAGCGCTGAAAGATATGGTCTGCTCTCCTGGCGGGACCACCATCGAAGCCGTGCGCGTGCTGGAAGAAAAAGGCTTCCGCTCCGCGGTGATCGAAGCCATCAGCCAGTGCATGGAAAAATCAGAGAAGCTGAGCCGCTCCTGAAGCTGAGCTGGCGGGCTGCAAGCCCTGAGAGGTCAAAGAACAAGGGAGCGCGTGCGCTCCCTTTTTTTCAGGCTTTCTTCAGGCAGCTACTCATGAAGGTACTGCGTTCATCGCCCTTCAGTGATTTTGCCGAAGCCGCTTTGTTGCAGTCGCTCATCTTCTGCTGTTGGGGCGTGAGGGGCTTTCCTTGCGAGGTCGTGGTCTCTTTTTTGAGGCACTGACTCATAAAGGTTTTGCGCTCCTCCCCTTTCAGCGTTTTGGCTGACGCTTGCTGATTGCAGTCCGTCATCCTTTGCTGCTGAGGAGTGGGCGTTTTTTCTGCCGCGCCAACCGCGCTGATAAAGATCAAGCCAAACAGTAGGGTCATCAGTAAGGTTATTTTCATCGCACCATCCTTCTGTGAGTGGATCGTTGTAAGTCTGGACGCAGTAGAAAAAAAAACCAGCCGGTGACGCGATTTCGCCACCGGCAGCGACTTATTTCAGACTCAGGGCAGCTTTCATAGTTGAGAAGAGGTCGGTCTGATCGGTCAGGCCGACGACGTTAGCCGCATGCGGACCGTAGGCCGCAATGCGCAGCTGGGTGCCGGTGTGCTCCATCGACTCTTCCTCTGAGTTGCCGTAGCTCATGACCATCACTGCGCCATCGTGAGTATTCAGAGCCTGAGTCAGGCCCGGGGCTTTGCTATCCGCCGGGATGATCTGGCTGGCGTGCGCATGGTCGGCGGTGACGATCACCAGGGTATTGCCGTCTTTTTTGGCAAATTCCAGCGCCTTCTGCACCGCCTCGTCGAGATCAACCGTTTCGCCGATCTGGCCGCACGGATTCGCCGCATGATCCTGCTTATCGATGGAGGCACCTTCCACCTGCAGGAAGAAGCCTTTCTCGTGGCGGCTCAGCAGGTCAATCGCTTTCTCCGTCATCTGCGCCAGCGTCGGCACCGAGGCGTCGCGTTTCGGGTTTGGGGTACAGGTTACCGGCGGCTTATCGATATTACCGTGATAAGACGCCTTGGGCCCTTCCCAGCGTACCGGCATATTGCCGTCGGCGAAGAGTCCCAGCAGCGGTTTATCCTGGCTGGCTTCCGTCGCGGCGGCAAGAGAGGCCGCGTCGGTCACAATCTGGTAGCCGCGCGCTTCCGCCTGCTCACGCAGGGTTTTGCCCTGCCACTCGCCCGCCGTCGCCGTTTCGGCAAAAGTCTTCGCGCCGCCGCCCAGGGTGACATCCGGCCGGGCGTTCAGCAGCTGTTCGGTAATGGAGCCTTTGCCCCCTTTCTCCAGCGCATTGCTGGGGCATTTTTCGCTGGTGACCGTAGGGCCGTAGCATTTACGCGATGTCACATGCGCCACCAGCGCCGCGGGGGTGGCGTCCTGCAGCTCGGCGGTAGAAACGTTGCCGGTGGCCAGGCCCGCCGCTTTCGCCAGCTCGAGGATGGTCTGATGCGCGTTCTCATGAATATCGACGCCCAGCGCGCCGTTATAGGTCTTCACGCCGGTGGTCCAGGCGGTGGCGGAGGCCGCCGAGTCGGTGACGTAGTCCGGTTTACCGGGTTTTTTTATCCAGCGAATAGTGCGTGTACTGCCCGGTTAACGGCAGGGCGTCAATGCCTTTAAAGAAACCGCCCGCCCCTTCCGCATAATTTCGCGCAGCGGTAATTTCAGAATCGCCCATCCCATCGCCAATCAGCAAGATAATGTTTTTGGCCGGCTTATTGATTATCGAGGCGCGCAGCGCTTCGGTTTGATCGCCCGTTAAACGACGCGCGCCGCCGGGAGTGGTGATATCTCCCTGGGCAGCGCGATTTTCCAGAACCGGCGCGGTCGTGGTTTCCGCATGAATAACCGGCGAGCCCAGCAGAGGCAGCAGGGCAATAAACAGGGCGCTTAATTTCACTTTTGTCATCTCCATGTAAAAAATACTTAAAAAAACAAAACGTGGGAGACTTTATAAAAGGGAGATGACAGAAAAATGACGGCATCCTTGTCGCGTCGCAAAGATTAGCTACGAGGATGCCGCAACAGCTTCTTTAGATATTGCTGCAGCAGGATGGCATCCTGGTCGTTGACCGGCGGACAAGGCGTCACCTGGTCTATCGCCTGCTCAATATCCTGAATCAATGCCTGCTGGGCATCATGCTCCATATGGCGCAATAATGCGGTGACCACGATCTCCAGCGCTTCAACCTGCACCGTCAGTTCCTTTGCTTCTTCTTCCTTTTTGCGCCAGTTTAACCAGTAACTCAGCAATGAGATTCTTCATAGCACCAGTTCCTTATGCGAGGCCTGTTTTTCGATTGAGATGTCATACCTGATGACGGACCCCAGAATTACTTAAAATAAGAATCGTCGCAACACCCAATATACAGCGAAACGTTTTACCACAACAAAATACCACTATAAATAGTATTGTTTAATCACAACCGGGGCTGTTTATAACTAAATGATGTCGGAAATAATAAAATGGAATAGCGCTCACGCAATGGCGATAACAAAAAGTAATGGTAAATCGACCGACGTTGAATAACGCTGACGGTATTGCGTTAAATACCGTCAGCAGAGGTTCAGGCATTCGCCCGGCGGGTACGGCGCAGCATCCATGCCAGTTGCCAGAGGTTAATGAAAACGATAATGGCGGTAGCAATAAACACCCAGCGGAAGCCGGCCATCGCTGATACGGAAGCGCCAATTAGCGGCCCGGCGACGTTGCCAAGATACATAAACGACTGGTTATAGCCAAAGATGCGCCCGGTGACGCTGTCGCTGCTGTATTTCAGCAGCAGGGTCTGCACCGCCGGAAGCATCGCGCCATCGGCAAAGCCGAGCAGAAAACGCAGCGTACCTAATTGCAGCGGGGTGGTGACAAAGGACATGGCGAAGAACATCACCACCGCGCAGCAGAGCGTCGCCAGCAGGATCCGCGAGGTGCCGATGCGGTCGCCAAGCTTACCCAGCCGTGGCGCAGAGATCAGCGCCGACACCCCGGGCACCGCGGCGATCATCCCGGCCAGAAAAGCGATATTGTTGCTGTCCGGCGCCATCGACTTGATAAACAGCGCCAGAATCGGGCCGATTGAGCCGTTGCACAACTGGATCACCAGAGTGGTGAAAAAGAGGCTGATCACCAGCCCCGGATAGGGCAAGGAGGCAAAGACCTGTTTCCCGGTGAGACGATCGCTTTTGCTGACCTGCGGGCGAACGCCCTCTTTAATCAGAAACAGGGTCACCAGAAAACTGATGGTCAGCAGGATCGCCGTAATAAAAAAGACCATTCGCAGCCCGACGTGGTCCGCCAGGAAGCCGCCCAGCAGCGGGCCGCCGATCACGCCGCTGATTTGCGCCGTCGACAGGGTGCTCAGCGCCCAGCCGCTGCGCTCGCGCGGCACCTGGGAGGCCACCAGCGCCATGGCGTTAGGGATATAACCGGAGGTTAAGCCCATGATCGCCCGCAGGATAAACAGCTGCCAGACATTAGTGGCGAAGGCCTGCAGTAAAATGGCGATCGCCATTCCCAGCGAGGCGCGCAGCAGCATCAGCTTACGGCCTTTGCGGTCCGCCAGGCTCCCCCACATCGGCGAGACGATCGCCGAGACCAGGAAGGTGACGCTGAAGGTCAGCCCCGACCACATCGACAGCGCTTCATGCGAGGTGACGCCCAGCTGGGAGACGTAGAGCGGTAAAAAAGGGGAAGAATTTGACTGATCGCCAGGCCGGTAAAAAAAGCAACCAAACCAGACGGAGATAAGATTAACCTTCCAGGATTCCATAACTACGCGTATTCATTAATGATTTGCCAATTATTACCTAGCTTAGCAATTTCATTGCACTGGTGTACTACCATAGATGCGCTGGCGGTGAGTTTGGTGTTTTATGACTGCGCATGAGAGGCTGACGAAGCATTTTCTGGTCATTCAGGCTGCTCACAGGGCTTTATGCTCAAAAGCAGAAGCCCTGCCCGCGCATTCCAAAGTGAAAATGGTTGGCGTGCGCCGCGTTGTACTCCGGCCCCAGCGCGTTGCCGAAGTAAGGGCAGCTGTTGCTTAACAGCGCCGCCAGCCAGGGGTGAGAGCGAGCGCTGCGCCAGCCCTGCAGGACGCTGATGCGTCTGCCGTCCGTCAGGCGGAAGCCGCTAACATCAAGGGCATCCGCCGTCGCGTGTTCACTACGCCGCGCCTGTTCCCGATGGTAGATATTGCGGCAGGCGAAGCTGCCGAGATGATCGATTTGGCGCAGATCGCTGGCCATCAGCTGACGGGTTAGCGGCTTCGCCTGTTGCTCGACGTACAGCGCGCTGCTGAGCGCCAGCGGGCAGCTGGCGAGAAACTACTGCTCAACTGCACCGAGCCAAAATTAGCCACCCGCACCACGTTACGCGCGGGCAGGCGCCCTCGCTGTCGGCCACCGGCTGGCCTGGCGATGAGCCGCCGGCGGTTGGCCTCTGCCAGCAGGGAGGCGCACTGGTCGGCCGTCA
>OKVR01000374.1_pt1 | contig 10241 bp, 10 predicted proteins | sample 1606891 | NCBI WGS metagenome assembly OKVR01 (sample SAMN03281011, study PRJEB24777) | human gut metagenome | isolation source: fecal sample PR176 from 1 month old male Indian infant, caesarean delivered... | place: Singapore | collected 2006-01-13 | reverse complement strand
GTCGCCAAAACTGGGCTACCCGCTACGTTGGCCGCAACTTCAGCCGCGGCTATATCATCAAAGAGGAGTATGCCAACACCTCGGCGCAGGATACCCAGTGGCTGGCGTTCAATATCCAGCGCCCGGTATTCGCCGATCGCCGGGTGCGGGAGGCCATTACCCTGGCGTTTGATTTTGAATGGATGAACAAAGCGCTGTTCTACAGCGCCTTATCAGCGCGCCAAATAGCTATTTCCAGAACACCGAATATGCCGCCCGCAGCCTGCCCGACGCGGCCGAACTGGCCCTGCTGACGCCGATGAAAACGAACTGCCCCCCGAGCTCTTCAGCCAGGTTTACCAGCCGCCGGTCTCCCGCGGCGATGGCTTTGACCGCGCCAACTTACTCAAAGCCGACGCCCTGCTCAACGCGGCAGGCTGGACGGTGAAGAACCAGCGCCGGGTTAACGCCGCCACCGGTAAGCCGCTGCGCTTTGAGCTGCTGATGCCGGCCGGAAGCAATGACCGCTGGGTGCTGCCGTTCCAGCACAACCTGCAGCGCCTGGGGATCGTCATGGATATTCGTCAGGTGGATAACTCGCAGTACAGCAACCGCCGCCGCAGCCGCGATTACGACATGATGCCGAGCCTGTGGCGCGCCATGCCCTGGCCGGGGACCGACCTGCAAATCTCCTGGGCGTCGGACTATATTCACTCCAGCTACAACGCGCCGGGGGTGCAAAGTCCGGTGGTGGATAAACTGATTGCGCAGATCCTGCAGTGGCAGGGTAATAAGCAGAAGCTGATCCCGCTCGGCCGGGCGCTGGACCGCGTCCTCACCTGGAACCACTACATGTTGCCGATGTGGTATATGGCGCAGGACCGCACCGCGTGGTGGAATAAATTCTCGTTCCCCCAAACCCGCCCCATTTATTCGTCCGGCCTTGATACCTGGTGGTATGACGCGAACAAAGCGGCCACCCTCCCCGCGGACAGACGCTAAGGACATACCATGGGCAGCTACCTGATCCGCCGTTTGCTGTTAGTGATCCCCACCCTGTGGGCCATCATTACCATTAACTTTTTTATTGTACAGATCGCTCCCGGCGGCCCGGTCGACCAGGCCATCGCCGCCATCGAATTTGGTCAGCACGGCGGAATGCCAGGCGCCGGCGACGGCGGGATGGGCGCCAGCCATGCCCGTACCGGCGCCGGCAATATCAGCGAGGGTCACTATCGCGGGGGGCGCGGCCTCGATCCGGAAGTCATCGCCGAGATCACCCACCGCTACGGCTTCGACAAACCGCTGCACGAGCGCTACCTGAAGATGCTGGGCGATTATCTGCGCTTTGATTTTGGCGACAGCCTGTTTCGCAGCGCCTCCGTACTGCAGCTGATTAAAGACAGCCTGCCGGTCTCGGTGAGCCTCGGGCTGTGGAGCACGCTGATCATCTATCTGGTCTCCATTCCGCTGGGCATCCGCAAAGCCGTCAGCAACGGCAGCCGCTTTGACATCTGGAGCAGTACGCTGATTATCATTGGCTATGCGATCCCCGCCTTTCTGTTCGCCATCCTGCTGATCGTGATTTTCGCCGGCGGCAGCTATTTCGACCTCTTCCCGCTGCGCGGTCTGGTCTCGCCAAACTTCGACACCCTCCCGTGGTATGAAAAGATCCTCGACTATCTGTGGCACATCACCCTGCCGGTGCTGGCGACGGTGATCGGCGGCTTTGCCGCCCTGACCATGCTGACTAAAAACAGCTTCCTTGACGAGATCCGCAAACAGTATGTAGTCACCGCCCGCGCCAAAGGCGTCGGGGAGAAACAGATCCTCTGGGGACACGCGTTCCGCAACGCCATGCTGCTGGTGATCGCTGGTTTCCCGGCCACCTTTATCAGTATGTTCTTTACCGGCTCGCTGCTGATCGAAGTGATGTTCTCGTTGAATGGTCTGGGGCTGCTGGGCTATGAAGCGACGGTCTCCCGCGACTATCCGGTGATGTTCGGGACGCTCTATATTTTCACCCTGATCGGCCTGCTGCTTAATATCGTCAGCGATATCAGCTATACGCTGGTCGACCCGCGTATTGATTTTGAGGGCCGCTAATGTCGTTCTTCAGTCCCGTTAATCAGGCCCGCTGGGCGCGCTTTCGCCACAACCGTCGCGGTTACTGGTCGCTGTGGCTGTTTTTAATTCTCTTCCTCTGCAGCCTGGGGGCTGAGCTGCTGGCCAACGATCGGCCGCTGCTGGTGCAGTACCGGGGCCAGCTGTACGTCCCGGTATTAAAAAACTACACCGAGCAGACCTTCGGCGGCGCATTCGCCACCGCCGCTGACTATCGAGTCCGTGGCTGCAGCACCAGCTGGCCAGCCACGGCTGGGCGCTTTGGCCGCCGGTGCGCTTCGGCGCGACGACGATCAATTTTGCCAGCACGGTTCCTTTTCCCTCGCCGCCCTCGGCCAGCAACTGGCTCGGCACCGACGCCAACGGCGGCGATGTGCTGGCGCGGATCCTCTATGGGACGCGCATCTCGGTACTCTTTGGCCTGCTGCTGACGCTGTTCTCCAGCGTGCTGGGGGTGCTGGCCGGGGCGATCCAGGGTTATTACGGCGGTAAAATCGACCTCTGGGGGCAGCGTTTTATCGAAGTCTGGTCCGGCATGCCGACGCTGTTTCTGATCATTCTGCTCTCCAGCGTCGTGCAGCCGGGCTTCTGGTGGCTGTTGGCGATCACCGTCCTGTTTGGCTGGATGACACTGGTGGGCGTGGTGCGCGCTGAATTTCTCCGCACCCGCAACTACGACTACATCCGGGCGGCGCAGGCGTTAGGGGTCAGCGATCGGCAGATCATCCTGCGGCATATGCTGCCCAACGCGATGGTGGCGACCCTCACCTTCCTGCCTTTTATTCTCTGCAGCTCTATTACCACCCTGACGTCGCTGGATTTTCTCGGCTTCGGCCTGCCGCTTGGCTCGCCCTCACTCGGCGAGCTGCTCCTGCAGGGCAAAAACAACCTGCAGGCGCCCTGGCTGGGTATTGCCGCGTTTCTTTCCGTCGCCATGCTGCTGACGCTGCTGATTTTCATCGGTGAAGCGGTTCGCGACGCCTTTGACCCCAGTAAGGCGGTGTAATATGACCCACCCGCTGTTAGCTATCGACAACCTCTCTATCGCCTTTCGCCAGCAGGGCGAGACGCAGACCGTCGTGCATAATCTGTCGCTCGAGGTGGCGGTCGGCGAAACGCTGGCCCTGGTGGGTGAATCCGGCTCCGGTAAGAGCATCTCCGCCCTGTCGGTGCTGCGGCTGCTCCCTACCCCGCCGGCCAGCTACCCCAGCGGCGATATCCGTTTTCATGGCCAGTCGCTGCTGCATGCTGATGAGGCGACCCTGCGCGGCGTGCGCGGCAACCGGATCGCGATGATCTTTCAGGAGCCGATGGTGTCGCTCAATCCCCTGCACACCCTGGAAAAACAGCTCTACGAGGTGCTGTCTTTACACCGGGGAATGCGCAAAGAGGCGGCGCGCGGGGAGATCCTAGACTGTCTGGAGCGCGTCGGGATCCGACAGGCGCCGCGGCGGCTGGCGGACTATCCGCACCAGCTCTCCGGCGGCGAGCGCCAGCGGGTGATGATCGCCATGGCGCTGCTGACGCGCCCTGAGCTGCTGATCGCCGACGAGCCGACCACCGCTCTCGATGTGTCAGTGCAGGCGCAAATTCTGCAGCTGCTGCGCGAGCTGAAGCGGGAGCTGAACATGGGGATGCTGTTTATCACCCATAACCTGAGCATCGTCCGCCAGCTGGCTGACCGGGTGGCGGTAATGCAGAACGGCCGCTGCGTGGAGCACAATCACTGTCGGGCGCTGTTCAGCGCGCCGGCTCATCCCTACACCCAACGCCTGCTGGATAGCGAACCGGACGGTGAGCCGGTGCCGTTGGCCGTCGATGCCCCGTTGCTGCTGCAGGTGGACGATTTAAACGTGGCATTTCCTGTTCGCAAAGGGATCCTGCGCCGGGTTGTCGATCACCATCGGGTGGTCAACAGCCTCAGTTTTCAGCTACGCGCCGGCGAGACGCTGGGCTGGTGGCGAATCGGGCTCGGGGAAAAGCACCACCGGTCTGGCGCTGCTGCGCCTGATCTCATCCGAGGGCAGGATAACCTTTGCCGGTCAGCCGATTCAGGGGCGTAACCGTCGACAGCTGCTGCCGCTGCGCCGACAAATGCAGGTGGTTTTTCAGGATCCGAACTCGTCGCTCAATCCGCGCCTGACGGCGCAGCAGATTATTGAAGAAGGATTGCGCGTCCATCAGCCGACACTGACGGCAGTCGAACGCGAACAGGCGGTGATCCTTGCCATGCAGGAGGTCGGGCTCGATCCGGCCAGCCGCCAGCGCTACCCGGCGGCATTCTCCGGCGGCCAGCGCCAGCGTATCGCCATCGCCAGAGCGTTAATCGTCAAGCCACAGCTGATCGTCCTCGACGAGCCGACTTCCTCGCTGGATAAAACCGTTCAGGCGCAGATCCTGAATCTGTTGAAAGCATTACAGCTGAAGCATCAGCTGGCCTATATTTTTATCAGCCATGATTTAGGCGTGGTGCGCGCGCTGTGTCACCAGGTGATGGTGCTGCGGCAGGGAGTGGTGGTTGAACAGGGCGAGTGCCAGTCCGTCTTCAGCGCGCCCCGGCATGAGTATACCCGCCAGCTGCTGGCGCTAAGCTGACGGTCAGAAAGGGTTATTGCCGGAGAAGGGCTCGGCGATCGCCACGCCAAAATTTTTCAGACGACAGGTGGCGGCAAACTCATCCTGCAGATTAACGAACAGGCAGGGTTCGCCTTCGCATTCAAGAACGGAACAGTCGACTTCGATGTCGCTTAACGCCTGGCTGAGCTTATGCATCACCGGCCAGGCTTTTTCACCGTCCGGACTCAGCAGTTTCAGGGCGACGAGACTGTTTTCGTTCTGCGCGCCGATTTTGCGGAATCGGTTCAACTCTGGAACCCGCAAAACCGGCCAGCCAGCGATAGCTCTGCGGCAGACGGTGTACGATAGAGAGTTGTTGTGTATTCACGTGGTTTCCCCGGAAGCAAAAGGCTTCACAATAAATTTACATCAATATTAACACACTGTTGACAAATAGTCCTGCTCAGACGCAGAAAACGTTTACAGCCGCGTCGGACCAGGGTTAAGCGCTTATATTCCAGCGTGTTAATTTTTTAACCCGGCAGCCGATTGGCGCTATATGTACCCGTTTCTGTGATCCAAAACAACTTTTTTATCGCAACAATGCGACTTTTTACACTAATTGATTTTACATAAAGGAAACAAATCACAGAACCCTGAAGCCCATTGCGGTTGACATGCATCAAGAAAGGGGCGATTTCGCCCCTGAAAATGTGACCTAGCGTGCGATTTTTCGCCGGCGGGAAGCGTAAAGCGAGAAGAAAATAGAGCTGGTGGCGCAGAAGGCGATAGAGATCAGCATCGGCCAGGCGGTGGTAAAGGTGGCCATCGACAGCAGCGCGCCGATAATCGCCCCGATACCAAAGCGGAAAGTCCCCGCCAGCGACGAAGCGGTGCCCGCCATATGCGGAAACTCATCGAGGATCACCGCCATAGCGTTAGACGACACCATCGATACGCAGCCAACGAAGGCCGCCACGCCGATCACCAGCGACCAGAAACCGACGTCGAGCAGCGCGCAAACCACCATCCACACCGCCATGGCAAACTGGATCCACAGCCCGGCGCGGAACATGCGCAACGCCCCTACCCGCCGCACAAACCGGCTGTTGAACATGGTCATCAGGAATAAAAAGACAATGTTACAGCGCAAAATAGTAGCCAAAGTGCTGAGGTGCAACGTGGTTAATATTGATATAGACGAAAGGCCCGGCGCTTAGGAAAGAGAACATGCCCGCGAAGCTAAAGCCGCTCGCCAGCATATAGCTCAGGACCCGCTTATGGCGGAACAGGGTGGCAAAGTTACCCAGCGTGGTGCGCAGGTGGAACGGCTGACGCCTTTCAGCCGGTAGCGTTTCGCGGATAAACAGGCCGATCATCAGCGAGGCCAGCAGGGCCACCAGGGCAAGGATCCAGAAAATGGCATGCCAGCTGAACCAGACCAGCACCGCCCCGCCGACCATCGGCGCCACCAGCGGCGCAATGGTCGTCACCAGCATGACAAACGACATCATCCGCGAAAACTCATCTTTCGGATAGATGTCGCGCATCAGGGCGTTAATCACCACGCTGGCCGCCGCGGCTGCCAGACCGTGGAAGAAGCGCATGGCGATCAGCATCTCGATGGTCTGCGACAGGGCGCAGGCCACCGCGGCCGCCGCGAAGACCAGCGTTCCGCCGAGGATCACCGGCTTGCGGCCGAGGCTGTCAGCCATCGGACCGTACAGCAGCTGACCCAACGCAAAGCCGAGGATATAGGTGCTGAGGGTCATCTGCGCGCTGCCGTCCGGCACGTGGTACTGGGCAGCGATCACCGGCAGGGCCGGGAGGTACATATCGATCGACAGCGGCATCAGCATGGCCAGCAGGCCAAGGATAAACACAATCCCCAGTGAAGAATTCTGCTTCAGCGTCACGTTTTACTCCGTGGCTGCGGGGCGCCCACGCTGGCAATTTCCGCTTCCGTCAGCGGACGATATTCACCCGGCGCCAGCGATTCATCCAGCTGGATGTCGCCGATGCGTTCCCGATGCAGGCCAACCACGTGGTTACCCACGGCGGCGAACATGCGTTTCACCTGATGGTAGCGGCCTTCGCTGATGGTGAGGCGCACTTCGGTCGGAGTGATCACTTCCAGCACCGCCGGTTTGGTGAGATCTTTTTCGTTATGCAGCTGGACCCCTTTGGCGAACAGCTCCGCGGTCCCTTCCGCCAGCGGGCTTTCCAGCGCCACCAGATAGGTTTTTTCACAATGGTGGCGTGGCGAGGTAATGCGGTGCGACCACTGGCCGTCATCGGTCATCAGCACCAGTCCGGTGGTGTCGATATCCAGCCGTCCGGCGGCGTGCAGCTTATGCGCCACCGGCTCGTCGAGGAAATAAAGGATAGTCGGATGATCGGGATCGTCGGTGGAACAGACGTACCCTTGCGGCTTGTTGAGCATAAAATAGCGCGGGCCGTTCTGCTGGGTCAGCGTGTTCCCGTCATACTCCACCTCGTGCTCCGGCTGAAGCTTAAAGGAAGCATCTTTTACAATGTCGCCGTCCACGGTAACGCGGCTGCCGCGGATTTCACGCCCGGCAATAGCCCGGCTGACGCCAAGCTGCTGAGCGATAAACTTATCAAGTCGCATGAGATTTTTTTAGCCTGTCAAAGTGCTGGAGCGGGCAAATCGCCCGAAAAAGAAGAATTTCACTGGCTAGTATAACGGGCTCTTAACACCACTCAAGGGAAAAGATTCATGGCATACTATTCGCGAGTTAATTAGCCCCGTGAATTCATGACTTTTACATTACGTCCTTACCAACAAGAAGCCGTCGATGCCACCCTCGCCTGGTTCCGTCGCCATACCGAGCCGGCGGCGATTGTCCTGCCCACCGGCGCGGGCAAAAGCCTGGTGATCGCCGAGCTTGCCCGCCTGGCCCGCGGCCGCGTGCTGGTGCTGGCCCACGTCAAAGAGCTGGTGGCGCAGAATCATGCCAAATACTGCGCCCTTGGCCTTGAGGCGGATATCTTTGCCGCCGGTCTGCAGCGAAAAAGAGAGCCACGGCAAAGTGGTGTTCGGCAGCGTACAGTCGGTGGCGCGCAATCTCGACCAGTTTCGCAGCGAAATTTTCGCTACTCATCGTCGATGAATGCCACCGCATCAGCGATGATGACGACAGCCAGTATCAGCAGATCATCGGCCACCTGCGGCAGGTTAATCCGCAGATCCGGCTGCTCGGCCTGACGGCCACTCCGTTCCGCCTTGGCAAGGGCTGGATCTATCAGTTCCACTACCACGGGATGGTGCGCGGCGATGAAAAGGCCCTGTTCCGCGACTGCATCTATGAGCTACCGCTGCGCTATATGATTAAGCACGGCTACCTGACGCCGCCGGAGCGCCTCGATATGCCGGTGGTGCAGTACGATTTCAGTCGCCTGCAGGCGCAAAGCAACGGCCTGTTCAGCGAAGCCGATCTTAACCATGAGCTGAAAAAACAGCAGCGTATCACCCCACATATCGTCAGCCAGATCGTGGAGTTCGCCGAAAGCCGCAAAGGGGTGATGATCTTCGCCGCCACCGTGGAGCACGCCCGGGAAGTGACCGGCCTGCTACCGGCAGGCCAGGCGGCGCTGATCACCGGGGAAACCCCGGGTCCGGAACGGGATCGCATCATCGAGGCGTTTAAAGCGCAGGAGTATCGCTATCTGGTGAACGTCGCGGTGCTGACCACCGGCTTCGACGCCCCGCACGTCGACCTGATCGCCATCCTCCGCCCCACCGAGTCGGTGAGTCTTTACCAACAGATCGTTGGCCGCGGCCTGCGCCTGGCGCCGGGAAAAACCGACTGCCTGATCCTCGACTACGCGGGCAACCCGCACGACCTGTACGCCCCGGAAGTGGGAACGCCGAAGGGTAAAAGCGACAACGTGCCGGTGCAGGTCTTCTGCCCGGCCTGCGGCTTCGCCAATACCTTCTGGGGCAAAACCACCGCCGACGGCACCTTGATTGAACACTTTGGCCGCCGCTGCCAGGGGTGGTTCGAAGATGACGACGGCCACCGCGAACAGTGCGACTTCCGCTTTCGCTTCAAAAACTGTCCGCAGTGCAACGCGGAAAACGATATCGCCGCCCGCCGCTGCCGGGAGTGCGACACCATTCTGGTTGACCCGGACGATATGCTGAAGGCGGCGCTGAAGCTGAAGGACGCGCTGGTGCTACGCTGCAGCGGCATGGCCCTGCAGCACGGCGGCGACGAGAAAGGCCCGTGGCTGAAAATCACCTACTACGATGAAGACGGCGCCGACGTCAGTGAGCGCTTCCGTCTGCAGACGCCCGCCCAGCGTACCGCCTTTGAGCAGTTGTTTATTCGCCCGCATACCCGCACGCCGGGGGTGCCGCTGCGCTGGATAACGCCGGCGGATATCGTGGCCCAGCAGGCGCTGCTGCGCCATCCGGACTTTGTCGTCGCCCGCATGAAAGGCCAGTACTGGCAGGTGCGGGAAAAAGTGTTCGATTATCAGGGGCGTTTTCGCCGCGCCAACGAGCTGCGTTAATCACCCGAAAGCTGAGGTTTTGATTGCCCGGGTGTCGTTTGGCGGCTATAATGCCGCCCGCTTTTGCATTCGCAAAGCAGATAATCCGCCTGTTGCTGGGTCGCCTGTAGCAGGCTTTATATATAGAGAGACATCAATGTTTACTATCAACGCAGAAGTACGTAAAGAGCAGGGTAAGGGTGCGAGCCGCCGCCTGCGCGCAGCTAACAAGTTCCCGGCAATCATCTACGGTGGCGAAGCTGCTCCGGTTGCTATCGAACTGGACCACGACAAAGTTTGGAACATGCAGGACAAAGCTGAGTTTTACGGCGAAGTTCTGACCGTCGTGGTTGATGGCAAAGAAGAAAAAGTCAAAGTTCAGGCTGTTCAGCGCCACGCGTTCAAGCCGAAACTGACTCACATCGACTTCGTTCGCGCGTAATCGCCGATAGCAAGTTGTATGGCAAGCGCCCCGGGGTCTTCGGCTCCGGGGCGTTTTGTTATCCGCGCCGCCAAAGCTCCGGCGCCTTGTCCACGATGTCGCTAAGCATCCGGTGCTTATTCATTCCGGGCAGCCAGAGCATCACCATGGTGACGTTCAGCCCCTGACTGCCGACCTCCGTCGCGATTTCACTGACTCCCTGCCACTCGCCTGGCCGCAAGTGGTCCGGTAAAAATCCCCAGCCCCTCCCCTGCTCCAGCGCATGGCGCAGCAGAGTAATTTCGTTCATATACAGCGTATGGCCGGAGATCTGCAGCCGGCGGGCAATCTGATCGTCACTGCGCCGGTGCATCACTAACTGCGGCGTCAACGAAAGATTCAATAGCGTCAGCGGCCGCGGAGCGTCGTGGAACAGGCAGTCCGCCGCGTAGAAACGCAGATCCACGGTGCCGAGCGCCCGCCACTCCATTTCGCTCCCCAGCGTGCGGTTGTTAGCCTGGCACAGCGCCATATCCGCCACGCCATCGCTCAGCGCCTGCTCGGCTTCGCGCCGCGAGGCGCTCCAGCAGCTCAGGCGGATCTGCCGCCGGGCCAGCGTATCGGCCAGCGCGCAGAGAAAATC
>OKVR01000373.1_pt1 | contig 10250 bp, 11 predicted proteins | sample 1606891 | NCBI WGS metagenome assembly OKVR01 (sample SAMN03281011, study PRJEB24777) | human gut metagenome | isolation source: fecal sample PR176 from 1 month old male Indian infant, caesarean delivered... | place: Singapore | collected 2006-01-13 | reverse complement strand
TCGTTGACGGGCGCATTATTCGTTCCCTGCAGGCCAACCTGTTCGCCGTACTGCGCGACATCTTCTTCGTGTACGGCCAGATCCACAATACCGTTCGCTTCCCGAACCTCGATCTCGAAAGTTCGGTCCATATCACCAACCTGGTGTTCTCGATCCTGCGCAACGCCCGCGCGCTACACGTCGGCGAAGCGCCGAACATGATCGTCTGCTGGGGCGGCCACTCGATCAACGAAACGATATCTCTACGCCCGCCGCGTCGGTACGCAGCTGGGACTGCGGGAACTGAATATCTGCACCGGCTGCGGGCCTGGCGCGATGGAAGCGCCGATGAAAGGCGCCGCCGTCGGCCACGCGCAGCAGCGCTACAAAGACAGCCGCTTTATCGGCATGACCGAACCGTCCATTATCGCCGCAGAACCGCCAAACCCGCTGGTCAATGAACTGATCATCATGCCGGACATCGAAAAGCGTCTGGAGGCCTTCGTGCGCATCGCCCACGGGATCATCATCTTCCCGGGTGGCGTCGGCACCGCCGAAGAACTGCTCTACCTGCTGGGTAATTCCTGATGCATTCCGGATAACAAAGCGCAGGTGCTGCCGCTGATCCTCACCGGACCGAAAGAGAGCGCTGACTACTTCCGCGTGCTGGACGAATTTATCACCCATACCCTGGGCGAATCCGCCCGTCGCCACTACCGGATCATCATCGACGACCCGGCGGAAGTGGCGCGGCAGATGAAAAAAGCGATGCCGCTGGTGAAAGAGAGCCGTCGCGAGACCGACGACGCCTACAGCTTCAACTGGTCGATTCGTATCTCGCCGGACCTGCAGATGCCGTTTGATCCGACCCATGAAAACATGGCCAACCTCAAACTCTCCCCGGACCAGCCGGTGGAAGTGCTGGCCGCCGACCTGCGCCGCGCCTTCTCCGGCATTGTCGCAGGTAACGTCAAAGAGGTGGGCATCCAGGCCATCGAGCAGTACGGTCCATACAAGCTGCACGGCGACCCGGAGATGATGCGCCGCATGGACGATCTGCTGCAGGGCTTCGTCGCCCAGCACCGCATGAAGCTTCCTGGCGGTACCGCCTATATTCCCTGCTACGAAATCATCGCCTGATTTCCGTCCCGCCGGGGCAGCCTGTTGCCCCGGCGGGCACGCTTTCTCTGACTTCCAAAACGCGCCAAAAACCTTTCTGTGACTAATCAAACACCTGAATTGTTTTTACATAGCCAATCGTTTGCGTTAGTAAAAACTGCGACAATTATCACTGCAAAAAATGGTTTTAAGCGCAAAAACGTCGACCACTTCTCTTTTTTACAGTAAATCCCTCGTTATTACGCCGCCCCGCTTTTATCTCATATGCTGCAAATGGTAGCCTGCGCGCCACAAATCGCTGGCTGATCACCAGAAACAGGCTGTTGGACTAAAAATACGCACATTGAAAGTGGATTATTGCATTTGAGATCGCGATCACTGATGCATAAACCATATAAATGTATCTTTCCGGCCCAATTATTACGGAGAAAATTTCTAAAAAAACCGTAATTAAACGAATTTCGTGTTACGCAATTGTATTTGTTCATTAGATTTTGTTGATTCCTCCAGGAGATACAGATGGAAACCACTCAAACCAGCACCATCGTTTCGGGCGAAACCCGCAGCGGATGGCGTAAAACCGACACCATGTGGATGCTGGGCCTGTACGGTACAGCGATCGGCGCGGGCGTCTTGTTCCTGCCGATCAACGCCGGCGTCGGCGGCATGATCCCCCTGATTATCATGGCGATTCTGGCCTTCCCGATGACCTTCTTCGCCCACCGCGGTATGACCCGCTTCGTGCTCTCCGGCAAAAACCCGGGCGAAGACATTACTGAGTGGTTGAAGAACACTTCGGCGTAGGCGCAGGTAAGCTGATTACCCTGCTCTACTTCTTCGCTATCTATCCAATCCTGTTGGTCTACAGCGTGGCGATCACCAATACCGTCGAAAGCTTCATGGCGCACCAGCTGCACATGACGCCGCCGCCGCGCGCTATTCTGTCGCTGATCCTGATCGTCGGCATGATGACTATCGTGCGTTTCGGTGAGCAGATGATTGTAAAAGCGATGAGCGTGCTGGTGTTCCCGTTCGTTATCGCCCTGATGGTGCTGGCGCTGTACCTGATCCCGCAGTGGAACGGCGCGGCGCTGGAGACCCTCTCCCTGAGCGGCGCCTCCGTCACCGGCAACGGCCTGCTGATGACCCTGTGGCTGGCGATCCCGGTAATGGTCTTCTCTTTCAACCACTCGCCGATCATCTCCTCCTTCGCGGTTGCCAAGCGTGAAGAGTACGGCGAAGGCGCCGAGAAAAATTGCTCCAGCATCCTGGCTCGCGCCCACATCATGATGGTGCTGACCGTAATGTTCTTCGTCTTCAGCTGCGTCCTGAGCCTCTCTCCGGCAGACCTGGCTGCGGCTAAAGAGCAGAACATCTCGATTCTGTCTTACCTGGCTAACCACTTTAACGCGCCAATCATTGCCTGGATGGCGCCGATCATCGCGATGATCGCCATCACCAAATCCTTCCTCGGCCACTACCTTGGCGCCCGCGAAGGCTTTAACGGCATGGTGATTAAGTCCCTGCGCGGTAAAGGCAAATCGATCGAAATCAACAAACTGAACAAGCTGACCGCGCTGTTCATGCTGGTTACCACCTGGATTGTAGCGACGCTGAACCCGAGCATCCTCGGCATGATCGAGACCCTGGGCGGCCCGATTATCGCGATGATCCTGTTCCTGATGCCGATGTACGCGATTCAGAAAGTGCCGGCGATGCGTAAATACAGCGGCCACGTTAGCAACGTCTTCGTGGTGATTATGGGTCTGATTGCCATCTCCGCGATCTTCTACTCGCTGTTCAGCTAATTCAGTCAACACCTCCCCCCGCGCCGCTGAACGGCGGCGCGCTTTCCGACAGCACGGGAATACATATGATCAGCGTATTCGATATCTTTAAAATCGGCATTGGCCCTTCCAGCTCCCATACCGTTGGACCGATGAAAGCGGGCAAACAATTTACTGACGACCTGATCGCGCGCGGCCTGCTGGCCGAGGTGAGCAAAGTCGTCGTCGACGTCTACGGCTCCCTCTCCCTGACCGGTAAAGGCCACCATACCGATATCGCGATTATCATGGGGCTCGCCGGCAACCTGCCGGACACCGTCGACATTGACGCCATTCCGGGATTTATTCAGGACGTTAACACCCATGGTCGCCTGATGCTGGCCAACGGCCAGCACGAAGTGGACTTCCCGGTCGATCAGTGCATGAATTTCCATGCCGACAACCTTTCGCTGCATGAGAACGGCATGCGCATCACCGCCCTGGCCGGCGACCAGGTGCTCTACAGCCAGACGTACTACTCCATCGGCGGCGGCTTTATCGTCGATGAAGCGCACCTTCGGCCAGACCACCGACGCGCCGGTGGCCGTCCCTTATCCCCTATAAAAACGCCGCCGACCTACAGCGTCACTGCCGCGAAACCGGGCTGTCGCTCTCCGGCCTGATGATGCAGAACGAACTGGCGCTACACAGTAAAGAGGCACTGGAGCAACACTTCGCCGCGGTGTGGGAAGTGATGAGCGCCGGGATTGAGCGCGGCATTACCACCGAAGGCGTCCTGCCGGGCAAACTGCGCGTTCCGCGCCGGGCCGCCGCGCTGCGCCGCATGCTGGTGAGCCAGGACACTACCAACAGCGACCCGATGGCGGTGGTCGACTGGATCAATATGTTTGCCCTCGCGGTGAACGAAGAGAACGCCGCCGGCGGCCGGGTGGTAACCGCGCCGACCAACGGCGCCTGCGGTATCGTGCCGGCAGTGCTGGCCTATTACGACAAGTTTATCCGCAAGGTGAACAGCAACTCCCTGGCCCGCTATATGCTGGTGGCCAGCGCGATTGGTTCGCTGTATAAGATGAACGCCTCGATCTCCGGCGCCGAAGTGGGTTGCCAGGGTGAAGTTGGCGTGGCGTGCTCAATGGCGGCGGCCGGTCTGGCGGAACTGCTGGGCGGCAGCCCGGGCCAGGTGTGCATCGCGGCAGAGATCGCCATGGAGCATAACCTCGGTCTGACCTGCGACCCGGTCGCCGGCCAGGTGCAGGTGCCTTGCATCGAACGCAACGCTATCGCCGCCGTGAAAGCGGTCAACGCCGCGCGAATGGCGCTGCGCCGGACCAGCGAGCCGCGCGTCTGCCTCGATAAAGTCATTGAGACCATGTACGAAACCGGCAAAGACATGAACGCCAAGTACCGGGAAACCTCCCGCGGTGGTCTGGCGATGAAGATTGTCGCCTGCGATTAACCTGCTGGCCCGCCACGCGTCGCCGCGGCGGGCCCTCTCACCCACCTTTTGTTATATCAATTAAAATTTAGTTATTTAATGGTTATAAGCGCTGTTTGTTACCTTACGCAAAACGCTAAGGAGAACAGACAATGTCCAACCGATTCCGCCCCGCCTGGCTGCTGGTCCTCGCCGCCCTTTCCGCCTCCGCGCTGGCCAAAGCGCCGGAGACCGTCAACATCGGCTATCAAAAGGCGAACATCTTCGCGCTGCTGAAATATCGCGGCACCCTGGATGAGAGCCTGAAAAAACAGGGCATTGCCGTCCGCTGGGTCGAATTCCCCGCCGGTCCGCAAATGCTGGAGGGGCTCAACGTCGGCAGTATCGATCTGGCCGCCACCGGCGATGCGCCGCCGGCCTTTGCCCAGGCGGCACAAGCCGATCTGGTCTACCTTGCCCACTCCCCCGCTAACCCAAAAACGGAAGCGATTGTGGTCCCGGAGCAGTCGACGATCCGCAGCGTAGCCGATCTGAAGGGCAAGCGCGTGGGGCTGAACAAGGGTCCGACGTCAACTACCTGCTGGTCGCCGCGCTGGTAAAAAGCGGGCCTCAGCTATAAAGACATCACCCCGGTCTATCTGCCGCCGGCGGACGCCCGCGCCGCTTTCCAGCGCGGGGCGATTGATGCTTGGGTGATCTGGGATCCGTTCCTCGCGGAAGCTGGAAACCAACGCGAAAGCCCGACAAATACGCAACGCCGAGGGGCTGGTGCCGCACTACACCTTCTATCTCGCCAGCCGTAAGTTTGCGGATACCTACCCGGAGACGGCAAAACAGGTGGTGGATGAGCTGGGTAAACTCAGTGTGTGGGCGAACAGCCATCAGGACGAGGCCGCCGGCCTTCTGTCGACCTCAACCGGGCTGGATAAAGCCATCTGGCTGAAGACCCTGGCCCGCCTGCCCTACGGCGCTGAACGCATGACGCCGGCGGTGTATACGAACAGCAGGCGCTGGCGGATACCTTTACGCCGCATCGGCCTGCTGCCGGTGAAAGTCGACGTACGCAGCGCCCACCTGGTCGCTGGATAAACCTTAGTTTTCCCGGCGGCGGGAGGCATTGCGCCCCCCGTCGCCGACGGACTTATCCCGCCGTTTTCTCACCATTGCCAATCTGCCAGATGAAGGTCGGCGCCTCACCGTTCACCAGCCAGTTTCCGATATTGCGCGCCTTGTAAATCACCGGATTATGCGAGGCGACCGTCCGCGCATTGCGCCAGTGACGGTCCAGCGCCAGACGGGTACGCGTATCCGACGCCCCGAGGGCATTGAACAGCTCCGTCGCCGCCCGCGGGATCCAGTCGCTGGCGATCACCTGCGCCTGCGCCGCTTCCACTTCCGCCAGCTGGTTGCGCCGGGCGATCAGCGCTTCGTCGTCGCTGACGTGCGCCACATAGGCCTGCTGCAGCGATTCTGCGGCCTGCAGGACCGCGGCCCGGGTCGCCCATGCCCAGCTGCTAATCTGCCCAACGACCTGCAGAACCTGGGCATCATCGCGCGGTACGGCGGCGTTGCCGTGGCTGTACATCCGGGACCGGTGTTTGACGCCCTGCGCGGCATCCCGCTCAACCGCCAGGCCGATGCCCGCGAGGGTCGCCAGCAGCACATGCTGATAGAAGGCGGTCTGATAGCGAAAGCGCTGGGCAAAGTCGTAGACGTGGTCGGTTTCCACCCGGGCGTCGGTGAAGCGGGTGGTCCCGCTGCCGGTCAGCCGCTGGCCAAAGCCATCCCAGTCATCTTCCCGCGCCACGCCGGGCTGTTGGGTGCTGACCAGGGCAATCACATCGCTACCGGTATCGCTGCGCCGGGCAAACACATCGATCCAGTCGGCGTACAGCGCGCCGGTGCTGTAGAACTTCTCGCCGTCGAGTCGCCAGCCGCCCTCTGCCGGCGTCACCCGAGTGTTCACGTCCCCCAGCTTAACCGCGCCGATCTCCGTCCAGCCGCTGCCCACCAGCTCGCCGTCAAGGAAGCGACGAAACCAGCGGTCGCGCCCGGCGGAATCCGGCTGATTCAGCTGATCTTCCACAAAAGCAAAGTGCGCGCGCAGGGCCTGCGGCAGGTTAGAATCCGCTTGCGCCAGCTCAATCAGCAGCGCGCTGAGCTGCGGCAGCGAAGCGCCCCAGCCGCCCTTCTCGCGCGGGATACGCAGCGTGCCGAAGCCCGCTTCTTTCAGCCAGCGGATCGGCTCCTCGGGCAGAACGCGCTGCTGTTCGCGCTCCGCGGCGCCCTGGGCGATGCGGGTGAATATCGGGCGGAAGGCGGCCGCCAGCGCGTCATAATCGGTGCCAGTGGAGAGCAAGGTCATAGTCGGTTCCTTATTCATGAATTGCGTCAATATCTTCTCGTGTCGGTTCATGACGGACCGCCAGCAGGAAGAAAATGGGAATAATGGCGGCAAGCGAGACCACCCAGAACATCTGCGTGCCGAGCGAGGCCTGCAGCAGCGGCAGAATAAACAGCGCCAGCGCGCTGCCGATCCCGGAAAGCGCCCGGCTGAAACCGACCCCGGTGGCGCGAATGGCGGTGGGATAGGCAGAGCGCCGGGTAGATCATCAGCTGCGCCCCCGGGGCCCAAATCCTTCGGCGAAGAGCCACAGTCCCAGCATCGCGATGGCCCAGTACGATGCCTGCCGTCGCGTGCGGTTGCCCCACCAGCGCCAGCACAATCAGCGCCACAAACTGCAGGGCAAAGCCGACTATCGCCACATGACGCGAAGGGTATTTCCACGCCAGATGCATACCAAGCAGCCCGCCGGTAAAGGCAAACAGGGCGTTCAGCCCCAGTGATGCCGAAATAGTTTCGAAGACGCCAGCCCCGAGAAACTGGGCAAGAATTGACGGCAGGAAAAAGGCAATCGCCGTGTACTCGAAGGAGATACAGATATTCATCACCCCGGCGACGATAGTCCGCTCACGGTAGGGTTTTTCGAACAGCACGCGAAAGCTCACTTTCGGCGCCGGCGCCGGCTTCGCCGTCGGGACCTCATGGGCATGGATCCCCCAGGAGTCGCGTAAGATGCGCACCGCAGAGGTCAGATCGCCCTGGTTCGCCGCCCACAGCGGGGATTCGTTCATGAACCGGCTGCGGACGGCGATAATTAGCAGCGCCGGCACGGGCGCCGAAACAGCAGGGAGGCTCGCCACAGCCAGTCCAAGATGCTCCTGCGGCAACAGGAAATAGAGACCGAAGATAATAAGAAAGCAGACGGTTGAGGCGGCGTACCACATCGGGCACCACGCCGCGAGGCGAGCCGCTTTGTTGCCTTTGCCGGCAAAGCGGGAAAACTCGGCCAGATAGGACATCGCCACCGGCAGGTCGATGCCGACGCCGATGCCCATCAGGAAGCGAGCGCCAATCAACACCCAGACGTTTGGCGCCAGCCCAGCGGCGATAGCCGAAATAACGAAAAAGAACATATCGGCCATAAACACCGAATAGCGACCATATTTATCGGTCAGCCAGCCGCCAATAATATTGCCGACAATGGTCCCGACCATAATGGAGGAGGTCACCAGGCCGGTCAGCAGCGGCGAGAGCTGAAATTCACGCACGACGTCATCAATACCGTAAGAGAGCGTGGTTAAGTCATACGCGTCGAGAAAAACGCCGCCCAGCGCGAGGAAGACAATCATCCGCGCATATTTCGCCTGTTCCCTGCCGGAATTAATTAGCCGCGCCACATCCCCGACGCTACTGACCGGTACCGAAGCGATACCGGGATTATCCACTGGTAATGTACTCATTTTTTCACCTTATTATTTTGTGCAGGTCATCAGCGGTTATAAACCTCGCGCGGCGAGAATCAAAACAACAATTCATACTATAAAAATCAATATAATCAATAAGTTAATTAAAACCACCAGCACAAAAAGGACGCGCTTTCGCGCATCCTAAAAGGAAGTAAATAACAACGAAAAGAGCCGTCGTGCAGGACGCTTATTCCGCCGATACCGGAACTAATACGTCTTTTACCAGCGGATCGTTGGTGGTTTTTAACCACGTCTGGATCCGTGGGTCAGAAAAGGCCTGTTTTAATTTGACGATATTTTCCTGCGATAAATACGGCGTACCAATCACTAATTGCGAAGCAAAGGTGCGCGGCGCCGGCGGGAATAAAATGCCTTTCTCACGCGGCACTTTCCCGGCGTCAAATTGCGAGACATAGCCGATGGCGGCATCCACCGAATTTAACGCCCGCGGCATGGTCAGCAGATCCAGCTCTTTAAAGACAAACTGATGCGGGTTGTCGACAATATTTTTCAGCTTCGCCGTGCGCGGCTCTACCGCCGGGTCGAGCGAGATCAAACCAATGCGCTGCAGCAGCCACAGAGCCTGTCCCTGATTGGCGCCGTCGTCAGGCACCACGATGGTCGCGCCGTTGGGCAACGCCTGTACCGACGAGTAGCGGTCGGAATAGATGCCAAACGCCCACTGGAACACCGGCACCGTAGTCGACAGCGCAAAGCCATTGGCGTCCACCACCTGTTTAAGCCACCACTGATGCTGATAGATCGTCCCGGCATACTGTCCTTCCGCTACCGCGCGGTCAGCCTGAACCGGATCCTGCACCCCCACCGCCTCCAGCTTCAGGCCGTAATCGGGCGCAATATGCTGATTAATATACTCAATAATCCGCTGCTCGCCGGCCATCGCCGGCTCGTAGTGAATTTTTAACGTGCTGCCGAAGACCACCTGCTGGCTTTGGGTATGTCCCCGCCACCACCAGAAAGCGATGGCGAGCAGGATAATCACCGCCAGCGCCGCCAGCCAGGGCCAGCGCCGCGCTTTACGTAACTCAAATTGCTCTGTTGTCATACAAGGTTCCCCTGCGTGTGGCGTAAACGGTTGACCAGGCGGTCACCCAAAAATTGAATCACCTGGATCGTGGCGATCAGGGCCACGATCGTCGCGATCATGATATGGTTGTCGAAGCGCTGATAGCCGTACACCACGGCCAGGTAGCCGATGCCCCCGGCGCCGATGGTCCCGGCGATGGCCGAATACTCGATCATCGAGACCAGGTTTAGCGTCACCGCCGCCACCAGCGCCGGCAATGCTTCACTGAGCTGCGCGCTGGCAATGATTTGCCAGCGCGATCCACCGCAGACGACGCCCACCGCGGTGACCTCCGCCGGCAGCTCGCGCAGCGCGTTCTCCACCAGACGGCCAAAGAACGGGACGCCGGCGGCGATCATGGGCACCACCGCGGCGGGGATGCCAATCGTGGTGCCGGTCAGCCAGTAAGTGAACGGGATAATAGCGGCCATCAGCACCAGAAACGGCAGCGAACGTCCCATGTTGACCACCCAGTTCAGCAGCCGGTACAGCAGTGCGTGCGGAAATAATCCCCGCGGCGAGGCGTTAAATAGCACCACCCCCACCAGCCCTCCCAGCGTGACGACAAACAGCATCACAATGGCCACCATTAGCCAGGTTTCGCCATAGGCGGGAAGCAGCAGCGAAGGGATTTCGCTCCAGGGGGTGTCCTGGCTGATGACTGTCGGTTTCATACCGCCTCCCTGAGCAACGGCGCGCTGTCTGAGGATCTCCGCCGTCATGCCGAGCTGCGCCAAAAGGCCCTGCAGCCGCGCGGGCGACAGGCGTTCGCCCTGAAAGCGCACTCCAACCTGCAAACGACCGGCCAGTCGACCGTTAATCACCTCGACGTGGCCGCCAAGAAGATCGATCTGCAGCGCCCACTGCTGGCTCAGGCGGCTGATCCAGTCGGTGGCCACCGGCACATCCCAGCGGTAGCTCAGACGCAGCAGCAAATCGCTGTGGGCCGCTGCCGCCGGCGTCAGCGGCAACAGCTGCTGGCCGAGCAGGGAATCTGGGACGCGCCAGCAGATCTTCGAGCCGCCCGTACTGG
>OKVR01000371.1_pt1 | contig 10303 bp, 11 predicted proteins | sample 1606891 | NCBI WGS metagenome assembly OKVR01 (sample SAMN03281011, study PRJEB24777) | human gut metagenome | isolation source: fecal sample PR176 from 1 month old male Indian infant, caesarean delivered... | place: Singapore | collected 2006-01-13 | reverse complement strand
AAGAGAAAGATAAAAATTCGCGAGCGTTGCGCAACGTTTTCGTTACAATGCCAGCGCTATGACACGGATGCCCGGTTGGGTGCGTTAGGTGAGTTTTTAGGCAAAAACTCACCTAACGCTCTCTGTAATGTTCAATCCTGGGGATTTAATACCATGCAACAACGTCGTCCAGTCCGCCGCGCTCTGCTCAGTGTTTCTGACAAAGCCGGTATCGTCGAATTCGCGCAGGCGCTTTCCGCTCGTGGTGTCGAGCTGCTGTCCACTGGCGGCACCGCTCGCCTGCTGGCAGATAAAGGCCTGCCGGTAACCGAAGTCTCTGACTACACCGGTTTCCCGGAGATGATGGATGGACGCGTGAAAACCCTACATCCGAAAGTACACGGCGGCATCCTCGGCCGTCGCGGTCAGGATGACGGCATCATGCAGCAGCACGGGATCGCGCCTATCGATATGGTGGTCGTTAACCTCTATCCGTTTGCCCAGACCGTCGCTCGCGAAGGATGCTCGCTGGAAGACGCGGTGGAAAACATCGATATCGGCGGCCCGACCATGGTCCGCTCCGCGGCGAAGAACCACAAAGACGTCGCCATCGTGGTGAAGAGCAGCGACTACACCGCCATCATTAATGAGATGGATGCCAACGAAGGCTCCCTGACGCTGGACACCCGCTTCGACCTCGCCATTAAAGCCTTCGAACACACCGCCGCGTATGACAGCATGATTGCCAACTACTTCGGCAGCATGGTTCCGGCCTATCACGGCGAAAGCAAAGAAGCCGCTGGCCGCTTCCCACGCACCCTGAATCTGAACTTCATTAAGAAGCTGGATATGCGTTACGGCGAGAACAGCCACCAGCAGGCTGCCTTCTATATAGAAGAGAATGTCAAAGAAGCTTCCGTGGCAACCGCTACCCAGCTGCAGGGCAAAGCGCTCTCCTATAACAACATTGCCGATACCGATGCGGCGCTGGAGTGCGTGAAAGAGTTCAACGAACCGGCCTGCGTGATCGTTAAGCACGCTAACCCATGCGGCGTTGCCGTTAGCGACTCGATCCTCGACGCCTACGATCGCGCATACAAAACCGACCCGACCTCCGCGTTCGGCGGCATCATCGCCTTCAACCGCGAACTGGATGCCGACACCGCGCAGGCGATCATCTCTCGCCAGTTTGTCGAGGTGATCATCGCCCCGTCCGCCAGCGAAGAAGCCCTGAAAATCACCGCCGCGAAGCAGAACGTCCGCGTACTGACCTGCGGTCAGTGGGATGCGCGCGTTGCCGGTCTCGATTTCAAACGCGTTAACGGTGGTCTGCTGGTTCAGGACCGCGATCTCGGTATGGTCACCGCGGGTGAACTGCGCGTGGTCAGCAAACGTCAGCCGAGCGAGCAAGAGCTGCGCGATGCGCTGTTCTGCTGGAAAGTGGCGAAATTCGTCAAATCCAACGCCATCGTGTATGCCAAAGACAATATGACCATCGGCATAGGCGCCGGCCAGATGAGCCGCGTCTACTCGGCGAAAATTGCCGGGATTAAAGCCGGTGACGAAGGTCTGGAAGTGAAAGGCTCCGCCATGGCCTCTGACGCCTTCTTCCCATTCCGCGACGGGATTGACGCCGCGGCAGCGGTCGGCATCACCTGCGTTATTCAGCCGGGCGGCTCTATCCGCGACGACGAAGTGATTGCCGCCGCTGACGAACACGGCATCGCCATGATTTTCACCGACATGCGCCACTTCCGCCATTAATTCATGGAGCAGCAGATGAAAGTATTAGTAATCGGCAACGGCGGGCGCGAACACGCCCTGGCCTGGAAAGCGGCCCAATCGCCGCTGGTTGATACCGTCTACGTCGCGCCGGGCAACGCCGGTACCGCGCTGGAGCCGTCGCTGCAAAACGTCGCCATCGGCGTTACCGATATTCCGGCGCTGCTTCGCTTCGCCCAGGATGAAAATATCGACCTGACCATCGTTGGCCCGGAAGCGCCGTTGGTCATTGGCGTGGTTGACGCGTTTCGTGCCGCCGGGCTGGCCATCTTCGGGCCAACCGAAGGCGCTGCGCAGCTGGAAGGTTCGAAGGCCTTCACCAAAGATTTCCTTGCTCGTCATCATATCCCGACGGCGGAATATCAGAACTTCACCGACGTTGAGCCAGCGCTGGCTTATCTGCGCGAGAAAGGCGCGCCGATCGTCATCAAAGCCGACGGTCTGGCGGCGGGTAAAGGCGTTATCGTGGCGATGACCCTCGAGGAAGCCGAAGCGGCGGTCAAAGACATGCTGGCCGGTAACGCTTTCGGCGACGCCGGACACCGCATCGTCATTGAAGAGTTCCTCGATGGCGAAGAGGCCAGCTTTATTGTGATGGTCGACGGCGAGCACGTCCTGCCGATGGCCACCAGCCAGGATCACAAGCGCGTCGGCAACGGCGATACCGGCCCGAATACCGGTGGGATGGGCGCTTATTCTCCGGCGCCGGTCGTGACTGATGAAGTCCATCAGCGCACCATGGAGCGGATTATCTGGCCAACCGTGAAGGGCATGGCCGCGGAAGGCAACACCTATACCGGTTTCCTGTATGCCGGTCTGATGATCGACAAGCAGGGCAACCCGAAGGTCATTGAGTTCAACTGCCGCTTTGGCGATCCGGAAACCCAGCCGATCATGCTGCGCATGAAATCCGACCTGGTAGAGCTGTGCCTCGCCGCCTGCGCGGGCAAGCTGGATGAGAAAACCTCCGAGTGGGATGACCGCGCGTCGCTGGGCGTGGTGGTTGCCGCCGGCGGCTATCCGGGCAACTACAACACGGGCGATGAGATCCATGGTCTGCCGCAGCAGGAAGCGGCAGACGGTAAAGTCTTCCACGCCGGCACGAAACTGTCTGACGACCAGCGCGTGGTCACCAACGGCGGTCGCGTACTGTGCGTCACCGCCCTGGGCGATACCGTAGCGCAGGCGCAGCAGCGCGCCTATCAGCTGCTGACCGACATCGCTGGGACGGTAGCTTTAGCCGTAGCGATATCAGGCTGGCGCGCCATCGAACGTGAAAAGGCTAACGGCTAAGTTTCGCCAGCAGCGTTTTCCGCGTAATGCCTAACTGACGGGCGGCTTCGGTTTTGTTGCCGCCCGTTTTCTCCAGCGCCGCCAGAATCACCTCTTTCTCCACTTCCACTAACGGCTGAATTCCCCCTCCTCGCTCCCGCCTGATGGCAGCGGCGTACCGGCGATCGCCAGCGGCAGTTCTCGCTCAGAGATATAGTTTCCGGTCAGTAGCACCACCGCCCGCTCCACCGCGTTTTCCAGCTCGCGAATATTGCCCGGCCAGGGGTAGTGGATCAGCAGGTCCATCGCCTGTGGCGTGAACCCCTTTACCGCCTTACGATTGCGTTCGGCATAGCGTTTGAGAAAGTGCTGCGCCAGCTGCGGAATATCTTCCCGGCGCCGGCGCAGCGGCGGCATCTCAATAGTCACGACGTTCAGGCGGTAATAGAGATCCTGGCGAAAACGCCCGGCGCTGACCTCTTCGGCGAGGTTGCGGTGGGTGGCGGCGATCAGCCGCACATCAACGGCAAGCGTCTGGTTGCTGCCGACACGCTGCACCTCCCGCTCCTGAATCGCCCGCAGTAGCCGGACCTGCATCAATGGCGAGATATCGCCAATTTCATCGAGGAACAGCGTGCCGCCATCCGCTTCGACAAAGCGCCCCTCACGTCGCCGCTCCGCGCCGGTAAACGCCCCTTTTTCATGGCCGAAGAGTTCCGACTCCAGCAGCGACTCATTCAGCGCCGCACAGTTGAGCGTCACCAGCGGCTTATCACCGCGCCCGCTGCAGGCGTGGATGGCGCGCGCCACCAGTTCCTTACCGGTTCCCGACTCCCCATGGATCAGCACCGTCGCGTCCGAAGGGGCTACCAGCGTAATTTCGTTAAGAAGCGCCTGCATCGCCGGGCTGTCGCCAATCATGCCCCACCGTAGATCCGTCGCAACGCTGGGGTCGCCCTCGCTATGACGGGTGTGTGCCAGTGCCTGGACTAACGTCTGCTGTAACGTGTCAAAATCCAGCGGTTTAATCAGATAATCCAGCGCCCCGGACTTAATGGCCTCCACCGCCGTATCGACGCTGGAGAACGCCGTCATGATCAGCACCGGGATCGCCGGGTTATAGGCTTTTATCTCTTTTAACGTTGCGATACCGTCCAGCTCCGCCATGCGAATATCGCACAGTACCAGGTCGAAAACCTGATGATGGATCTGCTCCAGCGCCTGCCGGCCGTTGTGGGCTAATGCCACCTGATAGCCCCAGCCGCGCAGCAGCGCCTGCAAGATCGTGCAGTGGCTGATGTCATCATCGACAACCAGAATCTGTACCTTATCGCTGCTCATCTTCCCTCCGTTGAGCATCCAGCGGTAGCCAAAGCGTAAATATCGCTCCAGCCCCCGGCTGACTTTCGGCGCGGATCGTCCCGCCATGTTGTTCGATAATATTCTGCACCACCGCCAGCCCCAGCCCGGTGCCGTCCGCCTTGGTGGTGAAATAAGGAGTGAAGATGGCCCTGTAGCTCTTCATCGCTCATCCCCTTACCGCTATCCTTAACGACTATTTTCATACGTCGCCGATCGGCTTCACTTGCCGATACGTGAATGACGCCGTCGCGGCCAATCGCCTGCATCGCGTTCAGGTACAGGTTCAACAGCACCTGGTTCAGGCGGTCGGCATCGGCGTTGATCGTGGAGAGCTCCGGGCGCGGAGTAAATTGCAGCGCGATCCCGCGACTCTGCGCATCCTGGCTAACCAACTGCAATGAGTGGTGGATAAGCGCGTTAATATCCACCGGCTGGTAATTTAAATGCGCGGGCCGGACCAGCTCCAGCAGCTCACTGACCACCCGATTGAGGCGGTCGGCCTCTTTGGCCATCACCTGCGCTAACTGATGCGACTCACCGCCCGGCGGCGTGCGCTCGGCAAAATATTTTGCCAGCCCTTTAATCGACGAGAGCGGATTGCGGATCTCGTGCGCCACGCCTGCCGCCAGATGGCCAAGTGCCAGCAGTTTCTCTTTGCGGGCCATCGCCTCCAGCAGTTGTTTCCGTGAGCGGCGATAGCGGTGGAACCAGAACTGGGCAAGGATCGTTGCCGCTGTCACCAACGCGGCGGCGCCCAGCATGATGGCCATATTCCGCTGCCCCCTGGCCTGCGCGGCATCCAGCTCGCGGCTATCAAAGGCGATAAAAATCACCTGCGGGATACTGGCTTGAGCCAGGGCGCTGTTGCCGCGATTCATCATGCCCATATGGTGGCCGCGGGCCGGATTGAGCGGGCGAAACTGGCGATAGATCTCCATGGCCGGCTGCGGCTCGCTAAGCCGCCGCCAGCGAGCCTGTTCGCCAACCGCCAGCGCACGCATCTGCGCGGGGCTGTAGAGCGTTTGACCCACCTGCTGCGGATCGCTGTGGGCGATGATGGCGCCATTGTCATCAGTCACCGCGAACCACAGGACGCCCGGCTGCCAGGCCATCTCTTCCAGCAGGGCCTGCAGCTGCGCGTGGTGCATCCGCATTCCCATGCCAACGCGCGTGCCGGACTCCAGCGCGCGGATCAGTACGCTCCCCTTCTCCTCGATAGTTTGTCGGGCGGCGGTCGTCTCACGACCGTAGTCGCGGACGATCATCGCGGAGAACAGCACCACCAGCAGCACTACCGTACCGGTCAGCAGCCAGCTCAGCGCGCCAGCGGCAGCGTCCCGGGAAAAAGGTTTGATCTTCATCGGCGAGTCCTTGTCATCTCCTTTTCGTTATCAGCAGGATCTTTCAGCAGAAATCATGCCATGTTTCCTCGCGGCCAAACCTGCTCTCAAACATATCGCCTGCGCTTTAGCGAGTAAAAATGACTCGCCGGCCCCGGGCGGAACGGGTCATTTTTACTCGCTCTTCTCTTTAACGGCCTCGGCAGGCCTGCACGGACGGGCTTTTTCAGGCTGGCATGAAAGATGCAATTCCGAGAGAAACCACACAGGAGAAAATGCCATGAAACGGAACCGTACCTTACCTCTTGCCCTCGTTACCTTTGCCGCGCTGACCTTCGGCAGCAACACGGCCTGGGCCAACCACCACTGGGGGAACAATAACGGGATCGGCAACCAGGGCTACAGCCAGCTGACCCAGGAGCAGCAGGCTACCGCGCAAAAGCTGCATAACGATTACTATGCGCAAACCAGCGCCCTGCGCCAGCAGTTGCAGTCCAAACGCTATGAGTACAATGCGTTGCTCACGGCGCAAAAGCCGGATAGCGGCAAGATTGAAGCCGTCGCTCAGGAGATGGAAGGCTTACGCCAGAAGCTGGATCAGCAGCGAGTGAAATTTGATCTCGCCCTGGCTGAGGCTGGCGTTCCCCGCGGCGCAGGAATGGGATATGGCGGCTGTCGCGGTAGCGGCGGCGGTCATATGGGCATGAATCACTGGTAAAGGTTAGAAGCATTTTTTCCGTCGGCTGCCAGGTGCAGAAGTTTTCATTGGCCACCAGCAGCAGTTGAGAGCCTTCCGGCGCCTCCAGCCAGGCAATGCTCACCGCGGCGGAAGCGTGGCTCTGCCGACGTTCAATGTGCGCCAGAGCCCGACTATCGAGGTCGGGCGTGACCGTCTGCCCTTCACAGGTCAGCACGGTATGCGCGGCGGCGTTCCAGCGTCCCTGACGCAGGACGACCCGTCCCTGGCGGAGGGCGTCGCTGGTCTGGCGGATCTGCTCGGCGCGATAACGGTACAGCGCGACCTGGTCGCTGGAGAGTTGCTGCTTCTGCCCGTCAACTTCCCGCTGCATAAAGCTAAGATCGCCCTGCGCGTCGAAGCGGGCACGAATATGTTCCGGCGGCTTGCCGTAGACATTGAGTTCAATCAGCGTCAGCTGATCGCCCTGCCAGCGATATTCGCTGGTCGAGGTGTCCCCGTGACGCCACGGGCTGAAGGCGGCGAGAAGATGGACTTCATCGCCAGAATCTTTACGCCAGATACGCATCGCCCCCTGGTTGTCCGCATAACCGCTGGCGGTAAATGGTGGTAGCGACGCGTTATGGCTGCAGGCAGTCAGCAACAGGATGCCCGCCAGCGCCAGAGGCCGGCGCCAGACAGACAAAAGGGGCTTAATAGCCCCTTCGATAAAACTGTTCACTGCCACGCGGTCTTACTTAACTGCGTCTTTCAGTGCTTTGCCAGAAACAAATGCCGGCACGTTAGCTGCAGCGATTTTGATCTCTTTACCGGTCTGCGGGTTGCGGCCAGTACGCTCAGCGCGGTGGTTCACTTTGAAGGTACCGAAACCAACCAGTTGAACAGCATCACCTTCTTTCAGAGACTCAGTAATTGCAGCCAGGGTAGATTCCAGGGCAGCTTTAGCCTGTGCTTTGGACAGGTCAGCTTTGTCCGCAATTACATCAATCAGTTGAGTCTTGTTCATAAGTTATCCTTACAATGTGTTTATCGCTTGCTAAGCATCGAGTGCGACGGAAATGCCAAAAAAATGCACCCATCCTGCATACACGCACCGATAGCCACTTTTTTTTCGCCCTCCAAATGTAGACCAGACGGGGGGCGGAATGGAAGCCTTCAGACGCTACAATTCAGGCGGTAAATCACGTTTTCTGGTCTCACTGCTGAAAATTTATACCAATATTGCTCTCACCAGCCTCACGCAGGTCCGCGCGCAGGCCTTTTATCAGCTCAAGGTCACGCTCTTCGCAGTCGGCCAGCAGGCGGAAAATTTCCCACTGAATGTCCCATTCCTGCTCTACCGCCGGGTTCGCTTTCAGCTCTTCGTCGGTCATTTCGCGACCTTCCTGGGTCATTTCCAGCATCGCCACGGTGGTGATGGAGGTTTTGCTCACCTCGATCGCGTGCTCGAGCGTTTCGCCGCTCAGACGTGAATGGATCAGTTCGCTCAACGCCACGCAGGCGTCTATGGCCGGATAAACACCGTACAGGTCGAAATCATCTGCCGCCGGGATCGCCTCTTCCAGTTTCTCCAGCTGACTATCGAAATTCACCTTCGCATCTTTGACCGTCAGCGTTTCCCAGATCAGATCCAGGATACGACGGTACAGCTGGCCGTCGCCAAACTCGGTTTGCTTGCAGAACATCGCGTAGTTAGGGTACATACGCTCGCACAGGCAGGCCATAAAAGTGACATGCTGCCAGCTTTCCAGCTTCTCCAGGCGCAGGTGAATCGGGTTTTGTAACATGATGAATTCTCGAAGTCAGAAATTAGGCGCAGTGTACCTGAATCAGCTGTGATTTGCTTGCCAACGCACAAACGACGGACGGCGGGAAGCCACCGCATCGGCCCAGCGCGTCGGTTCGGGCAGACGATAGCCTCGCATGCAGCGTTCGACCCACATTAAAGCGCTGTCCATGCCTACCCGGTGGCCGGTGCTAATAAAACAGCGGGGTTGCAGCCGCACTTTGCTGCGCCAGACCCAGGCCAGTTGCTCATTTTTACCATCAGCGGGCCAGCGCACCGGGCTCATCACCCAGTTCGCCGATTTTGCCGCACAGCCGTTTTTTCGCCACCCCGATGGTCGGCACGTCGATCATCAGGCCAAAATGGCTGGCGACGCCCAATCTCCGGGGATGAGAAATGCCGTGGCCGTCAACAAACAACAGGTCCGGTTTTTGCGAAAGCTGCTCCCACGCCGCCAGCAGCGCAGGGGTTTCGCGAAACGAGAGAAAGCCGGGAATATAGGGCATGGAAGTGGCGACGCGCGCCACCTGATACTCCACCAGCTCCAGTTCAGGCCAGGTCAGCAGCACCATCGCAGCCCGGGTGATCTCCCCTTCCTGCTCAAACCCGACATCCGCGCCGCCGATCAACGTCGGTGGGTCACGATCCAGTCGATCCGCGCGCTCTACCGACGCGGCTAACTGTTGCTGCTGGATACGGAGTGCGGCTAAATCCATATGGCTGATCTCCTACTGGTGATAGGGTGCGGAAAGACGATGCACCGCTTCAACAAAGACGCCCGCATGCTCAGGGTCAACGTCCTGATGGATGCCGTGGCCGAGGTTAAAGACGTGGCCTTCCCCCTGACCAAAGCCGGCGAGGATGGTCGCGACTTCTTCTTCAATACGCGCGGGGGGCGCATAGAGCATGGACGGATCCATGTTGCCCTGCAGCGCGACTTTGTCGCCCACGCGACGACGGGCATCGGCAATATCGGTGGTCCAGTCGAGACCCAGCGCGTCACAGCCGGTCTCCGCCATCGCTTCCAGCCACTGACCGCCGCCTTTGGTGAACAGGGTCACCGGCACGCGGCGGCCTTCGTTTTCCCGCAGCAGGCCATCGACGATTTTATGCATATAGTAGAGGGAAAACTGCTGATAGTCGCGACCGGTCAGCACCCCGCCCCAGGTGTCAAAAATCATTACTGACTGCGCGCCGGCTTTGATCTGCGCGTTGAGGTACAGGGTGACGCTCTTCGCCAGTTTATCCAGCAGCGCGTGCAGCGCCTGCGGTTCGGCGTACATCATCTTTTTGATGACGGTGAAAGCCTTACTGCTGCCACCTTCCACCATGTAGGTCGCCAGCGTCCACGGGCTGCCGGAAAAACCAATCAGCGGCACTTCGCCTTTCAGTTCACGGCGAATGGTGCGCACGGCATTCATCACGTAGCCCAGTTCCTGCTCGGGATCCGGGACTGGCAGCTTGTCGACGTCGGCTTTGCTTTTCACCGGCGAGGTGAAGCGCGGGCCTTCGCCTGCCTCAAAGTACAGCCCCAGCCCCATGGCGTCCGGGATGGTCAGGATGTCCGAAAAGAGGATCGCCGCGTCCAGCGGATAACGACGCAGCGGCTGGAGCGTCACTTCGCAGGCCAGCTCGGCATTTTTACACAGCGACATAAAGTCGCCCGCTTGCGCACGGGTGGCTTTGTACTCCGGTAAATAGCGGCCCGCCTGGCGCATCATCCACACCGGGGTGACATCAACCGGCTGACGCAGCAGCGCGCGCAGGTAACGATCGTTCTTCAGTTCGGTCATTTTTACATTCCTTTAGCGTTGATACGCCCAGTGTAACATGTCACTCGAACTCTGCCCGACACATCGCGACGGTATCTTCGATAAGCCGGCGCGCCACCGTACCTGGCGGCGGCAGAAGCGGCAGATCGTCATAGCGGTACCAGTCCGCGCTGAGTAACTCTTTTTTATCCACCACGATATCGCCCTCTGCGTAATCCGCCATAAAGGCAGTCATCAGCGACTGGGGGAACGGCCAGGGTTTGAGAAGTCACGTAGCGCAGATTTTTCACCTTGATACCGCTCTCCTCCATCA
>OKVR01000370.1_pt1 | contig 10353 bp, 12 predicted proteins | sample 1606891 | NCBI WGS metagenome assembly OKVR01 (sample SAMN03281011, study PRJEB24777) | human gut metagenome | isolation source: fecal sample PR176 from 1 month old male Indian infant, caesarean delivered... | place: Singapore | collected 2006-01-13 | reverse complement strand
CCACGCGTCCGGCCAGTGCCCCGGCGAGGGTGCCAAGGGCGGTGCCGACCACCAGGCCGATGGCGACGGCGATTAGCGCCGCCGACAGAGAATGTACCGCGCCGTAAACCACCCGCGTCCACAGGTCGCGGCCCAACTGGTCTGGTGCCCAGCCAAGTAGTGCGCCTGCGGCGCCAGGCGCTGAGCGCCGGGGATCCCTTCCAGTGGGTTAGCGGAGGTAAACCACTGTGGGGCAAGGGCCATTAACAGGGCGGTGATCATCACCGCCCACGCCAGCCACAGGCCTGGCTGCAGACGCACTACTGCGCCACTCCGGGCGGCGGCGAACCGCGATGGCATAGTCGACCAGGCTCATTTCAAACCTCCGGTCTGTAATTGGAGTCGGGGATCAAGCCGCGGCATGACCAGGTCGACCAGCAGGTTGATCAGGACGAAACCGAGGGCGGAGATCATCACCACCGCCTGCAGCACAGCAATATCCTGGTTATTGACCGCCTGCTGGGTCAGCTGCCCGAGGCCGCTGCGGCCGAAGACGGTCTCGGTGATCAGCGCCCCGGCAATCAGCTCGCCCAGCAGTAGCCCGGCTATGTTCAGCGCAGGCAGCAGGGCGTTACCCATCACATGGCGCCAGAGGACTCCGGTCTCGCTCATTCCCTTGGCTGCGGGCGACCGCGACGAAGGGCTGAACCGCCACCTGATCCATGCTGCGCATCAGGATCTGCGCCAGCGGGGCGGAGATGGGCAGCGCGACGGCGATAACCGGTAAAATCAGCCCTTCCAGCGGACCGGGGTTGATCACCGGGATCCAGCGCAACTGAAACGAAAAGAGCTGGATCAGGGCGATACCCAGCCAGAAGGTGGGCAGCGAGATAAACAGCACCGGCAGCGACTGCAGGAGGTTGCTCAGCCAGCGCAGCCCCGGCAGACGCGAGGCGAAGGCGAGGGTGAACGCCAGGATCACGGCCAGCAGGAAGGCCGGCAGGGCGAGGCTTAAGGTATCCGGCAGGTTGCTGGCAATCAGGCTACTGACCGCCAGACCCGCCTGCAGGGAATAGCCAAAGTCGCCGTGCAGCATTGCCAGCAGCGTGTGCAGGTACTGGCGCCACAGCGGGCTGTCGGCGCCGTAGGCCAGCCGCATGTCGGCGATTTGCGCCGGGCTCAGACCGAGGTCCGGGTTCTGAAACTTGATCAGCACCGCATCCCCTGGCAGCACCTGCAGCAGGAAAAAGGTGAGGGTAAAGGCCGCCCACAGGACCAGCAGCCCCTGACCGAACCGTCGCAGAAGATAAGCGCTCATATCCGGCCTCTTAATGTTTATCCAGCCAGGCGCTGTAGAACGACGGACGACCGACGGCCTCGAAGCTGACGCCTTTCACCCACGGCGCGCCGGCGAACACCTGCGGCTCTTCGAAAATCGGGATCACATAGGCGTTTTCGATCAGATAGCGCTGGGCATCGCCGGTTAACTGCAGGCGCTGCTGTGGCTCCACCGCCGCGGAGATGCCGGTCAGCAGATCGTTCAGCTTATCATCGCGGAAGTGCTGTACTTTATCGCTGGAGCCGCCTTTCTGCAGCAGCGCGTCGCGGTTGTTGGGGAAAAACATGCTTTTTACCACATCCGGATCGGCGCGGCCCACTTCCGAAACGGTGAGCGGCGTTTTCTGCGGGTCGAGGTTGTCAAGCGTACGGCTGCCGGCATCCCCGGCTTTGACCGTTAACGCGACTCCCACCTGGCGCCATTGCTGGGCGATCAGCTGCAGCACCTCTTTATTCTGCGGCTGCGGGAGCGACTCATAGACCGTCAGCGCCAGCCGCTGCCCGTCTTTGCTGCGAATCCCGTCGGCGGCCGCTTTCCAGCCGGCCTCATCCAGCAGCTTTTTCGCCTGCGCCGGATCGTAATGGTAAGGATTGACGCCTTCTGCGTTAAAGGCCCAGGAGATCGGGGCGATCGGCTCGATGGCGACTTTGCCGTACCCCTGATAGACCACGTCGATCAGCTTCTGCCGGTCCAGGCCGTAAATCAGCGCCTGGCGTACCCGCTTATCCTGCAGCGCCGGACGATGAACGTTGAATTCCACCTGGCTGTAGTCGCTGGAGCCGTAAAGATTAATGTTGGCGAAGCCGAGCATCTTCAGCTGTTCGATATCGTCAGGACGCGAGGTAAAGGCGTCGTAGTCGGTCTCCCCGGTCTGGAACAACTGGAAGTTGGTCGACGGATTGGTCACGCGATAGATAAAGCGCGGCGTAGGCGGCGTCCCACGGTAAAAATGGCTATTGGCATGGAAGCGAATTTCCTGACCGGGAATATAGGTATCGTACACGTAAGGGCCGTTGCCCAGCGGCTTGCCGTGCAGTGAGCGCAGATAGTCGAGATGTCCCCGTTGATATCCTTTGCCGTACCAGGCTTTCGACAGCACTGGCCCGCCAATTTTGGCCAGCGTGGTGGCGCCTGGCTGGGTGGTGGTCACCTGAAGAGTGAGCGGGTCGATGACCTTCAGGCCGCTGACGCTGTCAGCCTTGCCGGCTTTGTATTCTGCGCCGCCAGCGATATTGGCCAGGGTGATGTCGGTATCGCCATCATATTTGGGGTCGAGCAGGACCGTCAGGGTAAAGGCGACATCTTCCGCCGTCAGCGGTGAACCATCGCTGAAGGTCAGACCAGGGCGCAATTTAATGGTATAGACTTTACTGTCCGGGCTGACCGTCCAGCTCTCCGCCAGCCCCGGGACCAGCTTGCCCTGGCTGTCCCAGTCGATCAGGCGTGTAAAAAATGACGTTCGTGACGTTCTCATCCCAGCCGTTGACGGAAAAAGTAGGGGTTAAAGATCCCCTGCGGCTCGGAGATCCCGGCTACCACCGTGTCTTTGCGCAGCTTGGCGCTGGCCGGGATCTGACTGGCGTCAGTGGCCGGGGTGATGCCTTCTTTCAGGAGACCCTCAGCAAAGACAGCAGAAGAAAATGCTACCACGCCGCCGAGCAGGGCCACTTTTAGCGCCAGGGCGAAGCGGGTTTTTTGGGTTTTTAATCCTTGTTGTAATCTGGACAAAAGTGCTACCTCATCAAGTGATTGCGTGGTGATTTACAATTCATGACGAAAGATAAGAGGCGCACTTCGCCCTGTCTAACACTGAAACGCTATGATTTATAACCAATTATCCTTAGCAAAGGATCGGAAATATAATTCCATTCTATGGCTATGGCGCAGTGGTTTCCGCTGTCTGAAGAGGGTGGGTCAAAATGCTGTCCGCGACCCAGCCATCCTGCACCAGCGCGCTGGCGGCCAGCGGCCCGCTCAGCCGGACCTGCAGCTGGCCGATGACCCGGCCCTGGATACGCTCGCAGTTGCTGTACAGCAGGCGGGCGTCGCCCCCCAGCAGGCTGGCGATATGCTGCAGATTGGGTTCGCGACCGCTGCTGCCGTCAAACCGTAAGGTCACGATCTGCTCGCCGTCGCGCAGCGATGGCCTGGCTCCGGGCGATCGGGGTGCTGCAGGCCGAGCATAGCGCGCGTCACCGGGTGTTGCGGGTTGCCAAACACGCGCCAGACCTCCCCCTGTTCGACAATGCGTCCGCCTTCGAGCACGCTGACCCGATCGCAGAGGGTGCGAATAACCTCCATTTCGTGAGTGATCAGCACGATAGTCAGCCCCAGGCGCTGGTTAATCTCCTTCAGCAGGGTTAACACCGACAAGGTGTTTTCCGGATCCAGCGCCGAAGTTGCCTCATCGCACAGCAGAATTTCCGGTTGAGTGACCAGCGCCCGGGCGATGCCGGTTCGCTGTTTCTGGCCGCCGGAAAGGCGGGCAGGGTAGCTGTCGCGCAGGGCGCTGAGGCCCACCAGCTCAAGCATTTCCGTAACCCGCCGCTGACGTTCGCCGGCCGGGATGCCAGCCATCTTCAGCGGCAGCGCAATATTCTGCGCCACGGTTTTGGTGGCCATCAGATTAAAGTGCTGAAAAATCATCGCCACCCGCCGACGCAGGTCGCGCAGCTGGCGCGTGGAGTAGCGAACGGTCGACTCGCCGTGGATGAACATCTCGCCGCTATCGGCACTTTCCAGGCGATTAAACAGGCGCAGCAGGGTGGATTTTCCGGCGCCGCTGCGGCCGATGATGCCGAAAATTTCACCCTGACGGATGGTCAGGTCAATGTCCTGTAGCGCCTGCACGCCGTTAGGATAGGCTTTGCTGATACCAGCAAACTCAATATGGATCGGTGGGGCGGGGATATGCGTCACGATGATGCGCTCCGTTTGCCCGGGCAGCGGCTGTCGCCGCTGCCGCGGTGATTAAAATCCGGGTAAAATTTTGCCCTGATAACGCGTCAGAATGAACTGACGAACGGCGTCCGAATGCAGCGCTTGCGCCAGTTTCTGAATGCCCGGGTCCTGAATATTGTCCGGACGCGCCACCAGATATTCGACGTACAGATCGCTGCCTTTTTCCACCAGCAACGCTTTATCGGTGTCGATACCGGCCTCCAGCGCATAGTTGGCAAAGATAAAGGCGAGGTCGACCTGCTTCACCGCCCGCGCCAGCATGGCGCCCTCCAGTTCGCGGATTTTAAAGTGATGCGGGTTGCTGGTGATGTCCTTCGTTGCCGATTGCGGATTGTGCGGATCCTTGAGGGTAATCAGCCCGGCGTTGCTTAACATCACCAGCGCGCGTCCGGTGTTCACCGGATCGTTAGGAATGGCGATCGTCGCCCCGTCAGGCACCGCGGTGAGACTCGTGTATTTGCTGGAGTAGGCGCCGAAAGGTTCGATATGCACCCCGACCACCGGAATAAGGTTGGCATGCCGGGTCTGGTTGTAGTTATCGAGAAACGGACGGTACTGGTAGTAGTTAGCGTCGAGGTGTTTCTCCGCCAGCTGCTGATTGGGCTGTATAAAATCGTTAAATACTTTGATCTGTAAATCGACGCCTTCCTTTGCCAACACGGGCTTCACAAACTCCAGGATTTCCGCATGCGGTACCGGCGTGGCGCCGACGATCAGCGTCTCGTTAGCCATTGCTGTGGTGGAGAAGAGGGCCAGAAGTCCGGCGGCGATAATGGATTTTTTCATGATAGTGATTCCTGAAACCTGGAAGGGTAAGTTATTTGCGGCTGACGTAGCGCACCAGGCGGTCGCCGCTCATTTGCAGAAGCTGTACCAGCGCAATCAGCATCAGGACGGTGACCACCATCACGTCAGTCTGAAAGCGCTGATAACCAAAACGAATGGCCAGATCGCCCAGCCCACCGCCGCCAATCACCCCCGCCATCGAGGTGTAGTCGACCAGCAAAATGGCCGTCACGGTCACAGCGGCGATCAGCCCGGCCCGCGACTCCGGCAACAGCGTGTGCCAGATAAGCTGCCAGGTGCTGCCGCCCATCGACCAGCTGGCCTCCACCAGGCCGTGTTCCACCTCGCGCAGTGCGGTTTCCACCAGCCGGGCGAAGAACGGGGCGCAGCCGGCGACCAGCGGCGGAATGGTTCCTTCCACCCCCAGCGAGGTGCCGGTCAGCAACGTGGTCAACGGGATCATAACAATGAGTAAAATGATGAACGGCAGGGAGCGCAGCACGTTGACGCACAATGACAACAGGCGGTAAAGACGCGGGGCGTACAGCAAACGCGGCTCGCCGGTGAGATAGAGTACGATCCCCAGCGGAAGGCCCAGCAGCACGGTCCAGCCCAGCGACCAGGCCAGCATGGTGAGGGTATCGAGGGCGGCCTGGGCCACATCGCTCCAGTCGATTTGTGCGAAAAATGCCAGCAGACTCGTCATATCAGTTCCAGTCATGTCGTTGCGGACGAATACCGTTCAGCACCCAGTTTCCGAGCAGCTGATACTTCCAGCGTACCGGGTCGTGCAGGGTGTGCACCCGGGCATTGCGCCAGTGGCGGTCGAGGTTGAGCGACTCACCGGTAGCCCGCGTGCCCCCCAGCTCAAACAGGCGGCTGGCGGCCTCCAGCGCCACTTCAGTGGTCCAGATTTTGGCGCGGGCGACGGCCAGCGATGCCTCGGCGACATGTTCCTCACTGAGGTCACTTTTTTATAGCGGTCGAGCACCCGTCCGGCCCGCTCCAGCAGCGCGTCGGCAGCGGCAAGACGGCTATCCAGCTGACCGATATGGTAGATAGTCAGCGGGTCGTCACTGGCCCGCGCCACACCGGCGTCGATCCACGGTCGGGCGCTGTTGCGCACGAACGCCACGGTATCGTCCAGCGCCGCGCGGGCGATACCGGCGTCTATCGCCGCGGTGGTCAACTGGGCGAAGGGGCCGGCAAGGGTCGGGCTGGCGTAGGACTTCCACGTTGGGAAAAGGTGGAAGGGATTGACCGGAAGATTATCGGCCAGTACGGTGCCGCTGGCGGTAGTTCGCTGACCGAGGCACGCCCAGTCATCGACCACCGTCAGCCCCGGGCTGTTCTGTGGCACAAAGGCGAGCTGGGCGCGATCGTCAGCATCCAGCGCCAGAATGCCAATCCAGTGGGCATACAGTGATCCGGTGCAATAGCCTTTACGGCCATTGATCCGCAGCCCCTCGGCGCCTTGCACGATACGGGTACGAATATCGAGGACCGTTTTCCCCCCGGTTTCCGACAGGGCATTGGCGAAGCGATAGCCTTGCAGTACCTGGGCGAAAAAGAACGCCTGCTGGTCGTCGCTGCCCTGCAGACGAATATCTTCCAGCAGGCAATAGTGGTTCTGGGGAATCTGACCTAACGATGGATCGGCCGCGGAAAGAATGGCAATGACCTGCGCCAGGGTCGCGGCCGAGACCTCGGCGCCGCCAAAGCGGCGCGGCACCGTAATACCCCACAGCCCGCTGTTGGAGTAGGTGTTGACGATCTCCACCGGGACGATACCCGTGCGGTCGCGCTCGGCGGCGCCGGGTTTGAGCACGGCGGCGATCTCATCGGCGATGGCGAGGGCTTCCGCATCGCTGGCAATAATATGCGCCTGCGGCGAGGACTGGGTGTAAGGCAGAGCGGGTGAACTGGCTGACATCATCTTCTCTCTTATTCAGTGAATAGCTTATGCGTAAATTGGATAAATAAATTATTCATAATGCCCATGGGTTATATGTATGAGTAAGCAAAACACGTGCCAGCGAGAGAGGAAGGCAGGTTGGCGATATTTAGCGGGGTGGCTATGTCTGCTGACGGAGCGGACTGCTGCAAATGCAGCGCGCTTTTGCGCTGCCTGTTGCAAAGGCGACAGTTAGGGAAAAGCGACCTCCGGACAGAGGGAAGGCTGCCCGGCGGTGAGTGTGGCGAGTTCTCAGCGATCCTTCGCCGTAGGGGGAAGCAGTGAGGGGGCGGTCGCGGTTAGCGGCTGCCAGAGCCGCTCGGGGTCACGAAACCCCGCTTCGACGAGGGCATAAAAGCGGCTGGCATGGAGACCATCGACGAAGGCATGGTTAAATCGCCCGGCCACCGGGATCACGCCGTTCTGCAGTTTCCCCCAGGTGAGCGCCGGAACCGCGGCGCCCACCGCGTATTCCGCATGGGTCATCGAGGTAAAGTGGAGCCACGGCAGACAGCTGGCGCAGATAAAATGTTCGCCATCGACGATGAGCGGCGCCGGCGATGTCTCTCTTGCCGCGACGATCTTCGGCGTTGCCGCGGCGCTGAAGGCGGTGAACTCGGCAGCGTTGTCGCACCATACCTGGCGGAAGCCCTCCTCGACGGTCATCACCGGCGTCATGACCGCCAGGCTGTCATATTCAATCACCTCGCCATCGCGCACGCGCTGCCGGAGCTGCGGCACCCCGTTGGCCGCGCGCAGCAGGGCATAGAGCGCGAGCTGAAAAAATGAGACCCGCCGGTCCTTCGCACATTCGTACAGGCGCTGCGCCTCTATCGGAACGCAGAGATTAAAGCTGGGGTTGGCAAATTGTCGGTAAAAGGTGAAATGGTCCCGGCGGGGCCAGGCCGCGGTGTCGATGATCCGGTAACGTGCCATGGATGCCTCCTTATAGCTGGCGGTCTACTGACTATGCGACGATTTCAATCAGGTTGCCATCGGGATCGGCGATCACCGCCTCATAATAGCCGTCGCCGGTGGTGCGCGGGGGTGAAACCAGTATTCCCGCCGCTCCGGCGCGTTGGGCAAGGGCATCGACCTGTTCTGCGCCGCCCACCGAGAGGGCCAGATGCGCCCAGCCGGTATGGTTATTATCCGCGCTGGCCTGCTGCAGGCCAGGCTTGGTCATCAGCTCGATCACTACTTCGTCGTCGATGGTGACAAAATAGGAGGCAAATCCGGGGTTGGTCTGGCTGAGGTATTTTTCCATTAATACTGGCGGCAAAGAACTCGACCCAGAAGCGGGCCTGAGCCTCAAGCTGTTGGGTCCACAGAGCGAAATGGGCAATTTTCATGGTAAACCTCCGGGCAGGAACATTGACAATCACAGCAGGGCAGACGATCATGCTTACTGTTGCTCGTTTATGATTATTTAAGGAGTTGCTTTGCTCGATTATGCTGCTTTTCCCCAACAGCGACAAGCGCTGATTTGCCAGATCCTGCAGGAAAACGGCAGGGTGGTGTGTGCGGATCTGGCGGCGCGTCTTCAGGTGTCTGAACATACTATCCGCCGCGATCTGCATGAGCTTAGCCGCGAAGGCGTCTGTAAAAAAGTCTACGGCGGGGCGGTGTTGAGCCTGCCGGAAGCGGGAGACTACAGTGAACGGAAAGATAAAAACCGAGCAACAAAACTCAGGATCGCGCAGCAGTGCGCCCGGCTGGTGAAACCCGGCGGCACTATTTTCATTGATACCGGCACCACCAATCTGGCGATGGCCGAGGCGCTGCCCGCCGAGCTTGCGCTGACGGTGGTGACGAACTCTCCGGAGATCGCCGCGGTGCTGGTGAAAAAGCCGCTCTACGACGTGGTGATGCTCGGCGGTCAGGTGCAGCGGGCGAGCGGGGGCTGCGTTGGGGCCGCGGCGGTGGCTCAGGTGCAGGGGATGTTATTCGACCAGGGGTTTATCGGCGGCTGCGCCATGGCGCCAGAGTCAGGCCTGACCGGTTTTGACTATGCCGACTGTGAGTTTAAGAAAGCGGTGATTAAGCAGTGCAGCGAAATTATCATCGGCCTGACCTCGGATAAAATTCCGGCGGTGGCGCGGTTCGTGGTGGCCGCGAGCAGCGATATCGATGTGCTGGTGGTGGAGGAGAATATTAGTCGCGAATATCGCGTTGCCTTTCAGCAACACGATATCCGTATCCATACCGTGTAGCCGCTAGCGGGTGAGAGAGGTCGCGATAAGCCGCAGGCCCAGCGCCCCCAGCACCGTCGCGGTGGCGATATCGATTCGCCGCTTCAACCGCAGGTAGACCCGACGCGGGCGATCGGCGGAGAGCACCAGCGCCACCAGTGAATACCAGCTAACGTCAATCAGAAAACTCATCAGCGGCACGATGTAATAGAACGCGGTGGGGATCTGCGTCGGCAGCAGGGCGGTAAAAATCGAGGCAAACACCAGCGCGGTTTTGGGATTGCTCAGCTGGGTATACAGCCCGTCGCGGAAGGTCTTCAGCAACGAATGGTTGCCGGCCATGCCGCTGGCGGAAAAATCCATCGGCTGCGCCGAACCGCGGAAAATCTTATAGCCCAGCCACAACAGGTAGAGCCCGCCCGCTACTTTCAAGCCAATAAACAGCTCTGGCACCGCGGTGAGCACCTTCTGCAGGCCCAGCATCGCCATAATAGAAAAAATGGCGGCGCCGGCGCCGGTGCCGAGGGCGGTCACCAGACCGTGCAGGCGCGAGCGGGCGACCGCATTGCGCGCGACAAAAATAAAGCTCGGGCCGGGACTGATCACGCCCATGATCAGCACCGCGGCAATGGCCATCAGGCTGGATAAGAACATAGCAACTCCTGGTGTGTTCGCCGCCGCCAGGCGGTCGGCAACGTGGGGACGGTACGAGCAGACAGAGTAGCAAACTGGCTCAGGAAAGCACGTGAAAACCCTGTGGAATAGGCGAGGCTGAATGGGCATCCGCGGCGCGCGTTTTCTGCGCAACTGTTTGAATAACGATTCCCATTCTTGTCAGCAATGGTAAACTGAATAACTGTGATCTTTGTCATACCGTAATAACTACAGAGAAGAGACACTGCTATGCAACATATCATTGAGGGCTTCCTCAACTTCCAGAAAGAGATCTTCCCCCAAGCGTAAAGAGCTCTTCCGCAGCCTGGCTTCCAGCCAGAATCCCAAAGCGCTTTTCATCTCCTGCTCTGACAGCCGTCTGGTGCCGGAACTGGTTACCCAGCAGGAGCCGGGACAGCTCTTTGTTATTCGTAATGCCGGGAATATCGTGCCGTCTTTCGGGCCGGAGCCCGGGCGGTGTATCCGGC
>OKVR01000369.1_pt1 | contig 10390 bp, 8 predicted proteins | sample 1606891 | NCBI WGS metagenome assembly OKVR01 (sample SAMN03281011, study PRJEB24777) | human gut metagenome | isolation source: fecal sample PR176 from 1 month old male Indian infant, caesarean delivered... | place: Singapore | collected 2006-01-13 | reverse complement strand
TAGCCGGGAATGATATCCGCCATCGCATAGCGCTCGCCGCCGGTGACCTCCCAGGGGCGGAGCCCAGATACATCAGGCCGCCGCACTCGGCGTAGATCGCCACCCCGCGCCGGTGCGCCGCGCGGAGCTGCGCCAGCATCTCCTGGTTGGCTGACAGGCCGGCCGCGTGCAGCTCCGGGTAGCCGCCGCCAAGCCAGATCATCTGGCAGGCCGGCAGCTGGCGATCGCGCAGCGGGCTAAAGCGCACGATCTTCACGCCGCAGCGGACCAGCAGCGCCAGGTTATCGGGATAATAAAAATTGAAGGCCTCGTCGTCGGCGAGGGCCAGCGTCAGCCCTTCGCCGGCGTCGGCGGCAAGCTGCTCCCCCCACTCGCCGGCCGGCAGGTTCGCCAGTTCGCTGAGGGACAGCAGCCGGTCGATGTCGAGGGTGCGCCCCAGCAGGCTGGCAAAATCCCGCCATGCCTGTTGATTAACCACCGACTCGCGGGCGGTCACCAGCCCCAGATGCCGCTCGGGCAGCGCCACGCCTTCCACGCGCGGCACATAACCGAGCACCGGCGCCTGGCAGTAGCGCTCAATGGCGCTTTTCAGCAGCTGGAAGTGAGTGTCGCTGTTGACGCGATTAACGATCACGCCGGCGATATTGAGGGCCGGATCAAAATGTTGAAAGCCCATCACCGTGGCGGCGATGGAGGTCGAGACCGCTTTGCCATCCACCAGCAAAATCACCGGGCAGCCAAGCTGTTTGGCCATCGCCGCGCTGCTGCAGTAGTTGGGGTCGGTGCCGTAGCCGTCATAGAGGCCCATCACCCCTTCAATGACTGCGATATCGGCCTGCTGGAGCTGGTCGACAAACAGCGCGTTGAGTATCGGGGCGGGAAGCATAAAGCTGTCGAGATTGCGGGAGGCGACGCCGCTGATGGCGGTGTGCCAGGCGGTGTCTAAATAGTCTGGCCCCACTTTACAGGGTTGCACCCGCAAACCGCGCTGTTGGAGCAAGCTGAGCAGGCCGAGCGTCACGGTGGTTTTGCCACAACCGCTACCGGTACCCGCAAGAATGAACGCACGCCTGGTTGCCATACCCTGTCCTGTTCAGGTGGTCAGAGTATAGCTGCGCGCATGCCTGGTCCTGCGACCACGCACCGCTAAGCCACCCACTTCCCACCGAAGTTGTTGGTCTGTTACCGGCAGGCAGGTCTTCTGGCTTAGCTTCGTTCTCGCCCGCCCTTCCCAATCTTACGATCAGTGGTTTTTACGGGGTCGTCAGCATCACAGCAGCGGGGGCTGCGGGGGATTGACACCCCCTTCCCTGACACCAAACTGGTGTCGAACCTGTCGGTTTTATTCGCCGATGCGCCCTGCATCGGCGGTTAATGTTTCAAGCTTACTTTTACCGCCTTATCCCCCGCCAGAATGACGCCTGCGGAGTGAAGCGGTTTTGAATAATCATCGGTCTCGTATTAACGGACACTCTATCCCATCACAAAAATAAAAACTGGTGTAGTTTATCCCTCGAATATCATTATTTTGTTGCGCTATGACAATTTATTGCTCTACTGTCGTTTTTTTCATTTTATAATGATGAAGATACTCCGGGATATCAAAAATCGGCAATAGCAAAATATTGTCATTTAAAATGACTCAGTTTGTGATCCGGCATTAATTTGCTGACGAAACGCCTGCGGCGTTACCTGATAGGTCTGGCGAAACACTTTACAAAAATAGCTGGTTTGCGAAAAACCTAAATTCCGCGCAATGCTGGCAATGCTCCAGTCGCTGTGGCAAAGCAGCTCTTTTGCGCTCGCCATCCGCTGCTGATTGACCCAGGCGTTAAAGCCGATCCCCTGATATTTTTTAAACAATTTGCTGAAGTAGTACGGGCTGAGATAGACGTGCGCCGCCACCTCCTCCAGACGCAGTTCATCAGAGAGATGCGCGTCGATATAGCGCAGCGCCTTCTTCATTTTGCCATCGTGCGGCGAGGCCGCCCGGCTGCTCTGCGCCGGGTCGTTCTGCGGCGGGTTATCCTTGATAACCACGAAGTTAAGCTGTTTTTTCAGGCAATTCTCGACGATCAGCTTGAGCAGATCCGCCGAGGCGATAACCCGCGAATAGTCCATCTCAGGCACATCGCGGAACGCCTGAACCAGCGCCGGATCGTCCTGCCAGCGGTCATCCACGTTAAGGATGTCCACCAGTTCGATATCGTTGCTCAGACGAACCTGACCGCAGAGCACAAAGCCACAAGGTGCCCGGCGATAACCAGCGGAATGGAAAAAGTCGGTTAACCCGGCGTGGCAGCGGTAGATACAGAGCGCATCGGTTTTCGAGGCCTCGAGGCCGCCGCAGCGGTCGCTCATGCGACAGCGGGAGCTGTGCTGGGGGTGCTGGCGCATCAGCTGGCAGAAAGGGGTGAAGTTAAACAGTTCAGATATTTCATCACCGTGAATATTGACAACCACAACCGCCAGACTGGTGGCCTGCGCAAAATCCTGTGCGATTTTATTAATGAGTTCTGAGTTCAGTGTGCTCGCAGAAATCATGATAAAACCTCTCAGTTAATTTTTGTTATAAATAAAACATTTCTTTAATATTCACTTCCTTTCATCATCATTTACCGCCAACGATAAAAGAATATTACGATAGCAAAAGTCTCCCATCCGTGGGAGACGTTTTTAGCCAGTTCGTGATACCGGTTCATGAAAATTTTTCGCTATTTCAGCGGATGCATTAATCCTCTAATTTACAGGTATTACACGGTAGATTATTACCAATCAGATAACGATAGATGGCCGCGCCGAGACAGGCGCCGATCAGCGGCGCAATAATCGGCACAATAAAGTACGGTATATCCCTTCCGCCGGTCATCGCGATATCGCCCCAACCCGCCATCCACGTAAACAGCTTCGGCCCAAAATCACGCGCCGGATTCATTGCAAAGCCGGTCAGCGGCCCGGTTGAAGCGCCAATGACCGCCACCAGCAGGCCGATCAGCAGCGGGGCCAGCGGCCCTTTCGGTACGCCGTTGCCGTCGTCGGTCAGCGCCATAATCATCCCCATCAGCATGGAGGTGATCACCACTTCAACCAGCGCCGCATGCCAGATGCTCAGCGATGCCGCCGGGTAGGTGCTGAAAATACTCGCCAGCTGCAGGCTCTCTACGCTGCCGCGCGCGATATGGTGGGCGGATTCAAACTCGGTAAACATCGTGCTGTACAGCACATAGGCCAGCACCGCGCCGCCAAAGGCGCCGGCAACCTGTGAAACGATATAGGGGAAAACTTTGCGTCCGGGAAAGCAGGCAAACAGCCATAACGCGACGGTCACCGCCGGGTTGAGATGGCCGCCGGAGATCCCCGAAGTCAGATACACGGCAAGCGAGATCCCCAGCCCCCAGATAATGCATATCTCCCACAGTCCGAGGCTGGCTCCCGCCACCTTTAACGCGCTCAGGCAGCCGATGCCGAAAAACAAAAATAGCCCGGTGCCCAAAAACTCGGCGGTACATTGCGCTTTTAACGAATCATTCATTATGACACCTTCTTAGCAGAGTTCGTGTCCTGACCAGCCAACATCCTGCTGGCAGTAGAGTACAACGGGCACCACTATATGAACTCCCGTCCGCAAATTGTTGGCAACCTGCTGACGGCAGCCTCCGGAAAATTCGGGCATCAATAACAAATTATTGTCATTAAATAACGCAGAATTGCATTGCTCACGCGCGGCTTTCGCCATTATGCCACCACCATGGCATGCAAAAATATTGCTAAAACCAGCTCATCGTTTTCCAACAAACATCACAAATCAGTTTCTCGCGCATAGCAGATAAAATTGAAATCGTCATGAACAAATTTGTAAATATGGAATATACAAAACAAGATAATCACATCAACACAAATAAAAATATTAATTAACATCAAACACTTAAATAAATAAAAGACAATTTTATATTATCCAATACCCACTATTTTTTCACCATCACATTGAAGTCAGCCATTCTTTTTCCTCGCATCTTCTTATAGTCCCCACTATCGGAACACTCCATGCGAGGTCTTTATGCAACAAGAAGCACTAGGAATGGTAGAAACCAAAGGCTTAACCGCAGCCATAGAGGCCGCTGATGCAATGGTTAAGTCAGCCAATGTGATGTTAGTGGGCTATGAAAAGATTGGCTCCGGGCTGGTCACCGTCATCGTGCGCGGCGACGTTGGCGCGGTGAAAGCGGCCACCGATGCCGGTGCCGCCGCCGCACGTAACGTGGGAGAAGTGAAAGCCGTACACGTCATCCCACGCCCTCACACCGATGTAGAAAAAATCTTACCGAAGGGAATTAGCCAATGAGCAGCAATGAGCTGGTTGAACAGATCATGGCTCAGGTGATTGCCCGTGTGGCAACGCCGGAACAGCAGGCCATCCCTACTGAAAACCATCCAATACGAGAGACAGCTATGACAGAAAAAAGCTGCAGTTTAACGGAATTTGTCGGGACCGCCATTGGCGACACCCTGGGCCTGGTGATCGCCAACGTCGATACCGCCCTGCTGGACGCGATGAAGCTTGAAAAACGCTATCGCTCCATCGGCATTCTCGGCGCCCGCACCGGCGCAGGCCCGCACATTATGGCGGCGGACGAAGCGGTGAAAGCCACCAACACCGAAGTGGTCAGCATTGAGCTTCCACGCGATACCAAAGGCGGCGCGGGCCACGGTTCGCTGATTATTTTAGGCGGCAACGACGTTTCCGATGTTAAGCGCGGTATCGAAGTCGCCCTGAAAGAGCTCGATCGCACCTTTGGCGATGTTTACGGCAATGAAGCCGGACATATCGAGCTGCAGTACACCGCCCGCGCCAGCTACGCCCTGGAAAAAGGCCTTCGGCGCGCCGATTGGCCGCGCCTGCGGCATTATCGTCGGCGCACCGGCCTCCGTTGGCGTGCTGATGGCCGATACCGCCCTGAAGTCAGCCAACGTAGAAGTCGTGGCGTATAGCTCTCCGGCGCACGGCACCAGCTTCAGTAACGAAGCCATCCTGGTGATTTCCGGCGACTCCGGCGCGGTCCGCCAGGCAGTCACCTCCGCGCGCGAAATCGGTAAAACCGTCCTTGCGACCCTCGGTGCTGAACCGAAAAACGATCGCCCCTCCTACATCTGATACCCGCGAGGCTGATTCATGAGATCGAAAAGATTTGAAGCACTGGCGAAACGCCCTGTGAATCAGGACGGCTTCGTTAAGGAGTGGATCGAAGAAGGCTTTATCGCGATGGAAAGCCCGAACGATCCGAAACCGTCGATAAAAATCGTTAACGGCGCGGTGACCGAGCTGGACGGGAAACCGGTGAGCGATTTTGACCTGATCGACCACTTTATCGCCCGCTACGGTATCAACCTGAATCGCGCCGAAGAAGTGATGGCGATGGATTCGGTCAAACTGGCCAATATGCTCTGCGATCCGAACGTCAAGCGTAGCGAAATCGTCCCGCTGACCACCGCGATGACGCCGGCAAAAATTGTCGAAGTGGTTTCGCATATGAACGTCGTTGAGATGATGATGGCGATGCAGAAAATGCGCGCCCGCCGCACCCCGTCCCAGCAGGCGCACGTCACCAACGTCAAAGATAACCCGGTACAGATTGCCGCCGACGCCGCCGAAGGCGCATGGCGCGGATTTGACGAACAGGAAACCACGGTTGCAGTCGCGCGCTATGCGCCGTTTAACGCCATCGCGCTGCTGGTCGGCTCGCAGGTAGGCCGTCCGGGCGTGCTAACCCAGTGCTCGCTGGAAGAAGCGACCGAACTGAAGCTTGGCATGCTGGGCCACACCTGCTACGCCGAAACCATTTCCGTCTACGGTACCGAGCCGGTCTTCACCGACGGTGACGATACGCCATGGTCGAAAGGTTTCTTAGCTTCGTCCTACGCCTCCCGCGGCCTGAAAATGCGCTTCACCTCCGGCTCCGGCTCGGAAGTGCAGATGGGCTACGCCGAAGGCAAATCCATGCTGTATCTGGAAGCGCGCTGCATCTACATCACCAAAGCCGCTGGCGTGCAGGGGCTGCAAAACGGCTCGGTAAGCTGCATCGGCGTACCGTCTGCGGTGCCGTCAGGCATTCGCGCGGTGCTGGCGGAAAACCTGATCTGTTCGTCGCTGGATCTGGAGTGCGCCTCCAGTAACGACCAGACCTTCACCCACTCCGATATGCGTCGTACCGCGCGCCTGCTGATGCAGTTCCTGCCGGGAACCGACTTTATCTCCTCCGGTTATTCCGCGGTGCCGAACTACGACAACATGTTCGCCGGTTCCAACGAAGATGCCGAAGACTTTGACGACTACAACGTTATCCAGCGCGACCTGAAGGTCGACGGCGGTCTGCGTCCGGTTCGCGAAGAAGATGTTATCGCCATCCGTAACAAAGCCGCCCGCGCGCTGCAGGCCGTGTTTGCCGGAATGGGGCTGCCGCCGATTACCGATGAAGAAGTGGAAGCCGCGACCTACGCCCACGGTTCGAAAGATATGCCGGAGCGCAACATCGTCGAAGACATCAAGTTCGCCCAGGAGATCATCAATAAAAACCGCAACGGACTGGAAGTGGTGAAAGCGCTGGCGCAGGGCGGGTTCACCGACGTGGCCCAGGACATGCTCAACATCCAGAAAGCCAAGCTGACCGGGGACTATCTGCATACCTCCGCAATCATCGTCGGCGACGGACAAGTGCTATCAGCCGTCAACGACGTTAACGATTATGCCGGTCCGGCAACGGGCTATCGCCTGCAGGGCGAACGCTGGGAAGAGATTAAAAACATCCCTGGCGCTCTTGATCCCAACGAGATTGATTAAGGGGTGAGAAATGGAAATTAATGAAAAATTGCTGCGCCAGATAATTGAAGAAGTGCTTAGCGAAATGAAGGGCAGCGATAAACCGGTCTCGTTTCATGCGCCGGCGGCCTCGACTGCGCCGCAGGCAACCGCGCCTGCTGCCGACGGCTTCCTGACGGAAGTCGGCGAAGCGCGTCAGGGCACGCAGCAGGACGAAGTGATTATCGCCGTCGGCCCGGCTTTCGGCCTGGCGCAGACCGTCAATATCGTCGGCATACCGCATAAGAGCATTTTGCGCGAAGTGATTGCCGGTATTGAAGAAGAAGGCATTAAGGCGCGCGTGATCCGCTGCTTTAAATCCTCGGATGTCGCCTTTGTGGCGGTGGAAGGCAACCGCCTGAGCGGCTCCGGCATCTCTATCGGCATCCAGTCAAAAGGCACCACCGTTATCCACCAGCAGGGCCTGCCGCCGCTCTCTAACCTGGAGCTGTTCCCCCAGGCGCCGCTGCTGACCCTGGAAACCTATCGTCAGATTGGTAAGAACGCCGCCCGCTATGCGAAACGCGAATCGCCGCAGCCGGTCCCGACGCTGAACGACCAGATGGCGCGGCCAAAATACCAGGCGAAATCGGCCATTTTGCACATTAAAGAGACCAAGTACGTGGTGACGGGCAAAAACCCGCAGGAACTGCGCGTGGCGCTTTGATAAAGGATAACTCCATGAATACCGACGCAATTGAATCGATGGTTCGGGACGTATTGAGCCGCATGAACAGCCTGCAGGGCGAAGCGCCAACGGCGGCTCCTGCGGCAGGCGGCGCGTCCCGTAGCGCAAAGGTCAGCGACTACCCGCTGGCGAACAAGCACCCGGAATGGGTGAAAACCGCCACCAATAAAACGCTGGACGACTTTACGCTGGAAAACGTGCTGAGCAATAAAGTCACCGCTCAGGATATGCGTATTACCCCGGAAACCCTGCGCTTACAGGCCTCTATCGCCAAAGATGCGGGTCGCGACCGGCTGGCGATGAACTTTGAACGCGCCGCCGAACTGACCGCGGTACCGGACGATCGCATTCTTGAAATCTACAACGCCCTTCGCCCCTATCGCTCGACGAAAGAAGAGCTGATGGCTATCGCCGACGATCTCGAAAACCGCTATCAGGCGAAGATCTGCGCCGCTTTCGTTCGCGAAGCGGCAACGCTGTATGTCGAGCGTAAAAAACTCAAAGGCGACGATTAACTTTAGGGGTAGACAATGCGATATATAGCTGGCATTGACATTGGTAACTCATCGACGGAAGTCGCCCTGGCGCGGCAGGATGAGGCTGGCGCGCTGACGATTACGCACAGCGCACTGGCGGAAACCACCGGGATCAAAGGCACGTTGCGTAACGTGTTCGGCATTCAGGAGGCCCTCGCTCTCGTAGCAAAGCGCGCGGGGATCAATGTCAGCGATATTTCGCTCATCCGCATTAACGAAGCCACGCCGGTGATTGGCGATGTGGCGATGGAAACCATTACCGAAACCATCATCACCGAATCGACCATGATCGGCCATAACCCGAAAACGCCCGGCGGCGCGGGGCTTGGCGTGGGCATCACCATTACGCCGCAGGAGCTGTTAACCCGCCCGGCGGACGCGCCCTATATCCTGGTGGTGTCGTCGGCGTTTGACTTTGCCGATATCGCCAGCGTGATTAACGCTTCCCTGCGCGCCGGATATCAGATTACCGGCGTCATTTTGCAACGTGACGATGGCGTGCTGGTCAGCAACCGGCTGGAAAAACCGCTGCCGATCGTTGACGAAGTGCTGTACATCGACCGCATTCCGCTGGGGATGCTGGCGGCAATTGAGGTCGCCGTCCCGGGGAAGGTCATCGAAACGCTCTCTAACCCCTACGGCATCGCCACCGTATTCCACCTCAACGCCGAGGAGACGAAAAACATCGTCCCGATGGCGCGAGCGCTGATTGGCAACCGTTCCGCCGTGGTGGTCAAAACGCCATCCGGTGACGTCAAAGCGCGCGCGATACCCGCCGGTAACATTGAGCTGCTGGCCCAGGGCCGGAGCGTGCGCGTGGATGTCGCCGCCGGAGCCGAAGCCATCATGAAAGCGGTCGACGGCTGCGGCAAACTCGATAACGTCACCGGCGAGTCGGGGACCAATATCGGCGGCATGCTGGAACACGTGCGCCAGACCATGGCCGAGCTGACCAACAAGCCCAGCAGCGAGATTTTTATTCAGGATCTGCTGGCCGTTGACACCTCGGTTCCGGTGAGCGTCACCGGCGGTCTTGCCGGGGAGTTCTCGCTGGAGCAGGCCGTGGGCATCGCCTCCATGGTGAAATCTGACCGTTTGCAGATGGCGATGATTGCCCGCGAGATCAAGCAGAAGCTCAATATCGACGTGCAGATCGGCGGCGCAGAGGCCGAAGCCGCCATTCTCGGCGCGCTGACCACCCCCGGCACCACGCGTCCGCTGGCGATCCTCGACCTCGGCGCAGGCTCCACCGATGCCTCCATCATCAACCCCAAAGGCGAAATCATCGCCGCTCACCTCGCCGGAGCTGGCGATATGGTCACCATGATCATTGCCCGCGAGCTGGGGCTGGAGGATCGCTACCTGGCGGAAGAGATCAAGAAATACCCGCTGGCTAAGGTCGAAAGCCTGTTCCATTTGCGCCACGAAGACGGCAGCGTGCAGTTCTTCTCCACGCCGCTGCCCCCCGCCGTATTCGCCCGCGTCTGCGTGGTGAAACCGGACGAACTGGTGCCGCTTCCCGGCGACTTAGCGCTGGAAAAAGTGCGCGCCATTCGCCGCAGCGCCAAAGAGCGCGTCTTTGTCACCAACGCCCTGCGCGCGCTGCGCCAGGTCAGCCCGACCGGCAACATTCGCGATATCCCCTTCGTGGTGCTGGTGGGCGGCTCGTCCCTCGATTTTGAGATCCCTCAGCTGGTCACCGATGCGCTGGCGCACTACCGGCTGGTGGCCGGGCGAGGAAATATTCGCGGCAGCGAAGGCCCAAGAAACGCGGTAGCTACCGGGCTGATTCTCTCCTGGCATAAGGAGTTTGCGCATGGACAGTAATCACACCGCCCCGGCCATCGTCATTACCGCCATCGACGGCTGCGACGGCTTGTGGCGCGAAGTGCTGCTGGGCATTGAAGAGGAAGGCATTCCTTTCATGCTCCAGCATCACCCGGCCGGGGATGTCGTGGACAGCGCCTGGCAGGCGGCGCGCAGCTCGCCGCTGCTGGTGGGCATCGCCTGCGATCGCCATACGCTGGTCGTGCACTACAAGAATTTACCCGCATCGGCGCCGCTTTTTTACGCTGATGCATCATCAGGACAGTCAGGCCCATCGCAATACCGGTAATAACGCGGCACGGCTGGTCAAAGGGATCCCTTTCCGGGATCTGAATAGCTAAGCAACAGGAGAACTGCAGTATGAATAACGCACTGGGACTGGTTGAAACAAAAGGGTTAGTAGGCGCCATTGAAGCTGCCGACGCCATGGTGAAATCGGCCAACGTGCAGCTGGTCGGCTACGAAAAAATTGGCTCGGGTCTGGTG
>OKVR01000367.1_pt1 | contig 10455 bp, 12 predicted proteins | sample 1606891 | NCBI WGS metagenome assembly OKVR01 (sample SAMN03281011, study PRJEB24777) | human gut metagenome | isolation source: fecal sample PR176 from 1 month old male Indian infant, caesarean delivered... | place: Singapore | collected 2006-01-13 | reverse complement strand
ATTTCGCCAGCGAACATATCTCTGACGATCGTTGCGCCATGTGCGGTGTTAAGGGCTTTTTGCCCGCTCATAGCTGCCAGCTGGCGGCAACGCGCGAAACGAAGGGCGCCATATTCGTTATTCTGGCTGCCGACGATTTGCACGCTCTGCACTTCGCCGTTCAGCGGCGGAAGGGAGGTCAAAATAAAAAAGTTCGCATCGTTGATCGCCCCCTGTGTTTCATCGCAGGAGGAAGCGTCAACGAAGGGTTTACACGCGGCCATCACAAGGATAGCCAGCGCCAGCATGAGGAATTTGTCCATATCAAGAAGGGTAAAAATAGACTCCGTGTTCTGGTTTTCCTGCGAAACAAGGCTAAAAATACGCGAAGACAGCCGATGACCCAAGCCGGCAGGTCGATTTTCAGATTCCGTCCATTTTTCATTCGGCGGGGAAGCATCAGGGCGGGGAGATAACCGGGTACGGCGTACGGCTTCGCGACCGCTCCCGGGTTTCCCCTGCCCGGCAAGCACTGCGCCGCCGGGCAGGGAAAAGGGTGGGATTACGGCGTCACCTGCTCCATCGCCTGCAGGACACGCTTGTCCGAGATGGGGTACGGGGTCCCCAGCTGCTGGGCGAAGAAGCTCACCCGCAGCTCCTCGATCATCCAGCGGATCTCCCGGACATCGTCGTCCTCACGGCGGTTCGGCGGTAGCTTATTCAGCCACTGCTGCCACGCCTGCTGCACGCTCTCAATTTTCAGCATCTGCGCGCGGTCGCGGTGCGGATCGATAGCCATCTTCTCCAGGCGCTTTTCAATCGCCTGCAGGTAGCGCAGCGTATCGCCAAGACGACGGAAGCCGTTGCCGGTGACAAAGCCGCGGTAAACCAGCCCCGCCATCTGCGCTTTGATGTCCGACAGCCCCAGCGCCATGGTCATATCCACCCGGCCTTTCAGCCGTTTGTTGATATTGAACACCGCAGTGAGGATCTGCTCGACCTGTTTGGCGATCTCCACCACCGTCTCGTTGAGCTCGGCGCGAACTTTATCGTGCAGCTGGTTGAAGCCCTCTTCCGTCCATACCGGACCGCCCGCCTCGTCGATAAGCTTATCAACGCCGCAGGAGATGCAGTCGTCAATCAGATCCAGCACTTTGCCGTACGGGTTGAAATAGAGCCCGAGCTTGGCTTTGTTCGGCAGTTCTCGTGCAGATACTTAATCGGCGACGGAATGTTAAGCAGCAGCAGGCGACGCAGACCGCGCCACATGGCCTGCTGCTGTTCCTGTGGATTATCAAACAGCTTGATGGCCACGCTGTCGCGCTCGTCCACCAGCGCCGGCCAGGCTTTCACCTTATAGTTGCCGCGCTTCTGTTCATAGCTTTCCGCCAGGGTGCCAAAGCTCCAGATATGCAGCCCGCTCTGCTCGATGCCATCATCAGCGACCGCCGACAGCGTCTCCTGAACTTTGCCCTTCAGCGCCTCTTTCAGCGCCTGCAGCGAGCGCCCTTCCTGCAGCTTCTTGTTTTTATCATCCACCACCCGGAAAGTGATTTTCAGGTGATCGGGCACCTGATCCCACTGCCAGGCTTCGCGGTCGATGGTCACGCCGGTCATCTTACGCAGCTCGCGCTCCAGGGAATCGAGCAACGGCAGCTCAAGCGGCGTCGCCCGGCCAAGAAACGCTTTCGCATAGTTGGGAGCCGGGACAAAATTGCGCCGCACCGGCTTCGGCAGCGATTTTATCAGCGCGATAATCAGCTCGCGACGCAGGCCGGGGATCTGCCATTCAAACCCAGCCTCCTCCACCTGGTTCAGCAGCGGCAGCGGAATATGCACCGTCACGCCGTCGGCGTCGGCGCCCGGCTCAAACTGATAGCTAAGCCGCAGCTTAAGGTTGCCCTGATGCCAGAAGTTCGGATAGTCCAGCTTGCTAACCTGCTCCGCCCCTTGCCCTTAATCAGCATGCTCTTCTCAAAGTTGAGCAGATCCGGCGTCTCTTTGCTGGCCTGCTTCCACCAGCTGTCGAAGTGGCGGGCGGAGATGACGTCGTGGCTGATGCGCTGGTCGTAGAATTCGAACAGGGTCTCGTCGTCCACCAGAATGTCGCGGCGGCGCGACTTATGCTCCAGCTCTTCGATTTCCGCCCGCAGCTTCAGGTTCTCCCGGAAGAAGGCGTGGCGCGTTTGCCAGTCGCCCTCCACCAGCGCGTGGCGGATAAACAGCTCGCGGCACAGCGCCGGATCGATCTGGCTGTAGTTGACCTTACGCGCGCCCACGATCGGCAGGCCGTAGACGGTGACCTTTTCCGTCGCCATCACCGCGCCCTGCGCCCGCTCCCAGTGCGGCTCGCTGTATGAGCGTTTGATCAGGTGCTGCGCTACCGGCTCCACCCACTCCGGCTCAATGCGGGCGGCAATGCGGCCCCACAGCCGGCTGGTCTCCACCAGTTCCGCCACCATCGTCCACTTCGGCGGCTTTTTAAACAGACCGGACCCCGGGAAAATGGAAAAGCGGGCGTTGCGCGCCCCGGGTAAACTCCTGTTTATCGGCATCCTTCATGCCGATGTGCGACAGCAGACCGGTCAGCAGCGCGGTATGGATCTCGCGATATTCCGCTGGCTCGCTGTTGATCGGCAGGCCAAGCTCCTTCACCACCTGGCGCAGCTGGGTATAGATATCCTGCCACTCGCGCACGCGCAGATAGTTCAGAAAATCGACCCGGCACTGACGGCGGAACTGATTCGACGACAGGGCTTTCTGCTGTTCGCCGAGATAGTTCCACAGGTTCACAAAGGCAAGGAAGTCAGACTCTTTATCGTGAAAGCGGCGGTGTTTTTCGTCAGAGGCCTGCTGTTTGTCCATCGGCCGCTCGCGCGGATCCTGAATCGACAGCGCGGAGGTGATGATCATCGCTTCTCGCACGCAGCCGTGCTTCTGCGCCTCCAGCACCATCCGCGCCAGACGCGGGTCTACCGGCAACTGGCTAAGCTGACGGCCCATCGGGGTCAGCTTGTAGGCGGTGGCCTGCTCATCGGTGGTGATGGCGCCCAGCTCTTCCAGCAGGCGCACGCCGTCCTGAATGTTGCGCTTATCCGGCGCTTCAACGAACGGGAAGGCGGCGATATCGCCTAAGCCCAGGGCGGTCATCTGCAGGATGACCGACGCCAGGTTGGTGCGCAGAATTTCCGGATCGGTAAATTCCGGTCGCGACAGGAAATCGTCTTCTGAATAAAGACGAATACAGATCCCTTCCGAGACGCGACCGCAGCGGCCTTTACGCTGGTTGGCGGACGCCTGGGAAACTGGCTCGATCGGCAGGCGCTGCACCTTGGTGCGGTAGCTGTAGCGGCTGATACGCGCTGTACCGGGGTCGATAACGTATTTAATCCCCGGTACGGTCAGCGACGTTTCCGCGACGTTGGTCGCCAGCACGATGCGTCGTCCACTGTGCGGCTGGAAGACGCGGTTCTGCTCGCTGTTGGACAAGCGAGCGTACAGCGGCAGCACTTCGGTATGGCGCAGATCCAGCTTATTCAGCGCATCGGCGGTATCGCGAATCTCCCGCTCGCCGCTCATAAAGATCAGAATATCGCCGGGCCCTTCGCGCCCGAGCTCATCGACGGCATCAAAGATCGCCTGCAGCTGATCGCGCTCGGTATCGTCCGCCTCTTCCACTATCGGCCGATAGCGCACTTCCACCGGGTAAGTCCGCCCGGAGACTTCGATAATCGGCGCATTATTGAAATGCTTTGAGAAACGTTCCGGGTCGATGGTCGCCGAGGTGATGATGATTTTCAGGTCAGGACGGCGCGGCAGCAGCTCTTTCAGATAGCCGAGCAGGAAGTCAATGTTCAGGCTGCGCTCGTGCGCTTCATCGATAATGATGGTGTCGTACTGCATCAGCAGGCGATCCTGCTGGATCTCCGCCAGCAGAATACCGTCGGTCATCAGCTTGACCATGGTGTTGTCGCTGACGTGATCGCTAAAGCGGACCTTATAGCCGATACAGCCGCCCGGCTCCGTTTGCAGCTCCTCGGCGATACGGTTGGCCACGGTTCGCGCGGCCAGACGGCGCGGCTGGGTATGGCCGATTAGCCCTTTCAGCCCGCGGCCCAGCTCCATGCAGATTTTTGGCAGTTGGGTGGTTTTACCCGAACCGGTCTCCCCGGCGACAATCACCACCTGGTGATCGCGTACCGCCTCGAGAATTTCTTGTTTTTTCTGGCTAACCGGCAGATTTTCCGGATAGGTGATGGCCGGACGCGCCGCTTCGCGCAGCAGGACTTTACCGGCTGCCTGGCTTATCTCCTGCGCCATCTCCTGAAGGATGGCCTGTTGCGATTCAGGATTTTTAACCTTCTTCACGCCGTGCAGACGGCGGGCAAAGCGCGTTTTGTCGCGCAGCATCAGGCCGTCGAGCTGTTGATAAAGCTGGGGGAAGGTGATTTTTTGTTGTTCTGTCATAGCGTTATCGGGCAGAGCTCTGCCGGGAAAATCTCTTTTGAAGTATTGCCTTAGAGTACCACATCTGCGCCACTCATGCCTTGTTCAAAAAATCTGAACATAGGATTCGATATATTGCGCTATCTCTGTGGCGCGATTGTGAATACAGTGTCATCAAGCACCAGGGCACTGACCCGTCAATCACATTAAAAAAGGAAACACCCATGAGCAAAGTATTAGTTCTGAAATCCAGTATTCTGGCAGGGTACTCACAATCTGGTCAGCTTTCCGACTATTTTGTTGAACAATGGCAGGAAAAACACCCGGGCGACGAGATCACCGTGCGTGACCTGGCCGCTAATCCGATCCCGGTTCTGGATGGTGAACTAGTTGGCGCCCTGCGTCCGAGCGACGCGCCGCTGACTCCGCGTCAGCAGGAAGCGCTGGCCCTTTCCGACGAGCTGATCGCTGAACTGAAAGGCAACGATGTGATTGTTATCGCTGCGCCGATGTACAACTTCAACATCCCGACGCAGTTGAAAAACTATTTCGACCTGGTGGCTCGCGCCGGCGTGACCTTCCGCTACACCGAAAAAGGGCCGGAAGGTCTGGTGACCGGTAAACGCGCGGTCGTCGTGACCAGCCGCGGCGGTATCCATAAAGATACCCCGACCGACCTGGTCACCCCGTACCTGTCCACCTTCCTCGGCTTCATCGGCATCACCGACGTGAACTTCGTGTTCGCCGAAGGTATCGCTTACGGCCCGGAAGTCGCGGCCAAAGCGCAGTCTGACGCGAAGCGGCCATCGACAGCGTGGTTGCAGCCTAATAGTTAACTCCTCTCGCTTCCTGCGGGAGGAGATTTTTGCTTTTTCTCGTAGCGCAAATACCCCACCACGCCTCCGCCGCCATCTTTTGGATGATTCACGCCGTCGTTGACTTCCACGCAAGGAAAATCGAAAGGTGAAACGCCGTCAATGCAGGCCACATTCACCCCATACTGCTGTGGGTTTGATCGCCGTTGATGAAAGATGTAGATCCCGCATACCGAGCAGAAAAAGTGCACGGCTTCCCCTGTATTAAAGCGATACTCTGTGAGCTTATCCCTGCCGCGTACCACATCGATTCCTGAACGCGGCGAAGAGACCGCGACCGCCCCACGCATTCGACAATATGAACAGTTACAGCGCCGAACGGTGTTGAAGCCGTCGCTGAGCTCAACGGTAAAGGCCACCGCACCGCAGTGACAGTGAGCGGATAATTTCTCTGCCATTATATTTACCCCTCAGGTGGAGGATTTTGGCCGCAGGTTTTCATCAAACTCCAGCCGCTTACGCCCGTCTTCCACTTCCCGTAATGGCTCAACCTGGTGCAGCGTCTGCTTACAGCGTTCCACCAGCACCTGGTATTCACGGGTACCGTGCTTTTTCCACGCCAGCTCCTGTTCGCTCAGGGCGCGAATCGCTTTTGCCGGGCTGCCGATAATCAGATGGTTGGCGGGCATCTCGGCGTTGGCTTTGACGAAGGCCGAGGCGCCGACAATGCTGTTTTCGCCGATAGTCGCCCCGTCGATAATCACCGCGCTCATGCCCACCAGCGCGTTGCGGCCAATTACGCAGCCGTGCAGAATAGCGCCGTGGCCGATATGGCCCTCCTCTTCCACCACCGTATCCTGGCCTGGGAAGCCGTGCATCACGCAGTTGTCCTGTATATTGGCCCCGTCTTTGACCACGATGCGGCCAAAATCGCCGCGCAGGCTGGCGTTGGGCCCAACATAGACCCCTTTGCCGAGGATCACGTCGCCAATCAACACCGCGGTCGGGTGGACGTAACTCTCCTCCGGCACCACCGGGGTCAGTCCATCAATCTGATAAATCGGCATGCAACCTCCTTATGCGCCCGGCAAACCGCCAAAGCGCTGATAATAGAGCGGGCCCGGCGCGGGAAGCTCGCCGACCGAGCTTTCACCTTTCTCGCTGACGAACGCCAGCGCGCCGGGACTCACCCGTTGGTAAATATTGATACACAGCTGGCGGGCGGTTTGCCCCGCCCAGTGCGCCGGCAGCAGCTCTTCCGGCAGCAGCGGATCTTTTGAGCACCACCCGGCGATAGAAATGAATCAGCAGGAGCTGGATCTGAAAGCTGCGCTCCGGCGTTAACTCCGCGGGGTCGCAGTCACGGAGCAGCGGCAGTATCGGCCGGAATAGCGAGATGAACGATTCATACATCTCGTTTTGTTCGGTGAGATGCCAGCACTCCTCTACCCGGCTGCGCAGCGCCGCCCGGGAGAGCGCCAGCGGCGAGTGGGCTTCAAAACAGATGACGTTTTCGGCGACGCCTGCTTCGTGGAGCAGCGACTGGACATCCGCCAGCTTTTGCGACGGCGAGGCTAACAGGCTCGGTGCCAGCGCGCCAAATCCCTGCCACAGCAGCTGCTTTTTGACGTCGGCCAGCACATTTTTTTCCAGGCCTTCTGAGAGCAACAGCAGCCAGGTACCATCCCATTCCGGGGCGTTCGCGCGATAAATTTTATGTTCCGCACGACGGGTCAGGCGCAGCCCTTTGTCACTCAGACGATAGAAGCTGCGGCGGCCGATACGGACGACATCAAGCCACTCTTCTTTATTGAGGCGAAACAGCGCGGTGCGGACGAAGCGCTCGCCGAAGCCTAATCCTTCCAGCAGCGCCGCGACGCTGCCCAGCCACACTTCCCCACCGCGTTGTAATAAGGCGTCGCCATACAGCGAGGCGATCAATGACGTGCCGCTGATCGGCGTCGCCGTCACGGCTTGTTGAATAAAGGCGTCGAGTTTACTCATCTGATTCATGCTGTTGTTATATTTTTCCTTTATGAATCATAGCACAGGAATTTCCCCGGCTGAGGGCGTAAAGGCCTCAGCCGGGCTAACCGCGTAGCCCCGGTCAGCGCAGCGCCGACGGGGAGAGGTTTAACCGCTGACCACCGCTTTACGCAGATCAAATACCCGACAGGCTTTGCCTTCAGAGCGCGGAATGCTGCCGCAGTTGACGATAGTGATATCGGTGGAGATCCCGACCATCGACTTGATGCGGTGGCGCAACTGGTGACAAATCTGGCAGCGCTGCTCGTGACTCAGCGCCAGCCCGCTCTCTTTCAGCTCCACGCGCACCGCCAGCGAATCAAGATGGCCGCGGCGATTGACCTCCAGCTGGTAGTGCGGCGCCAGATGTTCAAACTTAAGGATCTCCTCTTCCAGCTGCGACGGGAAGACGTTAACCCCGCGGATGATCAGCATATCGTCGCTGCGTCCGCTGATGCGGTCCATACGGCGCATGGTGCGGGCGGTGCCCGGCAGCAGGCGCGTCAGATCGCGGGTACGATAGCGGATCACCGGCAGCGCCTCTTTGGTCAACGTGGTGAACAGCAGTTCGCCGTGTTCACCATCGGCCAGCGGCGTGCCGTCGTCCGGGTTAACGATTTCCGGGAAGAAGTGGTCTTCCCAGATGGTCGGGCCGTCAACAGTCTCCAGACACTCCATCGCCACCCCCGGCCCCATCACCTCCGACAGACCGTATATGTCCAGAGCGGTGATCCCCAGCCGGCGCTCGATCTCCGCGCGCATCGCCAGGGTCCACGGCTCGGCGCCAAAGACGCCGACGCGTAATGAACAGCCGCGGGCATCGCCGCCCATCTGGCGCTCCAGCTCTTCAATCAGATTCAGACAGTAGGACGGCGTCACCATGATCATATCCGGCTTGAAATCACGGATCAGCTGCGCCTGTTTTTCGGTCTGTCCGCCGGACATCGGGATCACCGTCGCGCCTAAGCGTTCCGCGCCGTAGTGCGCGCCAAGGCCGCCGGTGAACAGGCCATAGCCGTAGGCGACGTGAATTTTATCTTTCGCCGTGCCGCCGGCGGCGCGCAGCGAACGGGCGACGATATTGGCCCCAGTTATCAATATCGTTCTGCGTGTAGCCCACCACCGTCGGTTTGCCGGTGGTCCCGGAAGAGGCGTGAATGCGCACCACCTGCTCCATCGGCACCGCGAAGGTATCGAAGGGATAGTTGTCGCGCAGATCCTGTTTGGTGGTGCACGGGAAATTTGGTCAGGTCGCTCAGTTCGCGAAAGTCGTCAGGGTGCACGCCGGCGGCGTCGAATTTGCGACGATACATCGGCACATTGTTATACGCATGATTCAGGGTCCACTTCAGCCGTTGGGTTTGCAGGGCCTGCAGCTCATCACGCGAGGCGGTTTCAATCGGATCTAATTTTGTAGTAGTTATCATTGTAGGTACTCGCAGGTAAATTAGCTCACACTCGCTCGAGGATCATGGCGATGCCCTGACCCACGCCAATACACATCGTACACAACGCATAGCGCCCGCCGCGGCGCTGCAGCTCAAGGCTGGCGCTCAGCGCCAGACGCGCGCCGCTCATGCCCAGCGGATGGCCTAACGCGATGGCGCCGCCGTTGGGATTCACATGCGCCGCATCGTCCGGCACGCCAAGCTGTCTGAGCACGCCCAGCGCCTGAGCGGCGAAGGCCTCATTCAGCTCAATCAGATCCATATCGTGGATATTGAGTCCCGCCCGCTCCAGCACTTTACGCACCGCCGGTACCGGCCCCAGCCCCATCAGCCGCGGTTCGACCCCTGCCGTCGCCATCGCCACGATACGCGCGCGCGGAGTGAGCCCCTGGATAGCGGCCTGCTGTTCGCTGGCGACGATCAGCGCCGCGGCGCCATCGTTGACGCCGGAAGCATTGCCCGCGGTAATGACGCCGCCCTGACGGAACGGCGCTTTCAGTTGCGCCAGCTGCTCAAGCGTGGTTTCCGGGCGCGGATGCTCGTCCTCGCGCACATCGCTGACCGCCCCTTTCCGGCCGACAATCTGCACCGGCACGATCTCCTGCGCCAGAATGCCATCGCGCTGGGCCTGCGCCGTGCGATGCTGGCTGCGCCAGGCGAAAGCATCCTGATCGGCGCGGCTAATATTTAACAATTCAGCTACATTCTCGGCCGTTTCCGGCATGCTGTCAGTTCCGAAGTGTTGCGCCATGAGCGGGTTCACAAAACGCCAGCCAATGGTGGTGTCAAACAGCTCCGCCTGACGCTGATACGGCGCGCTGGCCTTCCCCATCACAAACGGCGCGCGCGACATCGACTCTACGCCGCCGGCAATCAGCAGATCGGCATCGCCGGCTTTGATCGCTCTGGCGGCAAAGCCGATCGCATCCAGACCAGACCCACATAGACGGTTAATCGTGGTGCCCGGTACGGTATGCGGGAAACCTGCCAACAGCGTCGCCATATGCGCCACATTGCGGTTATCTTCGCCCGCCTGATTCGCGCAGCCGTAAATCACGTCATCGATCGCGGTCGGGTCAAGCCTGGGGTTGCGGCTCAGCAGCGCCCGCAGCGGGATCGCCGCCAGGTCGTCGGCGCGCACGCTGGCCAGCGCGCCGCCGTAGCGGCCAATCGGCGTGCGGATCCCGTCACAAATAAAGGCCTCACGCATTAGACTTCTCCTGTGATTGTGCCGCCGATGCGGTGCGATTTGCCGCGAAACAGGGCCACAATTTTTTGCTGTTGATTAACAATTTCAATGTCGTAGACCCCGGTCAGCTTGCCCTGCTGTTTGACTCGGGCGGTGGCGACCAGCCGGTCCCCGGCAAACGCCGGGCGAAGGAAATCAATGCGCGGCCGCAGACGCACCGCCGCCAGCCCCTGGCTGTTACAGGCGTAGGCGAAAGCGGTATCGGCGAGCGTAAATAGCTGACCGCCGTGACAGGTTTGATGGCCGTTAAGCATGTCCGGCGAGACGGTCATGGTCATCTGCGCAAAACCGTCGTCCATTTCGATAAGTTCGATCCCCATCTTTCTGGCGCAGGTATCTTTTTCGTACATCACGCGCGCGTTGCGCCACGGATCATTGCTCATGGTGCTTCTCCATCAGCGCCTTCTTGGCGCAACAGGGAACTGGGGCGATAGCGCTCCTCGCCATAATGGTGTTGCAGGTTCTCCAGCAGTTGCAGCACCCGCCGCCAGCC
>OKVR01000366.1_pt1 | contig 10488 bp, 9 predicted proteins | sample 1606891 | NCBI WGS metagenome assembly OKVR01 (sample SAMN03281011, study PRJEB24777) | human gut metagenome | isolation source: fecal sample PR176 from 1 month old male Indian infant, caesarean delivered... | place: Singapore | collected 2006-01-13 | reverse complement strand
GCGAAGTCATGGTCTTTAAAACGCAGACGGTTCACTTTGGAGTCGGTGCAAGCGCCCATGCCGATCACCACGTCGCGCAGTTTGACGTCTTCGCGCACTGCGCCGCAGGAGCCAACGCGGATGATTTTCTTAACGCCGAAATCGGTGATCAGTTCTTTAGTGTAGATGGAGCAGGACGGGATACCCATCCCGTGGCCCATTACGGAGATTTTGCGGCCTTTATAGGTGCCGGTGAAGCCCAGCATGCCGCGCACGTTATTCACTTCACGCACGTCTTCGAGGAAGGTTTCGGCAATGTGCTTGGCGCGCAGCGGGTCGCCCGGCATCAAAACTACGTCAGCGAAATCGCCCATTTCTGCGTTAATGTGAGGAGTTGCCATCTTCAGTTCCTTTTATATTGTTGTTTTTGCCGGGTGGCGGCTACGCCTTACCCGGCCTACAAAATAGTAGGCCCGGATCGCTGTGCGCCACCGGGCAATGACCTCAGAACATGGCTTTGCCATATTCCATGTCAGACGTACCAAAGTATTTCGCGATAGTCTGGCCGATGTCCGCGAAGGTTTCACGGTGACCGAGCGAACCTGGTTTCACTTTCGGGCCGTACACCAGCACCGGAATATGCTCGCGGGTGTGGTCGGTACCGGTCCAGGTCGGGTCGCAGCCGTGGTCGGCGGTGAGGATCAGAATGTCGTCTTCCCCTACCAGCTCCATCAGCTCCGGCAGACGACGGTCGAACAGTTCCAGACCCGCCGCGTAGCCGGCGACATCGCGACGGTGGCCCCAGGAGGAGTCAAAGTCGACGAAGTTGGTGAAGACGATAGTCTCGTCGCCAGCTTCCTTCATCTCTTTAATGGTTGCGTCGAACAGCGCGTCCAGCCCGGTGGCTTTCACTTTTTTGGTGATGCCGCAGTTGGCGTAGATATCCGCTATCTTACCGACAGACACCACGTGGCCGTTCTTCTCGTCAACCAGCTTCTGCAGCACGGTCGGCGCCGGCGGTTCGACCGCCAGATCGTGACGGTTGCCAGTACGCTGGAAGTTACCGGCTTTATCGCCGATAAACGGACGGGCGATGACGCGGCCAATGTTGTAGCCGCCTTCGGTCAGCTCTTCACGAGCGATTTCGCACAGCTCATACAGTTTGTCGAGGCCAAAGGTCTCTTCATGACAGGCGATCTGGAATACGGAGTCAGCGGAGGTATAGAAAATCGGTTTCCCGGTTTTCATATGCTCTTCGCCGAGCTGATCGAGGATCACCGTCCCCGAAGAGTGGCAATTGCCGAGGTAGCCCGGCAGGTTGGCGCGTTTCACCAGCTTATCCAGCAGCTCCTGCGGGAAGCTGTTTTCGTGATCGCTGAAGTAGCCCCAGTCAAACAGTACCGGCACGCCAGCGATTTCCCAGTGGCCGGACGGCGTATCTTTACCAGAAGAGAGTTCATGCGCCCAGGCATAGGCGCCAATCACTTCGGCATTGCCATCCATTCCGGCGGCAATTTTACCGGTGGAGCCTTCATGCGCTTTCACCAGCCCCAGACGGGTCAGGTTCGGTAAATTCAGCGGGCCTTTGCGGCCGTGGTCAGCTTCGCCTTTGGCGCAGGCTTCCGCAATGTGACCCAGCGTATCGGCGCCGATGTCGCCAAAGCGGTCTGCGTCTTCCGTTGCGCCAATCCCAAAGGAGTCCAGCACCATGATAAATGCACGTTTCATCTTGTTCTCCATACATCTTGCGCTGCAAAAAAGCGATCAGATCAGTATATCGCTATTCAGTGATACGGCGATAGACTGTCGGTGTAATTTCCGGAGCTTTATCGTCCAGTTTAATGGCCGCTTTGACCGCTTTCGCGGCCTCCTGCCAGCTGTTCTCGTCTTTGGCATGGATCACCGCCAGCGGACGCTGTCCGTCCACGCGGTCACCCAGACGCGCCATCTCGGTAAAGCCAACGCTATAGTCAATGGTGTCTGATGCCTGACGGCGGCCGCCACCCATAGAAACCACTGCCATGCCCAGCGCGCGAGTGTCCATCGCGCTGATAAAACCTTCGGTATCAGCATAGACTGCTTTGCTCAGCATCGCCGTCGGCAGATAATGATCATAATTCTCGACAAAGTCGCTCGGTCCTTTCTGCGCCGCGACCATGCGACCAAAGACTTCCGCCGCTTTACCGTTATCCAGCACCGCCTGCAGCTTCGCGCGCGCATCGGTATCGTCCGCCGCCAGCTTGCCGGAAATTAGCATCTCCACACACAGCGCCATCGTCACTTCGAACAGGCGCGGGTTGCGGTATTCGCCGGTCAGGAACTGAACCGCTTCGCGAACTTCAACGGCGTTCCCGGCGCTGGAGGCCAGCACCTGGTTCATATCGGTCAGCAGCGCGGTGGTGCGCACGCCGGCGCCGTTGGCGACCCCAACGATCGCTTCCGCCAGCGCGGCGGAAAGCTCATAAGTCGGCATAAACGCGCCGCTGCCGACTTTAACGTCCATCACCAGCGCATCCAGCCCTTCCGCCAGCTTTTTGGCAAGGATCGAGGCGGTGATCAGCGGGATGGAGTCCACCGTCGCGGTAATATCGCGGGTGGCATAGAAACGTTTGTCCGCCGGAGCGAGGGAGCTGGTCTGCCCGATAATCGCCACGCCGACATCTTTAATAATCTCGCGGAAGCGGTTGTCGTCCGGGAAGATATCGAAGCCCGGGATCGCTTCCAGTTTATCCAGGGTACCGCCGGTATGGCCGAGGCCGCGGCCGGAAATCATCGGCACATAGCCGCCGCAGGCGGCCACCATCGGCCCCAGCATCAGCGAAGTGACATCCCCGACGCCGCCGGTGGAGTGTTTATCGACGATCGGGCCGTTAAGGTTGAGGCTTTTCCAGTCCAGAACGGTACCGGAATCCCGCATCGCCATGGTCAGCGAAACGCGCTCCGGCATAGACATATCATGGAAGAAGATGGTCATCGCCAGCGCGGCGATCTGCCCTTCTGAGATAGTATTGTCGCGGATGCCGTTGATGAAAAAGCGGATCTCTTCATCGCTTAATGCCTGACCATCACGTTTTTTGACGAATAATTTCTTGTGCGAGAACACGGTAACCCCCATGAGGAATCGGGTGAATGGTGGCGGGTGGCGCTACGCTTACCCGCCCTACGATCCTGTAGGCCGGATAAGTGAAGCCTCATCCGGCAATGTCTGACAATCAGTAGCTGCTGGCGCTCTTGCCGTCGCCGTGACCCAGGGCTTTCAACAGGCTGGCCAGCAGGCTGGAGGCGCCAAAGCGGTAGTGACGGGCATCGGCCCAGTCGGCGCCAAACAGCTCATCGGCGATCGCCAGGAACTGCTGCGCATCTTCCGCGCTGCGCACACCGCCCGCCGGTTTGAAGCCAACGGTTTTCTCAACGCCCATATCACGAATGACTTCCATCATGATACGCGCGCTTTCCGGCGTGGCATTCACCGGCACTTTACCGGTCGAGGTTTTGATGAAATCGGCCCCGGCTTTGATAGAGATTTCAGACGCTTTACGGATCAGCGCTTCTTCTTTCAGCTCACCGGTTTCGATGATCACTTTCAGCAGCACGTTGGCCGCCGCGCAGGCCTCTTTACAGGCTTTCACCAGCTCGAAGCCGACCTGTTCGTTACCGGCAATCAGCGCGCGGTACGGGAAAACCACGTCCACTTCATCAGCACCGTAAGCGATCGCCGCGCGGGTTTCCGCCAGCGCAATGTCGATGTCGTCATTACCGTGCGGGAAGTTGGTGACCGTGGCGATGCGGATATCCGGCGTTCCCTGCTCGTTCAGCGTTTTACGGGCAATCGGGATGAAGCGCGGATAGATACAGACCGCCGCGGTGTTACCCACCGGGGTTTTCGCCTGATGACACAGGGCAATCACCTTCTCATTGGTGTCGTCGTCGTTCAGGGTGGTCAGGTCCATCAGTTTTAACGCGCGCAGGCTGCTTGCTTTTAAATCAGTCATTTCATACTCCGCCGGCGCAGTGCCGGTTCAATAGTTTGTTCACCTTGCGAGTCTGTTACTATTGTAACATTCACTCGCCGTTACACTTCGACATTCATCACAGTTAATGAAAACTACTTACTAATTTGCATTACTGTAATGTGATTTTAATCACGAAACATCAGTGCATACCGCGACAATTATCATCATGTCCCTCTTAAGCATAATCAAAACTCTGCAACCAATGAGGATGTGACAATTCTAACACATAATGACAGCGCCACTCGACAACGTGGCGCACAATTTGTCCGCACTGCCGGTGATAAAATGATTATCATTTGAAATGTAAATGGTTTTTCTGAAAACCAGAAATGATGGAATTTTCACAAACTCAATAAAACCAGCGACGCGACGGCCGCTGGTTCAGGTAACAGGTTTAGAGGGCGAGGAAAACCCCGGCGATGGTGGCGCTCATCAGGTTAGACAGCGTCCCCGCCGCCACCGCACGCAGCCCAAGCTGGGCGATATCCTGACGCCGGTTGGGTGCCATCCCCCCGAGGCCGCCAATCAGAATGGCGATCGATGACAGATTGGCGAATCCGCATAGCGCGAAAGAGATAATGGCTTTGGTGTGATCTGAAATGACCTGCAGCCCGGCCGCCGCCACCTCAGCGTCCGCCTTCAGATACTCGCCAAAGTTCATATAGGCCACGAACTCGTTAATGATCAGCTTCTGGCCGATAAACGACCCCGCTACCGTCGCTTCGTGCCACGGCACGCCGATCACCCACGCCAGCGGTGAGAAGACCCAGCCGAGGATCATCTGCAGCGACAGCTCCGGATGGTTAAACCAGCCGCCGACGCCGGACAGAATGCCGTTCAGCAGAGCGATCAGCGCAATAAACGCCAGCAGCATTGCGCCGACGTTGAGCGCCAGCTGCATACCAGACGCGGCGCCGGAGGCGGCGGCGTCCAGCACGTTGGCCGGTTTATCCGCATCCGCGCTCTGGCGGTCATGAGCTGGGTTATCGTCCGGTTTCTCCGTTTCCGGTACGATAATTTTGGCAAACAGCAGTCCACCCGGCGCCGCCATAAACGACGCGGCAATCAGGTACTCCAGCGGAACGCCCATCTGCGCATAGCCCGCCAGCACGGAACCCGCCACCGAGGCCAGGCCGCCGCACATGACCGCAAACAGCTCCGAGCGGGTCATGGTGGCGATATAAGGACGCACCACCAGCGGCGCTTCGGTCTGACCAACGAAGATGTTCGCCGTGGCCGACAGCGACTCGGTACGCGAGGTCTTCAGAACCGCCGCAGCGCGCCGCCGAGAATGCGAATGACCAGCTGCATAATGCCCAGGTAGTAAAGCACGGCAATCAGCGACGAGAAGAAAACGATCACCGGCAGCACGCGCAGGGCAAAGACGAAGCCGCCGCCGCCAAATACCTCGAACATTTTATCGGAAACCAGCCCGCCGAAGATGAAACTAATCCCTTCATTGCCGTAGGCAATAACGCTGGCGACGCCGTTCGACATCGCTAACAACGCCGAGCGCCCGGCCGGTACATACAATATTAACGCGCCGATACCCACCTGGATTATCCAGGCGCCGAGCACGGTACGCAGGTTAATGGCTTTTCGATTATTGGAGAGCAGCACAGCAATGGCCAACAGCGCCACCATGCCGATAAGTCCCATGAGGATTTGCATACAGATTCCCTGTGTTTTGATAGTCCAGCACTAACGGCGTGATTATATCGGCCTGAAACTATCCTGCCCGCCTGGCTTCACACATTTTAAGCAAATCAATGATATGGATGGACAATTATGAGAATTCGATCACCATACAGTGGCTGAGGGTAAGGAAAACAAGGCGAGTGTGTTGCGCATTATCCCTTCGGCTATGGCTGCCGGCGGCTCAGGGCGCAGTTCGCACAGGGCCTCAAATACCCGCGCAGCTTGCTCCGGGCGATTGGGCAGTCCCTGAAAGCCATTGAGCGGCATATCCGGGGCATCGGTCTCCAGCAGCAGGGCTGAAAGCGGCAGACGCGCCATCACCTCGCGGGTTTTGCTGGCGCGGGGATAGGTAATGGTGCCGCCAACGCCGATCTTATAGCCAAGCTGCACAAAGCGCTCGGCCTGCTGCAGACTGCCGGCGAAACCATGTACCACCCCGGTACGCGGCAGGGCATGTTTTTTCAGCAGCATCGCCAGCTTATCGTGGGTGCGTCGGGAATGGAGAATCACCGGCAGATCGTAACGCTTCGCCAGACGCAGCTGCGCTTCCAGCAGCGCCTGCTGACGATCGAACTGCGGCTCGTCGCGATAGAGATCGAGACCAATCTCCCCCACCGCCACCAGTTTTGGCGGGCGCTGCGCCAGCGACGCCTCCAGTTGCGCCAGCCCCTCATCGGTATGCTGCTCAATGACAATCGGATGCAGGCCCAGCGCGGCATACAGCGCCTCGTGCTGCGCCGCCAGCGCCAGCACGCGGCTAAAACGCTCAGCGGAGATGGCCGGAACGATAATTCGCCCGACGCCGGCCTGCGCCGCACGCGCCAGGCTGGCGACCTCATCTTCCGCGAAGGGGGGAAAATCGAAGTGGCAGTGGGTATCGATAAAACGGTGCGTCACGCCAGATCCTCATGATTAAAGCTTGCGTCATTGGCCTGCGGCGCAGCGATGATGGTCGCCTGCGGCGCTTCATTGGCCACCGGCACCGGCGGCACCACCACCGGCGAGGGCCGGGCAACACGCGGCGCGTGGCGCAACAGCGGCGGCCGGTCGGCCAGCAGTTTACCCACGGTGGCCAGGAAATAACGGCCGCACTGGCGTCCGGTTTTGTAGTCCTCCAGCAGCGCCGGCAGTCGGCTGCCAAGCGCCATGCTGCGCAGCGGCCGCTGGGGATAGATTTCGAAGATCCGCAGCTTACCGGGCGGTTTCTCGATGAACTGCTGGATGGCGCGATAGGTGGTTTCGTGGTGATGCACCAGATTGACCAGCGGCTGCAGGCTGCTCTCCCCCAGCCAGCGCTCCATCCGCTTAAACCACTCCGGGGTATAAAACATCTGCGAGGGGACGGTGCGGATCACCACGATGGTCTGAGCGCCGCGGCGGGCCGCCTCCTGAACCGGAATCGCATCGCTGACGCCGCCGTCAAGGTAGCTGACGCCGTCAAGCAATACGCCGCTGCGATAAAATCCAGGGATGGCGCTGGAGGCGCGGATCAGATCCAGCCAGGTTTGCGGCGTTGGTGAAAAATAGCTGGCGGAGTAATCGTCGCCGCGACAGGCGCACATCCACAGCTCTTTTCCCTGCGCGAACTGCGTTTCAGCATAGTTCATGGCCAGCGGCATCTGCTGCGAGGTGGCCTCGACCAGCCAGTCGAGATCGATAAGGTTGCCGCCGCGCACAAAGCGCATCGGATCGAAAAATTGGCGTGAGGTGGTGTAGCGGGTGATGACTTTGCGGGCATAGCCTTGCTGATTACACATGTAGGCGGAGAGGTTTTGCGCCCCCGCGGAAGTCCCCAGCATCAGGTCAAAGGGGTTAAATCCGGCGCGCATGAATTCGTCCAGAACCCCGGCGGTGAAAATCCCTCGCTGTCCCCCGCCTTCACACACCAGCGCCAGCTTGCCTGGTCGGAAGGGTTTAACCGCCAGCGGGGCGATATTGCCCAGCGTGACGGGAATGCGTTGCCCCACCCTGCTTTCCTGTTCGATTGGTCTTCTCCTGACAAGGTAACGCAATTTGCCCGCTGCTTAAACCGCGAAAGCCAGTCCGCAGGACTGGCTTTGTGTAAGACGACGTGTCAGTAAAAATGCTCAGGCTTCAGCATCGCCCGCATCGCGGGCCACCTAAGGACGTCTGCGTCCAGTAAACAGGCTCACCAGGAACAGGATAATCCCGACGACAAAGACGATTTTCGCGGCGCCAGCGGCAGTACCCGCCAGACCACCGAAGCCCAGGGCCGCAGCAATTAATGCAATGACCAGAAAAATAATTCCCCATCGAAACATACTTTTCTCCTTACCATAATGGACGGTGAACAGCGGTTTGCGCACCCTTTCTGTCTAGCTCATCGCTCAGTGGATGCTGCTATTCGTTCGGCAACCTTGGCCAGACAACACTTTTGTTAATAACTCGATTTACTTCACGCTAAGATCGTTGCGGACGCTTTTCACACCGGAGACCGCTTTCGCAATCTCTGCGGCGCGCTCAGCCTGCGCAGCGGAAGCCACCGTACCGGTCAGATGCACGGCGCCGGCGTTAGTTTCTACTTTCACATTGCGCGAAGGGACAATGTCATCCGCCAGCAGCTTGGCTTTCACTTCGCTGGTAATAGCGGTATCCCCGGCATAGCCTTTCAGCGTCGCCGTCTCGCTCGACGATTTGTGCTGCACCGTCAGTTTGTCGTTAACCTGAGAGACGCCTTCGACCGCTTTTGCCACGCTCAGCGCCTGACTTTTCTGTTCAGCACTGGTGACATCGCCGCTGAGGGTGACCACTTTGTTTTCCGTTTTCACCGAAATATCGCCGGAGTTAATATCCTTATGGTCGATCAGCGCCGCCTTTACCCGCGCGGTAATGGTGCTGTCGTCCATAAAATCGCCGACTTTATTAATCGAATTGTCTACCGCCTCTCCCGCATTGCTGGCAGCTGACTTCGCACTGTCTACCGTTGTTTTTCCGTCTCTGCCGAGGCGTTCAACGCGGCTAAGCCTAAGAAGAGCGCCAGCAACATATTGGCATTCTTTAGTCTGGTCATCGTGATGTCCTCGTTTTTTCACCAGCGCTGGCGTCTTATCGCAGTGAATTACGCCAGCATTTTTAAAAACACGAATTAAATATAGTAGACAGGCGAAGGGGTTGCGGAGGATATGGATAAAAACAGACGAATTAGCGGCGTTTTAAGAACTTTCCAGAAGGAAGGAAGCGCGGGCAGAAGAAGAAAAAAGCGCGGCCTGCGCCGCGCTTCGTCAGGGATTAGTGCTCGCGCGTTTTGCGGAACACCACGTCAGGATAACGCTCCTGCGTCAGGTTCAGGTTGACCATCGTCGGAGCGATGTAGGTCAGGTTATCGCCGCCATCCAGTGCCAGCTGAACTTCGTTTTTGCGCTTGAACTCTTCGAATTTCTTCACGTCAGTGGATTCAACCCAGCGCGCGGTGGCCACGTTGACCGATTCGTAAATCGCTTCCACGTTGTATTCGCTTTTCAGGCGCGCCACGACGACGTCAAACTGCAGCACCCCCACGGCGCCGACGATCAGATCGTTATTAGCGATCGGACGGAAGACCTGCACCGCGCCCTCTTCAGAGAGCTGAACCAGCCCTTTCAGCAGCTGTTTCTGCTTCAGCGGATCCTTCAGGCGAATACGACGGAACAGTTCCGGTGCGAAGTTCGGAATACCGGTGAACTTCATCATCTCGCCTTGGGTGAAGGTATCGCCAATCTGAATGGTGCCGTGGTTATGCAGGCCGATAATATCCCCAGGATAGGCTTCCTCGACGTGTGAACGGTCGCCGGCCATAAAGGTCAGCGCGTCGGAGATCACCACGTCTTTACCGATGCGCACCTGACGCAGCTTCATGCCTTTCTCATATTTACCGGACACCACGCGCATGAAAGCCACGCGGTCGCGGTGTTTCGGGTCCATATTGGCCTGAATTTTAAACACGAAGCCAGTGAACTTCTCTTCCGTGGCGTTGACTTCACGGGTGTCGGTGTTACGCGGCATCGGCGCCGGCGCCCACTCCACCAGGCCATCCAGCATATGGTCAACGCCGAAGTTACCTAATGCGGTCCCGAAGAACACTGGGGTGATTTCCCCGGCCAGGAACAGATCTTTATCGAACTCGTTCGACGCGCCCTGCACCAGCTCCAGCTCGTCACGCAGCTGCTGCGCGAGATCTTCCCCCACCGCCGCGTCAAGATCCGGGTTGTTGAGCCCCTTCACGATGCGCACTTCCTGGATGGTATGGCCTTTACCGGTCTGATACAGGTAGGTTTCATCTTTGTAGAGATGATAGACGCCCTTGAACAACTTACCGCAGCCGATAGGCCAGGTAATCGGCGCGCAGCCAATTTTCAGCTCGTTCTCGACTTCATCCAGCAGCTCCATCGGATCGCGGATATCACGGTCGAGTTTGTTCATAAAAGTGAGGATCGGCGTATCGCGCAGACGGGTGACTTCCATCAGCTTACGGGTCCGATCTTCGACGCCTTTTGCCGCGTCAATCACCATCAGGCAGCAGTCCACCGCCGTCAGGGTACGGTAGGTATCTTCGGAGAAGTCTTCGTGCCCCGGGGTATCCAGCAGGTTCACCAGACAGTCATGATACGGGAACTGCATTACCGAGGTGGTGATCGAGATACCACGCTGCTTTTCCATCTCCATCCAGTCGGATTTCGCGTGCTGGCTGGAGCCACGGCCTTTTACGGTACCGGCGTCTGAATCGCTGTCCGAACAGCAGCACCTTTTCGGTGATGGTGGTCTTACCGGATCCGGGTGAGAGATAATGGCAAAAGTGCGG
>OKVR01000365.1_pt1 | contig 10498 bp, 12 predicted proteins | sample 1606891 | NCBI WGS metagenome assembly OKVR01 (sample SAMN03281011, study PRJEB24777) | human gut metagenome | isolation source: fecal sample PR176 from 1 month old male Indian infant, caesarean delivered... | place: Singapore | collected 2006-01-13 | reverse complement strand
GTTGTAAATTAGATTTGAAAGTTGCAAGGTGGTACTGGGTGATGATGATCGGCGCGATCGCGTACAGCACCAGCGGCAGGGTGATGGTGCGCAGGCGGGTAAAGGCGCTGGCGCCGTCCATCGTCGCCGCTTCATACAGATCGTCCGGGATCGCCTGCAGCACGCCGGTGGTCATGGCAAAGACAAACGGAAAGCCAAGCCAGGTCTGCATCATGATCAGCGCGGTTTTGGTCCAGAACGGGTCGGTTAGCCATGCCTTCGGGCTGATGCCGAAGAATGACAGGATCGCGTTGTTAATCACCCCGAAGGAGTCATTGAACATCCCGGCAAAGACGAGGATAGTGACAAACCCCGGCACCGCCCACGGCAAAATAAAGATGGTGCGGATCAGCGGCTTAAAGCGCAGATCTTTTTGGTTCACCAGAATCGCCAACAGCACGCCCACCGTACACTGCAGGGTGGTCGCCAGCAGCGTCCACACCACGGTCCACTGCAGCACATCCAGAAAGGTGGAGCGCCAGATGGAGAGGGTGAAAATATTGACGAAGTTTTTCAGCCCCACCCAGTCCACCAGCTTCGCCGGCGGCGTGTGGTACAGGTTGTAGTTGGTGAAGGCGATGGCGAAACCAAACAGAATGGGAAAGATCACCACAAAGACCAGCAGAATAAAGCCCGGGGTGATCATCAGGTACGGGAAGCCGTCGCTCAGCAGCATCTGGTACTGCTTACGCACGCTGTTCAGCGCGACCCCTTCATCGCGTTTTTTGCCGTTCAGCCACGCGTCCCGCAGCGAGAGAAAATAGATCAGCACGCCAAAAGCGACGATCAGCACGCTGATAATCCCCTCCGCTAACAGGAAGATAGAGTTATCCCGGGGCACCTCTTCACCCAGGGTATAGAGCCCCCACAGCCCCTCGCGCAGGAAATCGTAAAAAATACCCAAAAAGCTGCTCAGCAGCACCAGGAAGACCAGCCCCTTCAGCCACTGGCGATGATAAAACTGGCCGAAACCCGGCACGATTGCCAGCAACAGGCCGCACCACGCATGGCGCCCGGGCCCGCGCGCGTCGCTAAAATTTTCGCTGGAATGGATGCTCACACTCGACTCCTTCTACAAACGGGAGGTCCCCCTCCCGCTCGGTGACTTCACGTGACGGTAAATTACTGATTGCTGGCCTGCATCGCTTCAATCTGCATCTTGATCTGTTTCACCGCATTATCGAGCGCGGCCTGCGGCGCCTGCTTGCCGGTGAGGCCTCAGTTCAAGCGCGGCATTGGCCGGCCCCCACACTTCCCCCATCTCCGGAATGCCCGGCATAGCCATCGCCCGAGCCGACTGAACGGCGACGGCGCTGGCCTTTTCGTCATTTTTAATCACCGGGTCGTCAATCATCGCCTTCAGCGGCGGGATTTCGCCGGTGGCGACATAGCGGGCTTTTACATACTGCGGCTGGTTGATGAACTCGATAAACTGTTGCGCCAGCGCCTTGTCTTTACTCCAGGTCGATACCACGTAGCCCTTAACGCCGAGGAAGGAGCTCATTGGCTTGCCGTCCGGCAGGGTCGGCAGCGGCACCACGCCAAAGTTGATACCGGCGGCTTCATACGGCTGGAAGGCCCAGGGGCCGTTGATCACCGCCGCCGCTTTTTTCTCGGTAAACAGCGAATCAATGGCGTTCAGCCCGTTATCGCCGAGGATCCCTGCGGGGAAGGCCTTCTCGGCATAGAATTTTTTCAGGAAGGTCACGGCTTCCACGGCGCCGGGCGTATTGAGCCCCACCTGCTGCGGATTAAAACCGCCGCCGTCGTTCTTCGCGAAGATATAGCCGCCCATCGGGCCAATCGCCCCCCAGCTGTAGTAGATCTGATCAAACTTGGCCAGCAGGCCGTATTTGTTCTGCTCGCGCTGGGTCTTCGAGTAGTCCAGCCAGGCCTGCAGACTGTCCAGCGGCTTGTCGATCAGGTCCTTGTTGTAGATAAGCACCAGGGTTTCCACCGCTTTCGGGATCCCATACAGCGCGTTGTCCATGCGGAAGGCGTTGATAGAGGCTGGCGTAAAGGCATCCTGTTTCGCCTGCTCAACGTTGAGCGGCGAGAGAAGTCCCTGAACGACGGCGCCGCCGAGCTGGTCATTCGGGATCACCAGCACGTCCGGCCCAATGCCCGCCGGGCCATCGAGGCGCAGCTTTTCCAGCTGCTGGGCATAAGGCATCTCCTGCAGATTGACCTTCACGTTGTACTGCTTCTCAAAATCGCTGACCGCGGTTTTGATGCCAGTGGATTTTTAATGTCTTCCCAAACGTTGAGCTGCCCGGCGGCATTGCGCCTGCAGGCTGGTAAGTTGCCCCGCCGCGAGGGTGGTAAGGATCAGTGCAGCAAGCGTGTTCTTTTTCATTATCAACCTCATGTGAAGGTATAACAATTTAATGGTTTTTTATTTGACTTACGTCTGCCAGTTAGAAAAAAAATCATTTCAAACTGCCTTGTTACATAGAAAACAGACTCTGGTTCGCTTTTGTTATACGCTACGCTTTGATTGGGGATAAAACTACCATAAGCTGCCAGTTGTGTGATCATCCTTGCAGAAATGAAACGCCGCTGTATGGCGCAAAAACCGCGGAAGTTATAGTCAGGACATGATTTTAGCGCTGTTGAATATCGTCACGCTGATTTGTTACACGTAATACAAACACACTCAAATCAGCGACACGCCAACGGCAAACAACGGCTACTCACTTCGGGGAATGTGGATGTCCAATATACGACTGAGGAATGTCACCAAAAGGTTCGGCAGCACGGTGACGCTGCACCAGGTCAATCTCGATATTGAAGATGGCGAGTTTGCGGTCTTCGTCGGCCCTTCCGGCTGTGGAAAATCGACGCTGTTACGTATGATTGCCGGGCTGGAAGAGGTCAGTGACGGGGAAGTGCTGATTGGCGATGAGGTGATGAACGATGTGGTCCCCGCCCGCCGCGGCGTGGCGATGGTTTTTCAGTCCTATGCGCTCTATCCGCACATGACGGTGGCGGAGAATATGGGCTATGGGCTGAAAGTCAATAAAGTGCCGAAAGCGGAGATCCGTCGCCAGGTGGAAATGGTGGCCAAAACGCTGCAGCTCTCTCACCTGCTGGATCGTAAACCGAAACAGCTCTCCGGCGGCCAGCGGCAGCGTGTGGCCATTGGCCGCGCTATCGTGCGTAATCCCCGGGTGTTTATGTTCGATGAGCCGCTTTCTAACCTCGATGCCGAGCTGCGCGTCGATATGCGCCTGCATATCGCCCGACTGCACCAGGAGCTGAAGACCACCATGGTGTATGTCACGCACGATCAGGTGGAGGCGATGACGCTCGCCGATGAAAAATCGTAGTCATGAACTACGGGAAGGTCGAACAAATGGGTTCGCCGATGGCGCTGTACTACAATCCGGTCAACAAGTTCGTCGCCGGTTTTATCGGCTCGCCAAAGATGAACCTTTTTGCCGGCCACCGTCAGCGACTGGCAGGCAGAGCGCTTAACGGTCACCCTCGCCCAGGACCATCAGCTCACCCTGAACGTTGCCACCCAACCGCTGAAGCCCGGCGCCGCGGTCACGCTGGGGATCCGGCCAGAGCACCTCACGCCGGAAGTCTCCACCGGTACCGTGGTGGAGTTTCAATGTGAAGTGGTGGAGCGTCTGGGCAACAATACCTACCTGTTCGGCCAGTGCTACGGTCACGATAACGTCAAGGTTCTGCTGCCCGGCGACGTCCATTTCCGCCCGTGGCAGAAGATTAATCTGGCCTTCGATGACCGCTTCTGCATGGTGTTTGATGAGAACGATCTGCGCATCAGCGCCGATATCACGGCGCCGGACGCCCACTAAGCCAACATATTGCTGTCATCTGCGCAGCGTATGCTGCGACTGAATACCGGAAAACATACTGCCCGGCATTCACACCCTCATTTTTATTCTGCTGCATCGGAATCATCCTTCTCTCCCGGCATCGCAGGTTATTGTGATGCCGGTTTTTTTGCCCACGCAGCACGATTTCTCCCGCTGCGCCCGGTTTATCTTTCGCATATACTGATGACACCCGGCGAACGATAAGGATACAGGCATGAGGACCCGGCATCTGATGGCGCTGTTTACAGGAGTGCTGATACTGGCCATCATCCTGCCTATCTCGCTCAGCATCTGGCAGGCGGCGCGGCAGGCCAAAATGCAGTTCTATCGTGAGCTGGATGATTATTCCAACCGTATTGTCGTCCGCACGCTGCAGGTCGCCGATCAGGCCCGGGAAGCACTGCGGGAGGCCGACTCACACTCTGCCGCTTCCTGTAGCCCGGAGCATCTGCTCGCCCTCCGCCGGATCGCCTATACCCATCGCTACGTGCAGGAAGTGCTCTGGCTGGAAGATTCCGTACCGCAATGCTCCTCCCTGGAAGACCATAGCGTTGCGGTGACCTTCCCGCCACCGGACCACATTGCCCCCGACGGCTATCGCACCTGGCTGACCTCGATTAACGATCTTGGCCTTAATCACCAGATGACGGCCATGGCCAGCCGGCAGCATATGGTAATGATCGATCCCATCTCCTTCATTGATGTGGTGCCCGCCAGCGAGGAGAAGATCCATACCATGCTGTTTGGTTTGGACCATCTGAAAATGGTGATCAGCAGCCAGCCGCTGCCGGCGAAGGTCTGGCAACGGATTAAAGATCCGCACCTGAATATGCTGACCCTGGATAATACGGTCTACCGGATCCAGCGCATTCCCGAGCTGGGATCCGGCATTGTGACCTGGTCATCCACGCTGCCGCTACAGCAGCGTATTCGCCAGCAGCTGATCTTCTGGCTCCCTGTCGGCATCTTCACCAGCCTGCTTGCCACCTGGCTGCTGCTGCGCCTGCTGAGACACCTGCGTTCACCGCGCAACAGTATGCTGGACGCCCTCAATTCCCAGGCGATTCAGGTTCACTATCAGCCGATTATTTCATTGCAGGACGGAAAAATCGCCGGGGCCGAAGCGCTGGCGCGCTGGCAGCAACCCGACGGCACCTTTTTATCGCCGGATATCTTCATTCCCCTGGCCGAGCAAACCGGACTGATCACCCAGCTGACGGAAGATATCGTCAGGAAAATTTTTGCCGACCTGGGTCCCTGGCTGAGGCAGCGGCCGGAAGTGCATATCTCCATCAACCTGTCGGTGGATGACTTACGCTCTCCCACCCTACCCAAGCTATTACACGATCAGCTGCAGCACTGGGGGATCGCCGCGGAACAGATTATCCTTGAGATCACCGAGCGCGGGTTTGTTGACCCGGAGACCACCATGCCGGTGATCGCACACTACCGCGAGGCCGGGCACCGCATTTCGATTGACGATTTCGGTACCGGCTACTCCAGCCTGAGCTATCTGCAGAAGCTGGACGTCGACACGCTGAAAATCGATAAATCCTTTGTCGATACCCTCGAGTACCGGCCGCTGACGCCGCACATTATTGAAATGGCCAAGGCGCTCAATTTGGCCACCGTCGCCGAAGGGGTGGAAACCGTAAGCCAGCGCGATTGGCTGAGACAGCATGGCGTTCAGTACGCCCAGGGCTGGCTGTACAGCAAAGCGCTGCCAAAAGAGTCGTTTATTCTGTGGGCGGAAGAGAACCTCCATGCGCATTAAGCGGCAGGCGGCCTGCGCAGAAGGTCAGCGGGCGCGGCCTCTTCGCCGCCCTCTGCCGGAGGCTACTTCAGATAGGATTTAATCACCTGCATCACCGTCTCCAGATCCGCCTCACGCTGCGTCTCGTCTGGCTCTTTCACCACATGGTCGGTGAGATGTCCCTGGATAACCTGCAGCATCATGCCATTGACCGCGCCGCGGATCGCCGCCAGCTGCTGTAGCACCTCAGCGCACTCATGCTCGCGATTAAGCATTTTCTCTAATGCGGTACTCTGCCCCTGAATTTTCTTCAGCCGGGTCAGTAACTTCTTTTTGTCTCTCACTGTGTGTGACATTACGCGATCCACCGTTTTTTTCTGTCCGGGATTACCGACCTGCGTGGTCAGCAACGCCTGCCAGCATACCATGATCCTTTTTATTAGCCGCTTTATCTACTGGGGGGTAGTATTTTACTACTGGGGGGGAGTAGGATAAACGCACTTTTGGCAAGGATCCCGATATGAACGATTTCACTTCCCTTTTGCAGCAGGGCAATGCCTGGCTGTTTATTCCCAGCGCAATACTGCTCGGCGCGCTGCACGGCCTCGAACCCGGGCACTCAAAAACAATGATGGCCGCCTTTATCGTGGCGGTGCGAGGAACCTTAAAACAGGCGGTACTGCTGGGGCTGGCGGCCACGGTTTCGCATACGGCGGTGGTCTGGCTGATCGCCATGGCCGGTCTGTGGTTTGGCCGCGGCTGGAACGCCCAAACCTCTGAACCCTGGTTTCAGCTGGTCTCAGGGATTGTCATTGTGCTGATTGCCTGCTGGATGCTCTGGCGCACCTGGCGCGAATCGCAGCCCCACACGCACCATGATCACCACCACGAACATGATCATCACCACGAACATGATCACCACCATGACCATCACCATGCGTCCTCATCCGCCGCGCCGCTGGTGGCGGAAGAGTGGCAGGATGCGCATCAGCGGGCCCATGCTCAGGAGATTAACCGGCGCTTTGATGGCCGTCAGGTGACGACCGGGCAGATCGTGCTGTTTGGCCTGACCGGCGGGCTGATCCCCTGCCCGGCGTCCATTACCGTGCTGCTTATCTGTTTACAGCTGAAGAAATTCTCGCTGGGCGCCACGCTGGTGCTGGGCTTTAGCGTCGGTCTGGCGCTGACGCTGGTGGCTTCAGGGGCTATCGCCGCCCTGAGCCTTAAACATGCCGCCCGCCGCTGGCCGTGGCTTAACGACCTCTCGCGCAAGGCTCCCTGGTTTTCAGGCTACTGATTATTGTGGTGGGGATCTACATGATGCTTCATGGCCTGAGCGGCCTGTAAGCGATGAAAGGCCCTCTCCGTGATGAAGAGGGCGATGGGTTAATTCAGGAGACTATTTCCCGGGGAGGGCTGACCGCGTTGCGGTTGACGGGCTGACTGAACCACGGCAGGCACCAGCTGGATAAGCGGTCCAATCGACAGCGCGTAAATGACGGTTCCGACGCCAAACTTGCCCCCCAGCAGACAGCCAATCAGCAGCACGGAAAGCTCGATCGCCGTCCGGATACCGCGCAATGACCAGCCGGTGCGAGCGTGCAGCCCGGTCATCAGGCCATCTCGCGGACCCGGGCCAAACCCCGCGCCAATGTACATCCCGGTGGCGATAGCGTTCAGCACAATCGCCACCACCAGCAGCGCACTGCGCGCCACCAGCGATTCCAGCGGCGGCAGGACGGCCAGCGTGGCGTCCGCCGCCAACCCCAGCACGATCACATTGCTCACCGTGCCGAGCCCCGGCATCTGCCGGATCGGGATCCATAGCAGCAGCACCGCGGCGCCGGTCAGAATAATCACAGTCCCGAAACTGATCCCCAGCTGTTTAGCCACTCCAAGATGAAAGACGTCCCACGGATCGGCGCCGAGATTAGCATGCACGAAGAGCGCCGTGGACACGCCGTAGAGCACCAGACCGATATATAACTGCAGCAGGCGACGAAGCATATTTTTTTCCTCAACATCATTGCGAATGCCCTCATCATCAGCAAAAATGGACTGATAATTAATGGCCAGTTTTGGAAAAGTGGATCGCTATGTCAGCCCGACGCTTTGGAACACAGTCCCTGGTACGCCTGCTCGGCAACTGGCAGGAGTCCAGTTCACGCACACCGCTATGGCGCCAGCTGGCGGAAGCGCTCCGCCTGCTGATCCTCGATGGCCGTCTGACGCTACAGACGCGCCTGCCCGGCGAGCGCGAGCTGGCGGCGGCCCTCAACGTCAGCCGGACGACTATCGCCAGCGCCCTCGGCCAGCTGCGGGAGGAGGGATTTATCCAAAGCCGCCAGGGGAGCGGGTCGCGCATTGTTTTGCCGGAACGCCCTGCCGACCTGCCGTCGCCCTCTGCGACTCCCTCGACGATCAATCTCTCTACCGCCGCCCTCAGCGCCGGTCCGGAGGTCCATCAGGCCTTCCAGCATGCCATGACCCTGCTGCCGCCCTATCTCGCCCAGACCGGTTACGATCAGCAGGGGCTCCCGGTGCTGCGGGAAGCGATTGCCCGGCGCTACAGCGAACGTGGCCTGCCGACGCGGCCCGATGAAGTGATGGTGGTCAACGGCGCGCTCAGCGCCTTCGCGCTAATCCTGCGTCTGTTCACCGGCCCCGGTGACCGGGTGGTCATTGATGCCCCGACCTATCCAATGGCCATCAGCGCCATTCAGGGCGCCTCCTGCCGGCCCATTGGGGTCGCACTCCCACAGCAGGGGTGGGACTGCGATGGATTCGCGGCGATCATTGCGCAGACCGCGCCGCGTCTGGCATGGCTGATGCCGGATTTTCACAACCCCACCGGGCGCTGTATGGATGCCCTCACCCGCCAGCGGGTCGCGGACATCGCGGCCAGGACGCGAACAACGCTGGTGATCGATGAGACCATGGTCGACCTCTGGTATAACGCCCCGCCCCCGCCGCCGCTGGCCTGCTTTAATCCCGACGCCGCGGTGATCACCATCGGTTCGGCCGGGAAAAGTTTCTGGGGGGACTGCGCATCGGCTGGATCCGCGCCAGCACGCGAACAATCGCCTCGCTTATTCAGGCCCGCGACTCTCTGGACTTGGGTACGCCGCTGCTGGAGCAGCTGGCCTGCAGCTGGCTGCTGGCAAACGCCGCCACGCTGCTGCCGCCGCGACGGGAGATGCTGAAGGCGCGCCGGGACATGTGCGAAGAGCTGATGAAAGAGTATTTTCCCCGCTGGCGCTTTACGCCACCGGAAGGCGGGCTCTCTTTTTGGGTGGAACTCCCTGACATGCTAGCCACTTTGTTCTCTGCACGTGCGGAAAGCCAGGGGATCCATATCGGCACCGGCACGCGGTTTGGTCTGGAGGGCGCGTTCGATCGCTATTTACGTCTGCCGTTTACGCTGCCGGATGAAGCATTGCGCCAGGCCTTCTCCACGCTACAACCATTGTGGCACAGCCTTGCAGAACAGCGGGAAAGTACGCGTTTGCGGAAAATAATATAAGAAAATATCGACGGGCTGGCTTCAGCCCGTCAAAAGTCCGTCATCCATGAGGTATATGAGATGTTTTTATAAAATTGCCTGGGTATCCTGCCATCTGGTTATGGCAACCCGGTGACGGAAATAAGGCAATTTCATTAATGCTGGCGCGGAATAGGAAACCCTTTCAAGGAAATAATAAAGCCATCTTCATCTTTTTTAATTTTAGCGCCGGTGTCACACCAGTCGGAGGCAATGCGAAAGAACTCATCACTACCGATATTCCAGTTCAGGCGAACGTGTTTCACGTATCCTGAGCGCAACATATCGCAGGCTTCGCTGTAGTTGCTGGCTGTAGAGAATTGTTGTTTCATTTTTTCTTCTTCAGAAGTTTTCTTAATGCTTTGATTTCTTTAGGGGTTAATGGCGTCGCTTCCTCTTCGGTATGCTGGCTGTCAATGTCCTCTTCCGTCACCCCCGCCTCATCTGCTGACGCCTCCAGCTGAAAAGCCAGCTGCAGCAGCTTTTCCGTTGCCGTACCCAGGTTCTCGTTATTCACTTCCGCATAATGACGCAACTTCTCTTTTAACTCAGCGTCAATTTTTACATTCAAAACCACTGTGGTCATAGCTACGCTTCCCGTGCAATAAAATCATCATAATTAATACACGAAGTTAACATGCTGATCCAGAGATATATTTTATAGCATGGATCTGGCAACAAATTCCCACCAATAAGATGCGCTTTATTTATGACACACAAATGACATTAATATTTCAGTAGCATTTCATATTTATGACAAGTAAATATTATGGAATAAGTAGAGGGTGTTTTAGCAACTAAAAATAATATGTGATCTGTATCAGAAATAAATTCTGGTCAGCAGAAAAGACCGCACAAATACAAGGGGAAAATTACGAAGGCCGAAATGGGTGGGGGCCCTGCCAGCTACATCCCGGCACACACGTCGTCTGCTCTGGCTGCTTCCTTCCGGACCTGACCTGGTAAACAGAGTAGCGTTGCGGGAGAACCAACAGAGCCCCCATTGAGAGCGTTGTTACCCAACGCGCTGGCGCATTATCCCTGCTGACCTGGTGAATTGCAAGCACGCCCCGACTACCTGCTGGTTTATTGCGCAATAATGCGAATAAAACCAGTCACTCACGCTCAACCTGTGAGATTGCGAGCGCGCGCTCAGCACACAGTCGGGATATCCACCATACTTAGCCATCTTGCGTCCCCTTTTATCATCAGCACCTTGTCTCGACGGTAATCGAATGACTGACTCATCACCACAGACCATCACTCTGCCTTTACCCGCCATTGAAGGGATGACCATCGCCTTTCAGGGGTGAATTATCT
>OKVR01000364.1_pt1 | contig 10501 bp, 10 predicted proteins | sample 1606891 | NCBI WGS metagenome assembly OKVR01 (sample SAMN03281011, study PRJEB24777) | human gut metagenome | isolation source: fecal sample PR176 from 1 month old male Indian infant, caesarean delivered... | place: Singapore | collected 2006-01-13 | reverse complement strand
GCGCCCGGGTCAACCTGGTGCATCGCGAGGGTGAAGGCGCTATCGATAACGATAAACGCCGTACCACGCTGGCTTCGCTGGGACTTGATTACCGTGGCGACCGTTTCCGCTCCTCGCTGGATTTCGGCTACCAGAAGAAAACGTTCCACGGCGGTACGATAGGGCGTCAATATCAGCGGCGTGGATTTCGTCCCGGCGCTGCCGGACAACAGCAAAAACTACAGCCAGAAGTGGGGCTATAGCGATATCGAAAGCGAATTCGGCATGGCGAAGGCAGAATATGACCTGACCGATAGCTGGACGGTATACAGCGCCCTTGGCGGCCAGCATTCGCATGAAATTGGCACCTACAGCGCGCCGAAGCTGCTCAATAAAAACGGCGATGCCACGGTTGGCCGCCTGGATACTAACCGCATCATCGACGCGATAAGCGGCATGGGCGGGGTTCGCGGCGATTTTAATACCGGCGCGATTTCGCATAAGGTGAACCTCGGCTATGCGGCGCAGGTGCATACCGATGCCACCGCCTGGCGGATGTCGGCGAAGAATCCGACCACCAATATCTATGACAACCGCGATGTGGCCATGCCGGATAACGCCTATTTTGGCGGTAACTACCACGATCCGCTGGTCACCTCACGCAGTCGTACGCAGGGCTGGTTGCTGAGCGATACCCTCGGCTTCTTTAACGATAAAGTGCTGTTTACCGCCGCCGCTCGCCATCAGAAAGTGGTCGTGCGCAACTACAGCAACGCCACCGGACTGGAAGATACTTCCTCGCGTTATACCCAAAGCCGCTGGATGCCGACGTTTGGCCTGGTGTACAAACCGTGGGAGTCGCTGTCGTTGTATGCTAACCATACTGAAGCGCTGCAGCCGGGTTCCGTGGCGCCGACGACAGCGGCCAATGCCGGTCAGAGCACCGGTATCGCGCACTCGAAGCAGGACGAAGTGGGCGTCAAGATCGACTACGGTACGATCGGCGGATCGCTGGCGCTGTTTGAAATCAAAAAACCGAACGCCATTTCCGATACCGCTGGCAATTACGGCCTCGACGGCGAGCAGCGTAACCGCGGCGTAGAGATGAACGTCTTTGGCGAGCCGATGCTGGGACTGCGTCTTAACGCCAGTACCGTCTGGCTGGATGCAAAACAGACTAAAACCGCTGAAGGCGCAACCGACGGTAAAGATGCCATCGGGGTGGCAAACTTCTACGCGGTGCTCGGCGCCGAGTATGACATCAAGCCGGTGGAAGGCTTGACCGCGACCGCGCGTGTGAATCATAGCGGTCCGCAGTATGCCGATGCGGCCAACACTAAAAAGCTGGATAGCTACACCACCCTGGATTTAGGCCTGCGCTATCGTATGCGTCTGAACGCCGACCAGAACGAAATGACCTGGCGCGTCGGGGTGACCAACGTGACCAACGAGAAGTACTGGTCCGGCATTGACGATACCGGTACTTACCTGTTCGAAGGCGATCCGCGTACCGTTCGCGTCTCAATGAGCTACGACTTCTGACGCTAAAAAAATGCGGGGCGGGCGGCTGACGCTCGCCCCTCGCAACTTGCGACAATCCCCCCTTAGTGATAAAAGGTGCCCCTTCGCAAAAACACACAGGGGAACGACGTGAAAGACGCGTCAACGTCGTCGGATGCCGTAGAAGAGAGCGGCCCGACGCTTCATCGCGGTTTACAGAACCGACACATTCAACTTATCGCCCTTGGCGGCGCGATTGGCACCGGGCTGTTTCTCGGCATTGGTCCCGCTATCCAGATGGCCGGTCCGGCGGTATTACTGGGTTACGCCGTTGCCGGGATTGTCGCTTTTCTGATCATGCGCCAGCTGGGCGAAATGGTGGTGGAAGAGCCGGTATCCGGCTCCTTTGCCCACTTTGCCTACAAATACTGGGGCCCGTTCGCCGGCTTCCTTTCCGGCTGGAACTACTGGGTAATGTTCGTGCTGGTGGGAATGGCGGAGCTGACCGCCGCCGGGATCTACATGCAGTACTGGCTGCCCGACGTCCCGACCTGGATCTGGGCGGCGGCCTTCTTCCTTATTATTAACGCCGTCAATCTCGTCAACGTGCGCCTGTATGGCGAAGCGGAGTTCTGGTTTGCGCTGATAAAAGTGCTGGCGATTATCGGCATGATTGCCTTTGGCCTGTGGATGCTGTTTGGCGGCCACGGCGGCAGCAAAGCCGGGTTCGACAACCTGTGGAAACACGGCGGCTTCCTCGCCACCGGCTGGCACGGTCTTATCCTGTCGCTGGCGGTGATCATGTTCTCCTTCGGCGGGCTGGAGCTTATCGGCATCACCGCCGCTGAAGCGCAAAACCCGGAAAGAGCATTCCAAAAGCGGTCAACCAGGTGGTTTATCGTATCCTGCTGTTCTATATCGGTTCGCTGGTGGTGCTGCTGGCGCTCTACCCGTGGGTGGAGGTCAAATCCGACAGTAGCCCGTTCGTGATGATTTTCCATCATCTCGACAGCAACCTGGTGGCCTCCGCGCTGAACTTCGTCATTCTGGTGGCCTCGCTGTCGGTGTATAACAGCGGCGTGTACTCCAACAGCCGGATGCTGTTCGGCTTGTCGGTGCAGGGCAATGCGCCGACGTTCCTCGCCCGCGTCAGCAAGCGCGGCGTGCCGGTGAACTCTCTGCTGCTCTCGGGGATTATCACCTCGCTGGTGGTGGTGCTGAACTACTTACTGCCTCATGAAGCGCTGGGACTGCTGATGGCCCTGGTGGTGGCGACGCTGCTGCTGAACTGGATCATGATCTGTATGGCGCACCTGAAGTTCCGCGCCGCCCAGCGCCGCAAAGGGCGTGAATCGAAGTTTAAAGCGCTGCTGGCGCCCGCCAGCAACTACTTCTGCATTGCTTTCCTTGGGCTGATTCTGGCGCTGATGTGCACTATCGACGGGATGCGCCTGTCGGCGATCCTGCTGCCGGTGTGGATCCTGTTCCTGTTTATCGCCTTCAAACTGCTGCGCCGCCCGGCGTAAGCGAGATGCCCCGCCGTCCGGCGGGGCTGCCTGGCTTTTTATTGTGATCCTCTTCGCAGGTGGGGCATTTGCCTGGCGATCTTCTTTTTGTAATCGATTACTTTTGTTTGGAGCGATTTTGTAATCGATTACTTTTCTGAGGGCGAGCAACATGGTCACAACAACAGAAGGTCGGGAAAGTGTCCGCGTGAGCCACCGTTTTCTGGTGCCGCGGCTGTCGTTAATGATGTTTATGCAGTTCTTTATCTGGGGCAGCTGGTCGGTGACCCTGGGGCTGGTGATGACCCGCTATGAGATGTCATTGCTGATCGGCGATGCGTTCTCCGCCGGGCCGATCGCCTCCATCCTGTCCCCCTTTGTGCTGGGGATGCTGGTGGATCGCTTTTTCGCCTCGCAGAAGGTGATGGCGGTGATGCACCTGGCCGGGGCGGCGATCCTGTGGCTTGTCCCCCAGGCGCTGGTGGCGCAGAACGGCGCGCTGCTGATTGGCCTGCTGTTCGGCTATACGCTGTGCTATATGCCGACCCTGGCGCTGACCAACAATATCGCCTTCCACAGCCTGGCTAACGTCGATAAAATCCTTTCCGGTGGTCCGCGTGTTCGGCACCATCGGCTGGATTATCGCCGGGATCTGCATCGGGGTGACCGGCATCTCTGACACCACCGGCATCTTCACCGTGGCGGCGCTCTGTTCGGCGGCGCTGGCGATCTACAGCCTGACGCTGCCCCACACCCCGGCGCCGGCCAAAGGCATGCCGGTTCAGTTTCGCGATCTGCTGTGCGCGGACGCCTTCGCGCTGCTGAAAACCCGCCATTTCCTGATTTTCTCCCTCTGCGCCACCTTAATTTCCGTGCCGTTAGGCACCTATTACGCCTATACCGCGTCGTATCTGGCGGATGCCGGCGTTAAGGATGTCAGCACCGCGATGTCCTTCGGCCAGATGTCAGAGATCGTCTTTATGCTGGTGATCCCGCTGCTGTTCCGTCGCCTCGGGGTGAAATACATGCTGCTTATCGGCATGGCGGCGTGGTTTGTTCGCTATGCCTTTTTCGCCCTCGGGGTCAGCGAAGAGGGGCGCTTCCTGCTCTATCTGGGTATTTTGCTGCACGGCGTGTGCTATGACTTTTTCTTTGTCGTCGGCTTTATCTACACCGACCGCGTGGCGGGCGAGAAGGTCAAAGGCCAGGCGCAGAGCATGATAGTGATGTTCACCTACGGGATCGGCATGCTGCTGGGCTCGCAGATCTCCGGCGCGCTGTATAACCATCTGGTGGCCGGCCAGAGCGTGCCGCAGGCCTGGGTGACCTTCTGGTGGATCCCGGCGGTGGCCGCCGCGGTTATCGCGCTGATTTTCCTTTTCTCTTTCCAGTACAACGAGAAAGAGCCGCACTAATTTTACAGGAGGGGGTATGAAAACGATCAAGGGACCGGGCATTTTTCTGGCGCAGTTTATCGGCCCGCAGGCGCCGTTCAACACCCTGGCGGGGATGGCGCAGTGGGCCGCCGGCCTGGGGTACAAGGCATTGCAGATCCCCTGCAACCACCCGGCGATTTTCGATGTCGAGCGGGCGGCGGCGAGCCAGACCTACTGCGACGAGGTCCGCGGCACCCTGGCGGAGCATGGGCTGGTCATCAGCGAGCTGTCCACTCATCTTGAAGGACAACTGGTGGCGGTGCATCCGGCGTATGACGCGGCGTTTGACGCCTTCGCCCCGGCGGCGCTGCACGGCGATCCGCAGGCGCGCCAGCGCTGGGCGGTGGAGAAAGTGCGCCAGGCGGCGGTGGCCTCCGGCCGCCTGGGGCTGCAGGCGCATGCAACCTTTTCCGGGGCGCTGGCATGGCCCTTTTTTTATCCGTGGCCGCCGCATAATCAGTCGCTTCTGGATGAGGCCTTTGCCGAGCTGGCCCGGCGCTGGCGGCCGCTGCTGGACCTCTTCGACGAGCAGGGGGTCGATGTCTGCTACGAGATCCACCCCGGCGAAGACCTGCACGATGGCGTGACCTTTGAGCGTTTTCTCGCGCGGGTGGATAACCATCCGCGCTGCAATATGCTCTATGACCCGAGCCACCTGCATCTGCAGCAAATGGATTACCTGACCTATATCGATATCTATCATGCGCGTATTAAAGCGTTTCACGTCAAGGACGCCGAATTTCGCCGCAACGGGCGCAATGGCGTCTACGGCGGCTATCAGCCCTGGCAGCAGCGGGCTGGCCGTTTCCGCTCTCCCGGCGACGGGCAGATCGACTTCAAAGGGGTGTTCAGTAAGCTGACCGAATATGATTTTGACGGCTGGGCGGTGCTGGAGTGGGAGTGCTGCCTGAAGGATGCCGAGACCGGCGCGCGCGAGGGCAGCGAGTTTATTCGTCGCCATATCATTCCCGTTGCCGGACGGGCCTTCGATGACTTTGCCGCCGGTGGGAGGGAATAACATGATTCAGGTTGCGATTATTGGGGCTGGGTTTATTGGCCCGGCGCATCTGGAGGCGCTGCGGCGGCTGGGGGATATCGAGGTGGTGGCGCTGTGCGACAGCAGCCTTGAGGCGGCGCAGCGCAAGGCGCAAGCGTTGAATATTGCCCATGCCTACGACAGCGTGGCAGCGCTGCTGACCCATCCGGGGCTACAGGTGGTGCATAACTGTACGCCGAACCATCTGCATGCCCAGATTAACCGGCAGATCCTCGCCGCCGGGCTGCACGTCTTCTCCGAAAAACCGCTGTGTATGACGGCGGAGGAGGCGCGGGAGATGGTGACGCTTGCCGCCCGGGCCGGCGTGGTGCATGGCGTCAGCTTCGTCTATCGACAGTTCGCCATGGTCCAGCAGGCGGCGGCGATGATCCGCCATGGCGAGGTCGGCAGGATCTTCGCGGCGCACGGCAGCTATTTACAGGACTGGATGCTGCTGGAGACCGATTACAACTGGCGGGTTGATTCGGCGCAGGGCGGCGCATCGCGGACGGTGGCTGACATCGGCTCCCACTGGTGCGATACCGTGCAGTTTATGACCGGTCGGCGGATTGTCGAGGTGATGGCGGATCTGTCTATCGTCTGGCCGACGCGTAAAGCGCCGGTCAATGGCCAAGCGACCTTCAGCGCCGTTCACGAGGCGCAGGGATATGAAAACCCGGCCTGTCGATACTGAGGACTTTGGCACGGTGCTGTTGCGTTTTGACGATGGTAGCAAAGGCAGCTTTATGGTCTCTCAGGTGAGCGCCGGGCGGAAAAACCGTCTGGCGGTGGAGGTTAACGGCAGCCGCTGTTCTCTGGCCTGGGATCAGGAAGTGCCCCAGCGGCTGTGGATCGGCCACCGCGAGCAGCCGGATCGGCGGCTCAGCGACGACCCCAGCCTGCTGCGGCCGGAGATCGCTGACAGCGCCCATTACCCCGGCGGCCATATTGAGGGCTGGCCGGACGCCTTTAAGAATATGATGGGGCATTTTTATCAGGCGGTGCGCGCCGGGAAGATGCCGGAGGCCGGGGCCCGGCGCTTCGCCGCTTTCGACGACGGCGCCGATGTGATGTACATCATCGAGGCGATCGTCAAAAGCCATCAGCAGCAGCGCTGGGTGAGCGTCGAACGCTGAGGGCGGGGGAGCGAAGGATTATTTCACCCCAAGATAGCCGTCGAGATAGGCACCGGAGAGTTCGTTGTCGAACAGGACGGCATCTTTATTTTCCATTGCATTATCCCATTTGTCGCTGGCGTTGCCGGTAAAGGCGTGCTCGGTGCGGGTGCCCTGCGCCGCCTGCTGTTTGATGGCCTCCGCGGTGCGGCGGGCGTCGCTTTCGCTCATGCCAGCGGCTTTATCCTGCTGGCCGCGGGCGTACATCGCCGTGAAGGTCGGCAGGTTTAAACGGTAATTTTCCTGACGGTTGACGGTGAAGTTGCCGCCGACAAAATCGGAGCGGTGGGCGACGAAGGCGTAGGCATGGCGTTCCGGTGACGATTTTGACGAGGTGCAGCCGGTGATCGTTGCCAGGGCACAGCTGAGGGCGAGAACCGCGGTGGTGAGCCTCATGGGGATATCATCCTTAATCATAAAAGAAAAAATGGGGCGCAGGCGGTCTGTTGCGCCTCCTGCGCTAATGAGAATATGAAACGGCAAAAGGATGCGCGTTAACGGGGCGGGAGAGAAGCCCTGATTATTAATAGTGTCCCGAGACGCCGTCTCACTGAGCCACGCTTTCGCGCCAGGCTGGCAGGCCAACCAGAGCTCATTTATGATAGCCTGCAGGATCCACCTCTATCGCAGGAAGTGCAGGGTTTATGTCTATTCAGAAAATTGCTCGTCTGGCCGGCGTCTCGGTGGCTACGGTGTCGCGGGTGCTGAACAACAGCGATACGGTAAAAGCCAAAAACCGTGAGCGCGTGCTGCAGGCGATCAAAGAGAGCAACTATCAGCCGAACCTGCTGGCGCGTCAGCTGCGAACCGCCCGCAGCAATATGATCCTGGTGATGGTCTCCAATATCGCTAACCCTTTTTTGCGCCGAGGTGGTTAAAGGGATAGAAGAAGAGGCGGAGAAGAACGGCTACCGCATTCTGCTGTGTAATTCCGGGTCGGATCTGGCCCGCTCGACCTCGGGACTGCAGCTGCTCTCCGGCAAAATGGTCGACGGCATTATTACCATGAACGCGCTCTCCAGCCTGCCGGAACTGACCACCATGATTGGCGATGCACCCTGGGTGCAGTGCGCGGAGTATGCCGACACCGGCAGCATCTCCTGCGTCGGGATTAACGACGTCGAGGCGGCTCAGGGGGCGGTGTCCCGACTGGCCGACGGCGGCCGCCGCCGCATCGCGCTCATTAATCACGACCTCAGCTATCGCTACGCCCGCCTGCGCGAGCGCGGCTATAAAAGCGTGCTGCACGTGCATGGCCTGGCGTATCAGCAGGTGACCTACGCGCAGGATCTTAGCGCGGCGGCCGGTAAACGGGCGATGGAGCAGCTGCTGTCGCAAGACGAAAAGCCCGACGCGGTGTTTGCCGTTTCGGACTCCCTTGCCGCCGGGGCGCTGCGGGCAATTGACCAGGCTGGACTGCGGGTGCCGGAGGATATCGCGGTGATCGGCTTCGACGGCACCGAGCTGGCGGAAGTGGTCTCCCCGCAGCTGACCACCGTCGAACAGCCCTCCCGGGCGATCGGCCGCACGGCGGTGGATCTGTTAATGAAACGCATCGACGATCCCGACGCTGCCGTCGAGCGGGTGATGATGGACTGGCGCGTGATAGCCCGCGCCAGCGCCTGAGGTCAGCGGGAGAAGGCGCCCGCCAGCACGCGAATGTCGTTGCCGGTGGGCGTCTGATGAATGCGTAAGCCAAACTCCTCCACCACGGCGAAGACATGATCGAAAATATCCGCCTGGATCCCCTCATATTCCGCCCACACCACGGTGTTGGTGAAGCAGTAGATCTCGATCGGCAAGCCGTTGGCATCCGGCGCCAGCTGGCGCACCATCAGGGTCATATCCTGGCGGATGCGCGGATGATGACGTAAATACTCCTGCAGATAGGCGCGGAAGGTGCCGACATTGGTCATTCGCCGCTCATTGAGAACCGACTGTTCCCCGGCATACTGCTGGTTCCAGGCGCTAATCTCCTCGTGGCGCGAATCCATATAGGGTTTAAGCAACTTCGCCCGGATCAAGCGCTGCTGCTCCTGTTCATCGAGGAAATGAATGCTGGTGGTGTCGATGTTGAGGCTGCGCTTAATGCGGCGGCCGCCGGAGGCCGACATGCCGCTCCAGTTTTTAAACGAGTCGGAGACCAGCGACCAGGTCGGAATGGTGGTGATGGTATTATCCCAGTTACGTACCTTGACCGTAGTGAGGCCGATATCGATCACCGCGCCGTCGGCGCCGTACTTCGGCATCTCCAGCCAGTCGCCAAGCTTGAGCATATCGTTGGCCGAGAGCTGGATACCGGCCACCAGACCAAGGATCGGATCTTTAAATACCAGCATGAGCACCGCGGCCATGGCGCCGAGCCCGCTAATCAGGATCGCTGGCGACTGGCCTATCAGCAGGGAAATAATCAGGATGCCGATAATAATCGCCGTCACCAGCTTAATTCCCTGGAATATCCCCTTCAGCGGCAGCTGAGAGGCGGCGGGAAATTTCTGCGCCAGCTTTAAGATCACATCCAGCAGCGAGAAGAAGGACAGCATGGCATATATCATCACCCATAGCTGAGCCACGGTGGTTAATATTTCCGCGGCCTCGCTGCCTTTTTGCAGCCACAGCACCGCCTGCACGTTGACGATGATCCCCTGCAGGGTAAAGGCCAGTCGGTGAAAGAGTTTATTCTGCGTGATGATTTGCAGCCACAGATGGCTGCTGGCCAATGCCCGTTTTTCAAAAGCGCGCAGCACCACTTTGTGCAATATCAGATGCACGACGACGGCGGTGAACAAGATAATGCCGAAGATAATCATCAGCGAGCGGGTGGGAGTTATTTCGATTCCTAAGGCGGCAATTTGCGATATTAATTCCTGCATAACGTCTCCTGAATATCCAGCGGGTATGATGACCGCTGGATAACGATTATGCAAATCACCGCCGCCGGTATTACGACGCTACCGTCGCCGGCTGTCGGTTGAGATGATGACGCAGCCACAGCGCGATGGCCCCCAGCAACAGCATCATAACCACCTCGACCAGCAGAAAATCAATCAGCGCCTGCGGATAGTTTCCGCCGCCGCGACGGGCCAGCGCCAGGAACAGCGAGCCGAGGATAGCCGGCCCAAGGCCGAGAGTCGCCTGCTGCAGGGTACTGAGGATGGCGCTCCCGGCCCCGGCGTCGCTGGCGCTGATATCGCGCATACCAATCCGGTAAAAGCTGTTGACGATCAGCGCCTGGCCGTAGCCGATCAGCGCCGTGGCGGGGACCAGCGTCAGGGCGGTGGTGGCGATCCCGAAGCGGGAGAAGGTGGCGCACAGCAGCAGTAGACCGGCGATCTGCACCGCCAGACCGGTCAGCAGGATCCGCCCCATGCTGTAGCGGGCGATAAGCCGCGGGGCATACAGCGCCGAAATAAAATAGGCCACGCCGAGGGCGATAAAGCTATTGCCGGACTGCCACGGCGCCATCCCCAGCCCCTCCTGCATGGTCAGCGCCATGCAGAACATAAAGCCGGACCAGGCGCTGAAAAACAGCAGGGCGATGGCCATCCCGAAGCGGATGCTGGTCAACTGCAGCAGACGCGGCGGCAGCAGGGGATGATCGCCGCGCTGCTGCTGGCGCAGGGCGCTCTGACGCATGGCGAACAGCAGCGGCAGGACCGCCACCAGCATCAGCTGCAGCCACAGCGGCCAGCGCAGCTCCGGACCGAGGGCCATCGGGAACAGCAGGCAGCAGAGGATGAGGGCGAGGTACAGCGTGCCCTGCCAGTCAATCCGCGACGGCGTCTCACGACGGGTTTCCGGCACATAGCGGCGGCTCAGGGCCAGCACCAGCAGGCAGATCGGCACATTGATAAAAAAGGCGTTGCGCCA
>OKVR01000361.1_pt1 | contig 10607 bp, 11 predicted proteins | sample 1606891 | NCBI WGS metagenome assembly OKVR01 (sample SAMN03281011, study PRJEB24777) | human gut metagenome | isolation source: fecal sample PR176 from 1 month old male Indian infant, caesarean delivered... | place: Singapore | collected 2006-01-13 | reverse complement strand
ATGTAGGTCGTCCCCCAGATAGCGGGCGCCAGCGCCGTGAGCAGCAGGTCGAGCATCAGACTACGCGAGAGAAAAGCCATGATTTTATCTTCACTTCAAGTTAAATTGGTGCCGCAAGTATGTACACGCAATTATCTTGATATCAAGACAAGTGAGCACTTATGGACAAATCACCGCCGATCGACGCCGTTGATCGGATCCTTGCCCAGTGGCAGCGCGAGCGGCCAGACCTCGACTGCAGCCCAATGGGGCCAATTGGCCGTCTGAAACGATGCGCCATGCTGCTGGAGCCGCAGGTGGAAGTGGCTTTTACACGCCATGAGCTGGTGCGCTGGGAGTTTGACATGCTGGCGACGCTGCGCCGCGCCGGGGCGCCGTTCATTCTTTCGCCTACCCAGCTCTTCTCCACGCTGATGATCACCTCCGGCACCATGACTCATCGCCTGAAGGCATTGGAGAAACGCGGATTTATTACCCGCCTGCCCAATCCGGAAGACGCCCGCAGTATGCTGGTCGCCCTGACGCCCGCCGGACGTGAACGCATCGATGAAGCGGTGGAGACCCATGTCGATAATGAACGGCAGCTGCTGGCGGGGCTCAGCGATGGCGAGCGCCAGCAGCTGGATCAGGCGCTGCGGGTATTGATGCGCCTGCTGGAGAGCCGTTAACAGCCGGCGGCGATAAAGTCGCCGTTAGCGCTGATCGGCACCACGGTGAAAAAGTAATCCCGCGGCAAAGAGGATCAGCGCCAGCCCGCCGAGGATCTTCACCAGCGGCACCAGCCAGGGCCGCGGACGGCTGGTCGCCGTCAGCCGGGTGACAGTACGGTGACGGGCATAGTGCACCGCCAGCGACAGACCAAGGATCGACAGCGCGGTGCCCAGCGCCATGGTCATCACTGCGGCGATGCCCCAGCTGACGATCCCCAGCGCGTTGGCGAACAGCAGGATCATAATCGCTCCGCTGCAGGGCCGGGCGCCGATGGCCAGCACCACGCCCAGGCGTGTCTTCCAGTCGGCGCCCTGCAGGTCGTGTCCCACGCCGTGGTGCCCGCAGCCGCACGAGGCATCATGCTGATGCGCCGGCCTCAGGGCGCGTATTCTCCTTTTACCCGGCAGCAGGCTACTGCAGCGCACGACAGATAACGTAAACCCCAAAGGCGGCGATGGTCAGGGCGCTGATCTTCTCGACGTACCAGCGGCTGGCGCTGAGATCGCCAGCGGCCAGATTCAGCCCCACCGCGAGAATAAAGACAAACAGGATGGCGCTGACGCCCTGCAGCAGGCTGCCGAGAAAAGGCACCACCCGCGCCGCGGTCAGGCTCTCCTGATTGGTGCTCAGGTAAGTGGTGACGATAAACTTGCCGTGGCCCGGTCCGATAGCGTGGAGCACGCCGTAGAGAAAAGCGCCCACCAGCAGCCAGACGCCGCCGCTGTACTGATGGTTGTTCAGCAGCAGAAGGTACATCACCAGATAGCGATGCAAGGTAATTTGCGTGGCGAGGCACCACTGGAGGAAGTCGCTCCAGTGGCTGTGCAAAGTGATGCCGGCGGCCAGCAGAAGAAGGCCGCCGCTCCCGGCGGCCAGCAGGCGCCAGTCGCGTTGCGAAGTCGGTATCATCATCGGTAAGCCATGGTGAAAAGAGATCAACCGCCAGACGACAATCTCATGCCCGGCGAACAATAGTGCCTGGATAATTTGTCGGATTTTTCTCGTCAATGCTTAAGGTCACAAGGCTCCGCATTATCAGCATCAGCGGGCTCCTACACCTACCCTCTGCCCTACCTTTGCACAAAGCATTTTCATATTTTCAGCATACCACAGACGTTTGTTTTTGCTGTTGACGCCCTGCATAACATATTAGAGCAATCGTTACACACCTAAAAAAGATAAAAATAAATCAGTTATCGCTATCCTGGCACTTTTTGTACTTTATCATCCTGCGCATCAGGCACGAATATTCATTAACTGCTATTAATTTAATATATTCATTAACAGGACCACCCCCATGAAAAGATGCTTACTCGCCCTGGTGTGCGTCGCGCTGCTGACGCCCTCGCTTTCGGCGCAGGCGACCTGGCGCAGCGACCAGCGCCAGGACGCTCGCGATACCCGCCAGGATAGCCGCGAGCAGGGCCGTGAAACCAAGCAAGAGTGCGTCAGAAATAATAATCAAAGCAACGCCAGCTGCCGTCACGATAAGCGGGAAAACCGCCGCGAAGGTCGTCAGGAAGCCCGCGACGAAAAATGGTAAGTCAGCCTGCTCCGGTGGATATCAGATCGCGGACTTCTGCCACCGGAGCCTTTAACACCGCCTGCGACACCGGACCGTCGTGTCTATCCCCTACCTGCTCTTTATTCTTAACTCGCCGCAGAATATTACCCACACCAGTCTGCAGCCTATGCCTCTCTTATACCCACCGCCTGATATCACCGCTTCCGCCGATTACCGCCCACGCTCCCACAGCACCATTAAGATTAAGCTCAACCCGTTAAATAAGACCTAAAGTGCCCTCACAGAGACAATGGCTATTATCCCCAGGCTTTTTGCAGTATGGTTTAATCTCTGTTGTAGTTTTGCAGTGAATGCTATCCAGACGGTTCAAGGTTGTATTCTGTCTGAGAAATTACTCATGCCATTCCCGTCGCTGAGATACGGGAGGCCGGCTGGCTGACGCCGTGCCGCCCCGACAGCCGGGAAATAAATCATGACGGCATTGATGGCCGCCTTGCCGTGGCCGGAAGCCAGTGCCTTCATCATCAAGCGGGCATCATCAAGAGGATCAGGGATGTACAGGACGTGGAAACCTCCAGGAAAGATTCGCCAGTTCAACCAGCTAACCCTTTCTTTACCCTTCAGCATACGGCGTCTTATCGCTGGGGATGGCGATAGCCCATGATACCGCATGCTCCCGTAGCAAATAAAAACGTTATCAGCACGCTGTTAAAAAATAAAAAGGCAGTCGCATTTAACAATGACCTGACGCAGGCCTGTAAAGCGTAATATTTGCCTGCCATAAAAGGGAACACTATGACGAATAACGCCGAGATAAAAAAAAGGAACTTCCTGACTCAGAATGAAATCGAGTCACTACTTAAAGCCGCCGATAGCGGTCCCTATGCCGCACGTAATTATTGCCTGACGCTGCTGTGCTTCATCCATGGTCTGCGCGCCAGCGAGATCTGTCGCCTGAGAATATCCGATATCGACCTTGCTTCCCGCTGCGTTTATATCCATCGGCTAAAAAAGGGGTTTTCGACCACCCACCCTTTGCTGAATAAAGAGATCCACGCCCTAAAGCGCTGGCTGGCCATTCGCAACACCTGGCCGCAGGCCGCCAGCGAGTGGCTATTTCTCTCCCGCAAAGGCAATCCCCTTTACCCGCCAGCAGTTTTATCAAATTATCCGCCTCCTCTGGCGACCAGGCGGGATTGCCGCTGGAGATCCACCCGCACATGCTGCGCCACTCCTGTGGCTTTGCGCTGGCCAATATGGGTATCGATACCCGTCTGATCCAGGACTATCTCGGACACCGCAATATTCGCCATACCGTCTGGTATACCGCCAGCAACGCGGGACGCTTCTATGGTATCTGGGACAATACGCGCGACAAACAGCGCCTGTCGCTGCTTCAGTAAGCCTGACGCCACGGATGGCGTTGTACCGCGTTGCGGGGAAATTAAATAGCAATAAATTAACCCTCAGTTAATTATGATTACTGTTCCCGCAAGTTCTTATTTAATCCTGCGGTCTCATCGTTAAATTGACCCTGTATTAATTCCGGTTTTGCCGTGATTCTTTATTGTTGGCTAAAAATCCATCCCGCTATTTTTTAAAATCTACCGAGTGAAAAATCCCTTTTATTTTATGCACATGCTATAAAACCCGAGCAGATCTATTGTGACCTTGCTTAAAATCTCTAAAATTAAGAATTATCGCCAGGCGATATTTTGACTGGTTGTAAATATAATATGCTATCTATACGTGGTTAATCGCCTTCACCTTGTACCGTTCTTACATTACGGATCTTTTCCGTCATGGCGTATGGTTTCGCCATGACGACCCCTCACCTCTTTTTCAGGAGTAATTATTGTGAACCGACGTCGTTTTCTTACCGCCAAAGAAGTTCAGGCTATGATGCAGGCCGCGCGTCAGGGCGCCACCGGCGAGCGGGACTACTGCCTCATCCTTCTCGCCTTTCGCCACGGGATGCGCATCAGCGAACTGCTGGATCTGCACTATCACGATCTGGATCTACGGGAAGGCCGGGTCAATGTGCGGCGGTTGAAGAACGGTTTTTCAACTATTCACCCGCTGCGCTTTGATGAACGTGAGGCCATTGAGCGCTGGAGTCAGGTCCGCGCCGGCTGGAAAGCGGCGGCCAAAACCGACGCGCTTTTTATCTCCCGTCGCGGGACCCCGCTCTCACGCCAGCAGGCGTATCGTATTATTCGCTCCGCCGGGGAAAAGGCGGGTACCGTGACGCAGACCCACCCTCATATGCTGCGTCACGCCTGCGGCTACGAACTGGCGGAAAGAGGTACAGATACCCGTTTGATCCAGGATTACCTCGGTCATCGTAATATTCGACACACGGTACGCTACACCGCCAGCAATGCGGCGCGTTTCGCTGGAATATGGGAAAGAAATAATCTTATTGGAGAAAGCATTGCAGAATCGGGAGTTGATACAACTGATTGAATTTAATTAAAAAATAAACCGTGAACAGGTCAATTGGGGCCAAACTGTTTATATCATAAAATGTTTTGACATATTTTGCAACTCACCACGCCATATTTCTGCAGAAAATTATTAACTACATGTTTTTAATATATTTTTAAAGCGTCAATTACGCACTTTTCCCCACCCTGCCCTCCCGTTGCATTGGCGCGCCTTCGCCAGCGGTATCTCTCTTCCTTTCGCACTCTTGCTAACATCACCAGATTAAATAACCAATAAAACCACATTAAACAGATTTTAATACCGAAAAACAGGCAAGATTAAACAACGAACAGATCGTTTATCTCAACGAGTCAAAATGGCCCCAATTGTCTCATCGGTTGGGCGAAAACTGTGCAGAGCCGGCAGCCAGACCACTCGGCTGAAATCTGAAATGCCTGGAAGGCACAACGGCTGCCAATCCGGTTCGTTATTTCGACATCGTTCAAAGGAAAACAGTATGAAAATCAAAACACTGGCAATGATTGTTGTGTCAGCCCTGTCTCTGAGCTCCGCGGCGGCCCTGGCCGATACCACCACGGTTAACGGCGGGACCGTCCATTTTAAAGGGGAAGTCGTTAACGCGGCCTGTGCGGTGGATGCCGGCTCTATCGATCAAACCGTCCAGTTGGGCCAGGTGCGTTCCGCGAAGCTGGCCACGGCGGGGAGCACCAGTTCGTCCGTTGGTTTCAACATTCAGCTGGATGATTGCGACACCACGGTAGCAACCAAAGCGTCCGTCGCCTTCGCCGGTACGGCCATCGACAGCAGCAATACCACCGTTCTGGCGCTGCAAAACTCTGCCGCCGGCAGCGCGACCAACGTCGGCGTGCAGATCCTCGACAACACCGGCACGCCGCTGGCGCTGGACGGCGCCACCTTCAGCGCAGCCACCACGCTGAATGACGGCACCAACATCATTCCGTTCCAGGCGCGTTACTACGCCACTGGCGCCGCGACCGCCGGTATCGCGAACGCTGACGCCACCTTCAAAGTGCAGTACGAGTAAGGCAAACATCAGGCAAGGAAGCCATCCGGGCCAGGAGGGCCCGCGCTTAATTTTGCAACCGGGGTGAAACGATGCAGGGAATGCAAATCGGGTCTGCTACTGCTGCTGCCTCCGCTGGCGGCTGGCCGGTAATCAGTGAACGTCACGCTGCCGGGGGGCAGCATGCGCTTTCAGGGCCCTGATCATGGCCAGTTCCTGCCGCGTCGAAGCCGGCGATCGGCAGATGACGGTCAATCTGGGACAGATCAGCAGTAACCGATTTCACGACGTGGGCGAAGACAGCAACCCGATCCCTTTCACGATTCATTTACAGGATTGCAGTACGGCAGTCAGCCAGCATGTCGGGGGTTGGCATTTCACGGCGTGGCTACGACGCAAAAACCCCGACGTGCTGATCGGTCGGGTGAAGGCCCGGGGATCGCCAGCGGGATCGGCATCGCGCTGTTCGACAGTCACGGCCAGCAGCTGCCTCTCAATCGTCCGCCGGATCGCTGGGTGCCGCTCTACCGCGGACCGACGACGCTAAATTTCGTCGCCAAATATCGGGCGACCGGACGCCAGGTCACCGGCGGCGCGGCCAACGCCCAGGCCTGGTTCTCATTAACCTATCAGTAATCAACCCGCAGACCAGCAGGACAACACCGTGAGCAGACAAGGAGATAATGTGAGAAAAACAGCAACGACGATACGCGGCATACTGACGGGATGTGTGCTTTTCGCCGCCGGCGCGTTGAGCGCCAGCGCGCACGCGGGCGTCGCGCTGGGCGCGACTCGGGTCATCTACCCGGCGGGTCAGAAACAGGTCCAGCTGGCGGTGACCAATAACGACGACAACAGCACCTGGCTTATTCAGTCATGGGTGGAAAATGCCGATGGGCAGCGAGACGGCCGGTTTGTTATCACTCCCCCGCTGTTTGCCATGCAGGGCAAAAAAGAGAATACCCTGCGCATTATCGATGCGACCAATAACCAGCTGCCGCAGGATCGGGAAAGCCTGTTCTGGATGAACGTGAAGGCTATTCCCTCAATGGATAAATCGAAGCTCAGCGACAACACCCTCCAGTTGGCGATTATCAGCCGCATCAAGCTCTACTACCGACCGGCAAAACTGACCCTGCCCCCGGATCAGGCGGCGGACAAGCTGACCTTTAGCCGCAACGGATCGTCGCTAACGCTGACGAATCCAACCCCTTATTACCTGACGGTGACCGAACTGAACGCCGGAACGCGCATTCTGGAAAACGCCCTGGTGCCGCCGATGGGTAAAACCAGCGTCAAGCTGCCCGCGGATGCCGGCAACACCATCACCTATCGCACCATTAACGATTACGGCGCGCTGACGCCGAAAATGAATGGCGTACTGCGTTAAATCTGGTGTGCCCCGCCGCGCGGGCCACGCTGCGCATGACCAGAAGCACTGACAGCCGGGCAACGTCGGACCGGAGGGATTATGTCACATCGAAAATATGGACTGGACCATGGGGGTCGCCGAAGCGCCCGGCGCCTGATTACGCCGGCGCTGACGCTGTGGCTCTGCTCACAGCCGTTCGCCGCGCAGGCGGACCTCTATTTTAACCCCCGCTTTTTAGCTGACGATCCGGCGGCGGTGGCAGACCTGTCGGGATTTGAAAAAGGCCAGGAGGTCCCGCCGGGCACCTATCGCGTCGATATTTATCTCAATAACGGCTATATGACCACCCGGGACGTCACTTTCCAGGCCGATGCGCAAGGCCATGGCCTGTCGCCCTGCCTGACCCGCGGCCAGCTGGCGAGCATGGGGGTGGATACCGGACGGGTGACGGGCATGGCGGCCCTGGACAGTACAGCCTGCGTGCCGCTAACGACGCTCATCAGCGAAGCCACCACCCGCTTCGATGTCGGCCAACAGCGCCTGTATCTCACCGTACCCCAGGCGTTTATGGGCAGCCACGCCCGCGGGTATATCCCGCCGGAGCTATGGGATAACGGCATCACCGCCGGGCTGGTTGAACTATAACTTCACCGGCAACAACGTCCATAACACCACCGGGGCAACAGCCGTTACGCCTATCTGAATCTGCAAAGCGGCCTGAATTTCGGCGCCTGGCGCCTGCGCGATAACAGCACCTGGAGTTACAGCAGCGGCGGCAGCGCGTCATCCAATGAGAACCGCTGGCAGCACGTCAACAGCTGGCTTGAGCGGGACATTATTTCCCTGCGCTCGCGGCTTACCCTCGGGGATAGCTACACCAACGGCGATGTCTTCGACGGGGATCAACTTCCGCGGCGCGCAGCTGGCCTCGGATGACAATATGCTGCCGGACAGCCAGAAAGGCTTCGCGCCGGTGATCCACGGGATCGCCCGCGGCACCGCGCAGGTGTCAGTCAAACAAAACGGCTACGAAATCTACCAGAGCACGGTGCCGCCGGGGCCGTTTACCATCGACGATCTCTACGCCGCAGGCAACGGCGGCGATCTGCAGGTCACCATTAAAGAAGCGGATGGCACCCGCCAGGTCTTCAGCGTGCCCTGGTCAACGGTGCCGGTGCTGCAGCGCGAAGGCCATACCCGCTTCGCCCTCACCGCCGGGGAGTACCGCAGCGGCAACAACCAACAGGAAACGCCCGATTTTTTTCCAGAGCACGGCCATGCATGGCCTGCCGGCCGGCTGGACCCTGTACGGCGGCACCCAGCTGGCGGACCGCTATCGCGCCTTTAACCTCGGGGTGGGGAAAAACATGGGCTATTTCGGCGCCTTATCGCTGGATATCACCCAGGCCAACGCCACCCTGCCTGACGACAGCGAGCATCAGGGACAGTCGGTGCGTTTTCTCTATAACAAGTCACTGGATGAGACCGGCACCAACCTGCAGCTGGTGGGCTACCGCTACTCCACCCGCGGCTACTATAACTTTGCCGATACCACCTACCGCCGGATGAGCGGCTACAGCGTGGAAACCCAGGACGGGGTTATCCAGGTGAAACCCAAATTTACCGACTACTACAATCTGGCTTACAGCAAGCGCGGTAAGGTGCAGCTGAGCGTGACCCAACAGCTGGGGCGCACCGCCACCCTCTATCTGAGCGGCAGCCACCAGACCTACTGGGGCACCGACGATGCCGATGAGCAACTGCAGGCCGGCCTCAACGCCGCCGTAGACGATATCAACTGGTCGCTAAGCTACAGCCTGACGAAAAATGCCTGGCAGCAGGGGCGCGATCAGATGCTGGCGGTCAACGTCAATATCCCTTTCAGCCACTGGCTGCGTTCCGATAGCCGTTCGGTCTGGCGGCACGCCAGCGCCAGCTACAGCCTGTCGCACGATCTCAATGGCCGCATGACCAATCTGGCGGGCCTGTACGGCACCCTGCTGGAAGACAATAACCTCAGCTATAGCGTGCAGACCGGCTATGCGGGCGGCGGCAACGGCGACAGCGGGAGCACCGGCTATACCGCGCTCAACTACCGCGGCGGCTACGGCAACGCCAACGTCGGCTACAGCCGCAGCGATGGTTTCAAACAGCTCTACTACGGGGTCAGCGGCGGCGTGCTGGCGCACGCCAACGGCATCACCCTGAGCCAGCCGCTGAACGATACCGTAGTGCTGGTGAAAGCCCCCGGCGCCGGCGGCGTGAAGGTAGAAAACCAGACCGGGGTGCGCACCGACTGGCGCGGGTATGCCGTCCTGCCGTATGCCACCGAGTATCGCGAAAACCGGGTCGCGCTGGACACCAATACCCTGGCCGACAATGTCGATCTTGACGATGCAGTGGTCAGCGTGGTGCCTACCCATGGGGCGATCGTCCGCGCCAGCTTTAACGCCCAGGTGGGAATGAAGATTCTGATGACGCTGACCCATCGCGGCAAACCGGTGCCGTTTGGCGCCCTCGCCACCAGCGACAGCAACCAGAGCGGCAGCATCGTCGCGGATAACGGTCAGGTCTACCTCAGCGGGATGCCGCTGGCGGGCAAGGTGCGGGTGAAATGGGGCGATGGCCCGGACGCCCAGTGCGTGGCCGATTATGCGTCTGCCGCCGGAGAGCCAGCAGCAGTCGCTCAGCCAGCTGTCCGTCGCGTGTCGCTAAGGAGATGATGATGAGAACACCGCAGTTTCTGCTGAGCGCCCTGCTCGCTCTGTTCGCGCCGCTGGCCTTCGCTGCCGACAGCACGATCGCCATCAGCGGCTATGTGCGCGACAACGCCTGCGCGGTGGCCGGAGAGTCGAAGGATTTCACCGTCGATTTGCAGGACAACGCCGCGAAGCAGTTTTACGCCGTCGGGGCGACGACCCCGCCGGTGCCGTTCCGTATCGTGCTATCGCCCTGCGGCACTTCCGTCACCGCGGTGAAGGTCGGCTTCACCGGCGTGGCGGACAGCGTCAATACCAGCCTGTTAAAACTCGACGCCGGCGCCTCGGCGGCGGCGGGAATCGGGGGTGGACATTCTCGACCATCAGCAGTCCCGGCTGCCTGTCAATGCCCCATCGTCAGCCATCGCCTGGACCACGCTGACGCCGGGCCAGACCAACATCCTGAACTTTTACGCCCGTCTGATGGCCACGCAGGTGCCCGTCACCGCCGGGCATGTCAATGCGACAGCAACATTCACCCTGGAATTTCAGTAAGTGGAGGCTGAAATGAAATGGACCCACGTGGGCTGGCTGCTGGCCGGCCTGTTAACCGCGAGCCCTTCCCTGCGGGCGGCCGACGTCACCCTTACCGTCAACGGGAAGGTGGTGGCCAGACCCTGCACGGTCTCCACCGTCAATGCCACCGTCGAGCTGGGCGATCTCTACACCTTCAGCCTGATTGGCGCAGGCTCGGCATCGGCCTGGCACAGCGTGGCGCTGGATCTCAGCAACTGCCCCGTCGGTACCTCACGGGTGAAGGCCACCTTC
>OKVR01000360.1_pt1 | contig 10692 bp, 7 predicted proteins | sample 1606891 | NCBI WGS metagenome assembly OKVR01 (sample SAMN03281011, study PRJEB24777) | human gut metagenome | isolation source: fecal sample PR176 from 1 month old male Indian infant, caesarean delivered... | place: Singapore | collected 2006-01-13 | reverse complement strand
TTTGGAGGTAGTCTTTCAGACCACGGTGTTCCAGATATTTCAGGAATTTAGCCTGATAAATCGCCCCGATTGGGCCCAGGCCCATAGAAACGGTCGGGAACTGCCAGAATTCCGGCATCAGTTTCGGGTGCGGATAAGAGGACAGACCTTTACCGTGAACTTCCTGACGGAAGTTGTTCATCTGCTCTTCAGTCAGACGACCTTCCAGGAACGCACGCGCATAAACGCCCGGAGAGATGTGACCCTGGAAGTACACCAGGTCGCCGCCATCCTGCTCATTGCGTGCGCGGAAGAAGTGGTTGAAGCACACTTCGTAGAAGGTTGCGGAAGACTGGAAAGAAGCCATGTGGCCGCCCAGTTCGAGATCTTTTTTCGATGCGCGCAGAACGGTCATGATGGCGTTCCAGCGGATCGCAGAACGGATACGACGTTCCAGATCCAGATTACCCGGATATTCCGGCTCATCTTCAACGGCAATAGTGTTGACGTAACCGCCGGTTGATGCGCCAGCAGCCACTTTCACCCCGCCTTTGCGGGCTTCAGAAAGGAGTTGATCAATAAGATACTGAGCGCGCTCAACACCTTCTTCACGGATGACCGATTCGATCGCCTGGAGCCAGTCGCGAGTTTCGATCGGATCCACGTCATTTGGTAAACGTTCTGACATGGGGGGTATTCCTTATCTATCTAATCGTTGATTAATCTGGAACCTGTCCCATTGAACTCTTCGTTCTTCACCGTTGAACAACCAAAAATTCAATAAGACAGGTTCTGCGTTTAGTTGCCGCGCTCTAAAAATGGCGCTTAAGAACCGGAGTTCTCGTCCTTTCGTTGCTGTAAACGACGCAGCGAGCGTTCTCTACGACTCTGCTCACGGCTACGGTCCAGCAAAATTTCCTCAATGAACGCCAGGTGACGGTGCGACGCCTCACGCGCCTGCTCCGGCTCCCCGGCCATTATCGCCTCGAAAATGCGAGTGCGATGGTTGCTGACCAACGGGAGCATTTCCCGGCGGGCATACAGCAATTCAAAGTTCTGACGCACGTTTTGCGCCAGCATCGGCTCCATACACCTTAGCAGATGGAGCAAAACCACATTGTGTGCCGCCTCGGTGACGGCGATTTGGTACTGGACGACGGCGCCGGACTCAGCGTCCAGATCGCCCGACTGCTGAGCCCGCTCAATAGCCTGATGCAGCTCGCGGATACGGTCGCGATCTTCATCATTGCTGCGCAGCGCCGCGTAATAAGCTGCAATGCCTTCCAGCGCGTGACGGGTCTCAAGCAGATCGAATTGGGATTCAGGGTGATCGGACAGCAGCTCGACCAGCGGATCGCTGAAGCTCTGCCACAGGCGGCTCTGAACAAACGTTCCACCTCCCTGACGACGAAGCAACAGGCCCTTGGCTTCGAGGCGTTGAATCGCCTCACGCAGCGAGGGGCGGGAAACGTCGAACTGTTTAGCCAGTTCGCGTTCAGGCGGGAGTTTTTCACCGGGGCGCAAGGTCCCCTCAAGGATCAGAAACTCCAGCTGCTGCTCTATCACATCGGATAATTTTGGTTGGCGGATTTTGCTGTAGGCCATATTCCCTGTCTCTGCCATTAGCCCGGAGTCAATTGGTCTTACCAATTTAAAGTTCGTAGCGCTAAAGTAACAAAGTATTCACCTTATGTCCATACAGGTTTTGATTGAAATCAGTAAACGACGGACATTTTAACAACCTTACAGAAATAACATTTCAGAAATGTAACCTTGCACAAATGTTATGTTTACTCATAAAGAGGTAGCATTAACTTAATGGAAACGAAAAATTACGCTATCTGAACCGATTCAACGACCCAATAAATGAATATAAAGACAATATCATTGAATAAATAATCAGAAAGAAGCAGTGCGTCGGAATAATACAGAATGTGTCTATTGATGTCTTTTTAGACACATGGTCATCATCCCTTCATAAAGCAGGTGCATTCAAACGCGCTTACCACTATTCTCCCTGAGACGAAAGGCCTTTTTCTTAATTACCGCACCGCCTTCCGTAAACAAAACAATACAGAAACGGAAGTCGTTAAATACACAAACACAACAATATGTGCGCGCCATCACTCAGGTAAAAAGTGGGCCACGTCGCCCAAATTTTCGCTGGCTATGCTTTCTGGCAGGGACAGCAGTGAAGCAGCAACCTGACGGATGACGTACACAAAAAATAACCACACACGAGGTTTCATATGGAAGGTCAACAGCACGGCGATCGGCTGAAGCGCGGCCTGAAAAACCGCCACATCCAGCTCATCGCGCTGGGCGGGGCTATCGGCACCGGCCTGTTTCTGGGGAGCGCGTCCGTCATTCAGTCCGCCGGCCCGGGTATCATTCTTGGTTACGCGATTGCCGGTTTTATCGCCTTTCTGATCATGCGTCAGCTGGGCGAAATGGTGGTGGAAGAGCCGGTAGCCGGTTCGTTTAGCCACTTTGCTTATAAATACTGGGGCGGCTTTGCCGGCTTCGCCTCCGGCTGGAACTACTGGGTGCTGTATGTCCTGGTGGCCATGGCGGAACTCACTGCCGTCGGCAAATATATCCAGTTCTGGTGGCCGGAAATCCCGACCTGGGCCTCAGCGGCGGTCTTCTTCATCGCCATCAACGCCATTAACCTGACCAACGTGAAAGTGTTCGGGGAAATGGAGTTCTGGTTTGCCATTATCAAAGTGGTCGCCGTTGTGGCGATGATTTTGTTCGGCGGCTGGCTGCTGTTCAGCGGCAACGGCGGCCCGCAGGCGACGGTACGTAACCTCTGGGATCAAGGCGGGTTCCTGCCGCACGGCTTTACCGGGCTGGTAATGATGATGGCGATCATCATGTTCTCCTTCGGCGGTCTGGAGCTGGTGGGTATCACCGCGGCGGAAGCGGATAACCCGGAGCAAAGCATCCCGAAAGCCACTAACCAGGTTATCTACCGTATCCTGATCTTCTATGTTGGCTCGCTGGCGGTCCTGCTCTCGCTTCTGCCGTGGACGCGTGTGACTGCGGACACCAGTCCGTTCGTCCTGATTTTCCATGAGCTTGGCGATACGCTGGTGGCAAACGCCCTCAACGTAGTGGTGCTGACGGCGGCCCTGTCGGTGTATAACAGCTGTGTCTACTGCAACAGCCGTATGCTGTTCGGTCTTGCCCAGCAGGGGAACGCACCGAAAGCGCTGCTCAGCGTCGACAAACGCGGCGTGCCGGTGAATACCATTCTCGTCTCCGCCGTGGTCACCGCCCTGTGTGTGCTGATCAACTACCTGGCGCCGGAATCCGCATTTGGCCTGCTGATGGCGCTGGTAGTCTCCGCCCTGGTGATCAACTGGGCGATGATCAGCCTCGCGCATATCAAATTCCGTCGCGCCAAACAGCAGCAGGGGGTCACCACTCGCTTCCCCGCCCTCTTCTACCCGCTGGGTAACTGGGTGTGCCTGCTGTTTATGGCCGCGGTGCTGGTAATTATGCTGATGACCCCGGGGATGGCGATTTCCGTTTGGCTGATCCCGGTATGGATCGCCGTGCTGGGCGTGGGCTATCTGTTTAAACAGAAAGCCGCCGCCACCATAAAAGCACAATAATACATCTCATCAATAATTCTCTTTGCTCTGCGCCCCCTCCCTGAATGACGGGCGCAGAGCATTGTTATCTGCTTCACACTTTCCCCTCCATAGCTTTTTTATCCATATCGTCAACGCGTTCCTGCAACGTAATTCTCTCGATAGCAGCCAATAATTCTCTCCATACTGCAACGGAGAGACCGCACATGGCAGACAATAGACTTTCAATAAAAGAAAAGATTGGTTATGGGATGGGGTATGCCGGATGCAATATCATCTTTGGCGCCATCATGCTGTTTGTTTAATACTATTTTTTAATACCCGATATTTTCGGGTCTGGCGCCGGCGCTGGTGGGCGTACTGCTGCTGTCGGTGCGCGTCATCGATGCGGTGACCGACCCGATCATGGGCGCCCTCGCCGACCGCACCCGCAGTAAATATGGCCGCTTTCGTCCATGGCTGCTGTGGATTGCTTTCCCCTACGCCCTGTTCAGCGTCCTGATGTTCACCACTCCTGAGTGGACCTATAACAGCAAAGTCATCTATGCGTTTGTCACCTACTTTCTGCTGTCGATTACCTATACCGCGATTAACATCCCCTACTGCTCGCTGGGAACGGTGATGACCGCCGATCCGAAAGAGCGCGTTGCCTGCCAGTCTTATCGTTTCGTGATGGTGGGTATCGCCACGCTGTTGCTGTCATTAACGCTGCTGCCAATGGCCGACTGGTTCGGCGGCGCCGATAAAGCGAAGGGCTATCAGATGGCGATGACCGTGCTGGCCTTCATCGGCATGTGTATGTTCCTGTTCTGCTTCGCTACCGTACGCGAACGCATCCACCCGGCGGTACAGACCAATGATGAACTGAAAAAAGATCTCAAAGATGTGTGGAAAAATGACCAGTGGGTACGCATCCTGTTGCTCACGCTGTGCAACGTCTGTCCGGGCTTTATCCGCATGGCCGCCACCATGTACTACGTCACCTGGGTAATGGGGCAAAGCACCCATTTTGCCACTCTGTTTATCAGCCTCGGCGTGGTCGGGATGATGATTGGCAGCATGCTGGCAAAAGTCCTCACCGACCGCTGGTGCAAACTGCAGGTCTTCTTCTGGACCAATATCGTGCTGGCGATCTTCTCCTGCGCCTTCTATTTCTTTAATCCGCACGCCACCACGCTGATTATGGTGCTCTACTTCCTGCTCAACATCCTGCATCAGATTCCCTCCCCGCTGCACTGGTCGCTGATGTCCGATGTTGACGACTACGGCGAGTGGAAAACCGGCAAGCGCATCACCGGCATTAGCTTCTCCGGCAATCTGTTCTTCCTCAAAGTCGGCCTGGCGGTCGCCGGGGCGATGGTCGGATTCCTGTTGTCATGGTACGGCTACGACGCTGGCGCCAAAGCGCAAAGCGCCTCCGCCCTCAACGGCATCGTGCTGTTGTTCTCGGTTATCCCCGGCGTCGGCTACCTGATCACCGCCGGCGTGGTGCGCCTGCTGAAAGTTGACCGCACCCTGATGCGCCAGATCCAGAGCGATTTAGAGAAGCGCCGCAGCAACTACAGCGAGCTGAATGAATACCAGGAACTGAAAACCAGTGAACACGTAAGGAAAGCCTGATGAACAACTGGCCCAACCCCCTTTATTGAACAGCGCGCAGATCCCTTTATTCTGCGCCACCTTAATCAACCTTACTACTTTATTGCCTCGGTGCCGGAATACGACCGGCTGGAGATCCGGCGCGCGGCGACCCTTGAAGGATTACGCGATGCGGAGCCGGTAGTGGTCTGGCGCGCACCGCAAAGCGGGCCGATGAGCCAGCTGATTTGGGCGCCGGAGCTACATGAGATAGACGGGAAGTGGTATATCTATTTTGCCGCCACCCATACCCACGATCTGGATGCGCTGGGCATGTTCCAGCATCGTATGTTCGTGATCGAGTGCGCCGACAACGATCCGCTGACCGGCCGCTGGCAGGAAAAAGGCCAGGTGATCACGCCTTTCGATACCTTCGCCCTCGATGCCACCACCTTTATCCATCAGGGCAAACGCTGGTACCTGTGGGCGCAAAAATCGCCGCATATCGAGGGCAACTCAAACCTGTATCTCGCTGAAATGGCCAACCCGTGGACGCTAAAAGGCGAGCCGGTCATGCTGAGCAAGCCGGAGTTCGACTGGGAGTGTCGGGGATTTAAGGTCAATGAAGGACCCGCGGTGCTGGTGCATGGCGATAAGCTGTTCATCAGCTATTCCGCCAGCGCCACCGACGAAAACTACTGCATGGGGTTGCTCTGGATTGACCGGCAGGCCGATCCGCTGCAGCCGGCAAACTGGCATAAAGCCCCGCAGCCGGTGTTCCGGACCAGCTATGAAAACCGCCAGTATGGGCCCGGGCCATAATAGTTTTACCCAAACGCCGGCGGGGGAAGATGTGCTGGTCTACCACGCGCGGAATTACACCGAGATTGAAGGCGACCCGCTGTATGACCCCAATCGTCATACCCGGCTAAAACTCGTCAGCTGGGGAGAGGACGGCATGCCCGACTTCGGCATCCCGCCGGCGGATACGCTGTAGCGGTTCGGTATGCGGCCCGCTGGCGCGGGTTCTCCAGGCCGGGTCAGGCGAAACCGCCGCCCGGCAACATGCCAGGTACAGCGTCTGATATAGAACCCGGCGCCGCTGTTGCTTGCCGGGCCTGCGCAGTGTGGGTCTCCAGGCCGGATAAGCGCAACGCCATCCGGCAGATAACGCCCCAGATGTGAGGGTATCGTGGCAGGTAGAGTACGAGCGCAGGCCGTTACACCAGGGTGCCGTAAATCGTCAGCAGCGCCATGATCACCACCACCACCAGCGAGGTTTTCTTGGCCATCGACACCGCAGCCTTCGGGTCGCCACTTTATCCACGTGCGGTTCACGAGCCAGGGAATACTGCGCCAGGCGGGTCAATACCTGATACTGCGACGAATGGCGGTCGCCTAACGATGCAAACCACGCCGGGAGCGCTTTCTCTCCATGCCCCACCAGAGCATAGACAACCCCCACCAGACGCACCGGCAGCCAGTCCACAATATGCAGGATACCATCGATTCCGGACTGCAAACGATGATGCGGCGTCTGGTAGCGCGCCAGCCACGTCTGCCAGGCACGCAGGACGCTATAGGCGATAAGCGTCAGCGGCCCCCACGCCCCACCGACCACAAACCAGAAGAGTGGCGCCAGGTAGTAACGATAGTTAATCCATAGCAGCGCATTTTGCAGTTCGCTAAGGTACTCGCGCTCATCACAGCCCGGGGGGACGCCGTGTATCAAAGTCAGCTCGCTGGCCATCGCATCGCAGGCGCGGCTGTCATTGCGCGACGCCGCTTTCAGATAGGCATGATAGTGCAGCCGAACCTTACCGGCGCCGATGCACAGCAGGCCTAGCAAAATCCAGAACACCAGCAGCGGTACGTTGAACAGCTGCCCCTGCAGCAAGCGCTGAATAATGTAGACCACCGCGACGGCGACCAGGGTCATCAGCAGCGTTCCCGGCAACGAGAAATGTTTTATCCGGCGGAACGCCACCTCCAGCCGATGATCAAGCTGCCAGTGTTCGCCCAGTTTAAACAGGCGTTCAGCGATAAGCACCAGCAACGTAGTAAACAGCGTCATGAGGTCTCCTTTTCGGACGGCGCGCTGAGCAGCGCACGAAATTTTTTTCCAGTCAAAGGCCGGTCCCGGGTCCGTCTTTGCGCACGGGCGCGATATCGCTATGGCCCGTGATGTTTGCGGCGATGGCAGGATAAATCGTGATAAGCAGATCCGTCACCGCCGCCAGCTGCTGGTACTGCGCATCGGTATACGCCAGGGTATCCGTGCCTTCCAGCTCTATACCGATGGAAAAGTCATTGCAGCGTTCACGCCCCTGATAGCTGGAGACACCCGCATGCCATGCACGCTTATCGAAAGGCACATACTGCACGATTTCACCATCACGGCGAATCAGACAATGCGCCGAAACGCGCAGATGAGCAATCTCGGCAAAGAAAGGATGCGCGTGAGGATCCAGGGTGCCGGTGAACAGCGCGTCAATCCATGGACCACCAAATTCACCTGGCGGCAGGCTGATATTATGCACCACCAATAAGGAAGGGGCCTCTTCATCCGGACGGCAGTCATGGTGCGGCGAGGGAACCCGCCGCGCGCCGACCAGCCATCCCTCGTTCAACTGCATGCGGGATCTCCTTTCGCGAACTCATGCTTCCGGGCCACACGCCGGCCCAAAGGATGAAGTGTGTATGGTACTGAAACGTCGTTCAGGTTAGCATGTTTCCCACTTCTGAATCTTATCTATCTGGAGCTTTATCATGTCGCCTCGTCGTTACAACCCCGACCGCCGCCGTGACGTGCTGCTGGAACGTATTAATCTCGATATTACCGATGCTGTCGCACACTCCCTGCGGGAAGATTTGGGCGGCGAAGTCGACGCCAGCAACGATATTAGCGCACAATTATTGCCGCAGGATGCACGCTCCCATGCGGTGGTCATTACCCGCGAAGATGGCGTCTTCTGTGGTAAACGCTGGGTGGAAGAGGTCTTCATTCAGCTCGCCGGTGACGACGTGAATATCACCTGGCACGTCGCCGATGGCGATGCGGTCAAAGCCGATCAACCCCTGTTCGAGCTGGAAGGCCCATCGCGCATTCTGCTCACTGGCGAACGTACGGCGCTGAACTTTGTGCAAACCCTCTCCGGCGTCGCCAGCGTTGTCCGCCGCTATGTCGACCTGCTGGCGGGCACCAAAACCCAACTCCTGGATACGCGCAAAACGCTGCCAGGGCTGCGAACCGCTTTGAAATACGCGGTTCTCTGCGGCGGCGGCGCCAACCACCGCCTGGGGCTGTTCGACGCTTTCCTGATTAAAGAAAACCACATCATCGCCTCCGGCTCGATCCGTCAGGCGGTGGAAAAGGCGTTCTGGCTGCATCCTGATGTGCCGGTGGAAGTGGAAGTGGAAACGCTGGATGAGCTGGAGCAGGCGTTAAAAGCCGGGGCCGATATCATTATGCTCGATAACTTCACCACCGACCTGATGCGCGAGGCGGTGAAAATCACCGCTGGCCAGGCGGCGCTCGAGGTCTCCGGCAACGTCACCTTTGACACCATCCGCGAATTTGCCGACACCGGGGTCGACTATATCTCCGTCGGGGCCCTGACCAAACATGTGCAGGCGCTCGACCTGTCGATGCGTTTTCGCTGAAGATTGGGCCTTCACGTTTCCGGCGTGAAGGCCTGAATTTGCGACCCGACTCGCAGCCGCTCTTGCTCACCATGCAATCCCGCTAAAAACCCTGGAACCCGGTTTCCCGGATCGTTTTCGTCTCCTCGCCTGTCCCCTGCATCCAGTCCACAGTGCTTCTGTCACAACAAGGAGCGACTTATGGATAAACAACGAGGTTTTACCCTGATTGAACTGATGGTGGTCATCGGCATCATCGCCATTCTCAGCGCCATCGGCATCCCGGCCTACCAGAACTACCTGCGTAAAGCCGCCCTCACCGATCTGCTGCAGACCTTTGTCCCCTACCGGACGGCAATTGAACTTTGCGCGCTCGATCATGGCGGCCTGACGACATGCGACGGCGGCAGCAATGGCATCCCCTCGCCAACCACCACGCGCTACCTCTCCGCCATGAGCGTGGCAAAAGGGGTCGTTACCCTCACCGGCCAGGAAAGTCTCAACGGACTGGGCGTCACCCTAACCCCGACCTGGGATAACGCCGAGGGCGTCACCGGCTGGCAGCGGGTCTGCACTATCACCGACAACAGCGCGCTTCAGCAGGCCTGCGAAGACGTCTTCCGCGTGAAGTGAGGGCGACAACATGAAAACAGAACAGCTGATCCCTCTCTGTCGTCGCCATCACGCCCTGCTGCTGCACAGCGATGAGCAGACGATATCCATTGCGGTGGTCGATACCCCGCCGACGGAGCTAATGGAGGCGCTACGTTTCGCGACGCAAAAACGGATCGATATTGAATGCTGGAGCCAGGAGCAGATGGATAAACGCCTGCAAGTCCAGGAAAAGCAGGCGCTGCTGGCGCAAAATGCAGGCCCGGAAAACATCGCCGAACGGGTCAATCAGATCCTCGAGCAGGCCCTGCGTCAGCGGGCCTCCGATATTCATATCGAACCCACGGAAACGCACTTACGGATCCGCCTGCGTGTCGATGGCGTGCTACACGCCCTGCCGCTGCTGGCGCCCGAGCTGGCCGCGCCGGTTATCGCACGACTCAAAGTGATGGCCAGTCTCGATATCGCCGAGCATCGTTTGCCGCAGGATGGTCAGTTCGCGCTGAACCTCGCCGGACGGCAGCTCTCCTTTCGCATCGCCACTCTGCCCTGCCGCTATGGCGAGAAAATTGTCCTGCGCCTTCTGCATCAGGTTGACCAGGCGCTGGATCTGGAGGCGCTCGGCCTCTCATCCTCTCAGCTGGCGGCCTTCCGCCAGGCGCTGAATCAGCCGCAGGGGCTGCTGCTGGTCACTGGCCCAACCGGAAGCGGGAAAACGGTAACCCTCTACAGCGCCCTGCAGGCGCGAAACCGGGAGCAAGTGAACATCTGTAGCGTCGAGGATCCTCTGGAGATCCCCATCGCCGGGATGAACCAGACGCAAATCAACCCGCGCGCCGGGCTGACCTTTCACAGCGTACTGCGCGCCCTGTTACGTCAGGACCCGGATATTGTGATGGTGGGTGAAATCCGCGATGCCGAAACCGCTGAAATCGCGCTGAAAGCCGCCCAAACGGGTCATCTGGTGCTCTCTACTCTGCACACCAATTCCACCAGCGAAACCCTTACCCGCCTGCAGCAAATGGGCATCGCCCGCTGGATGATCTCCTCTGCGCTCTCGCTGGTTATCGCCCAGCGTCTGGTCCGCAAGCTGTGCCCCCACTGCCGGCGCAATGCCGGCAGTGCCGCCGACCTGCCGCACAGTCTGTGGCCCCGCTCGCTGCCGCGCTGGCAGGCCGCGGGCTGCGAACACTGTTATCACGGGTATCACGGCAGGCTGGCGCTGTTCGAGGTCTTGCCTGTCACTCCGGGGCTACGTCAGGGGATAGTCCAGGGGCTCAAC
>OKVR01000358.1_pt1 | contig 10759 bp, 9 predicted proteins | sample 1606891 | NCBI WGS metagenome assembly OKVR01 (sample SAMN03281011, study PRJEB24777) | human gut metagenome | isolation source: fecal sample PR176 from 1 month old male Indian infant, caesarean delivered... | place: Singapore | collected 2006-01-13 | reverse complement strand
CGTCAGGGTGTGGCTCGCGTGGTAACAGAAGTCCTGGGCAAATAAACGGGTAGCAAAAGATGAACATTATTAAAACAGATATTCCTGACGTGCTGATTTTTGAACCGCGCGTGTTTGGTGATGCGCGGGGCTTCTTCTTTGAGAGCTTCAGCAGCAAGGTGTTTAATGAGGCGGTGGGCCGCCAGGTGGATTTCGTCCAGGATAACCACTCCCAGTCCCAGAAAAGCGTATTGCGCGGGCTGCACTATCAGCTGGATCCGCACGCCCAGGGCAAACTGGTCCGCTGTGTGGAAGGCGAGGTATTTGACGTGGCTGTGGATATCCGTCGTTCATCGCCAACCTTTGGCAAATGGGTAGGAGCGGTGCTCAGCGCAGAGAATAAACGTCAGTTGTGGATCCCGGAAGGGTTCGCCCACGGTTTTATGGCGCTGAGCGAAACTGTGCAGTTTGTCTACAAGGCGACGAACTACTACGCGCCGCAGTCAGAACGGAGCATCATCTGGAACGATCCGGAGATAGGGATTGACTGGCCGGCGCTGAGCGACTGCGCACTGTCGCTGTCGGAGAAAGATCTGCAGGCGCACACGCTGGCCAACGCGGAAGTGTATATCTAGTAATGACCTGGGTTCGGGCTCAAAAAATGACCAGAGCCTGAATCCAGTATATAAATTAAGGTATGTCTAAGCGATGCTGAAGTATTTCTTGAAAAACAAAACCCTCATCTTGAAACTGGCGAAAAGAGATATTGATTCTAAATATAAGGGGTCTTTTATCGGTGGTTTCTGGGCAGTTGTTAACCCAGTAATTATGTTATGTGTTTATTCGTTTGTATTTTCAGAAGTCTTCAAGGCTAAATGGGGTAGTTTAGAAGGAGGGAAAGGGACCTTCGCAGTAGTATTGTTTGCTGGGTTGATCATATTCAACTTCTTAGCAGAGTGTTTAAGTCGAGGACCGACATTATTTACCAGTAATGTAAATTACGTTAAGAAAGTTGTTTTTCCACTTGGCTGTCTTCCATTCAGCATTTTTCTTTCGGCTGTGTTTAATTTCTTTATAAGTTTCATAATTTTGCTCATTGCTCAACTAATTGTTTTCAATTCAGTGCCTTGGACAATTTTATTCTTTCCGCTGCTGTTGATTCCTTTGTTTCTTATCGGTTTTTCCTTAATTGTTATTTTTTCAACCATTGGCGTTTATTTTAGAGATATAGCTCAGGCTGTGCCAATTATCATAACATTTCTAATGTTTTTATCTCCGATATTTTATCCGTTAAGCGCAATTCCTAAAAGTTTTCAGGATGTTATGATGTACAACCCGCTAGCGTTTTTAATAGAAAATACACGGGATGTATTAATCTTTGGCAAAAATATGTCAATTGAATCATATTCAATTCTGTATATCTCAAGTATTGTATTTTACATTATTGCAATGAAAATATTCCAGAAGGCTAAAAAAGGTTTTGCAGATGTCCTATAATTCAGTTAAATGCGAAGCTGTCATTCAAGTAGAACATATTACAAAAATTTTTCGCATCTACAACACTCCAAAGGATCGGATAAAAGAATTCCTGGCAAATTTACCACGCCGAGTTGCTGGGGCAAAGCGTATTAAGAAACATAAAGAATTCTATTCACTTAATGATGTCTCCTTAACTATTAATAAAGGAGAGACAATTGGGATCATTGGTGCCAACGGCGCAGGTAAGTCAACCCTATTGCAAATTATTTGTGGGACGCTGTCGCCAACGAATGGCAATGTAACTGTAAACGGTAGAGTGGCTGCTCTCTTAGAGCTTGGTGCTGGGTTTAACCCTGATTTCACAGGTAGAGAAAATATTTTTATCTCAGCATCAATAATGGGGCTAACTGACGAGCAAATAAAAGAACGTTTCGACAGTATCGTTGAGTTTTCCGAAATTGGAGAGTTTATTGAGCAACCGGTAAAAACATATTCTAGTGGTATGTTTTGTACGGTTGGCATTTTCAATTATCGCTCACGTTGATGCAGATATCTTAATCGTAGATGAAGCGCTTTCGGTTGGTGATGCGTTCTTTGTTCAAAAAATGTATGCGTTTTCTACGGGCATTTATGGAACATGGTACTGTGCTCTTCGTTAGCCATGATACCGCTTCAATTGTAAACTTATGCGATCGTGCTATCTGGATTGATCATGGGCAGAAGAAGATGGAAGGTTCTGCGAAAGATGTCTCGGAAGCTTATCTTGCTGCATTATTTAAACAGAGTAACAGGAATGTATCCGTCAAGCGTCAAAACAAGGATGTTACCGAGGTTGTAGCTTATAAAGATATGCGTACTAGTTTTATTAATGCTAGTAATTTACGTAATGATATAGAAGTGTTTTCTTTTAATGATGAAAGTAAACAGTTTGGTGAGAATGGCGCAGAGATCTATAGTGTAAGGCTAGAGGATCAAAACGGTGAACCCTTATCATGGGTAGTTGGTGGGGAAGAAGTTAAGCTTAGAATAAGTGTTAAGTGCTTGAAAAGTATGTTTAGCCCAATAATCGGTTTCTATATAAAAGACCGACTTGGACAAACATTATTTGGTGATAATACATACCTTTCTTATATGGATACACCACTCAGTATGCAACCTGATGACAATATGGATAGCATTTTCGAGTTTAACATGCCTATACTTCCAGTCGGTGAATATAGTATTTGCGTCGCAGTGGCAGAAGGTAGTCAGCAAGAACATATCCAACATCACTGGATACATGATGCGGTAATTTTTAAATCGCATTCTTCCAGTACGGTGACTGGGCTAGTCGGTATTCCAATGAAAAAATATTAGTATCTCGGTGAATTAAGAGTAATTATTTTATGACTATGATTAATAAATCAATGCTTTCCAGACCTAGAAAACTGACTTTCCCATTTGGCTGGTGCGGCCATATCCCCTTTGTCAGTTGGCTTGTTGAGGAAATGAAACCGGGTACTATTGTTGAATTAGGTACGCATTCAGGAAATTCATATTTTGCAATCTGCCAGGCTGTCCTGGAAAATAATACCGGTTCCAAATGCTATGCTGTTGATACGTGGCAGGGGGATGAGCATGCTGGTAGCTACAGTGAAGATGTTTTCAGAGATGTAAGTGCATGGAATCAGCAGTATTTCTCTGCATTTTCAAATTTAATGCGCATGACCTTTGATCAGGCGAACGAATATTTTTCTGCAGGAAGCGTTAATTTATTGCATATCGACGGCTTACATACCTATGAAGCTGTTAAACATGACTTTGAATCCTGGAAATCAAAATTAGCAGATGATGCAGTTGTCCTGTTCCATGACACCAATGTCCGTGAACGAGGATTTGGTGTATGGCAGCTTTGGGATGAACTTCAACAACAGTATCCATCTTTTGAATTTTTGCATTCATATGGCCTGGGTGTGCTTTTTGTAGGCAAAAAAAGCCACGCTCTTTATGAAAAGTTGGCTTCTTTTGGTGAGCCTGCTCTCATTAGAGAAGCATTTTCACGCCTAGGTGAGTTAATTACTCTGCGCGAAGAAGCCCATAATCATATCCAGCATATTGAATCAGCCAGATCCGTTCTTGAGAGTCAAAACCAAGAACTTCAGCATCAACTTAATAAATCAAAAGAAGAAACGAACTCTATATAAAGAGAATTCAGGAAGATAAAATATTAAAAATGTTATGGCTGGCAGAATCCATGAACTGGAAAACAGTCAGCATCATATTTCCGGCAATGTCCATGCACTCGAAAAGGAAATTGAACGGCTGATTAATACTAACTCGTGGAAAATCACTAAGCCACTAAGATTCATGTTTCGAGTACTCCGCGGCCAACAGAAAGATGCGATGTGGCATATTAAAAAAGAAGTCCGTAACATTGCCAAGTTAGCTTATTATCGAACCCCTTATAAGTATCGCGAACAACTATTAGCCATGGCATTTAAGGTTCGACCTAGTTGGTTCACTAGTCATCCTAAATTTATGGCTGCTCATTCTCTAATATCAAATGAATTAGAGGTAAGTGATAAGCTTATCGATATTAATTTATTAAGTGACGATATTAATACACAGCCTGGAAGAATTGCTGTTCAATGTCATATTTTTATCCAGACTTAATCGATGAATTTGTGGCACAATTGTCAACAATGCCGTTTAAGTTCGATGTTTACATTTCAGTAACAAGTGAAGAAGCCAAACAACAATGCGATCTGCAATTTAAGAAGATTAAAAATATCGAAAATCTCGATGTGCGAGTAGTACCTAATCGCGGTCGTGATATTGCTCCAGTATTCGCTGAGTTTGGTGCCGCCTTAAAACAATATGATTTTGTTTGTCATATTCAAAGTAAAAAATCATTATATAATGAGGGAAAAACAACCGGTTGGCGAGAATATTTACTGAATGGTTTGTTCGGTTCGGAATCTAATGTAAAACGGATATTTAAAGCCTTTAATGATGATGAAAAATTAGGGATTGTCTACCCACAGGTCCATCATACTTTACCTTATATGGCATTTACCTGGCTAGCCAACAAACAGCAGGGCAGTGAACTTTGCGCAAAAATGGGAATAGCCTGTCCTGATGGATATTTCAATTTCCCCGCAGGGTCAATGTTTTGGGCTCGTGTAGACGCTTTGTCCCCGTTATTCGAGATGAATTTAGCGTGGCAAGATTTTCCTGAAGAAAAAGGACAGACTGATGGGACTACAGCACATGCAATTGAACGTTTGTTAGGTATAGTTCCTCAGGCTTTGAATTATGGTTCATTAATTATAAAAGACTGTGAGAATGAGTCAAAATCCACTTTCCGTTGGGATCATCAATATTTCCCGAGAACGTTAGAGTCGATTCATCAAATAATTTCTGATCCAAGCAAAAAAGTTATTGCTTTTGATATTTTTGATACCTGTTGATTCGTCCTTTACTTCATCCTGACCATACAAAACAGATCATTGCCAGCCAATTGTCTGCTGAGGAAGCGTCCGAATTTCTGTCTAAAAGGCCTGCCGCAGAGCAGAGTGCAAGGCACCGCGCTGGGCGGGATATCAGTATTGACGATATCTATAATGAATTGCAACAACATTATCAGGTTGAACATTCAGTCGCCAAAAAGTTTCGTGAGCTCGAAGAACGGGTTGAAATTGCTTCTGTTTCGGCTCGGCCGGATATGTTGGAAATTTTTGAGTTTGTTAAAAAGAGTGGTAAAAAAAATCGCTATTGTCAGCGACATGTTTTTACCGCTTGAAACTATCGTTAATATGCTCGAATCTAATGGTTTTATCGGGTGGGATAAAAATTTATTTATCATCAGATAAAGGTAAAAGAAAGGATATGGGTGAACTGTATGAGCTCCTTCTTGCCGAATATGGTGTTTCTGGTAATGAAGTTGTAATGATTGGTGATAACGAGCGAAGTGATTTACAGTTACCTTGCGATTGGTTTAACATCCTCGGTTTGCATCTTGTGAGAGCTACGGACTTAGCACTTCATATTCCGGAGTTTGCACCAGTAGCACAGCAGGCCTTTAAGTCAGATCTTAACGGAGAACTTACTTTTGGCCTTATAACGAAGAAAAATTTGAGTCAAATTTGTAATTTTTCTCCCGAAAAACTTAAGCTATTCTCTTCTAGCCCCTATCAAATTGGTTATAATCTTGCTGGGCCCTTGCTTACTGCATTTGCTGAATGGCTTAGAAAATGCGCTGCAAAAGACGGCGTGCAGGACTTATATTTTCTTGCCAGAGAAGGGAAAATCATTAAAGCAGTTTATGATCTTTGGTGTGATGGGGCAAAAGCTGCACCTCAAAGTCATTATCTGATACTGTCTCGTCGTGCGGTTAACGTACCAAATGTGACAACATTGGATGATGTACTGAATATAGCTAAGTCGACTTTTTTTGCTAATACGCTCGAGATGTTTTTACGTGAACGTTACGGATTAACTCTTCCGGAAGGAAAACTATCTTCTTTATACTCCTCTGGGCTGTGGGCTAAAGGCAAATTAGTGGAGGTTCATAGTGAAGATATTTCTGAAATCAAACCATTACTGGAATATCTACTGCCAGATATCCTTGCTGAAGCACATGCTGAAAAACAGGGCTTATTACAATACCTTCAGCAAGAAGGGTTTATAAAGTCAGCCCACAAAACAGTTGTTGATGTCGGATATTCCGGTACGATCCAGAAATCACTTGTTAATATCGTAACTGACAGGGTTGATGGTTATTATATGGCAACATCTGAAGTTGCAGGAAAAGGATTGAATAACGGAAGTAAGGCGCATGGTTGTTTTATTGAGAACTCTGTCTCCCTGCAGAATGATAATTCATTAGTTTTGCGCCATAGCTTCGTACTAGAGAAATTGTTAAGCTCGGATGATACCCAAATTGTTAAATATATCCTGGAAAATGCGACCGTTACGCCAGTATACAAACAACAGCGTCCTGAAGAGCTTATAACAAAAGACATCAGAACGGAGTTACAAAAAGGCTGCATGGATTTCGTTCGTGATGCAAGAGATATACGAAATACGCTTTACCCTGATTTTTCGCCTTCATTGACAATAGCTGATTCTTTATATAGTGAGTTCATTTCAAGTTGCAATCGAAAAGAAAATGACTTCGTGAAAAAAATGACCTTAGATGATGATTATTGTGGTCGTGGTTTAGTAAATTAAATTAAAAATAACCCCTCTATCTGCAGATAGCTGATAGAGGGGCAGGGTTTCAGAATGAACCGAAGTGTTGCTATTTTAATGGCTGTAAGAAATGGTCAGGAGTACCTTCAGCCCCAACTTGATTCATTTCTTAACCAAACATATAAGAACTGGTGTTTATATGTTTCTGATGATGGCTCGACCGATTCGACAGCCGAAATTGTTAATAACTTTTATCTTTCTCATCCAGAGATTTTTGGTTTTCTAAAAAAGGCCCTTGTCTCGGTTTCTGCCAAAATTTTCAGTCCATGATCAACGATGAAAAATCATTGCTGATTATTATGCTTTTTCTGACCAGGACGATATTTGGTTACCCGAAAAAATAGAAATGCAGTTCGCTTTTTGGACAGTGTCCCCTCAGATACTCCTGCTCTCTATTGCTCAGCTACCACTCTTATCGATCAAGCTGATAATATTATTGGGGAATCACTTTCACCCAATAAGGCACTCAGTTTTGCCAATGCTCTGTTGCATAATGTTGCTAGCGGCAATACTATGGTATTCAATCATAAAGCCAGAGAGTTATTAATGGCTGCCTCTTCTGAAGAAATGGTGGTACATGATTGGTCGCTCTATCAGATAGTAAGCGCATGCAACGGACGCATTTATTTTGATCACACTCCTGGAGTGTTGTATCGCCAACATAGTAATAATGTGATTGGTGATGGGCGTAATAGTTTTTTTACGTGTACGTAATTTCTTTTCATCTTTTAAAGGAAATCGTGCGGACTGGAATAAACGGAATAAAACCGTTCTCGATAAGATAGTGGCTCACTTCGGTGAGAATGAAAAGAAAGTTTATTATAACTATAATAATATAAGTAAAAGTAATTTTTTGAAAAGGATTTATTTTTACATAAAATCTGGTGTTTACCATCAATATAAACTCGGTACATTATCAACCATAATTTACGTTTGTGTTGGGAAAATGTAGTAAGGTGCTATGTGAATATACTAGCTTCGCTTGTTCTTTATAAACATTCTTTTCAAGAAATTGAGCTTACGCTTGATTCGTTATTAAATGAAAAGAATATCGATAAACTAGTTATAGTGGATAATGGTTCTTTTTGTACCTGGTTGGATGATTATAAGCACGATAAAGTTGATGTCATAAGATTAACTGATAATGAAGGTTTTGGCGCAGGGCATAATAAAGTTTTTGAACATTATAAAAACCAATGTAGTTATTTTTGATTTGTAATCCTGACATTTACTATGCTCATGGGCGAGGTTGTATAAACTGATTTTTCCTTTTTGTAAGGAAAATTCGGTCGACCTTTCAGTCCTAAATCATATATCCAATGGTGCATTGCAATATGCGACAAAGCTATTGCCGGCACCATTTCAACTTTTCGGACGTCGATTTTCTTTCATCATTTTTTCCCAACATAAATAATGAGTATGAATTGCGTAACGCTAATTTTAATGCTGCATTCTACGCGCCATCGATGTCAGGATGTTTTATGATGGTGAGCAATAACGCCATTCTACAAGTTCAAGGTTTCGACCTTCGATTCTTCATGTATTTAGAGGATGTCGATTTTTCGCGCCGTATCAGTGCGGGGAATTTTAATGTTGTTTATTGTCCTGATTCTACAGTCGTTCATCTATCGCAAAGAAAATCATATCACAGCTTTAAATTCCTGTTTTATCATATGACCTCTGCGATTAAATATTTCAATAAATGGGGTTGGTTTTTTGATAAAGAAAGACAACAACTCAACAAACGTTGTCTGTCATCATTACCCACCAGAACGGAATAATGGTTTGTAACATGAGTTAATGGTAAACAAAAGGCAGATTTGAGGACAAATCTGCCTTTTATATTTGCGGAATTAACTAGTACTAATATTACTTATGCCGTGCTCTTAAATTATCAATCACTTCCCCGAGATCCAGCCCCTGGTCCTGCAGCAGCACCAGCAGGTGATACATCAGGTCCGACGCCTCATTCTTCAGCTCGAAGCGGTCGTTCACCGTGGCGGCCAGCGCGGTCTCCACGCCTTCTTCTCCCACTTTCTGCGCGATGCGCTTGGTGCCGCTGGCATACAGCTTCGCCGTGTAGGAGCTCTCCGGGTCGGCGTGCTTACGCTCGGCCAGCAGCTGCTCCAGCTGATAGAGGAACAGCCACTGGTGGCCGGCGTCGCCGAAGCAGCTGGTGGTGCCTTTGTGGCAGGTCGGCCCGATCGGGTTCACCAGCACCAGCAGCGTATCGTTGTCGCAGTCCGGTGTGATGCTCACCACGTTGAGGACATTTCCCGAGGTTTCACCCTTGGTCCACAGCCGCTGTTTGGTGCGTGAGTAAAAGGTGACCTTGCCGGTGGCTTCGGTTTTCTCCAGCGCGTCCTTGTTCATGTAGCCCAGCATCAGCACTTCGCCGGATACGGCGTGCTGCACGATGGCCGGCATCATGCCGTCCGTTTTTTCCCAGTCCAGCTGTTCAGTCAACATACCCTTATCTCCACGCCCTGTGCCGCCAGGTACGCTTTCAGTTCGCCAATATTAATAATCTGTTTGTGGAATACCGAGGCCGCCAGCGCGCCGTCAACGTCGGCGTCGCGGAAGGCTTCGAGGAAGTGTTCCATGGTGCCTGCGCCGCCGGAGGCGATCAGCGGCACATGGCACACCGCGCGGACCTTCGCCAGCTGCTGCAGGTCGTAGCCGTTGCGCACCCCGTCCTGGTTCATCATATTGAGGACGATCTCGCCCGCGCCGCGCTTCTGCACTTCCTCCACCCAGTCGAGGGTTTCCCACTGCGTCACCCGGGTGCGGCTCTCGTCGCCGGTGTACTGATTGACGTGATACTTGCCGGTCTGTGCATCAAACCAGGTATCGATCCCCACCACGATGCACTGCACGCCAAAGCGGTCGGCAAGGCGGGTGATCAGCGTCGGGTCGGCGAGAGCAGGGGAGTTAATCGAGATCTTATCGGCGCCGAAGGAGAGGATCTGCGCCGCGTCTTCCAGCGACTTGATCCCGCCCGCCACGCAGAAAGGAATATCGATTACTTCCGCCACCCGCGACACCCAGCTCTTGTCGACCACCCGACCGTCGCTGGAGGCGGTGATATCATAGAACACCAGCTCGTCGGCGCCTTCGTCGGCATAGCGCTTAGCCAGCGGGACGATATCGCCGATGATCTCGTGATTACGGAACTGCACGCCTTTCACTACCTGACCGTCGCGGACGTCGAGGCAGGGGATTATCCGTTTTGCCAGCATTGAATGGCCTCCGTTACGTTGAATTTGCCTTCCAGCAGCGCGCGACCGACAATCACGCCGCGCACCCCTGTGCCGCGCAGGGCGGCAATATCATTGAGATCGCCGATGCCGCCGGACGACTGAAACGCCACCTGCGGGTAGCGGGCGCAGACTTCCTCGTACAGCGAGACGTTGGAGCCCGCCAGCGTGCCGTCGCGGGAGATATCGGTGCACAGTACATGCTGCAGGCCGACCGGCAGATAGCTCTCCACCAGCTCCTCCAGGGTCACGCCGGAGTTTTCCTGCCAGCCGCTGACCGCCACCTGCTTATTGCCGTCGGCGTCGATACGCACGTCGAGGGCCAGCACCAGCCGTTCAGGGCCAAAGCGTTTAAACCAGCCTTTCACTTCCTCCGGGGATTTCACCGCAGTGGAGCCGACCACCACGCGGGCGACGCCGGCTTCAAGCAGGGCTGCGACATCCGCCTCGGTCCGCACGCCGCCGCCGACCTGCACCGGGACGTCAACGCCGGCGACCAGCGATTTCAGCAGCGGGATCTGGCGCTTCGCCGGATCCTTCGCCCCGGTCAGGTCGACCAGGTGCAGGACTTCCGCTCCCTGAGCGGCATAGGCACTGCAGGCGCGGCAGCGGATCGCTGCCATAGTCGCGCTGCTGGCCATAATCGCCCTGGTGGAGACGAACGACGGTGCCGTCGATTAAATCTAAAGCAGGAATAATCATCACATCTCCAGGAAGTTTTTCAGCAGCTGCGCCCCGGCGCTCCCGGAGCGCTCCGGGTGGAACTGCACGCCAAAGAAGTTATCTTTCTGCACCGCGGCGGTGAACGCCTC
>OKVR01000355.1_pt1 | contig 10871 bp, 15 predicted proteins | sample 1606891 | NCBI WGS metagenome assembly OKVR01 (sample SAMN03281011, study PRJEB24777) | human gut metagenome | isolation source: fecal sample PR176 from 1 month old male Indian infant, caesarean delivered... | place: Singapore | collected 2006-01-13 | reverse complement strand
GAAAAACTACGCTTTTTTGACCACGACCGATGGCGAATTTTTGTTGATGGTCAATGGCCAACACCCCGACGTACTTCTGGGGACAAGGCTTTCATGCCGGCGATAAAGACAACGAAAAAGAGAAATATACCGCCCAGGTGCTGACCCTGCGCCCGACGGTCTACCGGCAGCTTATCGACAATGTTTATCTCGGCGCTGGATGGTCGCTGGCGGCGCAGAATGCCGATAAGATGGACCATAACGATCTGCCGAAAATTGAAAATACCCCGCAGGGACCGTCGGTATTCAGCTCGGGTGCCAGCGTCGCGCTCAACTGGGACGATCGCGACTTCGTCCCCAATCCGCGCCGGGGTCAGTATGCCAACTTTCGTTACACCCACTATGCGCCCGGCTTAGGCAGCGATACCCGCTTTGAAGAATTTCAGCTGCACTACAGCCATTATCATGCCCTCAGCGAGAAAAGCGTCCTCGCCTGGGAGGCCGATGGCGCCTTCACCCAGGGCGAGGTACCGTGGAGCATGATGCCGCTGCTGGGCAGCGATGAACGGATGCGCGGCTACTACCAGGGGCGCTACCGGGATAAAAACGTCGTCAGCGGTCAGCTGGAATATCGCCGGCAACTCACCTGGCGGCACGGGATTGTCGCCTGGGCCGGGGCAGGAACCATGGGGCCTTCACTGTCGTCGCTGAATAATGGCCGCTGGCTACCTTCGGCGGGCGTTGGCTACCGCTTTGAATTCAAACCTCGCGTTAACGTTCGCCTCGACTACGGTATCGGCAAAGGCAGCAGCGGCTTTTACTTCCAGGTCGGCGAAGCGTTTTAAGCTCGTCGCCGGGCATTCAACCCGGTGCGGATTGCGGTATGCTAAGGCTACTCTCATATCGGCCCGGTCAGCACACCATGAAACAAGTTACCTTTGCTCCTCGCAACCACCAGCTCACCAACACCCGCACCTGGACCCCCGACAGCCAGTGGCTGGTGTTCGACGTCCGCCCGTCCGGTGCGTCGTTCACCGGCGAGACCATTGAGCGAGTGAACGTAAACAGCGGCGCGGTGGAGACCATTTTATCGTGCCACGCAAGGCGCGCACGTGGGGCGTGGTGACCGTGCATCCCAAACCCCCAGGAGCGCTACGTGTTTCATTCACGGCCCCGAGCGGCCGGATGCACAGTGGCAGTATGATTTTCATCACCGTCGCGGGGTGGTGGCCTTTCAGGGATACCGTCGAGAATCTGGACGCCATGGACATCACTGCCCCTTACACCCCCGGGGCGCTGCGCGGCGGCAGCCACGTCCATGTCTATAGCCCCAACGGCCAACTGGTCAGTTTTACCTACAACGATCATGTGTTGCATGAGCGCGACCCGGCGTTGGATCTGCGCAACGTCGGCGTGGCGGCGCCGTATGGGCCGGTGACGCCGCCGGGCCACCATCCGCGCGAATACGGCGGCAGCCACTGGTGCGTGCTGGTGAGCCGCACGACGCCGACTCCCGCGCCGGGCAGCGATGAGATTAATCGCGCCTATGAAGAGGGCTGGGTCGGGAACCATGCGCTGGCGTTTATTGGCGATACGCTGGCGGAAAACGGCGACAAAGTCCCGGAGCTGTTTATTGTCGAGCTGCCGCAGGATGAAGCCGGCTGGAAGCAGCCCGGCGGGGCGCCGCTGGCGGGCACCGCAAGCACGATGCCGGCGCCGCCGGCGGGCATCAGTCAGCGTCGTTTGACCTTCACCCACCATCGCCGCTACCCGGGGCTGGTGAACGTTCCGCGCCACTGGGTGCGCGCCAATCCGCAGGCGACGGCGATAGCCTTTCTGATGCGCGACGACGCCGGCGTAGTGCAGCTATGGCTTATTTCCCCGTGGGGGGGCGAGCCGCGGCAGTTGACGCATCACGCGTCGGGTATCCAGTCGGCGTTTAACTGGCATCCGTCGGGAGAGTGGCTGGGCTTTGTACTGGAGGGGCGGATTGCCTGCTGTCATGCCGGCACAGGCGATATCACCTTTTTAACCGAGGCGCATGCTCATGCGCCCTCGGCGGACGCGATCGTCTTTTTCGCCAGACGGTAAACAGATTGCCTGGATGGAGGAGGTGGACGGTTATCGTCAGCTGTGGGTTACGCAGACCGGGCGATAACTTACTGGGCAGGCATCGGCGCTGGCGGGATCACCGAGTTGGTCGCCAGCGTGGCCTTCTCGCTCTTTTCGACCCGAGATTTGATTGAGCTGTCGGTGCGGAACATATCCCACGGCAGCAGCAGGGTATCCATGACGGCGGTGAACGGCATGTCCAGCGCCACCAGCGATTTCACACCCCAGTTGGTATTGCTGTCCCCCAGCGTTTGCGCACTGGATCGCGTGCCCGGATAGGTTCCCTCTTTGCCACCGGTATGTGACATTACGCTGGAGCAACCGCTCAGGCTTATTATCCCGCTGAACAGGACCAGCTTTAACAGTCGTCTGCTTTTCATTGTTCTTCCATCGTCGTTTCGGGCGTTGAGATAACCTTGTTGGGTTATATCGGGCCATCCCGTGAATGCATAGCGTTATTGCGCCGCACTGTGGCGGGCATCGCACTTTGCTTTTTGTGCTCCTCCCCCCAGTCTAAGCAATCATCGGCAAACTGCAAAAAAAAACGCCCCGAATCCCTTGAAAAGGACGGGGAGAAACCCATTTTATAGGTGTAACCCGCTGAGAATACGCCTGAGGGGTATTCCGGATTACCGCGGCCTGTCCACGATGGAAGGTCATTTGATTCTCGCTGATTTTCAGGAGCTATTTATTATGCGTAACTTCGATCTCTCCCCGCTTTATCGTTCAGCCATTGGTTTCGACCGCCTGTTTAACCTGCTGGAAAACAATCAAAGCCAGAGCAATGGCGGCTACCCTCCGTATAACGTCGAGCTGGTAGACGAAAACCACTATCGCATCGCCATCGCGGTGGCCGGCTTTGCTGAAAGCGAACTGGAGATCACCGCCCAGGACAATCTGCTGATCGTCAAAGGCGCCCACGCTGCCGAGCAGAAAGAGCGGACCTACCTGTATCAGGGGATCGCCGAGCGCAACTTCGAGCGCAAATTCCAGCTAGCGGAAAACATTCATGTCCGCGGCGCCAACCTGGTAAACGGTCTGCTTTATATCGATCTGGAACGGGTGATCCCGGAAGCGAACAAGCCGCGCCGTATCGAAATCAACTAATTGTCTCTCTCAGGCCGCAAGGCGGCCTGATGTAACAACCTGCTCGCCGTCAGGGAGCAGATGCGAATTCACGCAATTCGCAGACATTCACTCGCTTCTTAGAAGGAGAAAACAGTATGCGTAACTACGATTTATCCCCCCTGCTGCGTCAATGGATCGGTTTTGACAAACTGGCCAGCGCCCTGCAAACCGCCGGTGAAAGCCAGAGCTTCCCGCCCTATAACATCGAAAAAAGCGACGATAACCACTACCGCATCACCCTTGCGCTGGCCGGTTTCCGTCAGGAAGATCTGGATATTCAACTGGAAGGCACCCGTCTGGTGGTAAAAGGCACGCCGCAGCAGCCGGAAAAAGAGACCACCTGGCTACACCAGGGGTTGGTGAGCCAGGCCTTCAGCCTGAGCTTCACCCTCGCTGACAACATGGAGGTCTCTGGCGCGACCTTCACCAACGGTCTGCTGCATATCGATCTGACCCGCAATGAGCCTGAGCAGATCGCCCCGCAGCGTATCGCCATCAGCGAACGACCGGCGTTAAATAGTTAATTAAGCGAATAACTTATAAGGCCCCGATTTTCGGGGCTTTTTTGTGCCTGTCTGTTTGCTGGTATTGTGCGCCAGGCAGCATACAACCCGCCTGGCCGCGGTCATAATCCCTGTTAATAATAATGTTATTCACAGGGACGGTACCATGAGTGAGATAGCATTGACGGTCAGCGTACTGGCGCTGGTGGCGGTGGTTGGGTTGTGGATCGGCAATGTCAAAATCCGCGGCGTTGGCTTTGGTATTGGCGGCGTGTTATTTGGCGGCATTATCGTCGGTCACTTTGTCGATCAGGCGGGCGTCGCCCTCAGCAGCCCGATGCTGCATTTTATTCAGGAATTCGGCTTGATCCTGTTTGTCTACACCATCGGTATCCAGGTGGGACCGGGCTTTTTCGCCTCGCTGCGGGTCTCAGGCCTGCGGCTCAATTTGTTCGCTATCCTGATCGTGATTCTCGGCGGCCTGGTCACCGCGGTGCTGCATAAGCTGTTCAATATTCCTCTCCCGGTGGTGCTTGGCATCTTCTCCGGCGCGGTGACCAACACGCCGGCGCTGGGGGCCGGGCAGCAAATCCTGCGCGATCTCGGGGTGCCGTTCGAGGTGGTCGATCAGATGGGGATGAGCTACGCGATGGCGTATCCGTTCGGCATCTGCGGCATTCTGCTGACCATGTGGCTGGTACGCCTGTTCTTTCGCATCAATGTCGAGAAAGAGGCCCAGCAGTTTGAGGAGAGCAGCGGCAACGGCCATGCCCATTTGCACACCATCAACGTGCGGGTGGAGAACCCCAACCTCCACCAGATGGCGATTCAGGATGTGCCGATGCTCAACAGCGACAATATCGTCTGTTCGCGGCTGAAGCGCGGTGAGCTGCTGATGGTGCCTGCGCCGGGAACCCTTATCCAGGCCGGCGATCTGCTGCACCTGGTGGGGCGGCCGGAGGATCTGCACAATGCGCAACTGGTGATCGGCCAGGAGGTGGCCACCTCGCTGTCAACGCGCGGCACCGACCTGAAGGTGGAGCGGGTGGTGGTGACTAACGAGAAAGTGCTGGGGAAGAAAATACGCGATCTGCACGTCAAACAGCGCTATGACGTGGTGATCTCCCGGCTTAATCGCGCAGGCATCGAACTGGTGGCCAGCAGCAGCGCCAGCCTGCAGTTTGGCGATATCCTCAACCCTGGTCGGCCGTCCGGAGGCGATTGACGCCGTGGCCGCCGAGCTGGGTAACGCCCAGCAGAAGCTGCAGCAGGTTCAGATGCTGCCGGTATTTATCGGCATCGGCCTCGGGGTACTGCTGGGTTCTATCCCGTTGTTTATTCCCGGCTTCCCCGCCGCCCTGAAGCTGGGGCTGGCCGGAGGGCCGCTGATTATGGCGCTGATCCTCGGGCGTATCGGTAGCATCGGCAAGCTGTACTGGTTTATGCCGCCGAGCGCCAACCTGGCGCTGCGCGAGCTGGGGATCGTGCTGTTTCTGGCGGTGGTCGGGCTAAAAAATCGGGGGGCGACTTTGTGGCGACCCTGACCCAGGGCGATGGCCTGAGCTGGATCGCTTACGGCATTTTCATCACCGCCATCCCGCTGCTGACGGTAGGCATTCTCGCGCGCATGCTGGCGAACATGAACTATCTGACGCTGTGCGGCATGCTGGCCGGCTCGATGACCGACCCGCCGGCGCTGGCCTTCGCCAACAATCTGCACGCCACCAGCGGCGCGGCGGCGCTCTCTTACGCTACCGTCTATCCGCTGGTGATGTTTCTGCGGATTATCACCCCGCAGCTACTCGCCGTGCTGTTCTGGGGGCTGAGCTAGCGGGCTTTGGGCCTGGACGCGGCGCAGGTGATAGTCCACCTGATACTCGCTGGCGTTGCGGAACATGACCGAATAGTTAAGAAATTCGCCGCTGTCGCTGTAGGAAAGGGAGGTAATACGCAGCAGCGGCGTCTGCTCCGGGACGTTCATTGAGCGCGCCAGCTGCTTGTCCGCCAGCACCGGCGTCAGGGTCTCATAGTTCCCGCTGATGATGATCCCGCACTCCTTCTCAATATAATCAAATTTCGACCCTTCCAGATGACTCAGCGACAGGTTGCGGAACAGCTTCACCGGCATATAGCTATCCTCCAGCATCAGCGGCTTGCCGTCGACGAAGCGCACCCGTCGTGAGAAGTAGATCCGTTCATCAATTTTAATCCGCAGCAGGCTGGCGATGGCCGGCGGGGCAGGCATCACTTCGAAGGCCAGCACCTGGCTCACTACCTCTTTACCCTGTTTGCGCAGCACTTCCGCCAGGCCGGTGAGATTGCTGGTTTCATGATGGACGTCTTTGCGCGCCACGTAGGTCCCCGAGCCGTGACGACGGACCACCAGCCCCCAGTCCACCAGCAGGTCGATGGCTTTGCGGATGGTCATGCGCGCCACCCCGAACTCCTCGGCCAGTTTTTTCTCTCCCGGCAGCGGGCTGCCGATGGCGAAGTCGGCAGAATTCAGCCGCAGCCGCAGGCGGTCAGCAATGGATTTGTAGATCATCAGTAGTCCTCTTGTACAGGAAAGGGCGAGGTTATTTTCTTCACCTGTTAGCAAAAAATAGTTTTTAAGACAGACAGTTATTATCCATTCATTAGAACGATTTCATTCTATAGCTTATCGATGTCTAACTTTTGTTATGAAAGTAGACAACGTTGGCCAAATTAAAACCATGAAAGCGATCACGAATCGCAACGGCGCGGCATGTTGTCGGACGGGCAAATTCCTATTCTCGAGTGAGGCCGGTAACCAAGAAAAAGAAGGCCATTCACCCTACGAGTTGTTATATGAGGATTTGCCAATGCTCAGTCAAATACAACGCTTTGGCGGCGCCATGTTTACCCCGGTTTTATTGTTTCCTTTCGCCGGGATCGTGGTCGGTATCGCCATTATGTTGCGCAACCCGATGTTCGTCGGCGAAGCGCTGACCGCACCCGACAGCCTGTTTGCACAGATCGTTCACATCATCGAAGAGGGCGGCTGGACCGTCTTTCGTAATATGCCGCTGATTTTCGCCGTCGGCCTGCCGATTGGCCTGGCGAAGCAGGCCCAGGGCCGGGCCTGTCTGGCGGTACTGGTGAGCTTTCTCACCTGGAACTACTTTATCAATGCCATGGGGATGACCTGGGGCCACTTCTTCGGCGTCGACTTTTCCGTTGAACCCACGGCCGGCAGCGGCCTGACGATGATTGCCGGGATTAAAACCCTCGACACCAGCATTATCGGGGCGATCGTCATCTCCGGCCTGGTGACGGCCCTGCATAATCGCTATTTCGATAAACCCTTGCCGGTGTTCCTCGGCATCTTCCAGGGCTCATCGTTTGTGGTTATTGTCGCCTTCCTCGCGATGATCCCCTGCGCCTGGCTGACGCTGCTCGGCTGGCCAAAAGTCCAGCTGGGTATTGAATCGCTACAGGCCTTCCTGCGCTCTGCCGGCGCGCTTGGGGTGTGGGTTTACATCTTCCTTGAGCGCATTCTGATCCCCACCGGCCTGCACCACTTCGTCTATGGCCCGTTCATCTTTGGCCCGGCGGTGGTGGAGGGGGGACTACAGGTCTACTGGGCAGAGCATCTGCAGGCGTTCAGTCAGAGTACGGAACCGCTGAAGACGCTGTTCCCGGAGGGCGGCTTTGCCCTGCACGGTAACTCGAAAGTGTTTGGTTCGGTGGGCATTGCGCTGGCGCTCTACTTCACCGCCGCGCCGGAAAATCGCGTCAAGGTTGCCGGCCTGCTGATCCCCGCCACGTTGACCGCGATGCTGGTCGGGATCACCGAGCCGCTGGAGTTCACCTTCCTGTTCATCTCGCCGCTGCTGTTCGCCGTCCACGCGGTGCTGGCGGCGTCCATGGCGACGGTAATGTACATCTGCGGGGTGGTGGGCAATTTCGGCGGCGGCCTGCTCGACCAGTTCTTGCCGCAAAACTGGATCCCAATGTTTCATCACCACGCCTCGATGATGTTCATTCAGATAGGTATTGGTCTCTGTTTCACCGCTCTCTACTTCGTGGTCTTCCGCACCCTGATCCTGCGTCTGAACCTGAAGACGCCGGGCCGGGAAGAGAGTGAAATCAAGCTCTACAGCAAGGCCGACTATCAGGCAGCGCGCGGTAAAACCACGGCGGCGGCCGTGCCAGAGACCCGGCTGGGCCAGGCCGCTGGCTTCCTGCAGGCCCTCGGCGGCGCCGGCAACATTGAAAGTATCAACAACTGCGCCACCCGACTGCGCATCGCGCTGGTCGATATGACGAAAACGCAAAGTGACGACGTCTTTAAAGCGCTGGGCGCCCACGGGGTAGTTCGCCGCGGCAACGGGATTCAGGTCATCGTCGGCCTGCACGTTCCCCAGGTGCGCGACCAGCTGGAAAACCTGATGAAAGATTCTCTTTCGACCGAACATACCACCATGACGGAGGCAGTATCATGAAAAAATTCTCAGTTGTTATCGCAGGCGGCGGCAGCACCTTCACTCCGGGCATTGTCCTGATGCTGCTGGCAAACCAGGATCGTTTTCCGCTGCGGTCGCTGAAATTTTACGACAACGACGGTGCGCGCCAGGAGACCATCGCCGAGGCGTGCAAAGTGATCCTCAAAGAGCAGGCGCCGGAGATTGAATTCAGCTATACCACCGATCCGCAGGCGGCGTTTACCGATGTTGATTTCGTCATGGCGCATATCCGCGTCGGGAAATATCCGATGCGTGAACAGGATGAGAAAATCCCGCTGCGCCACGGCGTGCTGGGCCAGGAGACCTGCGGACCGGGCGGGATCGCCTACGGTATGCGCTCTATCGGCGGCGTGCTGGAGCTGGTGGATTATATGGAAAAATATTCTCCGAATGCCTGGATGCTCAACTACTCCAACCCGGCGGCGATTGTGGCGGAAGCCACCCGCCGTCTGCGGCCAAACGCCAAAATCCTCAACATCTGCGATATGCCGATTGGCATTGAAGGGCGGATGGCGCAGATTGTTGGCCTCAAAGACCGTAAACAGATGCGCGTGCGCTACTACGGCCTTAACCACTTCGGCTGGTGGACTTCGATTGAGGATCTCGACGGCAATGATTTGATGCCGAAACTGCGCGAATATGTGGCGAAATACGGCTATGTGCCGCCTTCTAACGACCCGCACACCGAGGCCAGCTGGAACGACACTTTTGCCAAAGCGAAAGATGTGCAGGCGCTGGATCCGCAGACCATGCCGAATACCTATCTGAAATATTATCTGTTCCCGGACTACGTGGTGGCCCACTCCAACCCGGAACGCACCCGCGCCAATGAGGTGATGGATCATCGTGAGAAAAACGTCTTCAGCGCCTGCCGGGCGATTATTGCCGCCGGGAAAATCCTCCGCTGGCGATTTGGAAATTGACGAGCACGCGTCGTATATCGTCGATCTGGCGACGGCCATCGCCTTTAACACGCAGGAAAGGATGCTGCTGATTGTGCCGAACAACGGCGCGATCCATAACTTTGACGCTGACGCGATGGTGGAAATTCCTTGCCTGGTGGGTCACAACGGGCCGGAGCCGCTGACGGTCGGCGACATCCCGCACTTCCAGAAAGGGATGATGAGCCAGCAGGTGGCGGTGGAAAAACTGGTGGTCGATGCCTGGGAACAGCGCTCTTACCACAAGCTGTGGCAGGCGATTACCCTGTCGAAAACCGTGCCGAGTGCCTCGGTGGCAAAAGCGATCCTCGACGACCTGATTGCCGCCAACAAAGATTACTGGCCGGAGCTGCATTAACTCCCCGCCGTTGACCGGCGCCCTGCGGGGCGCCGGTTCTTCTCCCCGGTTCCTGATTTACGCTATGCTGAAGCCTGCTGCGCGATGAACAAGGAACCGTCATGAAAATCTCCCGCCTCGGCGAAGCGCCGGATTACCGCTTTTCGCTGGCTAACGAACGTACCTTTCTGGCATGGATCCGCACGGCGCTCGGTTTTCTCGCCGCTGGCGTCGGTCTTGACCAGCTGGCGCCAGACTTTGCCACGCCGCTGATCCGTGAAATTCTCGCCCTGCTGCTGTGCCTGTTTGCCGGCGGCATGGCCATCTATGGCTATCTGCGCTGGCTGAACAACGAGAAGGCGATGCGCCTGAAGCAGGATCTCCCCTATACCCGGACGCTGCTGGTGATTAGCATTCTGCTGCTGGCGGTGGTGGTCGCGGTGATGCTGCTGGTGCTGTATGGCGGATAAACGCCGGGCGCGGCGGGAAAGCGACCCGGGGCTACAGCCAGAGCGTACCTCGCTGGCCTGGTTTCGCACCCTGTTGGGCTATGGCGCGCTGATGGCGCTGGCGATTAAGCACAGCTGGCACCGCGCCGGACTGCCTTTCTGGCTGTCGATCGGCGTGCTGGCGATAGTGGCGGTGATCCTCTGGGGCTAATAGCCCGCCGTCGTCATCTGATGGACGTCGACGACAGCGAATTTTTTTACAGCCGCGGGCGGGTTCGTGACAAAGTTTTTGATCGCACTCGCAGTACTTTCTCTGGCATTCCTGTTTGCTGTTACTCACCTTCAACAGATCGTTTTATTCATTAGGGATATGTCATGACAGGATGTCCGGCGAATTTGCCTCTTACTCATGCCCCCGGCCAGCAACATGACACTCCCTTTCAGGCTGTCGTTGTGGAGGCGCATCATTGCCATCAACCGCAGGCGTTCTATGCGCAGCTGCGTCAACAGGGACTCACGGCTATCCATTTTATTCCGCAGCTGGCGGCCGGCGACGCCGCGCTGTGGGGTGAGTTTCTCTGCGCAGTCTTTCACCGCTGGGTGCGGGAAGATATTGGCCGTATCAATATTTTCGCTGTTTAGCAGAGACTGCTGAGCGCCTGGTGCGGCGAGTTGATAACACAGGCGGGAGCGACCGGCGGCCAACAGCGCCTGCTACGGCTGTCCAGTGGCATGCGCCTGTGCCGCTGCGGCGAACAGGAAGACCCGCTGTGCGCGGGTTCCGGCAGTTTTACGATCTCAGCGGGCCCTATATGCGGGTGATTGCGGGAACCTGCGCCGACAGCAGCGGCCGCCAGAGGCGTTGATGCCGCTGCTGCGCTGAAGATTAGCGCCCCTTCGCCAGATACTGCGCCATCTCCTCTGCCGGCACCATT
>OKVR01000354.1_pt1 | contig 10899 bp, 10 predicted proteins | sample 1606891 | NCBI WGS metagenome assembly OKVR01 (sample SAMN03281011, study PRJEB24777) | human gut metagenome | isolation source: fecal sample PR176 from 1 month old male Indian infant, caesarean delivered... | place: Singapore | collected 2006-01-13 | reverse complement strand
GTTGATACAAGCAGTACCCCATTACACCTTCGATAACGATCCGGCTGTGCGACGTTGCAGGCTGGCGCTACCGAATCCATGTTCACGCAACACCAAAGTTGTATCAGTCAACGGAGTATTACATGTCCAGAAGGCTTCGCAGAACCAAAATCGTTACTACCTTAGGCCCGGCAACTGACCGCGATAACAACCTGGAAAAAGTTATCGCCGCGGGCGCAAACGTAGTGCGTATGAACTTCTCTCACGGCACCCCGGAAGATCATCAGCTCCGTGCCGATAAAGTGCGTGAGATTGCGGCAAAACTGGGCCGTCACGTGGCCATCCTCGGCGACCTCCAGGGACCAAAAATTCGCGTATCGACCTTCAAAGAAGGCAAAATTTTCCTCAACGTCGGCGACAAATTCCTGCTCGATGCCAACCTCGGCAAGGGCGAAGGCGATAAAGAGAAAGTCGGAATCGACTATAAAGGCCTGCCGGCGGACGTCGTGCCTGGCGATATCCTGCTGCTCGACGATGGTCGTGTGCAGCTGAAAGTCCTCGAAGTTCAGGGGATGAAAGTCTTCACTGAAGTGACCGTTGGTGGCCCGCTGTCCAATAACAAAGGGATCAACAAGCTCGGCGGCGGCCTGTCTGCCGAAGCGCTGACCGACAAAGACAAGGCCGATATCGTCACCGCCGCTAAAATCGGCGTCGACTATCTCGCCGTCTCCTTCCCGCGCTGCGGCGAAGACCTGAACTACGCCCGTCGCCTGGCGCGCGATGCCGGCTGTGATGCGAAAATCGTCGCCAAAGTCGAGCGTGCGGAAGCCGTCTGCGATCAGGACGCCATGGACGACGTGATCCTCGCCTCCGATGTGGTGATGGTTGCCCGCGGTGACCTTGGCGTCGAAATCGGCGATCCGGAGCTGGTGGGCATCCAGAAAGCGCTGATTCGTCGTGCACGTCAGCTGAACCGTTCCGTCATTACCGCCACCCAGATGATGGAGTCGATGATCACCAACCCGATGCCGACCCGTGCGGAAGTCATGGACGTGGCCAACGCCGTGCTGGATGGTACCGATGCCGTGATGCTCTCCGCGGAAACCGCTGCCGGCCAATACCCGTCCGAAACCGTGGCCGCGATGGCGCGCGTGTGTCTGGGCGCCGAAAAAATCCCGAGCCTCAACGTCTCCAAACACCGTCTGGACGTCCAGTTCGACAACGTGGAAGAAGCGATTGCTATGTCGGCGATGTATGCCGCCAACCACCTGAAAGGCATCACGGCTATCATCACCATGACCGAATCAGGCCGCACCGCGCTGATGACCTCGCGCATCAGCTCCGGTCTGCCAATTTTCGCTCTCTCCCGCCACGAGCGCACCCTGAACCTGACCGCCCTCTACCGCGGGGTGACGCCGGTGTTCTTCGACAGCCAGAATGACGGGGTGGCCGCTGCGCACGATGCCGTCAATCTGCTGCGGGACAAAGGCTACCTGGTCTCCGGCGATCTGGTGGTTGTTACCCAGGGTGACGTGATGAGCACATCGGCAGCACCAACACCACGCGTATCCTCACCGTCGAGTAAGCCTCGGTGTCTACCTGCCAGCGATACGGCTGGCAGGCTTTTTTTTTTGCCCTCCGGCAGGCTACACCATCCAGCTCAGTAATAGCGTCGCGGCGATCACCGTCGACGCCCCGCCGATACGCGTCGCAATCTGTGCAAACGGCATCAATCCCATGCGGTTTGAGGCCCGAGACGAATGGGCCACATCCCCCGTTCCGCCTAACCCGCTGTGGCAGCTGGTGACAATGGCGGCTTCCACAGGATACATATTTAGACGTGAAGCGATAAAGAACCCGCTCAGCGCCATGGCAATGACAATTGAGCCGCACACCACGACGTAGCCAACGGAGAAGACCGATACCACGCTCTCCAGCGGTACATACAGCATGCCCAGGCCGATCATCAGCGGCCACACCAGCGCGGCGGAGACGAACTTGTAGCAGCTGTGCGCCCCCAGCTCCATCGCCGCCGGGATAACTTTGGTATATTTGCAGAATACCGCCGCCAGAATCATCAGCACCGGCCCCGGAATATGCACCACCTTCTCCAGCAGGCCGCCGACAATAAAAAAGGCACAAATCATCAGCAACCCGGCGCCCATGAGCTGAAAATCGGTCGGCTGCGTACTCTGATTCTGCGCAAAGACGCTGTTATCTTCATGGCTGCGGATCAGTAGCCCGTTGCCGGACAGCGCCGGGCGACGGGCGCCCATGCGGGCCAGAAAGCCGGCGCAGATAATGGCGAAGATGTTACCCACCACCGCCGCCGGCGCCAGCTGGGCCACGTAGACATCAGGCGTCTGCCCGAGGATCGCCGAATAAGCCAGCGACAACGGCAGGATCCCTTCGCCAATGCCGCCGCCGATAATCGGCACAATGATAAAGAAGAAGGTGTGATACAGACTGTAGCCGAATAAGCTGCCCACCAGCAGGCCGGTGGCGATTGCCGCGCCGGTCCCAACTACCAGCGGGACAAACATGCGCACCATCCCCTGGATCAGAATCGTGCGGTTCATTCCCAGGATACTGCCGACCACCAGGCAGGCGATGACGAAATAGAGGAGATTGGCCTCCTTCATCAGTAAATGCACGGTATCGAGCGTATGCGCTTCAAACACGCCAAAGTAGACCAGCACTGAGGGCATCATCAAACACAAAATCGCCGGACCGCCAATATCTTTTAACACCGGCACCATGCGGCCAATTTTCGCCAGCGCGAACCCCAGGGTCATGATGACCGCCAGTCCGCCAATCATGTTTTTTGGCAACAACCCCGCGCCCGCGGAGAGCGCCACTATCGCGGCGATACCGATGAACAGCGTTAATGGCACAGCGCCGACTTCGATATTGGCGAAAAGTCGAGTCGCTTGCCCGTTTGGCAATGTTTTATCTATCGGTTGGTTGAGTGAATTATTTTTCATATTTTTACCTGAATAATAAAGAGGTCACGTAGGGTCAGGATGCAATATTAAAATTGCGCAGCACTATGAATTCAAAAGCGCTAAACGCCGTATCAACTAAATACACCGAAACGGTAACACAGGACTTTAAAACTAAAAACGACAACCGTATTAACGCTGTCGGCTTTGTGACTGAACCATAAAGTTTATTTTAAGTAATTTAATTTATTATCACGAAGCTAAAGTTATCGCCCGCTAAAATAATTATTCCTGTTAATGCAACCCCATGATTTAATCCTCTTTTCCCTATTTGTAACTAAAGTAGCCAAGGCGAAATTATTTAAATCCAGATGACTGTGATGGCTATCACCTTTTAAATATTAGGGGATCGTTAGATTGGCAGCACAACAAACCGATAATATATGTCAGGACATTTTATGCCTTCACTGCTCTTGCAATCTCTTTTCCCGTTGGTATTTATCATGCTGCTCGGATGGCTTAGCGGCAAACTCGGCTATACTCGCCGTGAGGACGCATCCGTTCTCGCCACGGTAGTTATCCGCTTTGCGCTTCCTTTTCATCTTTTTATCGGCGCATTACATACCAGCCCGGATAAAATAAAAAACTTCACCTTTATGGCGGTGCTGGTTATCGGTCTGATGGGGTCGTATTTTCTTACGCTACTGATCTCGCGCTATGTTTTTCGTCATGATATTAAAACTAGCGCGATTCAGTCGCTGGTTTGCGCCTTCCCCGATATGGCCTACTTCGGCGCTCCCGTGCTGGCGGTGCTGATAGGTCCGGAGGGCTTTCTCGGGGTGCTTATCGGAAACCTGGTGACCAGCGTGTTGATGATCCCTCTGACCATCATCCTGATCCGCATGGGAGACCAGCCCGGAGACGCTGGGGCTCCCCAGCTCCACGCCGGGCAGTTGATCCTGCAAAACCTGCTGAAAGCCGTGAGAAACCCCATTGTCTGGATCCCCATTTCCGGAGTACTGCTCAGCCTGGCCGGGATCCAGCTGCCGCATCTGCTCAGCGTACCCGTTGAAATGGTGGGTAAAATCGCCGGCGGTCTGTCACTCTTCGCCCTTGGGCTGCTGTTTTACGGTGAACGTCCGACGGTCAATATTCAAACCTGCACCAACATCAGTATTAAAAACCTGATCCAGCCGGCCATGATGGCGCTGGCCGGGCTGGCCTTTGGGCTCAGTCATACCCTGATGCAACAGGTTATTATCATCGGCGCGACGCCTTCCGCTATCGCGGCAGGGATGTTTGCCCTGCGCAGCGATACCTATATTGAACCCGCCTCATCTTCTATTTTGCTGGGCACCGCCATCGGCGTGGTCACCGAAGGCGTCATGATTTATCTCATTTCGTAATCACGGAAATAAAATACCTAGACATCAGGCAACGTTTTAATTTGATATTCAGGAGTCATGTCATGTTAGCCACAGAAACCTTATACACCCCCTATAATGGTGCCGTCCTGCTGGAAAACCCGTTATTAAATAAAGGCCTCGCGTTTACGGAAAGCGAACGCACAGCGTTTAATCTTCAGGGACTGTTACCGCACAATGTGGAAACCATTGAAGAACAAACCGAGCGCGCATGGGGCCAGTTTTGCCAGTTCAAAAAAAGTATTTCGCGCCATATTTATCTCAGAAATATTCAGGACACCAACGAGACGTTATTCTATAACCTGCTGCGCAGCCATATGAAAGAGACGCTGCCGATTATTTATACCCCGACGGTGGGTGAAGCATGCGAACATTTTTCAGAAATATATCGCCGAGGACGCGGCCTGTTCATCTCCTGGCCCAACCGTCACCATATTGACGAGATGCTGCAGGGATTTTCCCGCAACGATATCAAAGTCATCGTGGTGACCGATGGCGAGCGTATTCTGGGGCTGGGCGACCAGGGGATTGGCGGGATGGGGATCCCCATCGGCAAACTCTCGTTATATACCGCCTGCGGGGGTATTCATCCGGCATCAACGCTGCCCATTATGTTAGATGTCGGTACCAACAATCCGCAGCATCTGGAAGATCCGCTGTATATGGGCTGGCGACATCCGCGCATCAGCGACGAGCAATACCTGGAGTTTATGGACATGTTTGTCCATGCCGTTCAACAGCGCTGGCCGAATGTCTTGCTCCAGTTTGAAGATTTTGCCCAAAAAGTGCCACGCGACTGCTCAACCGCTATCGACACCAGCTGTGCTGTTTTAACGATGATATTCAGGGAACCGCCGCCGTGACATCGGGGACGCTGATCGCCGCCGCTGCCGCCGCCGGGACGCCGCTCCGCGATCAGCGGGTGGTTTTCCTTGGCGGCGGTTCGGCCGGATGTGGCATTGCGGGAAAAAATCATTGCGCTGATGGTGGATGATGGGCTCTCAGAGACGGAAGCACGCCGCCGCATCTTTATGGTTGACCGCTTTGGTCTGCTGACTGATCAGATGCCTAATCTGCTCGAATTTTCAGCGCGAGCTGGTCAACCCCCCGAGCCAGTATCGCCCACTGGGATACCGAGGCGGCCCAGCTGTCGCTGATGGATGTCGTACGCAACGTCCACCCTACCGTGCTGATCGGCGTGTCAGGCCAGCCGGGGCTGTTTAGCGAAGAGATAGTGAAAGAGATGCATCGGCACTGCCCGCGTCCGATTATTATGCCGCTCTCTAACCCCACTTCCCGGGCCGAGGCCCAGCCGAAGGATCTGCTGGAGTGGACTCGGGGTAGCGCGCTTATCGCCACCGGCAGCCCGTTCGACCCCGTCTTCTATGACGGCAAAACCTACGACATCGCCCAGTGCAATAACGCCTATATTTTCCCCGGTCTGGGGCTGGGGATCCTTGCCAGTAAAGCCGAGCGCGTCACCGAAGCAATGCTTATCACCTGCAGTAAAACGCTGGCCGCCCACTCGCCTCTGGCGACCCGCGAAACCGGCGGGTTGCTGCCGCCGGTAGAAGAGATCGAAATGATTTCCCGGGCCATTGCCGCTGATGTCGCCCGCGCGGCTCAGCAGGACGGCGTAGCGCCGCAGATTGACGAGGTGCAACTGGCGGCGAATATCGATAAAACCTTCTGGCGAGCGCGCTACACCGCGTATAAACGTTCGTCATTGTGATCGCTCATCTCGCGGGAAGCCGGCAGGCTTCCCGCCACTCTGGGGGAACCACTCATGTTCAATGTGCTGATTGTCGATGATGATCCCATGGTGGCCGAACTGAACCAGTTATTTATCAGCCGGGTAGCTGATTTTCACTGCTGTGGAGTAGCGGCGACGATCGCCGACGCCAAAGCGATTCTAAGCCATCTGGCGCAGGTCGATCTGCTGCTGCTGGATGTCTATATGCACCAGGAGAGTGGCCTGGACCTGCTGCCAGCGCTTCGCGCTGAGGGGCGGAATATTGACGTCATCATGATGACGTCCGCTGCCGATGCGCTCACCGTCCAGACGGCACTGCGCTATGGCGTGGTTGATTACCTGATTAAACCGTTTCAGTTGTCGCGCTTTGAGGAGGCGCTGCGGACCTGGCGCAATAAACGCGATGCGAAGCAAGCGAAATCCTGCTACGCCCAGGCGGATATCGACACCCTGCTACGCCGCGGGGTTCTGCAACAGGACGGTCCCCGCCGCTTGCCGAAAGGGCTGACGCCGCAAACGCTTCGCCTGGTGTGCCGGTGGATAATCGCGCATCAGGCGCGGGATTTTTCAACCAATGAGCTGGCGGCGGCGCTGCAGATCTCCCGAGTATCGTGCCGCAAATACCTGATCTGGCTTGAGCAGATCAACGTGCTCTTCACCAGCAATCACTACGGCATCACCGGCCGCCCGGAGTATCGCTACCGGCTTGTGGCCGAGAGCGTGATGTTGCTGACGCAATATAGCCAGTGAGCCTGGAATGCCCACTGGCGCGCTTGCAGTCTACTTCTTAGGGTACAGCTCTTTGCGTTTGTAGGGCTCGATTTCACCCGGCTTGCGCGTCTTCAGCAGCTTCAGGATCCAGGTGTACTGCTCGGTGTGCGGCGTAACAAACACCTCCACCTCTTCGTTCATCCGCCGGGCGATTGTTGTATCGTCAGCGTCCAGCAGATCGTCCATCGGCGGGCGCACCAGCACCGTCAGGCGATGCGTCTTGCCATCGTAGACCGGGAACAGCGGAACGACGCGGGCGCGGCATACCTTCATTAAGCGGCCAATCGCCGGCAGGGTGGCCTTATAAGTAGCGAAGAAATCCACAAACTCGCTGTGCTCGGCGCCGTGATCCTGATCGGGCAAATAGTAGCCCCAGTAGCCCTGGCGCACCGACTGAATAAACGGTTTGATCCCGTCGTTGCGCGCATGCATCCGTCCGCCAAAACGACGACGCACGGTATTCCACACGTAATCGAAGACCGGGTTGCCCTGGTTGTGGAACATCGCCGCCATCTTCTGCCCGCCGGAGGCCATCAGCATCGCCGGGATATCCACACCCCATGCATGCGGGACGAGGAAAATCACCTTCTCGTTATTGCGCTGCAGCTCGTCGATGATCGCTTTACCCTGCCAGTCGACGCGGGCGAGAATTTTCTGCGGATCGCGCAGGCCCAGCTCGGCCATCATCACCATCGCCTGCGGCGCCGAGGCGTACATGGCGTCGATGATCGCTTCCCGCCGTGCTCGCTTTTTTTCCGGGAAGCAATACAGCAAATTAATCTGCGCCCGGCGGCGCGAGCTTTTTCGCCAGACGCCCGACCAGACGACCGAGTTTGCCGAGGAGCGGATCGCGGAAGGATGGCGGCGTCAGCGCAATACCGGCGAAGGCAAAAACACCCAGCCAGGCGCCCCAGTAGCGCGGCAGTAAAAAAGATTTTTCAAACTTAGGGATAAACTCAATATTAATTTTTTTCGTTTCCATGCCCAATCCGCAGATCGACTGCTTAATCAAGATAATGGGATAGTGTAGCGAGACGTTGGGTATCCTACAAAAGAAAAAGCCGGCACCCTGGGGCACCGGCTTTCCACTGACCGGTGGTTAGTCAAACCGCAGCTGCGGAACGACCTCTTTGACCTGCGCCAGATAATCGGTACGGTCGGAACCGCTCAGCCCTTCGGTACGCGGCAGTTTCGCCGTCAGCGGGTTGACCGCCTGCTGGTTGATCCACACTTCGTAGTGCAGGTGCGGCCCGGTAGAGCGTCCGGTATTCCCCGATAGCGCAATACGATCGCCGCGCTTCACTTTCTGCCCCGGCTTCACCAGCAGCTTACGCAGGTGCATGTAGCGAGTGGTATAGGTACGGCCGTGGCGGATTGCCACGTAATACCCAGCGGCGCCGCTGCGCTTGGCCACCACCACTTCGCCATCGCCCACTGCCAGCACCGGCGTTCCCTGCGGCATCGCAAAATCGACGCCACGGTGCGGCGCGACGCGCCCGGTGACCGGATTCAGACGACGCGGGTTAAAATTAGAGGAGACGCGGAACTGACGCGCTGTCGGGAAGCGCATAAAGCCTTTCGCCAGCCCTGTCCCGTTGCGGTCGTAGAATTTACCGTCTTCGGCACGGATGGCAAAGTAGTCCTTCCCGTCGAGCGCAGACGCACGCCGAGCAGCTGGCTTTGCTCGCGTTTGCCGTCAAGCATTTCGCGGGACATCAATACCGAGAACTCATCGCCTTTCTTCAGCTTACGGAAATCCATCTGCCACTGCATGGCCTTGATCACCGCGCTGATTTCCGTGCTGGTCAGCCCGGCATCGCGCGCGCTGGAGACAAAGCTGGCGCCGACGGTGCCCTTCAGCACGCTGTTGACCCAGTCGCCTTTCTGCAGCTCGCTGCTCATTTTAAAGCCGTTATCCACGCGGGTGTAGGTGCGGGTTTCGCGGCGGGACATCTCCCAGGTCAGACTCTGCAGATCGCCGTCGGCGGTCAGGGTCCAGGAGAGCTGCTGGCCAATCTTCAGATTACGCAGCTCTTTATCGGCGGAGGAGAGCTGGGCGATATCACCCATATCGATACCGTACTGATTCAGGATGCTGCTAAGGGTATCGCCGGTCGACACCACGTATTCGTGCCCGCCGGCATCGCTATCGGCTTTTTCGTCGAGTTCATCCTGAGGAATGGCTTCTTCTTCCTGCGGGGCCTGATCGATCGGCTCTGGAGGCTTCCGGCAGCAGGGAGCGGATCTCGCTTTTTTCCAGCTCAATGGTTCTGACGATGGGGGGCGGATTCCGGGTGGTAAATGTAGGGTCGCCAGACGGCGACCGCTAAGGTAAGAACGCTAAGCGACCCCAGCATAACGCGATGAGGTCGTGGCAGATTGTTAAATGCCTGAGTGACAGCGCGGGCTATCTGTTGCACGTATTCACTTCCTCGTTAATCTCCTTTCAGGCAGCTCGAAAACTGATTCGCCAGTTGGGTGAGGAATTGCGGGTAACTCGCTTTACCCAGCTTAATTCCGCTACCCAGTGGATCCAGGGTCCCCATGCGCACAGACGTGCCCCGGGCAACAGCTTCGATAACCGCTGGCCTGAACTGTGGCTCAGCAAAAACGCAAGTGGCTTTCTGCTCAACCAGTTGTGTTCTGATTTCGTGTAAACGCTGCGCACCAGGCTGTATTTCAGGATTGACGGTAAAATGCCCCAGCGAGGTTAAACCGTAGTGTTTTTCAAAGTAACCGTAGGCGTCATGAAAAACGAAATAACCCTTTCCTTTCAGCGGTGCCAGCTCATTGCTAACCTGCTTGTCGGTCGCCGCCAGCGCGGCCTCGAACTGCTGCAGGTTGCTGTCGAGTTTTGCTCGACTCTGCGGCATAAGTTCCAATAATTTATCGTGGATTGCAACCGCCGAAAGCCGCGCTATCTCTGGGGATAACCACAGATGCATATTGTAGATACCGTGATGGTGATCGCCGTCACTTTTTTCCGCTGCGCCATGGTCATGACCATGATGATCGTCATCATCGTCAGCGCCGGCGATCAGCAGCGGTTTGACCCCATCCAGCTCTGCGATGGTCACCTTTTTCTTCGCCGCAATGCTTTGCGTCGACTTATCCATAAAGGCTTCCATTTCCGGACCGATCCACACCACTAAGTCTGCGTTCTGTAAGCGTTTTACATCGGAAGGACGCAGGGAATAATCATGCTCAGAGGCACCATCGGGCAGGAGCACCTGGGTGTCGGTGACCCCATCGGCGATGGCTGCTGCGATAAAGCCCAGCGGTTTCATGGAAGTCACCACGGCGGCGCTGGCCTGCGGTACCTGTGCGAACAAAAAACAGCGCCAAGTCCAGCGCAAAGAAGCGTATTTTTATGTAACATAATGCGTCTAGTCATCGAAACGAGTGAGTGTGATGTGATATTATAACATTCACTAGCTTGTGCAACCCCTAAATGATTATGACAAACCTTGTAACGCTGGAAAATGTCTCGGTGGCCTTTGGCCAACGCCGCGTGCTGTCTGACATCTCGCTGGCTCTCACGCCAGGCAAAATATTAACCCTGCTGGGGCCCAACGGCGCCGGTAAATCGACGCTCGTGCGGGTGGTTCTCGGGCTGGTAGCACCGACAGAGGGTGTTATCAAGCGCGAAGAACGCCTGCGGATCGGCTATGTACCGCAGAAACTGCATCTGGACGCCACGCTGCCGCTGACCGTCAGCCGCTTCCTGCGTTTACGTCCAGGCACCCGCAAAGACGACATTCTGCCGGCGCTGAAGCGCGTGCAGGCCGGGCATCTGATCGACGCGCCGATGCAAAAACTTTCCGGCGGCGAAACCCAGCGCGTGCTGCTGGCCCGCGCCCTGCTCAATCGTCCGCAGCTGCTGGTGCTGGATGAACCGACCCAGGGCGTCGACGTCAATGGCCAGGTGGCGCTCTACGATCTTATCGACCAGCTGCGCCATGAGCTGGACTGCGCGGTGCTGATGGTCTCCCACGACCTGCATCTGGTGATGGCCAAAACCGACGAGGTA
>OKVR01000353.1_pt1 | contig 10993 bp, 18 predicted proteins | sample 1606891 | NCBI WGS metagenome assembly OKVR01 (sample SAMN03281011, study PRJEB24777) | human gut metagenome | isolation source: fecal sample PR176 from 1 month old male Indian infant, caesarean delivered... | place: Singapore | collected 2006-01-13 | reverse complement strand
CTGAGAAGGATAAGGTCATGCGCCATCGTAAGAGTGGTCGTCAACTGAACCGCAACAGCAGCCATCGCCAGGCTATGTTCCGCAATATGGCAGGTTCACTGGTTCGTCATGAAATCATCAAGACGACCCTGCCGAAAGCGAAAGAACTGCGTCGCGTAGTTGAGCCGCTGATTACTCTTGCCAAGACTGATAGCGTTGCTAATCGTCGTCTGGCATTCGCCCGCACTCGTGATAACGAGATCGTGGCAAAACTGTTTAACGAGCTGGGCCCGCGTTTCGCGAGCCGCGCCGGTGGTTACACTCGCATTCTGAAGTGTGGCTTCCGTGCAGGCGACAACGCGCCGATGGCATACATCGAGCTGGTTGATCGTGCTGAGCCGAAAGCAGAAGCTGCTGCAGAGTAATCTGAAGCAACGTAAAAAAACCCGCCCCGGCGGGTTTTTTTATATCTACCTCATCCCCACTTCACTACAATATCTGTACTCTTTTTGTTCATCCCCCGGAGCCGTAGAATGTGGTTACTGGATCAGTGGGCAGAACGCCATATCCTCGATGCATCCAAAGCAGGCAGTTCGATAATTTACCCGGTAGCGGCGAGCCGCTAACTCTCGATGACGATTCGCATGTACCGGCCGAGCTGCGGGCAGGCTATCGCCTTCTGAAGAATGCAGGCTGTCTTCCCCCGGAGCTGGAGCAGCGCAGAGAGGCGGTGGCTCTGGCAGACTTGCTTAAGGGTGTGCGTCAGGACGACCCGCGGCATGGCGAACTCAGCAAGCGCCTTGCTCTGCTCGAGCTTAAGCTGCGTCAGGCAGGACTGAACACCGACTTTTTACGCGGTGAGTACGCCGATGCGTTGCTGCATAAAATCAATCAGGAGTGAATATGTATCGTATTGGTGAGCTGGCAAAACTGGCTGATGTGACGCCAGATACCATCCGTTATTATGAAAAACAGCAAATGATGGATCATGACGTGCGCACTGAGGGGGGATTTCGTCTTTACTCGGATAACGATCTTCAGCGTCTGCGCTTTATTCGCTATGCCCGTCAGCTAGGCTTTACTCTGGAAGCGATCCGCGAATTATTGTCGATCCGTATCGATCCGGAACATCACACCTGTCAGGAGTCGAAAGGGATCGTTCAGGCGCGATTAAGCGAAGTTGAGGCGAGGATCAACGAGCTACAAACGATGCGTCGCTCTCTGCAACGGCTCAACGACGCCTGCTGCGGCACAGCTCACAGCAGCGTTTACTGTTCGATCCTCGAGGCCCTTGAGCAAGGCGCCAGTAACGGCAATGCCAGCCGTTGATTTTTTGTGCGCGTGGATCTACACTCGCGCGGAATTCACACATGTACTGGAGTTACTATGAGTCGCTATCAGCATACCAAAGGGCAAATTAAAGATAACGCCATTGAGGCACTTCTCCACGATCCATTATTCAGGCAGCGTGTAGAGAAGAACAAGAAAGGGAAGGGAAGCTATCAACGTAAAGATAAACATGCAGCAAGGATGGACCGGGAGGCCAGTGGCAAGCAAGCGAATCGCTTTTTTACCACTGGCCTTCTGCTTTCGCTGCTGATTAAGAACGCTTGTTTTGTTCTTTCAGCAGATCGCGAATTTCGCTCAGCAGGACTTCTTCTTTAGAGGGCGCTGGCGGTGCCGCCGGAGCCTCTTCTTTCTTGCGATTTAACTTATTCATCAGTTTAATCGCCATGAAAATGGCAAATGCGACAATGATGAAATCGAAAACGTTCTGAATAAACACCCCATAGTGCATCACCACTGCCGGTACATCACCCTGGGCATCGCGCAGCGTGACGGCAAACTGTTTAAAATCGATCCCGCCAATCAACAGGCCGAGCGGCGGCATAATAATATCCGCGACCAGCGACGAAACAATTTTACCGAATGCTGCACCGATGATCACACCCACTGCCAAATCGACAACGTTCCCGCGCATCGCGAATTCGCGAAACTCTTTTAAAAAACTCATTTTATTCTCCTTGAGCCAGCTGACGTTGTAAGTTTAACAAATGTATTTTCATTTGCCATTCCCCGTAGAGCGTTACAGGAAAATATTAACCTTTGAATAATAAGGGATAATAAAAGGCGCCTGTTCGACGCCCTGGGAATTAGAGGAAGAAAGGACTTGGCTGGAACAGCCTTTCTACATCGGAAATAAACTTTTTATCAGTCAAAAACATGATCACATGATCGCCCTGCTCGATCCGCAGATTATTATTGGCGATCATCACGTCATTCCCGCGCACGACGGCGCCAATGATCGTGCCTGGCGGAAGCTTGATCTCATCGATCGATCGCCCGACCACCCGCGAGGTGCTCTCATCGCCGTGTGCCACTGCTTCGATCGCTTCCGCAACGCCGCGGCGCAGGGAGGAGACGCCGACAATATCGGCTTTACGAACATGGCTGAGTAGGGCGGAAATCGTGGCCTGCTGAGGCGATATCGCGATATCGATGACGCTACCCTGAACCAGATCCACATAGGCTCTACGCTGGATCAGCACCATCACTTTTTTTAGCCCCCATTCGCTTGGCCAGCATCGCAGACATGATGTTTGCTTCGTCATCGTTAGTGACGGCAATAAACAGGTCCACCTGGTCAATATGCTCTTCGGCCAGCAGCTCCTGATCCGATGCATCACCGTAGAAGACGATAGTATGCTGCAGTTTTTCTGCCAGCTCAGCGGCTCGCTGCTGATTGCGCTCAATAAGCTTAACGCTGTAGTCTTTTTCCAGCTTATGGGCCAGGCCCGCGCCAATATTCCCGCCGCCGACCAACATGATGCGTTTATAAGGCTTCTCCAGACGCTGGAGTTCGCTCATGACCGCCCTAATATGCTGCGAGGCGGCAATAAAGAAGACTTCATCGCCGGCCTCGACAATCGTCGAACCCTGTGGGCGAATGGGGCGATCGTGGCGGAAAATAGCGGCCACGCGCGTATCGATATGCGGCATATGCTCACGCATGGTGGACAATGCATTACCCACCAGCGGACCACCGTAATAGGCTTTCACCACGGCGAGGCTGACTTTCCCTTCCGCGAAGTTCACGACCTGCAGCGCGCCGGGATATTCTATCAGACGGTGAATATTGTCGATGACCAGCTGTTCCGGAGCGATTAAGTGATCGATGGGCACTGCTTCAGAATTGAAGAGCTTTTCCGCATCGCGGACGTAATCAGGCGCACGAATACGAGCAATACGGTTTGGCGTATTGAATAACGAATAGGCGACCTGGCAGGCCACCATGTTGGTTTCATCCGAACTGGTGACCGCCACCAGCATATCGGCATCATCGGCTCCTGCCTCGCGCAGTACGCGGGGGTGAGAACCGTGCCCCTGGACGACACGCAGGTCGAACTTATCCTGCAGGCTGCGCAGACGGTCGCCATTGGTATCAACCAGCGTAATATCATTGTTCTCGCCGACGAGGTTCTCCGCCAGCGTGCCGCCGACCTGGCCGGCGCCCAGAATAATAATCTTCATCTGCAGTGATCCATTAGTTGCGACGTTTGATTAGCTTAGCGTAAAAGAAGCCATCGCCTTCTTCCGCACCCGGCAGATTTTGCTGTCCCGGGCTTGCCGGCGTACCGGTTGCGTCAAGCTCCGCATCCGGGGTCCGCGCGAGGAAGGCGGCAATTTGCTGGCTATTCTCTTCCGGCAGAATAGAACAGGTAGCGTAAACCAACGTGCCGCCTGGTTTCAGATGCCCCCAGATGGCATTGAGGATCTCGGCCTGTAGCTGGGCTAAATCGGCGATATCCCGATCCCGGCGCAGCCATTTGATATCCGGATGGCGGCGAATAACACCGGTGGCGGAACAGGGGGCATCCAGCAGAATACGATCGAACTGCTCGCTGCCACACCACTGCTCAGGGAAGCGACCATCGCCCTGTTTGACTTCGGCTTTCATGCCCAGCCGTTTCAGGTTGTCATAGACGCGGGAAAGACGCTGTTCATCAATGTCCACCGCCATGACCTCAGCCTGGGGAGCGACCTCCAGAATATGCGTCGTCTTGCCGCCCGGCGCAGCGCAGAGATCAAGAATACGCTCGCCGTTTTCCGGCTGCAGATAGCGCATGCAGCCCTGGGCCGAGGCATCCTGAACGGTTACCCATCCTTCGGCAAAACCCGGCAACGTATGGACCGGGGCAGGGGTGGCCAGACGCACGGCGTCGGGATAGTCAGGGTGGGTGAAACCTTCTAAACCGGCCTCTTTAAGCAGAGCAAGCCATTCATCTCGGGAATGATGGTTGCGGTTAACGCGCAGCCACATCGGCGGGCGCTGGTTGTTAGCGTCGACAATCTCCTGCCAGTGTTGCGGCCAGGCCTGCTGCAGACGCTTCAGCAGCCATTTGGGATGAAGGTAGCGGTTTTCCTGCCCGGCGAATTCTGCCAGTAGCTCTTCCTGTTGGCGCTGAAACTGGCGTAACACCCCATTGATCAGCCCTTTAAGCTGCGGGCGCTTAATCGCCACCGCGCCTTCTACCGTTTCAGCCAGCGCGGCGTGTGGAGGGATGCGGGTGTAGAGTAACTGATAGAGCCCAACCATAATCAGAAAGTGCACGGTGCGCTGTTTGCCGGTCATCGGACGCGCCATCAGCTTGCTGATAAGCCACTCCAGCTGGCTGAGCGTACGCAGTACGCCAAAACACAGCTCCTGCAGCAGCGCTTTGTCTTTATCGCTGACTTTTTGCTGTAGAGGGGGCAGGACGTTGCTTAAAGACTGACCTTTTTCAACGACTTGCTCGATAGCCTGGGCGGCCAGGCTGCGTAAATTTATATTCTTTTTCATAAGCGCAAAAATTAAAAATGCCCGGCGAACCCGGGCTTCAGAAGAGACGACCGTCAGGCGAGACGGGTGCCAGGCGTAAACCACTCCCGGCGGGAATTGAGTAAATCCTGGGCGCTCATCGCTTTTTTACCCGCAGGCTGTAGCGATTCCAGGCTGAGGATCCCATCGCCTGTGGCGACCTGGATACCCTGTTTGGTTGCTGCCACGATAGTACCTGGTTCGGCATGTGCGGCTTCGGCAATGACCGATGCCCGCCACACTTTTAGCGGCTGCCCGTCAATTTCCAGCCAGCTCATTGGCCACGGATTAAAGGCGCGGATGCAGCGTTCCAGCTGTGCGGCGGAAAGCGACCAGTCGATGCGAGCTTCTTCTTTACTCAGCTTCTCGGCGTGGCACACCAGCGATTCATCCTGTACTTCAGGCTGCGCGGTGCCGTTGGCCAGCTGGGCTAAAGTTGCCAGCAGACCTTGAGGGCCGAGCTCGGCCAGCTTATCGTACAGGCTGCCGCTGGTATCCTCTGCGGTAATGGGGCAGGAAAGCTTATACAGCATATCACCCGTATCAAGGCCGACGTCCATCTGCATGATGGTTACGCCTGTTTCGCTATCCCCCGCCCACAGCGAACGCTGGATCGGCGCTGCGCCACGCCAGCGCGGCAGCAGGGAGCCGTGAACGTTGATGCAGCCCAGACGGGGGCATCTCCAGCACCGCTTTCGGCAGAATCAAACCGTACGCCACCACCACCATAATATCGGCGCCGAGATCGGCGACTAATTGTTGGTTGTCCTGCGGGCGCAGGGAGGATGGCTGGAATACAGGTAAGTTATGGGCTTCAGCCAGCACCTTTACCGGGCTCGGCATCAATTTTTTGCCGCGGCCAGCAGGGCGGTCTGGCTGAGTGAATACGCCAACAACCTGATGTTCAGACGTCAACAGCGCGTCAAGATGACGCGCTGCAAAATCGGGGGTGCCGGCGAAAATGATACGTAGTGATTGTGACACGGTATTCCTTGTTATCAGGCACGGGAACGTAAACGATCCAGTTTCTCAACCTTCTGACGAATGCGCTGTTGTTTGAGCGGTGACAGATAATCAATAAACAGTTTGCCGACCAGGTGATCCATCTCATGCTGAATACAGATAGCCAGCAGGCCATCGGCCTCCAGTTCAAATGGCTTACCGTCGCGATCCAGCGCGCGGATCTTCACTTTTTCCGCACGCGGCACCAGGGCGCGCTGTTCCGGAATAGACAGGCAGCCTTCTTCAATGCCGGTTTCGCCATCTTTTTCCAGCAGCTCCGGGTTGATTAACACCAGCTGCTCTTCACGATTTTCCGACACATCAATAACGATAATGCGCTGATGGATATCGACCTGGGTCGCGGCCAGACCAATGCCCTCCTCAGCGTACATGGTGTCGAACATATCATCGACGATACGCTGAATTTCTGCATTCACTTCTTTGACCGGCTCGGCGACTTTGCGAAGGCGCTCGTCCGGAATATGTAACACTTGCAAAACTGCCATAAAGTTCCAGAGTCGTATTCAGGAGTTGATAAGATTATTAGCTCTATTCTAGACAAAACACCCTGCAATTGACAGTCTCACTGTCCAATCGCAAAGATTGTCGAATACCGCTTATGGCAGGGGGTAAGGATGACGCCTGACGAGATTTGGCTGCGGCTGATGAAGGTCAGTAGCTTGTATGGCGACAGGATGGTAGAGATCGCTCAGCGCTTATGCGCAGCCGCCAGCGTTGATCATGAAGCGCTGCATGCCGTCGGGATGACCGCGGCGCAGGCAACGTTATTTTCCGGCTTGACGAGCATGAGCTTGACGAGACGCGGCGCTGGCTGGAACAACCGGATCATCATCTGTTACGGGGTGACGATCCGCGCTATCCATTGCGGTTAAAGGCTATCGCTGATTACCCCGGCGCGTTGCTGGTCAGCGGCGATCCCGCTCTGCTTCACAGCGCGCAGCTTGCCGTTATTGGCAGTCGCTTGCATTCCTGGTATGGCGCTCGCTGGGGGAAGCTGTTCAGCGAAACGTTGGCGCGTAAAGGGATGACTATCACCAGTGGGTTGGCGTTAGGCATTGATGGCGTCGCGCATCGCGGCGCGCTCGCGGCCGAGGGCAAAACCATCGCGGTACTGGGCAACGGACTGGGCCAGGTTTATCCGCGGCGCCATGCGAGCCTCGCCCAGCAGATCGTCGATAATGGCGGTGCGCTGGTGTCTGAATTTCCACTTATAACGCCGCCGCTTCCCGCGCATTTCCCCAGGCGCAACCGGATTATCAGCGGCCTGAGCCTGGGCGTGCTGGTGGTTGAGGCGGCATTGAGAAGCGGTTCGCTGGTTACCGTCCGCTGTGCTCTGGAACAGGGAAGGGATGTGTTTGCCCTGCCTGGGCCGATAGGCAATCCGGGATCGGAAGGCCCACACTGGTTAATTAAGCAAGGCGCGGTGCCGGTGACCTCGCCAGAGGATATTGTGGAATACTGGCACAACGAGCTGGCCTGGCTAACTGATACGTCTGATTCGATAAATAATTGCGCCGATCAGCCGTCTGTAGCATTGCCATTTCCGGAGCTCCTGGCTAACGTAGGAGATGAGGTAACACCTGTTGACGTTGTCGCTGAACGTGCCGGCCAATCTGTGCCAGTAACCGTAGCTCAGCTACTTGAACTGGAGTTAGCAGGCTGGATCGCAGCTGTACCCGGCGGCTATGTCCGATTAAGGAGGGCAAGCCATGTTCGACGTACTCATGTATTTGTTTGAAACTTACATCCATAGCGAAGCAGAAATGCGTGTGGATCAGGACAAACTGACGCGGGATCTTACCGACGCAGGTTTTGAGCGGGAAGATATCTATAACGCGTTAATGTGGCTCGAGAAACTGGCTGATTATCAGGAAGGTCTCGTTGAACCCATGCAGCTCGCTTCCGACCCGCTGTCGCTTCGGGTATATACCGAAGAGGAGTGCCAGCGTCTGGACGCCAGTTGCCGGGGGTTTTTACTCTTCCTCGAGCAGATTCAGGTGTTGAACCTCGAAACGCGAGAAATGGTGATAGAGCGCGTACTGGCGCTGGATACGGCAGAATTTGAGCTGGAGGACCTGAAATGGGTCATCCTGATGGTACTGTTCAATATTCCGGGCTGTGAAAACGCCTATCAGCAAATGGAAGAATTACTCTTCGAAGTAAATGAAGGTATGCTGCATTAATCTTTTTGCAGCAACATCGAGTTGTTATGACCAAATCAGCACTGTTTTCGGTGCGTAAAAATGAGCCCTGCCCACAGTGCGGGGCTGAACTGGTGATCCGTTCCGGGAAACATGGCCCGTTTCTCGGCTGTTCGCATTATCCGGACTGTGACTATATCCGTCCCCTGAAAAGTCAGGCAGACGGGCATGTCGTTAAGGTGCTGGAGGGGCAAGCATGCCCATCGTGCGGCGCGGTTATGGTGCTACGTCAGGGGCGTTTTGGGATGTTCATTGGCTGTAGCCGCTATCCGGAATGCGAACATACTGAGCTAATTGATAAACCAGATGAGACGGCTATTGCTTGCCCGCAGTGCGGACAAGGCCATCTGGTCCAGCGTCGTTCCCGTTTCGGTAAAACCTTTCACTCCTGCGATCGCTATCCTGATTGCCAGTTCGTTATCAATTATAAACCGGTGGCGGGCGAATGCCCTGAATGCCATTACCCGCTGTTAATAGAAAAGAAGACGGCGCAGGGGCTCAGATGCTTCTGTGCCAGTAAACAATGTGGAAAGCCGATCCCGGCGGAATAAATCAGTGAACAATAACCTGCCCTCAGAAGCCGTCGCCCATGCCGTGGCGGTCCTGAATAATGAACATGTCATCGCCTATCCCACGGAAGCCGTTTTTGGCGTCGGCTGCGACCCTGACAGCGAAACGGCCGTTATGCGTCTGCTGGAGCTGAAGCAGCGTCCTGTTGAGAAGGGATTGATCCTTATCGCCGCTAGCTTTGAGCAACTCAAGCCCTATATTGATGATTCACGGTTAAGTGATTCGCAGCGGGCAGCGATCTTTTCCTGCTGGCCAGGACCGGTGACGTTTGTATTCCCGGCGCGTCCTGAAACACCACGCTGGCTGACTGGTCGTTTTGATTCGCTGGCTGTACGCGTGACCAACCATCCGCTGGTGATTGAATTGTGCGAAGCCTACGGAAAACCGCTGGTCTCGACGAGCGCCAATCTCACCGGGCAACCGCCTTGCCGCACCACCGCAGAAGTCCGTGCTCAGTTTGGTGACAGCTTCCCGGTCGTGGATGGCGCTACGGGCGGACGGCAAAATCCATCTGAAATACGTGATGCCCTGACGGGTGAACTGTTCCGCCAGGGGTGAACCATGGAAACCTATGCTGTTTTTGGTAATCCGATCGCGCACAGCAAGTCGCCTTCTATTCACCAGCTGTTTGCCCGCCAGTTAGGGATTACCCATCCTTATGGACGTGTGCTGGCGCCGCTGGACGATTTTGTCTCTTCTCTCAATCAGTTTTTGCGCAGGGAGGAAGGGCGCCAATGTTACCGTTCCTTTTAAAGAAGAAGCCTTTGCGCGCGCGGATGAACTGACAGAACGCGCTGCGCTGGCGGGAGCGGTGAATACCCTGAAACGTCTCGAAGACGGGCGTTTGCTGGGCGACAACACGGACGGTATTGGTCTGCTGAGCGATCTGGAGCGTCTGGGATTCATTAAGCCACGCCAGCGGATCCTGCTTATCGGTGCCGGTGGCGCATCGCGTGGGGTGCTGCTGCCGCTGCTGTCGCTGGGATGTGCCGTCACGATCGTCAATCGCACCTACGCTCGTGCCCATGAGTTAGCCACGCTCTTCGCCCATACCGGCAGCGTCAGCGCAAGGGAGATGGATACCTTATCCGGGGAAACATTCGATCTGATCATCAATGCGACGTCCAGTGGAATAGACGGTGATGTACCGGCTATCCCGGCCTCTGTTGTCAACGCTGACATGTATTGCTATGACATGTTTTACCAGAAAGGGCCGACACCGTTTCTTCACTGGTGCCAGCAGCATGGCGCAACCCACTGTGCTGACGGGCTGGGAATGCTGGTGGCGCAAGCCGCCCATGCCGTTCTGCTATGGCACGGCGTCCTGCCGGCTATCACCCCGGTTATAGAAAGGCTGCAACAGGAACTGAATGCATGAATCAGGCGATTCAGTTTCCCGATCGGGAATCATGGGATGCCGAACGGCAGGGCGTGGTGTTTCCCGCGCTGGTTAATGGGATGCAATTAACCTGCGCAATTTCAGGGCAGATCCTGCAGCAGCGTTTTGGCGCAGAGGGGCCAGCGCAGTGGCTGGCCGCATTCCAGGAACATCGTTGGGATCTTGAGGAAGAGGCAGAGGCATTGATCCGCGATAATCAGGAGGATGCTCAGGGTTGGGTCTGGCTCTCCTGATCCAGATATTCATCTTTCCATTTCACATAGTTATTTGCTGAATACTTAAGGCCTTCCCGCTCCGCCTCTGTCAGGGGGCGGATCTGTTTCACCGGATTGCCAAAGTAAAGGAAGCCGCTTTCCAGCTGTTTGTTCTGCGGTACGAGACTTCCCGCGCCAATCATGACGTCATCGCCAACGACGACACCATCTAATAAGATCGAACCCATACCAACCAGTACGCGGTTGCCGATAGTGCAGCCGTGCAGCATCACTTTGTGGCCAACCGTCACATCCTCTCCAATGATCAGTGGATTTCCCTCAGGCTTGTAAGAGGATTTATGGGTCACGTGTAGAACGCTGCCGTCCTGAATATTGCTGCGTTGACCTATCGATACATAGTTGACGTCGCCGCGAATGGCTACCAGAGGCCAGACGCTGACGTCATCGGCAATTCTGACATCACCGATAACGACGCTGGATGCGTCAATCATGACGCGAAGACCGATTTGCGGGAAAAATGCTTTATAGGGGCGCAGTTGAGCAGACATGTTGACCTCAAAAATAGGGGAGCGTAAGAAGACTTTGGTGGCTTTTATCTCGCTCTGCAACCCCTGAAAACGGTGAAAATTGAGCAAATCGTGCAATTACACGGCGAAAAAGGGTGAAAAAACTCACCAATTCAGAAAAAAATGAATCGAAAAAAGGGCATTGTGCAAAAAAATTGGGATCCCTATAATGCGCCTCCGTT
>OKVR01000352.1_pt1 | contig 11046 bp, 15 predicted proteins | sample 1606891 | NCBI WGS metagenome assembly OKVR01 (sample SAMN03281011, study PRJEB24777) | human gut metagenome | isolation source: fecal sample PR176 from 1 month old male Indian infant, caesarean delivered... | place: Singapore | collected 2006-01-13 | reverse complement strand
AATCCGGCACCTGAATGCCGCCGCGCAGGCAGAGATAGCTTCTGACCCCTGGCCCGCTTATCGACCCCCAGCCTGAGGGTCGCCCCCGCCGGAACAGGGAAGACGCAGTCCATCTTCTGGTCAACGCCGTCGAGCGTTACGGCCAGAGGCGCGCCGCAGACCACCGCCTGTACGGCGGTATTAAATTTCAGGGTGGGTCCGCTAAGGGTGATCTCCAGCGCAGCGTCGCCCTCGGCATTGCCCAGCAGACGGTTGCCCAGGCGCAGCGCCCGGTCATCCATCGGTCCCGAGGGCGGTACGCCCACCGCCCAGTACCCCAGACGTCCCGGGTAGTCCTGGACGCTGGTCTGGGTGCCGGCGCTCAGAACCTCCACGGTATCGGCCCGGTAGCGCAACTGCTCCAGACAGCGAGTCCAGGGTTCTCCGGCAGTAAACGGCGCAAAGCTGAGGATCTGCTGCAGGTACTGGCGGTTGGTTTCGACGCCGTACAGGCGGGTCTCTGCCAGAGCCTGCGCCAGGCCGGCGATCGCCTCATCGCGGCTGGGGCGCCAGACGATAGCTTTCGCCAACAGCGGGTCGAAAAACGGCGGCACCTCACACCCGGCCTCCACCCAGCGATCGATGCGCAGGGTGGCGCCGTCCGCCGGTGGGAAACCAGACGTCGGTTAACAGTCCGGGAGAAGGCTGAAACTGGCGGCCAGGATCTTCGGCGTAAATTCGCGCCTGAATAGCATGGCCCCGGGGCTGTAGCCCGGCGGCCAGCTCGCTCAGCGGCGGTAAATCCCCTGCCGCCAGGGCGATCATCCAGTGCACCAGGTCCACGCCCCACACCTGCTCCGTCACGCCGTGCTCCACCTGCAGTCGGGTATTGACCTCGAGGAAATAGAAACGCTGCGCCGCGCTGTCGTAGACAAACTCCACCGTCCCGGCGCTGCGGTAGTTCACTGCTTTTCCAAGGGCAATGGCCGCGCTACACAGCGCCTGCGCCATCCCGTCCGGCAGATTTGGCGCCGGGGTCTCTTCAATCACTTTCTGGTTACGTCGCTGCAGCGAGCAGTCGCGCACGCCGAGGGCGATAACTTCCCCCTTCCCGTCGCCGAAGATTTGCACCTCCAGATGGCGGGCGCGTTCGATATATTTTTTCGAGAAACACCCCGGCGTCGCTGAAGTTGTTTTGCCCCAACCGCTGTACCGTGGCAAACGCCTCTCTCAGTTCGCGGGCGTCGCGGCAGACGCGCATGCCAATCCCTCCGCCGCCCGCCGTGCTCTTGAGCATCACCGGGTAGCCCACCGCCTCAGCCGCCCGGCAGGCTCCTCACTGTCGGCCAGCAGTTCGCTGCCTTCCAGCAGCGGAACGCCCTCCGCCTTCGCCAGGGCGCGGGCGGTATGCTTCAGGCCGAAGGTTCGCAGCTGTTGCGGAGTCGGGCCAACAAACGCCAGTCCCGCCGCCTCACAGGCTTCGGCGAAGGCGGCGTTTTCCGACAGAAAGCCGTAGCCGGGATGGATAGCGCGGGCGCCGCTCTGCAGCGCGGCGGCAATGATCTTCTCTACCACCAGATAGGTTTGCGCTGCCGGCCCCTCGCCAAGGCTGAGCGCCTCATCCGCTTCGCGGACGTGCAGACTGCTCAGGTCGGCTTCGGCGTAAACGGCGACGCCCTTCACCTGCATGGCGCGCAGGGTGCGCAGAATGCGGCAGGCAATCGCCCCGCGGTTAGCAATCAGTAAGGTATCAAACATAAGCGGAACTCACAGCGAAGCGGGTCGTCCCGCAACAATTCGTCTTCCCCTGAGGTCGTCCCCGGGAGAGCCGGCGCTTAAAGGTGGCGCGTCGGCGTGTGGTTCAGGCGGTCGGCGCGAACGGCGAACAGCCGAAAGGCCAGCAAACGCCAGCGCTGCCAGCGGGTCAGTTCCATACCAGCACCTCGGCGGGGGTCGGGTTCCAGCCGTTGCAGGGATTGTTGAGCTGCGGGCAGTTGGAGATCAGCACCATGGCGTTACATTCCGCGCGCAGTTCCACGTATTTTCCCGCCGCCGAGATGCCATCCTCGAAGGTCAGACCACCCTCCGGCGTCACCGGCACGTTCATAAAGAAGTTAATGTTGGCGCCGATATCGCGTTTATGCAGACGGCCATCGTGCAGACAGGCGCAAAGAAAATTGTCCCGGCAGCTGTGCATATAGCGCTTGTCGAGAGCGTAGCGCACGGTGTTGCTCTCCTGGGCGCAGGCGCCGCCGAGGGTATCGTGCCGCCCGCAGGTATCGGCCACGATGGTCATCAGCGGATGACCAAGATTGGAATAGAGCACGCTGCCGGCGGTCAGGTAGGCGTTACCCTGGCGGCGCAGCGTGCGCTGCGCATCGTAGCGCTCGCGCGGGTTGTCGGCGTTGTAAAACAGGGTATCAATCGCCTGGTTGCCTTCGAGATCGAGCAGGCGCAGGGTTTGCCCTTTTTTTTACCTCAAACAGCCACGGCTCCCCGGCGGGGATCACATGGCGATAGACGGCCTCTTCCGGGCGTCGGTTACTGGTGATAAGGGTCATAAAACGCCTCCTTACAGGGCAAAAAGTTGGGGTATTGCGGAACGCGCGCTGGTTCTCATCGCGGGTCAGGAGCGCCTGGGTGGCTGCGTCTTCATCGTCGGCCTGATACCAGCTCAGCTGCACCGGACGGGGGGCATACTCGGTGGCCGGATCCTGGGGATGCGGCAGCGCGGTGAGCACCAGCAGGACGTCCATCGGGGCATACAGTTGCCACGTAATCCCCGGCGCGGCTGTTGCCGGAGACAAAGTGAAAGCGCCCCTGGTCATCGACGGTGACTTTGCTGAAGAAGTTGACCACCATCAGCAGATCTTCCAGACCGAGATCCCATTTTCCCATCTCCACCAGCAGGTTATCGACGACCGTTGCGGTAGAAGCCATTGCGTAATTCCTGGTAGCGTCCGGCGCCATATTTGTCGCGCGTCTCTTCGGCGTTAAGGACCCCGCCGAACGGATCGTGCCAGCCGCAGCTGTCGGCGACGATCCCGGCGAGCACCCGGCCCATATCGGAGTAGAAACAGTGCCCGGTGGTCAGACGCGCGGTATGCTGCCCCTTGAGGGTATCCGGCAGGTTCAGGCGCTCACTTTTCTCATGGGGGTTGAGCATCATCATGCTGACGTTCGCCCCGCCGTCGATATCGGTCAGGCGCAGGATCTGCCCTTTGCGCAAAATCAGCGAGGTGTGCGCCCCGCCGGGAAGCTGCTCTTCGCGCAGGCTGGGGGTGGAGTGAAGCAGTTCAGTCATCAATTTATCTCCTTAATGCGTAAACGTTGGTGTCGCTACCGGCGGCCAGCTGCGCCATCCGCGCTTCATTGAGCGGGATGTCGTAGGTAATACGCGCTCCCCAGGCGTTGGGCGCCTGCGGGTCGATGCGCACTTTGTCGAACACCAGCAGCCTCGTGCCGAGGTTGAAGCCTTCCGCCAGGTCGTGGGTGACCATAAACACCGTCATGCGCGTTTCGCTCCACAGCTGGAGCAGCAGCGCATGCATATCCTTGCGAATGCCGGGATCCAGCGCGCCGAAGGGCTCGTCCAGCAGCAGCACCCGCGGCTGCATCACGAACGCCTGGGCAATGGCCAGCCGCTGCTGCATCCCGCCCGAGAGCTGCGCCGGGTATTTATCCAGGGCGTGTCCCAGGCCCACTTTCTCCAGCATCCGCTGGGCCTGTTGCCGGGCCTCGCGCTTTCTGCCGCCAAACAGGCGCCCCAGCAGCGGGGACGCCGGCAGCTCCAGACCGATGGCGACGTTATCCAGCACGTTGAGATGCGGAAACACCGAATAGCGCTGGAAGACCACACCACGACTGCGGTCCGGCTCCGCCGCCAGCGGCTGGCCGTCGAGCAGGATGGCACCACGGGTCGGTTTTTCCTGACCGAGCAGCAGGCGCAGAAAGGTCGATTTACCACAGCCGGACGCGCCGACCATCGAGCAAAACTCGCCCTCTTTGACCTGCAGATTGATGCGCTCCAGCACCACGTGGTCGCCGTACTCCTGCCAGATGTTTTTGATGTCGATAAAACTCATCCCCGACCTCCTTCCGCCCACGGGAAACAGACCTTGTGCAGCTGGCGCAGCGCCAGATCCATCAGCCATGCCAGCAAAGTGATCCAGATGACATAGGGAATAATCACGTCCATCGCCATATAGCGCCGCACCAGGAAAATGCGGTACCCCAGCCCGGCGGTGGCGGAGATGGCCTCGGCGGAGATGAGGAACAGCCATGCCGATCCCAGCAGCAGGCGCAGGGAGGTGATCAGCCGCGACAGCAGCTGGGGAAGCACCACCCGCAGCACCAGGGTCCAGCTATTGGCGCCGAGGGTCTGCGCCTTAATAAACAGCTCCGCCGGGATCTCCTGCGCCCGCTGCTCCAGGTCGCGCGCCAGCATCGGCGTAATACCGATGACGATCAGCATCACTTTCGACAGCTCATCCAGGCCAAAGACGATAAACAGCACCGGCAGGATCGCCAGCGGCGGGATCATTGACACTACCGTCAGCAGCGGCGACAGCGCCGCGCGGTACATCGGAAAGACGCCGGCGGCGATGCCGATGCCGAGGCCGATCAGCGACGAGACGGCCAGGCCCGTCAGCAGACGGCTCAGGCTGATCAGCGTATCGGCCCACAGCAGATACTCGCCGCTGCGTTTGTCCGGGATGAACGCCATCCGGTCAATGGCTGCCACCATCTGCGACAGGCCTGGCAGCAACTTGTCCTGCGGATTGGCTTCCAGCCGCACGCCGATCCCATAAACCAGGCGGCGATCAGCACGGACAAAAAGGCAGCAGCATCAGCGTCAGGCGCATCCCCTTTTGGGGATAACGGTTAATGTGGCGCATGGCGTGGTCTCCCGGCGGCAATCATTAGAGCTGGCCCGCGGCGGCCAGCTTCAGGTAGCTGTCGTCAAAGCGCAGTTTGCGGTTGGCGGCATCGCCGAGGGTGACATTTTCCCCGGAAAAGGTCATGCCGATAAAAGTCCGCGCTCTGCGCCCCTTCACCCAGCAGGCCTTTATCGAACGAGAACTGCGCCACTCGCTGCATGGTTTTCGCCAGATCCGGCGAGGAGATAAACGCCAGGGTGTCGGCAGGCGTCCAGAACAGATGGGTGGTTTTCAGCTGCGCCTGGTAGCCGGCAAGATCGGTACCGGCGTCGGCGGCCATGGCGCTCAGCGCCTGGCTATCCCCGGCCTTCATTTTGGCCATCATTTCAAACCAGGCACCGGTCAGGGCTTTGCCCAGCGCGGGGTTATCTTTCAGGGTCTGGGTATTCACCACCATCATGTCGATAAGCTCGCCGGGCACCTGCGAGGAGCTAAACACTTCGCTGGTTTGCGGGGTCTTTTTGATAACCGACAGCTGTGGATTCCAGGCCACCGCCGCCCGCACGCCGCTGGTGCCGAAGGCCGAGACGATATCGGCATCGGAGGTATTCACCACCTTGACGTCTTTTTCCTGCAGCCCGGCGTTTTTCCAGGCCGCGCACCAGCAGATAGTGGATACCGACAGCTCCGGGAGATACACCGACATTCCTTTCAGGTCGCTGAGCTTTTTATCCACCCCTTTGAGGACCACCCCGTCGTTACCATCGGAGTAGCTGCCGGTGATCAGCGCCGTACTGTCGACACCGCCCGCCGCCGGGATCGTCAACGCGTCCATGTTGGTCATCGTGCAGCCGTCAAACTGCCCGGCGGTGTACTGGTTGATGGATTCGATGTAATCGTTGAGCTGAACGATATTGATTTTGATGCCGTATTTGCTGGCCCATTTATCAATGATCTTTTCATTGCTGATGGCGCCCCAGGGCATCCAGCCGGCGTAGATGGTCCAGCAGACGTTGAACTCTTTTTTGACGGCGGCAAAGGACGGGACGCTGGTCAGCAGCGTCAGCGACAGGACGAGTGAGCGGAGGAGCGGCGATGTTTTTCATGGTGGACCTCTGGTTAGCACGAGAAACGGAGCAGCGCGACACCCAACGGTGCTGCTGTCTCCCGGGCTTTTATCCCGCCGTGTAACCTCGCCGAGGTCGCCAGCTCTCGGACCAGACGTTCACCGCGGTGAACCGGAACCCTAGCCAGCTATTGTGTGATCTGAATTGTCTGTTGCGCTGCTTTCTGCCGATGTTCTTGCAAGCGCCATGCCAGGAGCCAAATAGCCGTTTCATCGGTGATTTACCGCCAACCGGCGCATCGCCTCCCAAAAATGGGGAGTAAAAGTGGGGCATTGCATGGCTTTGGTGCAGGAAAGATAAGCATGCCTTCCCGCATATCGGCGTGTTTCCCCGCGCACCGCAATCACGCATTTGCACCGCCTCAGTGCCGCTTGCTCACCATGCCGCATCCCTTCAGATCCCACCTCATCACATTAATATCTTGAATATAAATGATTATTTTAGGTGGCACGTTTAATGCTGTGCGCTTGTATACCGCGATGTGGACAAGATCGTATGCCGTATGGCCACAACACGTCGTCACTCTGCGGTCGCCACCTTCCCCTTTCCGTGAGGCATCCAGGGTGAATGCGTTTCACGGAAGTCTGTTAACTGAAAACGGAGAACAACATGACGACACTCAGCGAACCGTTGGTTACCCCGAAATATGGCAAATGGCGCCAGCTGGTGCTGGGCTTGATCTGTATGGCCGCCATCTCCAGCCCGCAATATGTCTGGACGCTGCTGACGAAACCCCTGGCCGCCAGGCTGGGCGTCGGTCTGCCCGAGCTGCAGGTCACCTTCTCGCTGCTGATCATCCTCCAGACCTTCTTTTCGCCCTTTCAGGGGCGGTTAGTGGAAAAATTTGGCCCACGGCGGCTGATCGCTATCGGCACGGTGATGGCCGGAATGAGCTGGGTGCTTTCTGCGCAGGTGAAGAGCCTGGCGACGCTGTGGCTGGTTTATGGCTGCATGGGCGGCCTCGGGACCGGGATCGTCTATATCGGCGTTGTCGGCCTGATGGTTAAATGGTTCCCAAGGCAGCGGGGTTTTGCCGCCGGCGCGGTGGCGGCGGGCTACGGGATGGGGGCGATCATAACCACTTTCCCCATCTCCCTGTCGCTGACCACTAACGGCCTTGAACACACGCTGACAACTTTCGGGATCCTTTTCGCCCTCGTCGGCTTCCTCGCCAGTCAGGGGCTGAAGCTGCCGCCGCCTGCTGTCTCACTGCCCGTCAGCCAGACGGTGGCGCAGAGCAGCAGATCGTTTACCTCCCGGGAAATGCTGCGCCAGCCGCTGTTCTGGCTGATGTTTGCCATGATGGCAATGATGTCGACTTCCGGGCTGATGGTCACCTCGCAGATGGCGGTGTTCGCCGAGGACTTCGGCATTAGCCAGGCGGTGGTGTTTGGCATGGCGGCGCTGCCGCTGGCGTTAACGATAGACCGCTTCACCAACGGCTTAACCCGGCCGCTGTTTGGTTTTATTTCCGACCGCTTCGGCCGCGAGCAAACCATGTTTATCGCCTTTGCGCTGGAGGGAGTGGCGATGACGCTCTGGCTGGCGTGCCGGGAAGATCCGCTGCTGTTTGGTCCTGCTCTCCGGGGTGGTGTTCTTTGCTCGGGGGGGAGACTTCTCGCTCTTTCCGTCGACGCTCACTGATACCTTTGGCAGCGAAAATGCCGCCAGCAACTATGGCTGGCTGTATATTTCGCAGGGCATCGGGTCAATCTTCGGCGGCCCCGCTGGCGGCGCTGCTTCTATCAGTACACCCACGGCTGGCATGTGGTTTTCAGCTGCGCGATTGGTCTGGATTTTATCACCGCCGCCCTCGCGCTGTGGGTGCTAAAACCGTGGCGCGCGCGCTTTATCCGCCAGCATAGCTGATCGCCCGGCCGGACAGAAGTGACGGCCATGCCGTCACTTCACTGATATTCGCTGCGCAGCAGCGCGTACAGATACTCATCGCCCCACTCGCCTTTAAAAAAGATATTCTGCCGGTAATGCGCCTCGCGACGAAAGCCCAGCCCTTCGAGGAGTTTGATCGCCCCGGTATTGCGAGTGTCTACCACCGCTATCAGCCGGTGATGGGCTAACTGCTCAAAGAGTAAGGCTATCACCGCCCGCATGGCTTCCCGGGCATACCCCTGATGCTGATATGCCGGGGAAAAGGTCATCCCCAGCTCGGCCTGTCTGCCCTGATCGAAAAAGTGGATCCCCACATCTCCCGCCAGCGCACCGTTGGCCTGGATCGCTACGGCAAGCTGGAACCAGCTTTCATCCTCAGCAAAGGCCAGCGAACGCTGTTGTTCATAGAAGGCTGTCGCCTCTGCCATGCTGTAGTGGGTCCAGCTCTGAAAGCGGGCCACCTCCGGCAGGTTGCGATAATGGCTGAAAGACGGCAGATCTTCCGTTCTGAACCGGCGCAGCAGCAGCCGGGGCGTGGTCAGGGGTAACATCATCTCTTCTCTTCTTCCTGGTGAGACGGGCAATCGCGCGCCATCTTAACCTGCGTAGCCTGGCGCTGCCAGGCTCATGGCGGAGCCTCATCCCAGCGATAGATTTTGGTGGTGGCCAGCGCCAGCATGGCGAAATCTTCCGGCGTATCGCCGTAGGCGAAGATCTCCTCGTAATCGGCCAGGGAGTAGTTCGCCAGGATACGCGCCTTTTTGGCCAGGCCGCTGCAGTCTCCCCCCTGATACTTTCCGGTCGCTGCCCCGTTTTGAAATTCCACTTCGCTGCACAGCAGCTCAAGATTATGCTGCTGGCACCACGGTCGAAGATAGACATCCAGCGAGGCTGAAACCACCACCACGGTGTCCCCTCGCGCCTGATGCCAGGCTATGCGCTGCATCGCGTTCTCCCGCAGTGTATGGGGAATAAATACCTGGCTATGATCGTTCCCGCGCTGCAGGATCTCAGGTTGCGATTTCCCGGCAAAAGCATAATGAAATACTTTTTGCCGGATGGCAGAGGCGGAAAGCCAGCCCATTTTCCAGGCGAGAATATACGGCAACAGCCGCAATTTGCCCTGACGAATGGCTTTCGCATCGAGGGACTGATAAATAAAAGGGGTAAACGTATCTTCGTGGGTGATCGTGCCATCGAAGTCAAAAAAGGCAATGTTCTTCTTCATCCTTGTAACCTTATACAGACACACCGGCGCCGCAAAGGTGCGGCTGATTTACTTTTTACCCGCCTGGCGGCAAGATCCGGCATAATGCACCGCTGTTGCAGGACGGCCGAGTCTCCGGCCGTCGTGACAGCGAACCAGTCGACAGGAAAACGCATGAAGCCAAAACAAGCGGACATTCTCCGCCACGCCAGCGCGCTGTTTAATCGCGAAGGATATCAGTCCCCCAGCATCGAGCGGATTGCTGAGCATGCCGGCATCTCCAAAATGACCTTCTACCGCTACTATGCCGATAAAGAGGCGCTCATTCTGGCTATCCTCCGGCAAAAAGAGAGCGAGTTTATGCAGGATCTGACGCAGATCACCGCGGATAAAGCCACCGCGCGGGAGAAGCTGTTCGCCGTGTTCGACTACTATCAGTGCTGGTTGACCTGCGAAACGTTCCACGGCTGCATGTTCACCCGCGCGCTATTCGAATATGGCGCGTCATCGCCGGCGATCCGGGAGCAGTGCTCCCGCTTCAAGTCGCGCCTGTGGCAGTTTTTCCGCGATATCCTGACTCTGGTATTAAAACCAGAGCCTGCCGAACGGGTCGCTATGATGATGGTGATGCTCATCGATGGCGCCATCGCCGCCCAGCAGGCCGAGTCCGCCGAATGCCGGGAGATCCCGCCGGGGACGACCGCCTGGAGCGCGGCCAAAGCGCTTATTTACTCAGAAGGCGGTACGCTGTGAGATGATGCGCTGCCGTCCAGCGACTGCAGCGCCGCCAGCAGGCCATCATAGTAATCGTTGCAGGTTTGCAGGCGCAGCGCGGCGCCAAAGTAGACCTCCTCCATCGCCGCCGGATGTTTTTGCCAATCGGCATAATGACATTATTCAGCCAACCGTCCGCATGGCCGATATCGACCGTGATATGTTCGGCATAGTAATGCACGTCGCGATCGGAAAGCCCAATCCGCCGACAGCCCGCCACCAGTTTTTCATACTGCGGCGGGTCGAGCAGTTCGGTCATCGCCATCACTCCCAGCGATTTGTAGTAATGCTGACGATTTACGCCGCCGACCATAAAGGCGTTATACCCGGCCAGCCCCTGCCACTCGTACAGATGGGCAAAATGGTTGTCCGGTAAGGCGATATTCCGCCGCTTCAGTAAATCCTTATACAGATTGACGTGGGTGATCTCAGTGCTGCCCTGACCTATCTCATCCCACAAATTCTGCGCAATCTCGGCGCGGGTTTCCGGCAACGAGCCCACCAGCCCCATCGCCACCAGATCGAAGAAAAGCAGATTCAGCGCGCTGTCGCTTTTGAAGAAATAGTCGATCTGCGCGGCGGAGGCCTCGCTGGCAAGGAAATCGAACAGCGGATGATGAGACGCCGGGTGCTGCTGGCATAGAGCGCGCAGTTCGTCGACGATATTGCCGGCATTGAGCACCGGTCGCTGGCGGTGGAAACGTTTGCTTTCCGCCCGCAGCCACTCAGACTCAATGTAATTTCGGATCCCGGAGAGCAGTGGATGAAACTGATTGGCAGCCGCCGGCGAGAGCGGGTCGGCAAGCCAGGACTGATAGAGGATGAACAGCGCATGGTGCGCGCGCTTTTTGGCCTGCGGGTCGTCAGCGGAGAAGGCGCGGATGCAGATATTCTCAGCCAGATGCCAGGCTCTGTCGGCGACCTGCGGATTGGCCGTCAACTTCAGCGACAGCGCGTTACTGTGCAGAAGCTGGTCAATTAACTCATCCAGCGCCAGCCTGGCCATCACCGCGGTTTTGGTCACGACCAATGACCCCATGTCGGTATTACGATGAATTTATCCCTGTGAAATGCATGGCGACTATACGGTATAGCACCGCTCACAATGCGGCAACGTAAATTTCATTCATATTACTAACATTCTGTTTGTTAAAGAATTTAAACAAAACAAACAAAAACCACTAAAATA